>Ga0187863_10000149_pt1 | contig 62362 bp, 49 predicted proteins | sample June2016WEW_11_1_FD_132975 | JGI IMG/M metagenome (GOLD analysis project Ga0187863, IMG submission 132975) | Peatland microbial communities from SPRUCE experiment site at the Marcell Experimental Forest, Minnesota, USA - June2016WEW_11_10 | ecosystem: Environmental > Terrestrial > Soil >...
AAATCACAAAATCACAAAATCACAAAATCACAAAAAGTCCTGGATCTGCAAGCCCCCGAAAACTATTGCACGCTCTCCGTCCCCCGCCCCGCCAGGGCCACCGGAAGCTCTTTCTCCATCTGCTGATTGAGCCAGCTCTCGAGCGAGTCCTTCGAGCTCTGCGGCAGATTCGTAAAGCGCAATCCCACCCGCCCCTTCAGATCGGCCCAGGCCACCTGCGCCTCCAGATCCAAAGTCACGCTGCTCTCCGGCAGCGTGAATTGCGCGCGCGGGGTCGCGTTTTTCGGCAGCGCGCGCCGCACGCACAACGCCATGCCCCCTTCGCTGATATCGGTGCCCATCGCTTCCACTTCTTTTTCCGCAGCCAGCAGCTTCACCGGCATGCTGACCGGCTGCCGGAAGTAGCGCCGCCGCTCATGCATCATAAAATTCAGCGCCGCATGCAGGCAGCGCGAAGCGTTCAGGCTGCTGATGGGTTTTTGCAGCACGAAATTGATCCCCATCTTGAACACGTCCTGCGTGGTCGTCTTCTTGCCATTCAAAATGGCGAACGCCACCGAACTCTTATTGCTGGGCGTCGCCCGCAGCCCTTCGAGCACCCCCAACCCGCCCGGCAGATCGTCGCAGTCCACAATCACCGCATCGAACTTCTCCGAGAGCAGGATCTCGTTGGCCTGCTCCGCCTCCTGGCATATCTCCACGTCGATCGCCAGTTTTTCCAGGACAGGGCGCAGGATGCGCATCACTTCCACATCGCGACTCAAGAGGAGAGACTCCAAATTCATGTCTCCACTCTAGAACCTGACGGGCACCATCGAAAGTAACCAAGGTATAGGGTCGTGCATTACTAATTCGCGGCATCCCCCACCGCCCCGAGAAGACGACCGAAAATAGCCAGCGCCCGAGCACGAAAGAAAGCGGTACGATCGCGCTTCGTGTACCTTTATGTCCTTCGGGGTTGATGATGTTTTAGGACACTACGGATTTTGTGCAGGTGCATTACCATGCAGCCCCGACACAACCACCGCCCCAAACTCCGATAGAATTCACGGAACCATGCCCCCCCCTGTTTATCTCTCGCTGGGATCCAACCTCGGCGACCGCGAGGCGCAATTGCGAGAAGCCATCGCGCGGCTCAACCACATAGGCCGAGTGCTCCAAGTCTCGTCGCTCTATGAAACCGAGCCGGTAGAATTTGCCGATCAGCCGTGGTTTCTCAATCTCGCCGTCGAGCTTGAGACCAGAAACACTCCAGCGCGAGCGATCTCGGCCATCCTCCAGATCGAGCAAGACATGGGCCGCCGGCACCTGCAGCACAAAGGCCCCCGCGGCATCGACATCGATATCTTACTTTTCGGCGACCACATCATCGACTCCCCGCAACTCACCATTCCACACCCGGCCATGCAGGAACGGCGCTTCGTGCTGGAACCCCTAGCCGAGATCGCGCCCGATCTTCAACATCCGCTGCTAAAGAAGACGATTCAAGAACTGCGTGACGAACTGCCGCCAGGGCAAGAAGTAAAGCGGATCACTCCCCGAGAAGGCCATTGACCAACGACCAAAAGACCGACGACCGACGACCGTTCACGGTACAATGATCCGGCTACCAGCCTCCGGCAGCGCCACCACCGCCGTCTGCTTCTCCGGAAATTGCGCCGCCAAAAAATCGATAAACGCCCGCGACTTCGGCCGCCCCGAAGTCTGTCCCTGCGCCAGCCGCAACAAAAACACCAGAGCCTTTAACACCTCGGCATCGCGCAGCTTCGAATAACCCAACTGCTTCGTCTCCGCCTCGCGATATTGCTTCACCATCTCTTCCACCTGCGCCGCCGCCGCATGCTGCGCCGCGCTGGCAAGCGGCTGCTCATAGTGCAGCCCGGAATTCACCAGCCGCTCATAACTCGTGCCCATGGCCGTCAGCGTTGCGATCAGATCGCGATCGTTCAGCCGGGCATCGGCATGCGCCGCCTTCGCCAAAGCATAGGTAAGCCCCATCAGCAAGTGCTCGCGCTCGTAAGTAAATTGATCCGAAACCTCCACCTGCAAAAATAAAGAGGCGCGGTCAAACTCCTCCGCCGACCGCGGCTTCTCGTGCATTCGCGCCTGCCGCAGATAAGGACAGTCGCTGGGGCAATCGAGCGTAACCTCGCGCTGCTCCCCGCAACACTGCGCACAAATCCGGCCATGCACCGCCGGGCAAAACCGCTTCTCCCTACGAACCTCGCAAATAGCGCAGGCCACGTCGAAACTCCTCGCAACTATTATTGCACTAGACAGCCGCCACCATTTAGCACTGGACACTTAGCAACGGCCAGCAAGCGACGCCGTAGAAGTTGCCAACCTGAGTTTGCTGAGGGCTGACAAAGGCAAGCTGACGGCCAAATGCGAACTGCCAAGCGCTAATTGCTAAGGGCAGCATTAACTCCTCTGGTACCCGTATTTGGGCCATTCTGGAACCGCTATCCACAATTTCTCCGGTAAAAATGCCCCCATTCGCGTGCGCTCTTTACAAAACCCGCGTAGAATAAGGCTGTTTTCCACAGGACGGTAATGTAAGATCATGCCCGACTGGAATTAAAATTCAAAAGTTTTCCGAGGAGGAAACATGGCAGCAGGTTTAACCAAGACTCAACTCGTCCGTCATCTGGCGGAAAAAACCGAACTTCCCAACAAAACCGTCGCGGGATTTCTCGAGCAACTAGCCGACGTAGCCGTGAAAGAAACAAAAAAGAACGGCGTCTTCGTAGTCCCCGGCCTGGGCCGCCTGGTCAAAGCCCACCGCAAAGCCCGCGTCGGCCGCAACCCGCAAACCGGCGAACCCATCCAGATCAAGGCCAAAACGGTAGTCAAATTCCGCGTGGCCAAAGCCGCCAAAGACGCCATCGCCCCCAAGAAGTGACGGGGCATCGCAGGATTGAAATACCGCACAACTGAAATTGGGTGCCCCATTTCGCGCGTCCTAGGCGAGAAGTGGGGCTTTCCTTTACAAGCCAGCGCGAGTCCGTGGAGGAGCGGCCCCTTACAGAGACCCACTGTCATTTGGAAGGAACGATCAGATCGATGGAGTCATGGAAGTTGCTCGAAGTTTTGCATTTTGCTATTCACAGTTCCGGCCTGGCGGCCGATTCTCGCAAGGCAATCGATCTCAGCCGCAACCCTTTGGTGCTGTCCTTTTCTTATCGCTGCTCTTTGCTCCAGATAACATTCGTTACCCCTTGTCGGTAGAGAGATCCTGCCGTTGGACTACGCTCTTAGGTTCGCGGTACCCGGGCGCCCTCGATTTTGCCACGTCGCCCAAAACACTTGCGCCACTCGGCGCCGCGGGCTCCGGTATCAGAGGTCTCTCTGGGCTCGCGATGTGGCTGTTCCTCATCAAGGTCCATTAGGTCACGTCATTGGGATATTGATTCTACGGCGCGAATCCTCCCGCCGCTTCCGATACCATCGCGGTGAGTTCCGACCTTGTCCTCAAACGGGTTTTCTTGATGATTGCCCCGGCGAAGGCAGTACAACTCGTCCCCGGGCGAGAGCCCGGGGCGTCCCGTAACCCCTTTGCCCAGCGTATTTCGCGATCTAAGTTCTTTGAAAACCGAATTTTACAAGGAACCACGGCTAACCCGATGATTCCAATCAAGGGAGGGGTAGGGGCACAGGGGCATACCCAATTCCAGTGAGAGTCGCGACGGGACCGTCAGGGAGAAGCAGCACTTTTATTCGCGGCGGAAATCCACAGCAGCAAGCGGCGGCGTCCTAAATTTCACTTCGGCTTCCCGACCTTCGCGGTTAAAAGCTTTTGATCTTAAAACCCACCCAGAAGATCCCTAACCCCCAGGCCCATCATTCGATACGTACTGCTCCAGCGACTCCAACTCGCGGCTAAGATCGCCGACGCGCCACTCCAGCAGATTGCGAATGGAGAGAATTCCCAGCAGTTTGCCATTGTCGTCGGCCACTGGCAGATGGCGGAAGTGGCGCTCAAGCATCGTGGTCAGCGCCTCGCCCGCGCCCGTGCGCCGCGTGGCCATTTCCACTGGCGTAGTCATGAGTTCACGCACCGAGGTGGTATTCGGGTCGGTGTGGCTCAACGCCATTTTGCGGAGAACGTCGCGCTCCGTAAAAATTCCCGCCACACGGAACTCGGAGTCGACCACCGCCACCGCTCCCACATGGTGATCGAGCATTTTGTTGATGGCGTCGGCCACGCTGGCATCCAGCGGCACCGCCGCAATTTCCCGGTCACAAAGTTCCAGCAGGCTCATAAAAACCTCCTCCGGCAACCGCACCGCCGGCATCGCTCGAAGTACGAAGGGCAATTCCAGATGGATGCATTATGCTCACGGCGAAGCCGATGTCAAGAAAATTGCGACGCCGCTCCAACTTTGTTTTCCGCCGGTGGAAAATCGCGGCCGCTTCGCTGGGCACACACTCCAATCCTATTCGCCCAGATAAGCGTCGGCCTCAATCTCCACCAACATTTCCGGCGAGATCAACGCGCTCACCTGCACCATCGAAGTTGCAGGACGAATCTCCCCAAAAAATTCTCCATGCGCCTTGCCGATCTTCTCCCACTCGGCAATATTCGTAACGTACACTCGCGTGCGCACCACATCTTTCGTGCGCGCACCCGCTTTGCCCAAAGCGCTCTCGATATTTTTCAAAGTCTGAACCGCCTGCGCATAAGCGTCTCCGACTCCCACAATCTTGCCCTCAGGCCCGGTCGCAGTAGTGCCCGAAACGTACACGTGCGGCCCTACCTTGACCGCACGGGAGTACCCTACGATAGGTTCCCAGGGTGCGCCACTGGAGATGTTTACTCTCATCATTTTCACGATTCTCCTTCCACCTTTCATTCGATTCGCTGCCAAATACCCTGATTTAGCAGCCAAAGCTGCCCCCTGCCAACAAAAATCGGCCACAACCTTGCAAGCTCTTGCGCACTTCTAACCATCAGGTAAAATGATGCGCGCCAGAAACAAAAGTCACTTGCTTTCGGGTTCAAACGGGGATAAGTATTTACTTAACCATCTTGGGAAGCCGCGCTGCAGAGCGGCTTTCAGGGGGCCCAAAGAAGCATGATTCCGGAATCACATCCCTTGCGGCAGTTGTTCCAGGAATTAGTGGGACGTCACTATGCCGAAGAGATCGGCATCCGCGATCCCGAAGTCGTAGCCTACGTTTCGCAATTGCTGGCCGAGTTCTGTGAGACCGATCAGCTATTCAAGATTCACAATGCAGCCGACCGGCCCATCACTGACTTGGGCGAGATGCTGCTCGAATCCGATCCCGTCTACGGTCCCGCGCCCTCTTTCGATCGCGAACGCCAGGTGCGGAAACACATCGGCGACTACGCGCTCTTCTTCGCCGGAATGTTCCCCGAAAGCATCAATCGTTTCCGCCTGCGCCGCCATCGCCTGGAAAATTTTGTGGAGTGGATGAAGGCCGGTAAAGAAAGCTACTACATCGTCTCCAAATTCGAGCACTTCGAATACGCCAAGGTCGCGCCGCTTTTCGCCCATCTCTCGCGCGAATTCGAGGGCTGCGTCTACGGCCTCAACCGGGTGAAAAACGATCTGCAGGAGATGCAACACCCCATCGTTCGCCGCGACCCCGAACTTCTCACTTAAGGGGCGGAGCCGCGCTTCAGCGCTGCGTCAAAAGCGCCAGAATAAAGACGGCTTCAGCCGCTGCGATACCGGAAGCGACTTCTCTCCACCGCGGAAGTCGCGCGATCCAGTCGCCCAACCAGTTCGCGAGTTGAATCGTAAGCCGGCCACCTCCGCTATGATTCCTTGTTCAAATCGGGCTGCCCGCCGATGCGATAAAAACTAAGCGCCGAATTTCCCTGCGTCAGTTTCCTGACCCTTCGCAGCTCCCCGAACCCTTCGCCCGGATCGAATTTCTTCTCATGCTCCGCAATCACCAGCGACATCGCCCAGACCAAAGAAGATTCCGCCAGCGCGGTAAGCGTATCGTCGTAAAACTTCCGCATGCGATACGGCGGATCGAGAAACACCACGTCAGCCGCCACATGTTCCCGCTTCAGCCGCCAGATTACGCCAGTGAGATCGTCGCGCAGAATTCTGTATCCCTCGGCGATTCCCAGGCTCTGCAGATTCTCTTCGATCAACTTCGCCGCCGCGGCGGAATTCTCCGCGAAGTAAACCCGCTGCGCTCCGCGGCTCAGCGCTTCAATGCCCACCGCGCCCGTGCCCGCAAACAGATCCAGCCAGACGCTATTCTCCAGCGCCAGCGGATTGCCCGCGGTAAGCACATTGAACAGCGTCTCGCGCAAGCGGTCCGATGTCGGGCGAACATCCGCGCCGCGCAAAGAACGCAGCGGTCGTCCGCGATACTTCCCGGAAATCACGCGCATGCCAGCAAGCCTGCTCCCCTTGCGCCTTCGAGTGCCGAAGCCAATATAGCCGAGCATGTAAAATAACCCTAGCGGCAGAATTGTAGAAAGATAAGAAAAATGAGAAGCTGGTCCGTTCACGTTGGGCGATTGTTCGGAGTCGAGGTGCGCCTGCACCTGACCTTTCTGATTCTGCCTCTCTTTGTTTTCTGGACGGAATACAACTCGCATGGCTCGGCCAACGGGCCGCGCGATCTGGCGCTGGTGGGAATCGTGCTGGCCTGCGTGGCGGCGCACGAAATCGGTCACATGGTGATGGCGCGTCGGGCCGGCATGATTCCGAAGGCCGTGATTCTTCTCCCGCTCAGCGGGGTTACGGTTTTTGACGAATCGCATTTGGAGAAACCCGAGTCGAAGGCGGCAATGTGGAAGCGCGAAGTTCGCATTGCGCTGACCGGGCCGCTGGTGAATCTACTTTTCGCCGCGCTGGCTGCGGCGGTGATTTCGGTCGTGGTGCCGGGAGCGAGCCTCTGGAAGTGGCCTTTCCTGCAGCCCGCCAATCTGCCGCGCAGCCTGGTTTGGGCAAACCTTTATCTCGCCGGCCTGAATCTTCTGCCCGCCTACCCGCTCGACGGCGGCCGCGTGCTCCGGGCTTATTTCGCGCGCACCCTCGAACCCTCCGCCGCTACCCGCCGCTCCGTTTCCATCAGCCACGCCATGGCGATGCTCTTAATGGTCGCAGGATTATTCAGCGACACCTGGCTCACCATGGTGGGCGTGATTATTTTTTCCGCGGCGCAGCTCGAAGAACGCGCCGCCATCTTCCAGTCGGTGATGGACGATGTCAGACTCGAAGAGGTGATGCTCACCGACTTCGCAACCTTATCCCCGGCCGATACGCTCGAGGATGCCCTCGATAAAGCAGTGCATTCGCTGCAGGATGATTTTCCCGTGGTCCGCGGAAGCGACATGGTCGGCGTAATTTCCCGCCAGCGCATCCTGGAGGCGCTGCGCGTGGAAGGCAACGGTTACGTTCAAGCGGTGATGAACAAGTTGTATGAAGTCTCGGCCCGCCAGGAATCGCTGGCCTCCGCCTTCCGCAAACTCACCGCGCGCAACCTCAGCATTATCCCGGTAGTCGAAGATCAGCGCCTGGTGGGCATCGTCACGCTGCAGAACTTGATGCACTCGATGGCGCTGCTGGCCGAAAGCCGCAAGCTGCGCCGGAATAACTCCCAATCATAGGCGCGAGCGGGACGGGGAAAGCCGTATTTCTGGCGGGAGTGGGAAGGGCACGACGTTCAGTCGTGCCGTTAAGGTCGCTTAAAATGAGTCGCGCTTCCGCGCCTGAGAGATACGCTTTCACAGGCTACTCAATTGTTCTGTAACTCGTAAACGCGACCCTTTCTCCGCTTTTCAGCATCGCCCAAGCCATGCCCGGATACGAACTTCCCTCAAAACAGCCGCACCGCTTTGGCCTGCCGCACCGCCGGAATCTGCTCCAACTTCCTCAGCACGGTATCGGGCACATTACCATCCACGTGAACCACGGCAATCGCCTCGCGCGGCTCCGAAGATGTTTCCGCACTGCGGCGGCCCAACGAAAAATCCGCAATATTGATTTCGCTCTCGCCCAGGATCGTGCCCACTTTCCCGATCACGCCCGGCACGTCGCGATTGCGAAGGTAAATCAGATTGCGCTCCAGGGGCGCTTCCACATCGATGCCATCGATGTGCAGCAACCGCGGCGCAGTCCCATGCAGCACGGCGCCTTTCACCATGTGTTCTTGCGTCGAGCTTTTTAGAAAGACCGTGAGCACGCTGCCCGCGCCGCCGGTCGAGGCCTTCGCCTTGTGCGATTCGTGAATGCGCAGCCCGCGCAGATCCGCCAGCGACGCCGCGTTCACCAGGTTGGCTTTTTCCTCCAGAGCCAGATTGAGAATGCCCTTGATCGCCGCATTGCGAATGAGTTCCGTCTTCCACTCCGCGATATGCCCGCTATAACGCAGCGAAATCTCCTCGATCGAGCCTTCGGAAATCTGCGCCAGAAATCCTCCCATGCGCTCGGCGAGAACGATGTAGGGTTGCATCTCGGAGTATTCTTCGGCGGAAACCGAAGGCACATTCACGGCATTCTGAATCACGCCGTGCTTCAGGTATTCCCGCACCTGGCAGGCGATCTGCACGCCCACAGCTTCCTGCGCCTCAAAAGTAGAGCCGCCAAGATGCGGCGTAAGGATCACATTCTGCAAAGCCAGCAGCGGAGAATCTTTCAGCGGCTCTTCGTTGAAGACATCGAGCGCCGCCGCGGCCACGTGACCTTGTTGCAGCGCCTCCGCCAAATCGGCCTCGTTCACCAGTTCGCCGCGCGCGCAGTTCACCAGGCGCACGCCTTTTTTCATCTTCTTGATCGCCGCCTCGTTGATCATGCCCGCAGTCTGCGTCGTCAGGCCAACGTGCAGGGTGATGTAATCCGCAGCGGCGTAAAGTTCTTCGAGACTCGCCAGGCGGATGCCCTGTTCCTTGGCCACCGCGACCGACACGAACGGATCGTGCCCCATCAACTCCATGCCGAAGGCGCGCGCCCGCCGCGCCACTTCCATGCCAATGCGGCCCAGGCCGGCGATGCCCAGAGTCTTGCCGCGCAGCTCCGTGCCTTGCAGCGATTTCTTCTCCCATTTGCCGGCGTGCATGAGGGCGTTGGCGCGGCACAAGTGGCGAGCCATGGCCAGCATCATGCCCACGGTTTGTTCGGCCACAGCCACGGCATTCGCCCCGGGCGTGTTCATCACCGCGATGCCCTGGCGCGTAGCCGCGTCGAGATCGATGTTATCCACACCCACGCCGGCGCGTCCGACCACGCGCAACTTCTTCGCATGCGAAAGCAACTCAGCATCGGCCTGCACCGCCGAGCGCACGATCAAGGCGTCGGCGGACTCCAGTTCCGCCGCCAGTTTGCCGTCAAGCTGGTCGGAGGTAAGCACGACCCAGCCCGGTTCCTTGAGTTGCTCCACCGCCGAGGCCGAGATTTTTTCCGCTACTAAAATCTTCACAGATCCACTCATCTTTCTTGATTAAAATCCCTTGATTAAAATCCCTTGATTAAATCCCTTGATTAAATCCCTTGATTAAATCCCTCGATTAAATCCCTTCCTCAAACCGCAGATTCAAATCGGCTGATCTCCCGTGTGACAAATCGGCGTGACCAATCATGGACCGGAATTTGACAAGTGCGCTGACGCACGAAATCCGGTTCATTCCTAAACTGCAGCCATGGGCCATTGCCCACGGAGAGATTCTTATGAAAACCGCCTCAACCGTAGCGCTGATTTTTCTAATCGCCATCACGCTAGCCTGCGGCTACGGCTCGAAAGCGAGCACTCCGGCCGTAGCCGCAGCCATTCCGGCCATTTCCGAACCCGCGCCCGACCCCACCAATTCCGGCGGACCCGACTTCGTCCTGACCGTCAACGGAAGCGACTTTTCCACCCCAGCGGTGATAAATTTCAACGGCACGGCTCAGCCCACCACCTACATCAGTACGAGCCGGGTAAGGGCGACGATCCCGGCCAAGGAAATCGCGAGCCCTGCGACGATCCTGGTATCGGTGACCAATCCCGCGATTGCCGGAACGGGCGCCAGTGGCGGTGGCGGCACACTGGCAGAGAGTTCAAATGCCATGAACTTCACCGTCAATGAGAAGCAGGCAACCGACGCGAGGGCTGCCACGCGCGGCTTCTCAAGCTTCCACCAGTTGGCGTCGCGCGGATGCAGCGCGCGCGTAGACCATTTGGGCGGCGCGCACCGCCGAACCATACTCCACCGCCGTGCCGGTCACGCGCACGAGAACGTGTTCGAGCGCCGCCAGAATTCCGATCGTGTCCAGATAATCGTAGTAACCGAGGTGCGCGATGCGGAACAGTTGACCCTTCATCTCGCCCTGCCCATTGGCCAGCACCGCGTCGAAAGTTTCGCGGAACTCTTTGATGATCTTTCCGGAATCGATTCCATTGGGCGAAGTGATGGCCGTAAGCGCCGCTCCGGGTGCCGCCGCGAAGAGCTTCAATCCCAGCGCCTGCGCCCCGGCCCGCGTCATCTCGGCACAGAGTTCGGCATTATCCACGAGCACCTCGCGGCCCTTGGCCAGATCGCCGTTGCCCATGCCGCGGATAAACTCCAGCGCCGCTCCGAGCGCCGCAAACAACGTAGTCGGGGGCGTATACGCCGACTCGCCTTTGGCCGCCGCCTTGCGCTCTTTGCGCAGATCGAAATAAAAGCGCGGGGACTTCGTGCTGTCCATGCGCTTCCAGGCGCGCTCGCTCACCGCGCAATACGCCAGGCCGGGAGGAATCATCAGCGCCTTCTGCGAACCGCCGATGATCACGTCCACGCCCCAGCCATCCACGTCGAGATGCGTGGTGCCGAGTCCGGTGATGGCGTCGACGACGAACAAGGTGTCGTCGCCCTGCGCGCGCACGATCTTCGCAATGCCGCGCACGTCGTGCCGCACACCGGTCGAACTCTCCGTCGCCTGCACGAAGACCACGCGCACGCCGGGTGTGAGCTTCGCGCGAATGTCCTCCCACGAAAACGTTTCGCCGTAGGGCGCGCTCAGCACTTCCACATGGCAGCCAAAAGCCTTGGCGAGCCCGCTCCAGCGCTCGCCAAACTTGCCGGCGGTGAGCACCAAAACTTTATCTCCGGGCGAGGTGAGGTTCGAGACTGACGCTTCCATCACGCCGGTGCCCGACGAAGCCAACACCAGCACGTCGTTGCGCGTGCCGATAAATTCCTTCATGTCGGCAAGCACGCGTTGAAATAGCTCGCGGAAGTCCGCCGTGCGGTGATGCGCCGTGAACGAAGCCATGGCCGTTTGCGCCGCCGGCAGCAGCGGAGTTGGCCCCGGAGTAAAAAGACGATTTTTGCGAAGCATCATGAGAGTCCTTAAAGAAGGAGGTTCGCCTTTAAGTTTACCGGAAGCGGCGGAGTGGAGCACGTTTCCGCCATAATGGATAAGAGTAAAATCTTGCGTTTCTCCGCACCGTGACCGGCATCACCGCTGCGCGCCCGAGGGTCGCCCTCCGCGCCGCTGCGTTTATAATCCTCTCATGAGCTTGCTCGAGCAGATTCAACAGGACATCACCGCCGCCATGAAGGCGCGCGAAGAGCAGCGCCTCTCGACCCTGCGCATGGTCAAGAGCGCGCTGCAGAATCGCCAGATCGAGAAGATGGCGCCGCTCGACGAGAAAGAATCGCAGTCCGTGCTGACCACGCTGATCAAGCAGCGCAAAGAATCGGTCGAGCAATTCACCAAAGGCGGCCGTCAGGAGATGGCCGACAAAGAAGCCGCCGAAATCGTGCTCATCGAAAGCTACTTGCCCAGGGCCGCCGGCGAAGCCGAAGTGGTCGCGGGCGTGAAAGCCACGATCGCCGAAATGGGCTCGCCCACCATGAAAGACATGGGCACCGTGATGAAGAATGCCATGGCAAGATTCTCCGGCGCCGGCATGCGCGTGGATGGAAAGTTGGTCAGCGAAATCGTGAAGCGGGAGTTGGCGGGAAAGTAGCCATGCAGCGATTGTTGTGTGGGGACAGCCGCGGGCTGGGCTGCAAGGATCTGGTTTCCGAACAAGTGGCGGCCGAAGTCGGAAAGCGCGAACCTGTTCTGTTCTCTGAGGTCTCTTCGGCAATCCGCATTCGCGCCGAAGCGCGAATCGGGTCTACGCTTCTGAGGGGAGAATCTGAAAGATATTAGGCTCACCGAGACCGCTCTCGGAAGGTGAGCGTTCGAAAGCTTCCTTCCGGTGCCGGAGCGAGCACAACACTACGTCGCTCCCAAGAATGTCATGCCGCAGCCGGTATTTCTTCCGGCGAATTCTCCATTGTCCTTCCCCCTTTTGCATCCCGTGAGCTTCTTGATCTGGTGCTGCCCGCTCCGGTTATAGGGAGCATCGCGAACAGTAGCGAGCAATTCCTGCATAGCGTCCACGACCGCAGGGTGCCCACGCGGGATTGGGCGGAAGTCTCGTGGGTAGCGGGCGTGGTTAAGACTCTGAAAGGATCTCGATCGGCGGCAGGGCTGGGAAACTCCGTTATCCTGCCCGGCTGCGCGAATCATGGCGCGCCGAATCCAGCTGTCGCACTGCTTGCTTTTTAGCTTTTTTGGCGGGCCGATGTAGCTCCGTCAGGAATTCGCCGACCTCGCGGGTGCTACCGGCAAGATAGTCCTGATAGCCCGTCTTGATTTGCTCCTGCAGCCCTTCATCCTGCTGGTCCAGGTAATGCTCCAAATCGTCCACCTGCATGATGGCGACGACCGCAATGCCATCTTTCTCCAGAATCAAGTATTCACGATTCACATGAACCCGCCGGACCACCTGCCCAAGATTCATGCGCGTGCCTTGGTGGCAGGAATGCGAGGCACTACGCTTTTCATAATTCGAGAATCCCTGACGATCGATCAATGTCGATCAAGATAAATCAATGTTGCTTCCAGCATCTCTCCAGGCATCATTTGCCCCTCTGCAACTCCCGATAGGCCTCGCTCTTCGAAATTCCCCGCTCCTTCGCCAGTTTCTTCAGCGCTGATTTTTCGTCGACTTTCTCTTCCGCCATGATCTGCTCCACTCTCTGGCGAACGGCGAGACGGGCGAGAGCGCCCGTTTCCAGAGGGGCCGCCCCTTCTTCGGCCTTCCCGATCAGCAGCGTGATTTCGCCCTTCACTCCGTCGCGCGCCTTCAGAGTCTCCAGCACCTCGCCCGCGCGCCCGCGCAGAAACTCTTCGTGCAGCTTAGTCACTTCCCGCGCGATCACGACCTGGCGGTCTTTTCCGAGAACCTCGACCACATCGGAAAGCGTTTCGACGATCCGATGCGGGGCTTCGTAGAAAACCTGCGTGCGTGGCGAAGTCTTAATCGCTTCGAGCGCAGCCCGCCGGCCGCCGCGCTTAGCCGGAAGGAACCCGCTGAAGCGAAAGGAATCGGTCGGTAGGCCGCTGGCCACCAGCGCCGCCAGAAACGCGGACGCTCCCGGCACCGGCACCACCGGTACATGATGTCGAATGGCCAGCGAAATCAGGCGGAAGCCGGGATCGGAAATCCCCGGCATGCCGGCATCCGTTACCAGCGCCACGCTCGCGCCCTCCTGTAAGTCTTTTACCAATTCTGCGGCGCGCGTCAGTTCGTTGTGCTCGTGGTAGCTGGTGGTGTGGGTTTGGATGCCGTAGTGGTTGAGCAGTTTTTGCGTCTGCCGCGTGTCTTCACAGGCGATGACATCCACTTCTTTCAGAGTGCGCACAGCGCGCAGCGTGATGTCTTCCAGGTTGCCGATGGGCGTAGCCACCAGATACAGCGCCGGCCGGGGCGAAGCGCCCGTGCGCTCGGGAGCCGCCTTCAATTCGGGAGTCGCGGTTGCTTCGGATTCCCGAGGAGCATCCTTCATGGCCGGAGTCTAACACCGCGGCCGCGCCCTAACTTTGATCGTTGGAAAACAATTATGCTATCGTACGCATTTTCCAGGGAGACCCGCCCTTGACCGCCAACGATTTTCGCCGTGTCGCCCTCGCCTTCCCGGAGACCGCCGAACACGCTCACATGGATCATCCCGATTTCCGCGTGGCCGGAAAGATCTTCGCCACGCTCGGCTATCCAGAGAAAGGCTGGGGCATGGTGAAGCTGACGCCGGAGCAGCAGCACTACTTCACAAAAGACCATCCAGAAACGTTTGTGCCGGCGAATGGAGCATGGGGACGGAAGGGATCTACAACGATGGATCTCAAGAGCGTGGATAAAGAAACATTGAAGAAAGCTCTTTCCGCGGCTTGGCGGAACGCAGCTCCGAAACGACTGTTGCACGATTCCAAACTGTAAGCGCTGCATTGACGCCACCGAACCCCCGCCCCTAGAATCAAGCAGAGGATAAATTCCTCACAACCGTCTCGGAATCCATGCCTCTTTACGAATATCAGTGTGAAAAATGCGGCCACCGCTTTGAGAGAATCCAGAAATTTTCCGACAAGATGGTGCGCAAGTGCCCGGAGTGCGGCGGCAAAGTCGAGCAGATGATCTCCGCGCCGGCCGTGCAATTCAAAGGATCGGGCTGGTACGTCACCGATTACGCCAACAAGTCGCATGCCCCGGCGTCACCCGACGGCAGCCCGGACTCCAAAAAAGACGACTCGAAGAAAGAAGACAAGTCGAAGTCAGAAGATTCAAAGGGAGACGCTTCGAAGGAAAGCTCAGCGAAAGAAACGGCATCCAAGGACGGTTCTGCGAAAGAAGATTCCAGAAAGACCACCGCAAACAGAGTAAGTTCGTCGCGGAAGGCCGACAAGAAAAGGTAGCAACTTTCCGCGAGCGTTCTTGCCCTGCCGTGCCGTTTCCCTACTTCAGCTCACGCTGAAAATGATCTTCGATCATGTGGAACAAATGATTGCGATCTTCGCTGCCCGAAATGCTATGAGTCTTGTTGGGATAAATCATCAGCCGGAATTGCTTGCCCGCCTTGACTAGCGCCTCAATCATCTGCATGCTGTTCTGAAAGTGTACGTTGTCGTCGCCGGTGCCGTGCGCCAGCAACAAAGCTCCATGCAGATTCGCTGCGCCCCGGGTCACGTCCGATTCCGCGTAGCCCTTGGCGTTCTCCTTGAGCAGGCCCATGTAGCGCTCGGTGTAAATGCTGTCATAGTTCATTTGATTGGTGACCGGCGCCACGGCCACTCCGGCACGAAAGCGCTCCGAGTGCGTCATGCAGTAGAGCGTCATCGAGCCGCCGTTGGACCATCCCCAGATTGCCATGCGGTCCGGATCCAGTTGCGGATATTGCGCGAGAAGCTGATCGAGCGCCGTGATCTGATCTTTCAACTCGATGGCACCGAACTCGTGACGAATGGCGGTCTGAAATTTGCGGTCGCGCCCGGGAGTGCCGCGGTTATCCACCGCGAAAACGGCGAAGCCGTCGCGCGCCAGGATCTCGTCGAAGGGATTCATCGGCTCTTTCAAAACCATCTGCGCCGCGGGGCCCCCGTAGATATTTACAATCAAGGGAATCTTTTTGTCCGGCGAAGCGTTCGCCGGCAACAAGAGACGTCCGTAGAGCGTAGTGCCATCCTCGGCCTTGAACTCGAGAAACTGCGGCGCGCGCAACCCATATTCCTCGAATTCATTGCGCCCCTGCCACACCGGAACGCAACTTCCGCCCACGGTGCACAATGAAATTTGACGCTGCGCATGCGGCCCTTCGAAGGTTTGTTCGAAGTGCTTGCCACCTTCGGAAAACTGCCCGGAATGAATTCCCTCTTCGTGCGTGAGCGCTTGAAGATCGGTTCCGTCCAGCTTGACCGAAAAGATCTGCCGCTGTCGGGGATCGTCTTTGTCGCAGGAAAAAAATACCGTGCCCGCATTTTCGTCGACACCCGCCACTCCCAACACTTCAAAATCACCATGAGTCAGTTGAAGCTCAAGTTTGGCTTCGGCCGCCAGCGGATTCTGCTTGTCGAAGCTGTAAAGATAAAGATGGGTGTGGCCGTCACGCCAGCTCGACCACAGAAATCGATCGCCGGATTTCAACACGCGGAAGTCGTCATTCACATCGACCCACGCGCCCGGGGCAGTCTCGGTGAGCACTTTCCTAGACTTCCCGGATTTCGCATCGACAAAATACAAATCCATTTTGTCCTGCGCGCGATTGAGAACCTCGGCCCATAGCACGCCATCGCGCACCCAGCCAAAGCGGGGAATGTAAATCTCTTCTTCTTTTTCTTTGGTCAGCGAAATCCAGCGGACCTTGCCCTTTTCCACATCGGCCACTCCCAACTTAACTTCAGGATTGGGGTCGCCGACTTTGGGATATTTCTCGTAATCGACGGTTGGGTGCGTCGGAATCAAATTGGCGATGGGATAAGCCGGCACTTTGCTTTCGTCCATGTGCAGGAATACGATTTCTTTGCTGTTGGGCGACCAGAAATAATTGCTCCGCACCGACAACTCTTCGGCGTAGACCCAATCGATATCTCCGTTAAACAAATTGTCGCCGGCATCCCGGGTGAGCTGCTTTTCCGACGCTCCGCCGGCCGGCTGCACGTAAAGATTGTGCCTGCGCACGTAGGAAATGTGGCTGCCGTCGGGCGAAAACTCGGAGTCGCCGCTGGGGTCGGGCGACGAAGTAAACTGCACCGCCGTGGCCGTAGCCAGATCGAACAGCCAGAGCTGGCTTTGCGAATTGAACAGCAGATGCTTCGAATCCGGAGCCCAGATGTAGGGGGCAACGTTATAGCGGGTAAGCCGCTCCCGTTCGCGCTCATCTTTAATGCGGTCGTAATCGAGCGCCAGCGGGGCCAGCTTCATGGTCCCCACGAAAAGTTTCTTTTCGCCGGTGGCTGCGTTCACGCTCCACAGTTCGCCATGGCCTCCGTCATCGTCGTGCTGCAGAAAGGAAAGCTGGCTGCCATCGGGACTCCACTCCATGTTCTCCGGGCCGCGGCCCGTAAGCCCTCCGGGCGCGAAAATCGCTTCGATGGTGAGCGGCTTCGGTGGAGCGGCGGATTGCGCCCAAGAGCGGAGCCCCCGGTTGAGAAGCCAGGTGGCAAGAACCGCAATCGCAACGGCGAAGGTCTTTCTTTTCACCATGACCTCGAAACCCAGAAGTGAGGAACCCACCCGACGGGCGAAGCGATGAGTTTACACCTGCGGCGGCTGTTCGCGCGCCTCTGGCCGCGGGGTTCTGCCCCCGCCGTCCAGAAATCGATGCTCGTCCCAAACCAGTCCCAGCAAGGCCTGCGCGCCGCCGAAACCCATACGTCTTCGGCCAAGCCGCGCTTCCGCGCGTGGTAGAATCATGGCTGAGTTCTCCCGGGATGCTTCCAGAAATAGAAAACCTGTTGCGCCTGCAAGAAGCGGACAAGGAAATCCGCCGCCTGCAGGATGAAGTGGCCGAACTTCCCAGGCGCGTGACTGTGATCGAAAAGAAGCTGGCGCGCACCAAACTCCAACTGGAAAACGCCCAGGCTGCGGTGAAAGCCGACGAAGGCGCCCGCCGCAAGTACGACATCACCATCGCCGACCTGCGCGGTAAAATCTCCAAATACCGCGATCAGTCGCTCGACGTAAAAACCAACGAGCAATATAAAGCCTTTCTGCACGAGATTCAGTTCGCGGAAAAAGAGATCGCCGCCACCGAAGACAAGATTCTGGAGTTGATGGTGAACGCCGAGGCCCGCGAAAGGGAAGTGAAGGCCGCGCAGGCCGAGATGAAAGCCGAAGCGGCCGAGATAGAAAAAGAAAAAGCCGCAGCCCGCGAGCGCACCGCCGAGGACGAAAAGCAACTGACTGAGTGGCGCGGCAAACGCGACCAGATGCGCGCCGGAGTCAACGAAGATCTCCTAAGCCACTACGAGCGCGTCTCAAAGTTTCGCGGCAGCGGCATCTCCGAAGTTCGCGATCATAAATGCATGGCCTGCCAGGTCATGCTGCGCCCGCAAATCTACAACGACGTGCGCACCGGCCAGCAAACCGTGGTCTGCGATTCCTGCCAGCGCATTCTTTATTTCAACCCCGCCAACGAAATGGTCGCCCTCGAGCCCGAGCACAAGCGTTCGCGGCGGCATCATCCCAAGATCGACGCTCCCCAAGCCTGGTATTACCGCGCCGATTTCGATGGCGTCGGCGAAGTGCTCTTGTGCATGAACAATGCCGGCGGCCAGGCCACTCGCCGGGTCTTCGACTTGAGCACCGGCCGCCTGCTCGGCGATATCCTCATCCGCGAAGGCGATTTTCGCCACGCCTTCCCCGGAGACATCACCGGCGCCATCCGCCTGAATGGACACTGGTCCGAGGCCGAGATGGAAAACTGGGGCACCGAGATGCCCATGACCGCGCTCGATTCCCTGCACACCGATCTCGAAGCTGCCCGCTACGAGATGAGCTCCCGCGCCACCGCAAAAACGCAGACCCCCGCCGCCGTTCCCACCGAGCAAGCCGCCAGCTAGCAAGTGATCAGTCCCGGTTGCATTCGAGACATTCGACCTTGTGTTAACTTCCGGGAGGGCCCATGCCGGCCATAGTCGATTCCTATCGCGTTGCAGCCAAGTATTACGACGGCGCGTATGCTGCCATGAGAGATCTCGTCGACGCACCCTTCTACCTCAATCTGGCCAGGGAATTCGGCGGTCCGGTGCTGGAGATCGGCTGCGGCACGGGTCGCGTTTTGCTGCCCGTCGCACGCGCGGGAATCGAAATTCATGGCGTCGACAATTCCGGGCCGATGATCGGCATCTTGAAGGAAAGTCTGGCCCGGGAAAATCCCGAAGTTTCGAGCAAAGTCACACTCCACTCCGGTGACATGCGCGATTTCCGGCTCGGCCGAAAATTTCCGCTGGTCACCATTCCTTTTCGGCCGATGCAGCAAATGTATACGGTGGAGGACCAATTGGCGGCGCTGAAGTCGGCTGCAGCTCATCTCGCCGACGGTGGCACACTGGCTTTCGACGTGTTTTTTCCGAGATTCGATAGGGTGCCTCTGGGTACCGGAGAAGAGCGATTGGAAGCCGAGTGGGTCTCTCATACGGACGCGGGGATTCTCTATCGTCGTTTTGTCCGCAAGGAGGCGGACGACAAGGTCGATCAGAACTACACCGTCACGTTTATCTTCCGAAGTTATCGCAATGGCGAGGCGATTCTGGAAGAAACCGACACGCTGAAGATGTCCTACTATACCTATCCTCACCTGCGAGCTTTGTTCCTGCTGGCTGGGCTGGAACCCGCAGCCGAATACGGTTCCTTTGCCAAATCTCCTCTCGACAACACGGCCGAAGAGATGATCTTCCTGCTCCGCCCGGCCCGGTCTTAGCCCCCGCCGGCGCATTCTCCGTTACCATTGCCCTATGGTCCGCAGTCTGACGGCTCCCGGTTCTGGTTGGACGGTACATATCTCTCCTCGCGGCGTATCCCGCCTGAAAGACGGTCACGTCTGGGTGTATCGCTCGGATGTGGTCTCGGCCGAAGGCATTCCCGCAGGCTCATTGGTCAGCGTGGCAGATCATCGCAGCCAAATTCTCGGCAGCGCGCTCTATTCCAGTTCCTCGCAAATTGCCCTACGCCTTATTTCTCGCGAGCCGGTCGACGACCTTCCCGCCCTGCTGCGGGAGCGCGTCGCCGGCGCCATCGCCTATCGCGTGCCGCTCGTCCACAACACAAATGCCTATCGCCTCATCTTCAGCGAAGCCGATTTTTTGCCCGGCTTGATTGTGGACCGCTACAACGACATCCTCTCGCTGCAAGTCTTAACTCAAGCCATGGATCATGAGAATGTGCGCGAAACTGTGCTTCGTGAGCTGACCGGGAAATTGCAGCCCGAGTCGATCGTCGAGCGCGTCGACGCGCGCGTCCGCCAACTCGAGGAGTTGCCCGAGCGCGCATCGGGATTAGTTCAGGGAGAAAAGACCTCCACCATCTTCACCGTGAACGGCATCCAGTTCCACTTCGACGCCCGCGAAGGCCAAAAGACCGGAGCCTTCCTCGACCAGCGCGAGAACTACGCCGCCAGCGCGCAATACGCCCACGGCGCCGCGCTCGATGTTTTCTGCTATCAGGGAGGCTTTGCCCTTCACCTGGCGCAGCCCTGCGAGCAAGTCACCGCCGTCGACAGTTCCCGGCCCGCGCTCGAAGTCGCCGATCAGAACGCGGCGCTCAACCACGCGCTGCTCCAAGAAAAAGAAATCGAATGGATCGAGGCCAACGCCTTCGATCTGCTCAAAGATTACGCCGTCGCCGGCCAGCGCTACGACACCATCGTTCTCGACCCCCCGGCCTTCGCCAAAAACAAGCGCGATCTCGAGGCCGCCCTGCGCGGCTACAAAGAACTCAACCTGCGCGCTCTCAAGATGCTTCGACCCGGCGGGATCCTGGTGACTTGCTCCTGCTCCTATCACGTAAGCCAGGCTGACTTCATGGAAATGCTTGCCGATTCCGCTCGCGATGCTCACCGAGTTCTGCGCCTCTTGGAGCTTCGCGGACAGGCCAAAGATCATCCCATCCTGCCAAATGTTCCCGAAACCGCCTACCTAAAGTGCGTGATAGCGAATGTAAGCTGATGAAAATAAAAGATATTAATTACTTGACAATAAAGCACTCATATTTTATGATTCGTTTCAGATAACCAAGCATCTGATGTGGTACCGGAAGCAATAATCTGAACGCTTCCGGGAGGCTATCAACCCGAAAACACAATTTCTGAAGGAGGAATTTGACCATGACCGTTCTTACCCGTTTTGAACCGTTCCGCGACTTCGCCAACTTGCAGGACCGCATCAATCGCGTATTCCGCGAGACCTACAGCCCCGAGGGCCGCGATGAATCCCTGACCACCTCGAGCTTCGCCCCCGCAGTCGATGTTTACGAGGACGAGCATCACGTAACCTTGAAAATCGAAGTGCCGGGAATCGACGAGAAGGATATCGATGTCCGCATCGAGAACAACACCCTCACCGTGCACGGCGAGCGCAAGATCGAGAAGGAAGAAAAAGAAGAAAATTATCGCCGCGTCGAGCGCCAGTACGGCAGCTTTACCCGCACCTTCACTCTGCCGACCACCGTAGACACCGAGAAAGTTTCGGCCACCTACGACAAGGGCGTACTGAACATCGCCCTGCCCAAAAAGGCCGAAGCCAAGCCCAAGCAGATCAAGGTCAACGTAGGCACCGGCAACGAGAAGACCCTCGATGCCAAAGGCCCCGGCAAAGCGGCGTAAGCGTGTGTTTAGGACCGGGTCTCTGACCCGGTCGTCGAGCGCAGCTCGACTTGTTTCGACGGGAAGCGGCCAAAACAGGTCGCCTCCCGTTTTGTTTTGATCCGGGCGCTTGGCGCCACAGCGGAGTTGGTTCACAATGCTTCCAGGGCCATCATGCCGTGAAAGCTACGCGCGAAGCGATCAACCAGATGCGAGCCGATGGCGTCATCGCTAAGAATGCCATTCGAGGGGCGGAGGGTGCCACGTTTGATCTTGGACCCGAGGCGACTCTGGATGTCCACACCTTTGTAATCCTTTCGCACGCCCCCGGCACATCGTTACTCAGCCTAAGCCCGGTACACGATTACCGGAAGGCGCGAGGCGGCAAAGTTGAAGAGGAGCATATGGTCATCGCTGGCTGCCGGTGCAATTTCTTCCGCGAGCGACCCATTGGAATGGGAAGCTTTGACGGATGCAGTCCCGACGACCGTGGAAGGAGTTGCCGCGTGGGAGATGACAACCGAACGCCTGGCCGCGATCGCGCTTCGGACCGGCCGTCCCAAGGATCACAACCGCATCTTGCAGTCGATCGGGCAGGGCGCGGTCGATTAGGAAAAAGCGGAGAATCATTGTCCAGCGTCACAAACCAAGTCAAAAGTGGGAGAATTCGAGCGCAGGTTGCTATTCCTAAATTACAAGATTGCTAAATTGATTTTCCGGAGTCCCCATGCCCATCCGTTGGGATAAATTCACCGTAAAAGCGCAAGCAGCCGTGCAGCGAGGCAATGAGATCGCCTCCGAGCACGGCAACCCCGAACTGCTGCCCCTGCACCTGCTCGCTGCCCTGCTCGAAGACAAAGAAGGCATCGTCTCGCCGGTGCTCGATCGAATTGGCATCGGCCCGCAGGCCCTGCTCAGCGACGTCTACCGCGAGGTCGAAAAGCTGCCCAAAGTTTCTGGAGAGGCCGCCCAAGCCACGCTCTCCAACGCGACCAACAAGCTGCTGGAGCAAGCCTTTAAAGAAGCATCGAATTTCAAGGACGAATACGTCTCCACCGAGCACCTGCTGCTGGCCATCACGCACCTCAAGCAGGACGCGGCCCAGCAGATTCTCGCCCGCCACGGAGCAACCTACGACGCGATCCTGAAAGCGCTCACCACCGTCAGAGGTTCGCAAAAGGTAACCGACCAGAATCCCGAAGCCAAGTATCAGGCGCTGGAGCGCTACGCCCGCGATCTCACCGAACAAGCCCGCCGCGGAAAGCTCGACCCCGTGATCGGACGCGACGAAGAAATCCGCCGCGTGGTCCAGGTTCTTTCCCGGCGCACGAAAAATAATCCCGTGCTCATCGGCGAGCCAGGCGTCGGCAAAACCGCCATCGTCGAAGGCCTCGCCCAGCGCATCATTTCCGGCGACGTGCCCGAAGTTCTGAAAAATAAGCGCGTGGTCTCGCTCGATCTCGGCGCCATGCTGGCCGGCGCAAAATATCGCGGCGAATTCGAAGATCGCCTGAAGGCCGTCTTAAAAGAAATCGAAGATGCGTCAGGACAGGTAATTCTTTTCATCGACGAGCTTCACACTCTGGTCGGCGCCGGAGCGAGCGAAGGCGCTATCGACGCCTCCAACATGCTCAAGCCCGCGCTAGCTCGGGGAGAGCTGCGTGCCATCGGCGCCACCACGCTCAACGAGTACCGCAAATACATCGAAAAAGACGCCGCCCTCGAACGCCGTTTCCAGATTGTTTTCGTAGGCGAGCCCAATGTCGAAGACACCATCGCCATTCTGCGCGGCCTGAAAGAGCGCTACGAAGTGCATCACGGCGTGCGCATCAAAGACTCCGCGATTGTTGCCGCCGCCACGCTGTCGCACCGTTATATTTCGGACCGCTTCTTGCCCGACAAAGCCATCGACCTCGTGGACGAGGCCGCCGCTTCGATTCGTATCCAGATCGATTCGCTTCCCACCGATATCGATCAACTCGAACGCCGCGCCACGCAGCTAGAGATCGAGAAGCAGGCATTGAAGAAGGAAGACGACACGAACTCGCGCGAGCGTTTGGACGTGATTCAGAAAGAACTGGCTGAGATTCGCGAGAAATCCAACGCCCTCAAAGCCAATTGGAAAAAGGAAAAGGACCTGATCGCCCGCTCCCGCGAGCTGAAAGAAAAAATCGAGAAGCTCAAGATCGAAGAGCAAACCGAAGAGCGCAAAGGCAATCTGCAGCGCGTGGCCGAAATCCGCTACGGATTGCTGCGCCAGGCCGAAGAGGAATTGGCCAAGCTTTCCGCCAAGATCGACGGCAAAGCCGCTGGCACTCCGCGCATGCTCAAAGAGGAAGTGGACGAAGAAGACATCGCCCGCATCGTCTCCAAGTGGACCGGCATCCCCATCTCTAAAATGCTAGAAGGCGAAGTCAAAAAGCTGGTCACCATGGAAGATCGGCTGCGCCAGCGCGTCGTCGGTCAGGACGAAGCTCTGGAGCGCGTCGCCAACGCCATCCGCCGCTCGCGCGCCGGTCTCAGCGACCCGAAGCGCCCCATCGGCTCCTTCATTTTCCTAGGTCCAACGGGAGTTGGAAAAACCGAACTAGCTCGCGCCCTCGCCGATTTTCTTTTCGACGACGAGCGCGCCCTGCTGCGCATCGACATGTCCGAATACATGGAGAAGCATTCGGTCTCGCGCCTGATCGGCGCCCCCCCGGGCTATGTCGGCTATGAGGAAGGCGGCCAGCTCACCGAGCAGGTTCGCCGCCGTCCCTATGCGGTCGTGCTCTTCGACGAAATCGAAAAGGCGCACCCCGACGTCTTCAACATCATGCTGCAGATCATGGACGACGGCCGCCTCACCGACGGCAAAGGTCGCGTAGTGGATTTCAAGAACACGATTCTGATCATGACCTCGAATCTAGGCTCCAGTTACCTGCAAGCCGAAAACTTGCGCACACCCGAAGATTTCGAAAACGCCAGCGAACGCGTGATGGAAGCCCTGCACGGCCACTTCCGCCCCGAGTTCCTGAACCGCGTCGACGACCTCATCGTCTTCCGCCCGCTCGGCAAAGAACAGCTGGTCAAGATTATCGAACTGCGCCTGGAAGACGTGCGCCGCCTGCTCGCCGATCGAAAAATTTCCCTCGAGCTAACCGAGGCCGCCAAAGACCTGCTCTTCACCCGAGGCTACGACGCCAACTTCGGCGCCCGCCCGCTGAAGCGCGCCATCCAAAAGCTGGTGCAGGATCCGCTGGCCCTGAAAATTCTAGACGGCGAAGTCCTGCACGGCGATCACATCGTAGTCGACGCCGACAAGAAAGTCGGCACGATGAAATTCGAAGTAAGCAAGCGCGTGGGAGAAAAAGAACCCGCAAAGGCGAAAGGCTGATGCAAATACTCGACAAGTATCTTTATTTACGCCGGAACGCATCGATCAACTCCGGCGCCGCCGCCAAAAACCACGCAATCACAATCCGCACCATAATCTGCGCGCCATAAAAGAAAAAGCGCCAGCCCAGATCTCGCGCGGCCGCAGACACCACCGGCACCGATCCCGCAACCCCAATCACCATGAGCGCAATCGCGCACCAGCGCGCCCAGTTCTTCACCCGGTAAATCCCCCAGCCCACCAGCCCCCAGCCTGCGCCTACAGAGATCGCGGTCTGTGGTCCGTCCAACTCTCGTCCGTAAGTAATCCCTGCAGATCGAGTCATGGCAAGCGTCCCCGGCGCCAAGAACTCGATAACGCCGATGACAATCAAATACCCCGCCACCAGAAAAAATAAACCTGCAATCACCGTGACGCTGCCCGGACGCTCCATGCTTTGAGACTACCGCAGTTGGATAAGATAACTTCCGCCAATTCAATGCAGATCAACGCTTCTCCCTCGACGCGGATCGCGAGGAATATCTCGGTTTCTCGGTGGATGTCCGCGCCCATCCGGGGCTATGAATTTCGCGCCTGTGGCACACTATCTCCATGCCCACGCTCACTCTCGGCGATTTCGAACTCACAATTTGTTCCGACGGCACCTACCCGCTCGATGGCGGCGCCTTCTTCGGCGTGATTCCCAAGGTCATGTGGTCGCGCCGCATGGCAGCGGACGACCGCAACTACGTGCAAGCCGGCCTCAACTCGCTGCTCATCCGCACCGGCAAGCACACCGTGTTGGTCGAAACCGGCATGGGCAACAAGCTCTCCGACCGCATGATCAAGTTCTACGGCCAGCCCGCGCAGTTGCTCACCCATCTCGCCGCCGCGGGAGTGGCTCCCGAAGACATCGACATCGTCATCAACACCCACCTGCACTTCGACCACTGCGGCTGGAACACGACGCGCGACAAGAAGGGCAAAATCGTTCCGACATTTCCGCGCGCAAAATACTATGCCCCCGAAGGCGAATGGCAATACGCCCGCAAGCCCAGCGAGCGCGACCTGATCAGCTACATCTCCGATAACTACGACCCACTGGTCCAAAGTGGCCAAATGACGCTGCTCAAAGGCGGAGAAGAAATCCTCCCCGGCATCTCGGTAAAAACCTTCCCCGGCCACACCGCCCACATGCAAGCCGTGATCGTTGAAAGCAAAGGCCGCACCGCCTGCTACATCTCCGACCTAATCCCCACCACGGCGCACATCGACATCGCCTGGGGCCTCGGCTTCGATCTCTACCCGCTGCAAACCATCGAGAGCAAGAAGCAGTACTGGGCCAACGCGATCCCCGACAAATGGCTGACTGTATTCACGCATGGGGTCGAAAAGCTTTGGGCTTATGTCGAGAAGGATGCCGAGGGGAAGTTGTTGGCGAGGGAAGCCTAGTTCGGGCCGAAAGCTGCACGCCGCCCCCCATTCGGCATGCGTTCGACGGACTGCCCTATCGGTAACCTTTTCTGGCCGGCTTGAAGTCGCTAGACTCCCGAAGTATGGGAGCGTCCTTCACCAACTGCCACGTCCGCACCTCGAATAAAGCGGGCTGCGTAAAGGCCCTCGCCGCGTTGGCCAGCAAGCGTGCTCTGGTCACCGACCCGAAAAAAGGCTGGATCACCGTTTACGACGAGGAGTCAGAACGTCAGGACATCGCCGAGGTGCAACGCATGGCCAAGGGCCTCTCTGAAAAACTTGCGACCGACGTTCTCGCGTTTCTGCTTCACGACAGCGATGTGTTTGTGTTCTTTGCCTACCGCGAAGGAACCCTCGTATATCGATTCAATTCCTCACCGGACTATTTCGGCCCGGCCACCGCGGCGCAGCGAAAGAAGTGGGCAGGCAACTTCAGAAAACTCCGGCCCCAGCTACCGGCGGGAGTTTCATGGGAGCGGATCGAACGAACACTAGCAAGGAAGGAACTATTTCAAGAAAAGACGGTGGCTGCGTTTGCGCGCTTGATGGGAATCGATGCTGCTCGCGCCCGCACCGGCTTCTGCCATCTCGACCAGGCTCCGCACAAACTTCAGGTCGTTCATGGGCGCGGACATTCCCCCGAAGCTGCGGAACTAATCAAGAGAGCCGAGAAAGGCGATGTGGAGAAAGTTCGTGCGTTGCTTTCCCGAGGAGTGTCGCCCAATCTCAAGAGCCGTTTTGGGGAGTCGTTGCTCGCATCGGCGATCAGGTCTCACAAAAAGGAGATCGCATTTGCCTTGATGGATGCCGGAGCCGATTTCTTCGCCCCGCCAGAGGCCAACGCAATTTGGGCGGCGGCCGCCCACGGAGAACGCGAAGTCCTCGCCCGTCTATTGCAGTCGCCATCAAGACAGTTGCAGGCATGCCTGCCCCGCGCGTTGGCCAGCGCGCTGCAAATGGGACACGCCGGAATTGTGGCCGATCTGCTCAAGGCTGGCGCCGACCCCAATGGCTCCGGCAAATCTGGATTCACCCCGCTGATGAGTGCTTGTTTCCGTGGACTCGAGGTGGTCTGGGAAAGCGTGTTCGGCAGGGAGATTCCATCTGGGCAAGGAAAGAATTGGACGGCCATCGTAAAAGCCCTTCTGGACGCAGGAGCCGATGTTAACGCCCAGGCGAGCAACGGGGTTACGGCGCTGACGATGGCCCGGGCCACCGGCCAGAAAGAAATCGTCGAGCTTCTCGAAAAGGCGGGTGCCGATCCAACACGAAAGCCTCCCGCTGCGGAGTTCGAGCCATGGCTCGAAACGTTTCGCGAGAAGGCAGGGCAAGACTCAGCACCGAGTCTTGCCGAGCGCAGCGCGAACACAACTGCGGCGAACTTCCCGTCGAAAGTGCATTTAGATCCGAAGGTCCGGACGGCAATGTTGCAGATACTGGATAGGTGCAAACCTAAGGACAGCGAGAAGGAATCGACCGAGTAGATACAACTCTGCAACCGCCTCGAACCGATCACGCCGGGATCGGCGAATGCCACTTACTCCGTAAGTGACAGAAGCGGTTGCTCGGCCAATCGCCTTTCGAAAAATTCCTCCACCCGCCCCAGAATCTCCACCGCGCTCTTCGACTCGTAAATGGCCTTGCGCAGCCCCGCTCCGCCCGGCACGCCGTGGGTGAACCACGAGGCGAACTGCTTCATTTTGCCGACGGCATCGGGAAGTTCTTCGTCGATCAGCATCCGGAAGTAGGTGCGGATCATCTGGTAGCGATCAAGTTCGGTGGGCTCGTCGTAGAGCTTCTCCGATTTCGCGTAGCCCGGGACGGCTTCGTCCGGGATGGCACCGGCAACAGCTGCCGAGCTTTGCTCCCCTGGGCGGACGAATGCGTCCGCTCCTACGCGGGCGCAGAATTGTTCGATCTGCCGAAAAATCCACGGATTCGAGGGCGCAGTCCTCCCGATCATCACCGCATCGCAGCCGGTTTGCGCGACCATGGCGCAGGCATCCTCGGGCGTTCGAATATCGCCATTGCCGATCACGGGAATCTTGACCGCATCTTTCACCGCCGCAATCCACTCCCAGCGGGCGTTTCCGCTGTAGCCCTGTTCCCGCGTGCGCGCGTGCAGCGCGACCGCCGACAGTCCGCACGCCTCCGCCATGCGCGCCAGTTCCACGCAGACAATCTCGTCATCGCTCCAGCCGGCGCGAAACTTCACTGTGAAGGGAACTTTCACCGCGGCCCGCACCGCTTCGAAAATACGGCCAATCGCCGGCAGATCGCGCAGCAGGCCGGAGCCTCCATTGCACTTCACCACTTTTTTCGCCGGACAGCCCAGGTTCAAGTCCACCAGGTCGAAGCCCAGGTCTTCGACCATGCGCGCCGCCTCGGCCATCACCTGCGGATTGCTGCCAAAGAGCTGCGCCGAAATCGGACGCTCGTCTTCATAAAAATGAAGATAGCGCTTGGCCTTCTGATCTTTCTTGCGCAACACGCCGTCGGCCGAGGTGAACTCAGTCATGATCAGTCCGCAACCGCCGCGGTTGCGAATGAAGCGGCGGAAGACCGTGTCAGTGACTCCGGCCATGGGGGCCAGAACGGTAGCTGGAGCGATCGTGACTTCGCCAATGCGAAAGCTCGCCTCGACCGGCTTCCATCGCACTCGATCACGGACAAGGGTGTCGGTCCTACCCAAGCCAACCGAATTGTCCCAGATCTTGCGCACTCTACTATTCTACTTGCCCCCGCAAAATGAAAGCCCCCGCTGTGGCAGGGGCTTAATTTTCACCGTCATCTGTGTGAATCCATGCAAATCCGTACGAAGGCTACTTCTTCGCCGGCTCCGCCGGCGCGTTTTTTGCGTACTTGCGGCGGAAGCGCTCCACGCGTCCGGCCGTATCCATGAGCTTCTGCTTGCCGGTAAAGAAAGGATGGCAGGCCGAGCAAATTTCGACGCTGATGTCTCCCTTGTGCGTAGACCGGGTGACAAAGGCATTGCCGCACGCGCAATGCACGCGCACTTCGTTATAAGCGGGATGAATGGCTGCTTTCATAGCGTTTGCACCTCGATTGGAACCTTTTAGATTCTACTGGAATGCCCCAGGATTCAGCAACGCTCAACTCGGCTTCACAGCCCTCAGCGATCAGCGATCAGCCGTCAGCCGAAACCGCCAAGGATTCAAGCTGAAGGCGGAGAGCTTTCTTCAAAAGCGAAACTGATACGACACCTTCACAAAAAACTGCCGGCTGTCGTTGATATAGCCCCTGGCCGTATACAGCCCCGCTAGGCCGAGCGGATCGAGCATCAGATCGTGATTCAAATTCTGCACGTCGCTGTTATAGCCGACATAAATCGCCGTGCCCGGATGCACTAGATAGGTGAAGAGCACGTCGGCGTTGAATGCCTTCTCCGTGGGCAAATAGGTGTAAGGATAAATTGTGTTGCCCGGCGTGTTCGCCAGCACCGAGTTGTATTGCAAAATCACGCGCAGCGAGAGTTGCGGGGTAAACTGCCAATTCCATTTGCTGCGCACGATGTGGTTGTTGAAAACGCCTCGCCCGGCTCCGGGACTTTGCGCCAGCGCCGCGAGAGATGCGGCATCCCCCGCGCGCAGGCGTTCGAACAGATAAGTATTTTCGATCTTCAGCGGCTGCAGTGGCCGCAAAGTAAGCGTTCCCGAGGCCGTGTTCAGCCGTCCCAGCAGAAATTGCGGCGCAGCGTTCGACGCCGGCACAAAATTAACGCCGTCTCCCCAGTAGTAGCTCGCCCCCAGCAAGGCCTTCTTAAAATATCCAGTCTGCAGCAGCGTCCCGCTGCGATGCTCATGGTAGTCGAAATTCTGGTTGACGGATAAGCCGAGAAACGCAAAATCCTGCGGCCGCAGCCGCTCTCGCAACTCTTCATACGGATACAAGAAAATCAGCGTCTGCCCGCGCCCCTGAATCGCAAGATAGGGGAGATAGTCTGTGTCCAGCCGGTTGCCTTCGTGGTCATAGACCAGGCGCTGAATCAACGATGGTCCCCAGTCGACGATCCAACCCTTCTTCGGCCGGAAGCGATAATCCAGGACCTGATATAGCTCGCGAATGTCCACCCGGTTCACAAACCCGGGCACGGTCACGAACCCCGGACTGATGTCATCGTAAATCCCTTCGTAACTGAAGTGCAGTCCCTCGCGCTTCAAATCGAGCTTGTCGGCCGGGCCGGCGTAGTAATTCTTGTTGCCGGAGTTGCCCGAACTGAAGGGGAACAAGTTGTACTCGCAGGTATTTTCCAGGCTGCCAATGGAAGCAAAGTCCGCGTTCAGCCCCTGCAGGTTGCTCGAACTCACGACCGCCTGGCCCTCCAGGGTCCAGTTGGCGTTGAATTTCAAATGCGTGTCCAGTCCGCCGACGCGATTGAACTCACCGGTCGAGGGACACTCCCAGTCGGTGTACAGACCGCCCACACTCGACTGCTTGAAAATATCGCGGCTGGCCCGCGCAATCGCGAAATACGACCGCACCCCGAGAAGTTGGTCCGAACAAATCGATGGAGTTTCAGGAAACGGGCAAAAGCTCGGCACCGCCAGCCCCGGGCCGCGATCGTCGGTCGCCATCAACCCGAGAGAGTATGGGCCTTCTTTCCCCGTGAGCCGGATTCCAGCCGAAGGGTCTTCGATGTTGCGCGTGAAAAATAAATCCAGCGGCGTGCGAAAGTAATCTTCATTCTCCAGAAAAAACGGCCGCTTCTCGGGAAAGTAGACTTCGAATCTCTGATTCACCGTGATTTGCGGATCCTCCGATTCCACCTGGCTGAAATCCGGATTCGCCGTCAAATCCAAAACGAAGTGGTCCTTGATCACGAACTTCGCATCCATGCCAAACTGCCCCTGAGTTTCGGCATTCTGAAAATACGGGTTGTAGGGATCGCGCTCATCCAGTCCACGAAAGCCGCGCAGGATTCCATAAGGAATCAATTCGATGCTGCGTCCCGGCGAAATCCCCTCCAGCCCATAGAGGGTCGCCGCCTGCCCCAGTCGTCCCGAAACTTTGTAAGAAATTTGCGGCCAGAAGGAATCCTCGCTCTTGCGGTAGATGCCGCGATACAGAATGATTCCCCACTCCTGCTCCTTGGTGTCGGGAAAGCGCAGACTCTTGAATGGAATCGCCATCCACACCACGAATCCGCGGTCAGTCACTTTGCCGCGCGAATCCCACACCGTATCGAACGAGGTATCGAAGTTTCCATTCACCTCTTCGCGCGTCGATTCGCTCCAGATCGCGTCCCATTGCACTCCCAACGGCGTGGTCTGAAAGGCATAGGCGCGCCGCCGGTCGTGAAAAGTATCGAGCATGACCTCGACCTGGTCGTCGTCGTAAACGTCCTCCCGCCGCGACATGCGCGCCCGAACTTTCTTGGGATCGTCAAAACACACGAAGACGAGGTAGAGATTTTTCTGGTCGTATCCCAGGTAGGCCGCGGTCGGCTCCGAAACTTTTTCGCCATCGTGCGGATTGCGCTGCACGAAGCCCGTCACCTTCGCCATCTGCAGCGCCGTGTCGCCCTGCGGCTTCATGCTGAGAAAATCTTCCAAGGCGGGAGCGTGAGTTAAACGTGGAATGGTCAAACTCGGCGGCGCGATTGCCGGCTTAGGCGCCGGTCTCACCTCCGGATTCTTGATCGCCGGCTCCGGCAGCTGCGCCGAGGGCGGAGGAACCTGCGGCGAATTCGGCGCCGCGGGGTTGTCTCCAGGCGGCACCGCACCCGGTATCGAATTTTCCGGCGGATTCTGCGGGCCCTGCCCGCCAGAATTTCGTGCACCCGCCGCCGAACTTTGCACAGCTGCAGCGGGATTTTGCGCGGCGATCTCGGATTGCGGTAGCGGCAGGCCCCATCCGTGCTGCAAGACTGCAAGCAGGGTGAGAACCACTCCCGGCAGCAATCTCACCCGCTCATGAAACGATCGTCCAAAAGCCAAACGCAAACAACGCCCTCGCTGTCTCCCCGCTTCCGCGCGCGCGGGGAACTCAGCACGATACACCATGAAAGGGTCATACAGAACAGGAAACCGTTGTCTGTAAGGTTTTGCGAACCACGGTAGGGGTCCAGCCCTGGAGCATCAGTCTAGGTTTCGAAGACAGTCCGGGGAAAGCCCGAGGGGCGAATAATCGACATCAGCGTCCCGATACGAAGCTCGGAGTGATCAGGTACAGGTACGGGCATGGTGACAGGCGATTTCTCCGTGCGCTTCTGCAGGACTCCATGACTGCCCCGGCGACTCACTTCAGAGAATCCATTCCGAGCCCAGTACAGCACAAACTTCCCGCCCGGACGGCACGCGAAGCCTACCAGCCTCAAGCTCAAGCCGGGTCACAAACAGCTCGGAATGTCCCCGCCGTGCGATCTCCCTGGGGCCTGCAGTCTCAAAAAACAACTCAACCGCCTCTGGCAGATTATTACGCGCGAACGCAATCGTGTCACCCTGGCTGGCAACCTCCAACCCAGCACACAACGCGACTTAGGCGTCTCCCTCGCGTTCAAGGATCGCGGTCACCTGTCGCAGTGGTTTCATTTTGCCTCCCGTTACTCCTTACGCATGATAGCGCCTGGGAGAGCAGCCCGCCCTAGGAGGGAAGAACTCTAAAACAACGAACTCTGCCTGCGGCTCGGCGCAATCTTAAAGTAATCGTACGCCAGCTGCGTAGCCACGCGCCCCCGCGGAGTGCGGTTCAAAAACCCGATCTGCATCAGAAACGGCTCATAAATTTCCTCGATAGCGTCTGGCTCTTCGGCCAGCACCGCCGCCAAAGTATTCACCCCTACCGGCCCGCCCTGATATTTCTCGATAATCGTCAGCAGCAACCGCCGGTCGACTTCATCGAAGCCATACTGATCCACTTCCAGCATCTGCAGCGCGGCCTGCGCCGTGGGCAAGTCGATCTTGCCCGCCCCGCGAACCTGGGCATAGTCCCGCACCCGGCGCAGCAATCGATTCGCGATGCGCGGAGTTCCCCGCGACCGGCTGGCAATCTCCGTCGCCCCGGCGGCATCCACTTCCACCCCCAGAATCTCGGCCGACCGCTCCACAATCACGCGCAAATCGTCCGCGGAATAAAACTCCAGCCGCAGCACGATGCCAAACCGCGACCGCAGCGGCGACGAAATCAACCCGGCCCGCGTAGTCGCGCCCACGAACGTAAACGGTTTTACCTCGAGCGTATGCGTGCGCGCCGAAGGCCCTTGCCCAATAATGATGTCCAGCTTGTAATCTTCCAGCGCCGAATATAGCAACTCCTCCAGCACCGGCTGCAGCCGGTGAATCTCATCGATGAACAGGACTTGCTTGTCCTGCATATTAGTGATGATCGCGGTCAGATCACCCTTGATCTGCAGCAAAGGCGCAGCCGTCTGCTGGAAGCGCACCCCCAGTTCGTTGGCAATAATATTCGCCAGCGTAGTCTTCCCCAGCCCCGGAGGCCCATACAGCAGCACATGATCCATAGCCTCGCCGCGCGATTTCGCGGCCTGGATCGCGACGTCAAGATTCTCTTTGACCTTGGCCTGCCCAATAAACTCCCCCAGCCGCTGCGGCCGCAGCTTCAGCTCAAACGAAGAATCGTCCTCCACCGCCGCCGCCGAAACCAGCCGCTCGGGGTTGTAATTCAGTTCAGGATTGTTACGCGCGGTGGCCACTGGCCGGATATTACCACGACCTTGGGTAGACACACCCCATGCGGGGACAGCAGCCCTCGGCCGTCCGGCCAAGGCGAAGCTCCGGCGGCAACGATCTCAACCTCCTTGACGCGTGACACATTATGTGTCACATTGGATTCATGCCATCGGTGAACATGCGGCAACTGCGCGATACCAAGAAACTCAAAACCTGGCTCCGGGCGGGAAAGACGGTCGAACTGCGCGAGCGCGATCGAGTCATTGCCCGGATTGTCCCGGAGAGTGCGTCCGCGGCATCAGGGACTTGGCCGGATTTTGAGGCGATGGCGAAGGAGATTTTAGGCGACCGTAAGCTGTCTGGCTCCGATCTGGTAATTCGGGAGCGTGGACGTCATTGAGCCTATATCTCGACACCAGCTTTATCGTCTCGCTGTACTTAAACGACGATCGCTCGCGGGAGGCTCGCTCGCGAATTGTTTCTGCTCCTGCCTTGTGGTTCACGCCCCTTCACGGTGCCGAGTGGGAACATGTGGTTGGCCAGCACGTTTTTCGCGGAGAGTTATCGTTGTCGGAAGCACAACGGATGAGCGCCAAGCTGGAAGAGCACCGCGCCGCCGGACGCTGGCTCTCCGTGCCAGTCCCAGAGGACGCTCTTGAGGTATGCAGCCAGCTCGCTCGCGAATATGGTCCGAAGCTCTGGATGCGAACCCTCGACACCCTCCACGTCGCCTGCGCCCTCGAACTTAAAGCCGAACGCTTCTGGACCTTCGACGAACGCCAAGCGAAGCTGGCGAAGGTCGCGGGGATCAAGAGCTCCTGAGTCTTCCCAGTGCATTACCAAACCTTAAAAGCGCACGAGTCGACGAAGTGCCCGACCCCGATGCCCGTTACTCCGGACGAGATGATCGGAAATGACGAAAATGGCCTCCCCTCGTGAGGCCAACCCGCGATGGTCCATTGACACCTCGGCTTTGGCGACAATCTTTTTTTCGCGAGCCGCCGCCGCCCTCTTCTCTGCCGCGCCGTCCTCGAAGCCGGAAAGGTGATCGAGGGCCGCCCGAACATCCCCAGCTTTCAAGCTCGGAAAATCGGCCAGAATTTGGTCGACGCTATCCCCGTCAGCCAAGCTGGCAACGACTGTGCGAAGCGTGACGCTGCGTGCCGCGAAACACCGCTTCTGCGCTGCAGTTTCGCGGATCGCCGACGATGCATCCGAAGAACCCCTGCTGCCGGGTGCCCCATCCCAGCCGCATTCCGGCACGTATCGCGGCCATGCCCATAAGCGGCTGGGTTTGGGGCTTTGAATTTGTTGCTAATTTTAGCAACATTTTCGTGTTGCCCATCCCCTCGCGCTCTGTGCGAGATCACGGGATCGCAGCCTAACAACACCGTTATCAAAGAATTCCCACAGATCCGTGTAACATCTGCCCTTGCCCGCAGCCCCTCGTTTGCGCGACCCGGGTAAATAGCGAGTTGGCTGGCACAAGCCGGTCCGGAGCGCTCCAGGTTCCACCGTTCGAGTGTTCGAGTTTCTTAAAATTTGAATCGCAACGTGGCGAACTTCCGTAAATACAATATTTTGCGAGTCAGCCGCTGATTTCAAACACTTAGGTCTCCCAGGATCCCAGCATCGCCTAAGTCCTTTGAAAGCGCAGTTTTGCGGGTAAGTCGTTCACTTGTAATATTTTAGCCGGAGTCGAAACAGGTCAGAAGTCTACAAGTAGCTCGTTTGAGAGATTTTATCGCGAACAGCGCTACAATTCTTGTTTCAGACCGGATCAAGGCCTACTCCTCCTCTTCCTTAACCTCGCCCCGCGCCGTCTTCGCCTTCTCCACAATCTTCTCCTGCAGCGCTGCTGGCACCGTATCGTAGTGATGCATCTCCATGTTGAAGCTGCCGCGGCCTTGCGTCATCGAGGTCAAGTCCACGCCGTAAGTCAGCATCTCTGCCATGGGCACTTCGGCTTTCACCACCGTGTTGCCGCCTTTGTTGTCCATGCCCTGGATTCGTCCCCGCCGGCTGTTCAAGTCGCCCATAATCGAGCCGGCAAAGTCGTCCGGCACCGTGATCTCGACCGCCATCACCGGCTCCAACAGTGTGGGCTTGGCGACCTCCATCGCCTTCTTGAAGGCGATGCGCCCCGCCATCTGGAACGACAAGTCGTTCGAGTCGACATCGTGATAAGACCCGTCGTAAAGAATCACGCGGAAGTCGACCACCGGGAAGCCCGCCAGATAGCCGCGGGCCGCCGCATCTTTAATGCCCTTCTCCACCGCCGGAATGAAGTTCTTCGGAATCGCGCCGCCGAAGATGTCGTTCACAAACTCAAACTGCCCGCCCCGCGGCATCGGCTCCATCTTGATCTTGCAATCGCCATACTGCCCGTGCCCGCCGGTCTGCTTCTTGTGTCGTCCCTGCACGTCGGCCTTGGCCCGAATCGTCTCTCGATAAGGAACCTTGGGCGCTTTCAAAACCACTTCGGTGTGGTAGCGCTTCTTCAGCTTCGCCACGATCACTTCAATATGCTGCTGCCCGGTCCCGGCGATCAGAAACTCTTTGGTCTGCGGATCGCGGAAGAAGCGCAGCATGGCATCTTCCTCCATCAGCTTGTGGATGCCCGGCCCCAGCTTGTCTTCATCGGCGCGGCTCTTGGGCTCAATCGCAAAAGTGATCGCCGGCTCCGGCAGCTTCACCCGCGGATACTGAATCGGCGCCGATTTATCCCCCAGCGTGTCGCCCGTCAGCGTGTCCTTCAACTTCGCCACGGCACCGATGTCACCAGCATGCAACTCCGTAACAGGCACTGCGGTCTTGCCTTGCATGATCGAGATATGCGACAGCTTCTCCGCCGACCCGCGCGAGAAGTTCTGCAAAGTCGACTCATTCTTAAGCACGCCGGAGAACACTTTGAAGTACGAGATTCGTCCCGCAAACGCATCCGATACGGTCTTGAATACAGACAGCGAAACCGGCTCGGCATCGGTTTCATGCCGCTTCGGCGCATCCCCATTGCCAGAAGCCGCCGGCTCACCCTGCACCCACTCATGTTCGGAAGGCGCAGGGGTGTAGTCCACGATAAAGTCCATGACCCGGTCGGCTCCGATGTTACCCAATCCCGAAGAGAAGATGACGGGGAAGAGCTTGTCCTCGCGAATCGCGTTGTGTAGCGCCGGAATCAGATCATCCTCCGCCAGCGTTCCAGCTTCGAAGAACTTCTCCATCAGCTTGTCGTCGCCCTCGGCCACGAGTTCCACCAACTGCTCGTGCGCCTCCTGCACCTGCGCTCGCATGCCGGACGGGATCTCAGTCTCTTTCCCTTTGCCGTTTCCTCCCAGCTCGTAGGTGTAGGCCTTCATGCGCACCAGATCGACCACGCCGGTCAAGTTCTTCTCGCTTCCGATCGGCAACTCGATGGGAATCACATCGCGGCCGAAGGCATTGACCAGCGACTCCAGCACGCGCTCGGCATTGGCGCGGTCGCGGTCCATGCGGTTCACCACGATCAGCCGCGGAGTCTTGTACTCGTCGCAATCCTTCCACACCCGCTGCGTCACCACTTCCACGCCGGCCACGCCGTCAACCACCACGATGGCCGCATCCACCACGGGCAACACCATCTTCGCCTCGTGCACAAACATGTTGAAGCCGGGAGTATCGATGATGTTGATCTTGGTCTTGCCCCACTCCACATAAGCGGCGGAGGCCGCAATCGACATCTTGCGGGCAATCTCTTCGTCGTCGTAATCAGTGATCGAGGACCCGTCGTCCACGCGCCCCAGCCGCGGCGTCGCCCCCGCGGTAAACAGCATGGCCGAGACGAGCGAGGTCTTCCCCGCATGCCCGTGCCCCACCATTGCAACATTACGAATGTCTTCTCCGGAATAGACTTTCACGAGTAGGCTCCTTCGCAGGCGTGGAACCAGAGACGGCCCAGAAGAGGATCGATGTATTAGAAGGCCAACCCAACACCACCTGCCAAAACTAAGGATGCTACCACGCGGCAAGCAGCCGCCTCAACCGGCAGACTGTGGTGTCCTGTGGTGTCGCCCTGCCGGCGCTTGGGAGCTTGCCGCCTGGCGTCAGGCCCGACGCGCCCAGGGCCAAGCTCCATCGCATCGACCTTCGCATCCACTTATCAAACCTGAGGAGGATTTTTGGAAAGTGAAAGGGGCAACTGGAAATCATTCCGGGACCGAAGTCGGCTTGTGAAAAACTGGAACTTCAGTCGGCGCTAGCCGATTTGGGATGCCCCCCTAACGGCTCCAGGGCCCGAATCTTGCCTTAAATCAGCGCCCGGGGACAGGCGGCTAGGATGCCGGTGCCAATCCCTGCCCATCCGGCCGACGCTTGCGCCCATCCGTACACTAATGCCTCGTGCAAAGAAGTACCCGCCGTTGTATCATCCTCTCGCCATGCTAGGTGGACGTACCAACGAGCAGTGGATCGCGCAATACTCCTCGAGCCACCAGCATCCCGTGAACCGGGCATGCCACACTCTGGGCATTCCGACCATTCTGCTTTCGGTCCCGATTTTCATCGCGAGTATTTTCGTTCATGGTCTTTGGCTCTACGCGCTGGCGCTGTTTATCCTCGGGTGGATCTTCCAATTTGTCGGCCACGCCTTCGAAGGCAAGCCACCGGAGTTTTTCACTGACTGGAGATTCCTGTTTGTCGGAGTGCGCTGGTGGTGGGCGAAGATCCACGGCAAAGCTTAACCTCATTCCGCAACTCTTCGCTTCATCGAAGAGCGCCATGTTTCCTCAACTCGCTCGCTTCACCGATCTCGGCCTGCTGCTCATGCGCCTCATGGTTGCGCTGGTCTTCGTCACCAGTAGCTATAGCCATCTCAAAGACCCCGCAGCGCGGGCCAAGAGCATAGGGATGAGCAAGCCATTCACCATCTTTCTCGGCGTCGCCGAACTTGCCGGAGGGTTGGGCGTGGCCTTCGGAGTTCTCACTCAGCTCGCCGCCATCGGTCTCATCCTCATCATGCTGGGCGCCATCGAGAAGAAGATATTCGCCTGGCACACCGGCTTCTGGGGCGAGAAATCCTCGGGCTGGCATTACGATCTGATGTTCGTCATCATGAACCTGGTCATCGCCTGCACCGACGGCGGCGTTTATGTCCTCATGAAGTAGCCCGGCGATCTCCTTCGCCTTTACTCGCACTGCGGTGGTGGGGTCAATTCGAACTTTTTTGATGGTGTCATCCTGAGCGGAGCCGCCTTTCAGGCGGAGCGAACGATCTCCTCTGGCGCATGCCTGTGCGTGCAGGGGAGATCCCTCACCCGGGCTGAATTGCGCCGGGTTTCGGGATGACGCCAAACAAAACGAGACCGATTCAAACTGAGCTGCACCCGTATTACCCGTACTAACCCGTACTACCCGTACTACCTCATGATTGCTTTCAACCTCGTAAGTTGGTAAGCTCCGATGATCTCAGGACCAGCATGCCTCGTCTGATCACCAGATTCCTTTTGTTCTTCGCGCTCGCGGGAAACCTCGCCCCGATCGCCCTGGCAGCCAATGCGGCTACTCCCACGCACGCCTGCTGCCTGCGCAAAGGAATTCATCGCTGCCACGACACGGCGGCGCCGGAATCGAGTGAGCTCGTCGTCCGCGGCGCCGGCTGTTGCCATCAGGAGTGCTGCCGCGCCGTAACCACAGTTCGCTGGGCGCACGCCGCGCCTCATGCAACCGGCTTCGCAGCGCAGAATATTGAAGCGTATCTGTCCCTCCAGAGTCTCGCCACTCCGAATAACGAAGTCTCCCGTTTCCAATCCACGCGCGCTCCGCCAGCCGTTCCCCATCTCCGCAGTTAATTGCTACGCAGCCGGGTAGACGCATCCGCATAGCTCGCGCGGATCCCATTTCCCAAACTCGATGCTGCCTCGGACATCTCCAGTGGTCTTGGCAAAGCACGCACGCACTCGATCGTTTCACAGGAGACTTATGCGCTTCCCTCGCGTCATTTCCATTGTCCAGTTGCTGGCCTTCGCTCTGGCCACGCCCGCGTTCGCCAATGTCTATGGCGCCGTCCGCGGCGTAGTACACGACCCTCAACATCGCCCGGTGCAAGGCACAATGGTGATGCTGAAGGCCAAATCTTCGGAGTTAACCAAGACCGCCCTCACCGACGCTAATGGCAACTTCCAATTCAACGCCGTGCCTTTGGGCGACTACACCGTCAGCGTCGCCAACAAAGGCTTCGAACAAACAGCGCAAGACGTAACAGTGATCTCAGGCACCGTGCCGGTCGCCCACTTTCAGTTGAAGCTGGCTTCGGCGCACGAGAAAGTCACGGTGTCAGCTGAGCAAGCGGCGGTGGCTCCCACCGACAGCGCCACTCCCATCACGTTAGTTGATAGCCTCGACATCGCGCGCACTCCCGGCGCCGACCGCTCCAATAGCCTCGCCATGATTACCGACTACACTCCCGGAGCCTACGTGACGCACGACATGCTGCACATGCGAGGCGGCCACCAGACCACCTGGCTGCTCGATGGCATTCCCGTGATCAACACCGCCATCGCGCAGAACGTCGCCCCGCAGTTCGATCCCAAAGATCTCGAGTATGTCGAGATCAACCGCGGCAGCTACGGCGCGGAGTTCGGCGACCGCACCTACGGAGTCTTCAACGTAGTCCCGCGCACAGGCTTCGAGCGCAATAACCAAGCCGAGATCGTCCTGAGCGCTGGCAATTTCTACCAGACCAACGACGCTCTCAGCTTCGGAAGCCACACCAAGAACTTCGCCTACTACGCCAGCGTTAACGCCAACCGCAGCAATCTCGGCCTGCAGCCGCCGGTACCGGAGGTCGTGCACGACGGCGATAACGGAGTCGGCGGGTTCGGATCGTTCATCTTCAACGTAGATCCTTCGAACCAGTTTCGGCTGGTGACTTCGCTGCGCCGCGATTATTTCCAGATCCCTTACGATCCTTTTCCCGATGACATCGAAAATAATCCCGCCAGCGGCCAGTACACGCCCAGCATCGGCCTGCGCGATGGCGAGCACGAGTCCGATGCCGGCGTTCTTTTCACCTGGCTGCACACCTTCAACTCGCATCTCATGACCACGGTCTCGCCTTTTTACCACTACAACCGAGGAAACTACGACAGCAATCCCAACGACGTTCCCATCGCCACCACCGAAGATCGCGGCTCAACCTATGCGGGAGGCCAAGCCAGCGCGGCCGCCAACTACAAGAAGAACGACCTGCAAGTGGGCTTCATCAGCTTCTATCAAAGTGACAACCAGATCTTCGGCGCCGTTTTTAACGATGGCAGTGGGGTTATGCCGATTAGTGACATCGAGCATCCCACCGCCAACTTCGAAGCCTTCTACATCGACGAGAAGTTCAAGCCTTTTCCCTGGCTAACGCTCTCCGCCGGCATGCGGCCCACGCGCTTTTCCGAGGGCAATTTTTCCCCGACCTCCATCGCGCGGCCCGTGGACGAAACCGCGATTCAACCGCGCTTCGGCGTCACCGTCACTGTTCCAAAGCTCGATTGGACCTTCCGCGCTTTCTACGGGCACTACTATCAGGCGCCGCCGATCGAAACCGTTTCCGGGCCTGCCCTCATCCGCTACACCGGACAACAAGGCCTGGGATTTGGCACGCTTCCCGGCGAGCGCGACGAAGAACATCAATTCGGCGTGACCATTCCTTGCCGGGGATGGGTGCTCGACGCCGATAACTTTCAAACCAACGTCACAAATTTTCTCGACCACAACAACATCGGCGCATCCAGCATTTTCTTTCCGCTCGCCGTTTCGCAGGCCCTGATTCGCGGATGGGAACTCACGCTGCGCTCTCCCCGCTTCGCCCACCGCGGGCAAGTGCACCTCGCCTACTCCAATCAGATCGCCGAAGGCGCGGGCACCATCATCGGCGGTTTAACCGTGCCCGGCGCGATCTCGCCGCAACTGACTCCGCTCGATCACGACCAGCGCAACACGCTCAACGTGGGCGGTGACTTCACCCTGCCCTGGCACGCTTACGCCTCGACTAACGTTTACTACGGCTCGGGCTTCAGCAACGCTTTCCCGGGGGCGCCCCACCCGGGAAATTACCTGCCGCAACACACCAGCTTCGACCTCTCGCTGGGCAAGGACTTCGTCGAGCGCTTCACCACGTCACTGACCGTGCTGAACGTCGCCAATCGTCGAGTCGAGTACGATAACAGCCTCACCTTCGGCGGATATCACTGGAACAACCCGCGCGAAATTTATGTGGAACTGCGCTACAGATTTCACTTTTGACGAGAACATGGGGGACAGCCGCCTCGGCTGTCCGGTCGAGCGCAGCGCGACCGGCTTCGATCATTGCCAGGCCCGATCGGAGATAATAAGAAAGCAAGAATATGAAAAGCCCAATCCCCACCGTGCCCTCACGTCTCGCGCTTCTTTTGATGCTTGCGCTCGTGGCATCGTCCTGCGCTTGCAATCGGGAAAAATCCCAGACTGCCGCAAGCCGCGCCGACTCCACCACCAAGCGCTATGCCTTCAAGGGCAAAGTAATCTCCGTCGACAAGAACTCTGGCAGTGCCAACATCAACAACGAACCCATCGCCGGATTCATGGACCCGATGGTGATGGCCTACACCTTCAAACCGCCCGCGCAGATCGACCAACTAAAACCGGGCGACACCATCACCGCCGATGTCGTGGTCGAGCCCGAAAGGTATTGGCTCGAGAATGTCAAAGTCGTGAGTCACTCGCAAACTCCCGCCGGCACTCCCACTTCGACGCTGCACATTCCGTCTCCCGGCGACGAAGTCCCGGACTTTCGACTCGTCAATCAGAACGGCAGGCGCATCTCGCTGCGCAACTATCGCGGCCAGACTCTTCTGCTCACTCTCATCTACACGCGCTGCCCGTTTCCCAATTTCTGCCCGCGCGTCAGTCATGAGTTTTTGAGCATCGACCGGCAACTGCAGGCCGATCCCGCGCGTTATGGCAAGACGCACCTGCTGAGCGTCAGCTTCGACCCTGCGCATGACACGCCAAAAGTTCTTCGCGCGTACGGTTTTTCCTGCGCGGGCGATAAGAATCCCGCGCTGTTCGCGCACTGGGAGTTCTCCGCAGTTCCGCAAAAAGATTTGCCGGAGTTTGCCAATTACTTCGCGCTTACTTACAAAGAAGAAGGCGGTCTGATCACGCACACGCTGAGCACCGTCGTGATCGCTCCCAATGGCAAGATTTTCAAGTGGTACCACGGCGCCGACTGGCAAGCCGCCGAGGTGCTGCAGGACATGGCCTCGGCTCACGTCGCTAGTTGAAGGGTTTCTGCGGCCGGGCTTTAGAGGTGCTGCTTCGCCGCGCCGCAAGAAGGACATGGATTTCGGCGGGCGCTGGCCGGTGTTTACAAACTCCGTGAGCACCTTCCGTCATCCTGAGGTCCGCGTTCTTTGTGCCCGAAGAGCCTGCCCTGAGCTTGTCGAAGGGACCTGTGCACTCGCCGGCAATGCCGGTGCTGCCGGCAACTTGCAGAGGTCCTTGCGCGGGAGCCGCTGGCTTCGCCCGCGACTCCGCTTCGTCCGGAGGAGAGGTCGCGCGCCGTGGTGACGACTGAGTTCTCACACATTCTTTGGCCTGCGAAACTCTGGCACGGCGAGTAGGATGATGAGGAAGAACAAATGAGATACATCCTGATTTTGCTGGCGCTGCTCGGCAGCGTCGCTTCCACGCTGGCCCTGCGCGAGCACTATCGCACTGAAGGCGACTCGCCCTGCAGCATCAACGAGCGCTGGGATTGCGGCATCGTCAACCACAGCCCCTACGCCACGCAATGGGGCATTCCCATCGCATTCTTCGGCATCGCCGGATATGTTCTCATGGGCGCGCTCGCCTGGCGCCGCGCTTACGCGTTCGTGCTGGCCGCGGCACTTGCCGGATTGGCCTACTCGCTCTATTTAGCCCACATCGAAGCAAAGATTCTAGGCGTATGGTGCATCTACTGCGTAATCTCTTTGACTGATATCTCGCTCATCACGCTGCTGGCGCTTGCAGCCACACTAGCCTCGCTATTCGGAAACAAAGCCAAAGCCGCATAACAGGAACAGAAAGAGAACATGTGGGGACAGTCGCCTCGCCTGTCCCAAGAGCGCAGCAAGTGAGTGTCCCACTCGCACAAAACAAATAAGATCGCCGCGCATCACCCATTCTGCGCCGGCATCTGTTTCGGCGAGGCAAAGAACACTCTCCCCGCCGAGCGCACCAGCTTCCATCCTCCCGCGGTCATGGCAAGAATCGTGCCCATCCACAACAACACTGCCGGAAGATAGAAGATGATCGAGATCATCACTGCGGCATAGCCCGCCATCGCCTCGAGGCCAGCGCGCAGCGCCAACCTCATCTGGTAAAGCGGACGCCAGTTCAGCCCAAACACCTGCGCCTCCGCCTCGCTATGCAAGGAGATGGCGACGGCAACAGTCTCTACCTGTTTTGAAAGCACCGCGAATTCCGCCTGTTGCTGTTCGATCTGCCCGCGCACCTCGGCCAGCTTCTCGCTGACCGCCAGCATGTCTTTCACGTTTCGAGCCTGTTTCAGAATGGCCAGATACTGCGCCTCTTCCGCGCGCAAGTTGCGAAGATTCGCCTCTTCGTCCGCGAATTGCCCCGTGACATCCTGCGCGTCGATCTTCTCGCTCTCGACGCGCATGCCGAGCCTGCGAATCTCAGTCCATGCCTCCTCAAATCGCGCCGCAGGCACCCGGATGGTTAACGAACCGCCCGCCGGGTTCGGGCCTCCGCTCACATCCGAGCTGACCAGGAATCCGCCCAGGGCTTCGGCCAGCCCGCGAATCGTTTCCGCCGCTTCCGCCGGCTTCTGCACCATCAGGTCAACGGAGCCGGTACGAACCATTTTGTGATCGAACGCCGAGCCCATTGCCCTAGGGGAACCTGCCGCAATCCGGGTTTTCAGCAACGGCGGCTCCATCTTGTCAGCAAGCTGAGAGCGCGCGCTGGCCGGATGCAAGGCGAGAGATTGCTCCCCCACCACTCGGCTGCGTTTCAGACTTGGTAAAACGATCGCCACGATAGCCAAAGCGACCATCCCTGCCGGTGCAATCGACCACGCGTAGTTCCGCTTGTTGAACAATTCCGCAAGGCTCGACATATCCATACCCCTTGGAAGGAACGCTGGGCCAGGCGGGGCTTGCGCGGGATTTCGTGGGCACAGTCCCTTGGCTAGACGACCCGTGGCGCCCCGGCAAGGATGCCGGCGCTACCAAAGGGATCGCGTCCGCCGGGTTAAGACTGCCCCCCCTGGCCCCCCCGCCCCCCCCAACTCGCATTGACGAAGCCTCACCCTTCGCCTAAGATAGCCTCGCCTCGGTAACGCGGTTGACCGCAGGCCAGCGCGCTTCCCCACTCAGCCATGATCGGCACCACCGTCACTCACTACCGCATCCTCGAAATGCTCGGCGGCGGCGGCATGGGTGTGGTCTACAAGGCCGAGGACACACTGCTCGGGCGCTTCGTAGCCCTGAAATTCCTTCCCGACGATTCCTCCCAGGACCCGCAGGCGCTCGAACGCTTTCGCCGCGAAGCCCGCGCCGCCTCGTCGCTGAATCACCCGAACATCTGCACCATCCATGAGATTGGCCAGCACGAGGGCCATCTCTTTATCGTGATGGAGTGCCTGAGCGGGCAGACCCTGAAGCATCTGATCCAGGGCAAGCCCATGGAGATCGAGATTCTGCTGACCATCGCGATCCAGGTTGCCGACGCCCTCGATGCCGCGCACAGCAAGGGCATCGTTCACCGCGACATCAAGCCGGCAAATATTTTCGTTACGGATCGCGACAACGCCAAGATTCTGGACTTCGGCCTGGCGAAGATCGCGCGCGCAGCCCGCCCCACCAGCGGCGACTCCCAAACCCTCGCCGACGCCGGCCTCGAACTCACCAGCCCCGGCACCGCCGTAGGCACCGTGGCCTACATGTCCCCCGAGCAATTGCGCGGCAAGGAACTCGACGGACGCACCGATCTTTTTTCCTTCGGCGTGGTGCTCTACGAAATGGCCACCGGCACGCTGCCGTTCCAGGGAGAGACCTCCGCCGTAGTCACCGAAGCCATTCTCAATCGCCAGCCCACTGCCGTGACGCGACTGATTCCCGAACTGCCGCCGAAACTCGAAGAGATCATCAACAAGGCTCTGGAAAAAGATCGCGACATGCGCAGCCAGACCGCCGCCGAACTGCGCGCCGATCTCAAGCGCTTCAAGCGCTCGCTCGATTCCTCCAGAACTTCGGTGGTCACCGAAGCGGCGCATTCTTCTTCGTCGTCCACCAAGTTCGCGTCTTCCGGAACCGTCCCCATCCAGAAGAAGAAATCTTCTATGCCGCTGATCGCGGCGTTTGCCATCGCCTTGCTAATCGCGGCTGCCCTGGGTGTGTACGCGGGAAAAAAATTCTTCGCCGCCGTCGCCGGCGAGCCCCCGACCTACCGCCAGCTCACGTTCCGCCGCGGCAGCATTCGTGCCGCGCGCTTCGCCCCCGATGGCCAGACCATTCTGTACAGCGCGGCCTGGCAGGGCAATCCTGTGGATGTTTTCACGGCGCGTCCCGAAGCCCCCGAATCGCGCTCCATGGGCCTGAGCCGCACGCAGCTGATGTCGATCTCGCCCACGTCGGAGATGGCGGTCTTGCTCAACAGCAAAGCCATCGGCGCCTGGGTAAGCATGGGCACGCTGGCGCGCGCGCCGCTGTCCGGCGGAGCCCCGCGTGAAATGCTCGAGCAGGTGCAGTGGGCCGACTGGTCTCCCGACGGGAACAATCTCGCCGTGGTGCGCGACATGGGCGGCCGCAATCGCCTTGAATTTCCCATCGGAAAGCCGCTCTATCAAACCGGCGGTTGGATCGGCCATCCCCGGGTCTCGCCCAAAGGCGACTTCATCGCCTTCGCCGACCATCCCCTGCAGGGCGACGATAGCGGCTCACTGGCGGTGGTCGATACGGCGGGCAATAAGAAATCGCTGTCCAGCCAATGGTTCACGATTCAGGGTTTAGCCTGGTCTCCCGACGGCAGAGAGATCTGGTTCACCGCGAGCAAATCGGGTACGGACCGCACTCTCTACGCCACGTCGCTCGATGGCAAGCAGCGCATCGTAGCCCGCCTGCCGGGAGCGCTGATGCTGCTCGACATCGCCAAAGACGGCCGCGTTCTTCTGGTGCGCGCCACCTGGCGCCGCGAGCTTCTTGGAGTTTTCGCCAACGATGCCAAGCAACACGAACTCTCATGGCTCGACTACACCTATCCCTCCGATCTCTCCGCCGACGGCAAAACGTTGTTGTTTGACGAAGAAGGCGGCGGAGGCGCGCTCGACTATTCGAAGTCCGGCGGCTTAACTTACGCGGTGTATATTCGCAAGACCGACGGCTCCCCGGCGGTGCTGCTGGGCGAAGGCGGCGCGGTCGCCTTGTCGCCGGACGGAAAATGGGTGATCGCGCAAACCCAGGATTCGCCCTCCCAGTTCCGATTGCTGCCGACCGGCGCCGGCGAACCCCGAGACCTCACCAAAGACAACGTGAATCACAGTTGGGCACACTGGTTTCCTGACGGCAAGCGCATTCTGTTTTCCGCCGACGAACCCGGCAAGGGAGTCCGCTTTTACATCTACAATCTCGACACGGGGAAGAGTCAGGCGATCTCCCAGGAAGGCGTCAACGGCACCGCCTTCGCGCTTTCCCCTGACGCGCAGCAGATTGCCGCCATCGGCCCCGATGAAAAGGGATATCTCTATCCCGTAGCCGGCGGCGATCCCCACCTGATCGCCGGATTAAACCCCGGAGAGCAGCCCATCACCTGGGCCGCCGACGGCCGCTCGCTCTACATCTATCAGCCCGGCGAATTGCCCGCCCGGGTCTACCGCCTCGACATGCAAAACGGCCAGCGCACGCTCTGGAAAGAGTTAATGCCCTCCGACCCCGCGGGCGTAGAAAACATCGGCCCCATCTACATGACCCCCGACGCCAAAACCTGCGTCTTCGGCTACCACCGCATGCTAGCGGATCTGTATTTGGTGGAAGGATTGAAATAATACGGCGCAATGGAGGGAAGGCAGCCGAAGGTGGTCAGGCGGGGACAGCCGCCTGCTGTCCGGTTGAGCGCACCCGACCCGCACTTTCTCGGAGCCAGATTGCTGATAGAATCTCCGGTCGCTCCGCAATTTCCCGAACCAGAGGCCGATCATGTCCGCCAGCACTTCCCGCATCCAGCGCGCCATTCTAAGCGTGACCGATAAGACCGGCCTGGTCGACTTCGCGCGCACCCTGTCGAATTTAGGCGTCGAACTAATCTCCACCGGAGGCACCGCCAAACTTCTACGCGATTCGGGGATAGCAGTCAAAGACATCTCCGAGCTAACGGGCTTCCCTGAAATGCTAGATGGCCGGGTCAAGACGCTGCATCCCAAAGTGCACGGCGGGATTCTCCACCGCCGCGAAAATCCCGCGCACACCGCCGCGGTTGCCGAGCACAGCATCCAGCCCATTGACATGGTGGTGGTGAATCTCTATGCCTTCGAAAAAACCGCCGCCCAGCCGGGAGTGGCGTTCGAAGAGTTGATCGAGAACATCGACATCGGCGGACCCTCCATGATCCGCTCCGCCGCCAAGAATTTTCACGATGTCGCCGTAGTCACCTCGCCTGCCGACTATCCAGCCATGGCTGAAGAGCTAGCCCGAAACTCCGGCGCTCTCTCCCTCGAAACCAAATGGCGTCTGGCGCAGAAAGCCTTCGCCACCACCGCCGCCTACGATTCCGCTATAGCCGCAACGCTCGAACGCATCCCCGCAAATTTTCATGTGCCCGACGGCAAAGACGCACCTTTCCCGCTGACCCTGAGGCTGTCGTTTCAAAAGACTCTCGATCTCCGCTACGGCGAGAATCCGCACCAGAAGGCCGCCATGTACTCCGACAGCTCCGGCGCAGGCGTAGCCAACGCCCGCCAGATTCAAGGCAAAGAGCTTTCGTATAACAACATCGTCGACCTGCAAGCCGCCTGGGATCTCGCGCAAGAATTCAACGAGCCCGGATTCGATCAGCCTTTCTGCGCCATCATCAAGCACACCAACCCCTGCGGTGCGGCGACCGGCAAGACTTTGGCAGAAGCTTACCTGCGAGCGCTCGAATCCGACCCCGTCTCGGCTTTCGGCGGCGTGATCGGCGTAAACCGTCCCATCGATCTAGCAGCCGCCGAGGAAATGCACCAACTCTTCTTGGAAGTAATCGCCGCGCCCAGCTTCGACGGAGCCGCCAAAGCCTGCTTCGCCAGCAAGAAAAATCTGCGATTGGTCGAAGTTACGGAGGCACCGCAGAAATGGCTCCTAAAAAACATCTCCGGCGGAGTCCTCCTGCAGGACGCCGATTCCCGCCGGCTGCAGAACACCGACCTGAAAGTCGTAACCCAGCGCGCGCCCACGCCCGAAGAAACGCGCGCACTTCTGTTCGCATGGAAGGTTTGTAAACACGTAAAGTCGAATGCCATCGTCTACGCCCGCGACGGCCAGACCGTTGGCGTGGGCGCGGGCCAAATGAGCCGCGTCGATGCCGCCAAATTCGGCGCGCTGAAAGCGCAACTGCCGTTGCAGGGAACGGTGGCTGCCTCCGACGCATTCTTTCCCTTCCCCGATGGAGTCGAAGAAATCGCCAGAGCCGGAGCGACGGCCATCATCCAGCCCGGAGGCTCGCAGCGCGATCCCGAAGGAATCGCCGCCGCCGATCGCCTGGGATTAGCGATGCTGTTCACGGGCGTCCGCCACTTCCGCCACTAACGAAGCAAAAGTACTCCGCGACCTCCGCGCGAAAAGCGTTGGAGTCAAGCAGCCAATCCAGTGATGGACCACTAATCCTCCCCGAATGTTGTTTACCAAACTTGACAATCCGCGTGTGCAGTCCCGCGAGTCCCTGTCCTTTCGAGCCGATCCGCGCCGTGCGTCCAACCCACTGTTTTTCCCCGAAGGCTCGTCTCCGGGGTAGAATAAAAGCACCCCACTCCGAGCGGTCGTGCATCCAATCGGCTGTGGCTTCGGGAAAGACCAGAGAATCTCGCAAGAAAAGCTCTTAGGCAGCGTCTAACAATCAAGTCGGAATGAATCAACTCCAGGTCGTCAGGTCGAGCATGAATAGATTTTTTCGCTACGCTTTTTTATTTTTGGCAACCGCCGCCGCCGCGCAAGGCAATGCGCCGGGAGACTCCAAGGCCGCGGATTCCAAGTCCCCGCAGTTAAAGCCGGGCCAGCCCCGCAAAGGCGATCGCGCTGCCGCCTACTACCACTACATGCTCGCGCACATGTACGAAGAACAGGTCACCATTTATGGCCGCAGCGAGCTAGCCAACAAGGCCATGGAAGAATACCGGCAAGCCATTGAGGCCGACCCCTCTTCCGAGTTCCTGACCTCAGGCCTGGCCGAACTCTACGTCAAGACCGGGCGCATCCGCGACGCCGTGCTCGAAGCGCAGGATATTCTCAAGCGCGACCCCAACAACATCGAAGCCCATAAACTGCTGGGCCGCATTTATCTGCGCTCGCTGGGCGACATGCCAGGCAACGGCAACGGCACCGATAACGTGCTCAAGCTCGCCATCGAGCAATACGAGCAGATCGTCAAGATCGAACCCGACAACGTTGACGATCATCTTTTGCTAGGCCGCTTGTATCGCCTGAACAACGATCTGCAAAAAGCCGAGGCGGAATTGAAGATCGCGGTAAAGCTCGATCCCGATTCCGAGGAAGCCGTCACCACTCTAGCTCTTCTGTTCAGCGACGAAGGCGACACCGCGCACGCTTTGCAAGTGCTGAGCGCCGTCCCCGATAGCGGACGCTCCGCCAAGCTCTACGCCGCGCTCGGCGCCACCTACGAGCAGCGCAAAGATTACAAGAGCGCCATCAACGCCTACAAGCACGCCATCCAACTGGATCGCGACAATCTCGACGCCATTCGCGGCCTCGCTGAAAATTATTTGAACGACGGCCAGATCGACGCCGCGCTCGATCAATACAAAGTGATCGCCGACGCCAATCCCGAAGACGCGCAAACCTACCTGCGCATCTCGGAAATTTACCGCCGCCAGGGCAAATATGACGAGGCGCTCGACAGCCTGAAAAAAGCCCAGGCCATGGTTCCCGACGCGCTTGAAGTTCCTTACAACATCGCCGTGGTTTACCAGGCGCAGGCGCGTTACGACGAAGCCGAAAAAATTCTGCAGGAGCTGCTCAAGAAAACCGAGAAGCCCGAGAGCAGCTACTCGCAATCGGACCGCAACAATCGCGGAATCTTCATCGAGCGCCTGGGTATGGTCTATCGCGACCAGGAGAACTATCAGGCCGCGGTCGAAACTTTTCGCAAGATGATTGCCCTCGGCGACGACAACGCCCGCACCGGTTATCAGGACATCATCGATACCTACCGCGAGGCCAAGCAATGGCCGCAGGCTACCGCCGCAGCCAAAGAAGCCTTGCAAAAGTTGCCCGACGATCGCGACCTGCGCATGGTGCTCGATTCGCAATTGGCCGACACCGGCGATCCGGAGAAGCCGCTCGCCGACGTGCGCGCGCTGCTCAAAGGCACACAGGAAGATCGCGAAGTGTACATTCGCCTCGCCATCATGTACACGCGCCTAAAGCGCTGGCCCGAGGCCGAAGAGGCGCTCAACCTGGCGCAGAAACTTTCCACCAAGGCGGAAGACAAAGAGTATGTCGATTTTCTGCGCGGCTCCACTTACGAGCGCGAAAAGAAATACGACCAGGCCGAGACCGAATTCAAAAAAGTGTTGGCAGCCAATCCGCAGAGCGCCATAACCCTGAACTATCTCGGCTATATGAATGCCGACCGCGGCGTAGAACTCGAAGAGTCGTTAGGCTATATCAAGGCAGCCGTAAGCCTCGAGCCCACCAACGGCGCGTATCTGGATTCGCTGGGATGGGCCTACTTCAAACTCGGCAAGTACGATCAAGCCGAAGAGACTTTAAATAAAGCTTCGCTGCACATGAGCTCCGACCCCACGGTGCAGGATCACCTCGGCGACCTTTATCAGAAAACCGGACGCCTGAAACTAGCCGCTGCCCACTGGGAGCGCGCCCTCGAAGAATGGAATAAGACGGTCGCGTCGGAAGTCGAGACCGATCTGCAAGTCGCCACGCAGAAAAAACTAGACGCCGCCAAAGTGCGCCTGGCCAAGGAAGACTCCGGCACCAAGCAGTAATCTTGAAACTGTCGGTCGACGTCGACCCGTGGTCGCTCGCTCGGATTTCCGTTTGTCGCCGTTCTCTGCTGCTAAAATCCGCGCATGTCCCAACTTCCGGAACCTTTCCTCCTGAAACTCGAGCTTCGGGTCGCGACCGTGGACGACCTCCCTGAAATTCTGCGGCAGCGCCGCGGGATGTACGAAGACATGAACTATAACGATGCCGACGCGTTGGCGGCAATGGTGTCGGCCTCAGCCCACTACCTGGCCAAGGCCTTGACTGACGGGTCATTCCGGGCATGGCTGGCTCTGGCGGAAGGGGAGGTCGCCGGCGGTGGGGCGGTGATTATTTCACCCTGGCCCGCGCATCCTTACGATCTGGAATGCCGGCGCGCTACGATTCTTAACGTGTATACGTATCGTCAGTACCGCGGGCGAGGAGTGGCCCGCCGGCTGATGCAGACTATGATGGACTGGTGCCGCAGTGAAGGACTGGCCCGGGTGACTCTGCACGCCAGCGATGATGGGCGCACCCTCTACGAATCCCTGGGATTTGAACCGAGCAACGAGATGTGCCTCAAATTGAAGTAAAAAGTTGCGAATTGATGCTAGACTTTTCCCATGCTGGCCGGCTACGCGGTGCAGGTCGAGCATTCCCGCGGGCGCCGCTTCCCTGAACCACCCCACCCCTACCGCAACGACTTCCAGCGCGATCGCGACCGCGTCATCCACGCCCGCGCCTTTCGCCGCCTCGAAGATAAAACCCAGGTTTTTACCCGCCGCTACTCCGACCACTTCCGCAACCGCCTCACCCACACCATCGAAGTAGCGCAGATCACGCGCACGGTCGCAGCGGCGCTCGGCCTCAACGTAGATCTAGCCGAAGCGCTCGCTCTCGTCCATGATCTAGGCCATCCTCCCTTCGGCCACGCGGGAGAAAAGGCGCTCGACACCGCCATGCGCGCTCACGGCCTCTCCTTCGATCACAACTTGCATGCGCTGCGCATCGTCGAGGATTTCGAGCAGCGCTACGCCGCCTTCGGTGGACTGAATCTAACTTTCGAGGTACGCGAAGGCATCATCAAACATTCGCGCGACTACGATGCCGACAAACATCCCGAACTCGCGGAATATCTTCTTGACCAGCGCCCACCGCTCGAAGCTCAACTCGTCGACCTGACCGACGAAATTGGCTACAACACCGCCGACCTCGACGACGGCTACGAAGCCCATCTGCTCACGCTGCAACAAATTCGAGGAGGCGTGCCCGTCCTTGAACGTTTCTTTGGCCAGGTCGAGCAGCGGTATCCGGATGCCGCGGAGAAGCTAAAATTCAACGAAGCCCTAAAAGAAGTATTCAATCGCCTGACCGGAGATTTGATCACGAATACGCAGTCACGATTAAAACAGGCGGGGATCGAAACCGTAACAGATGTGCGCCGTCACAAAGAACGCTTGGCCGCGTTCAGCTCCGCGATAGAGGCAGAGCGCCGGCAGATCAAGAATTTCCTCTACGAAAATCTCTACTACAGCCCATCGCTGGCGGGAGAAAAAGACGACGCCGAACGCATCGTCACCGAACTGTTCGACTTCTGGAGGAAGAACCCTGCCGCCCTGCCGCACTATTATCAGGAGAAAGCGGAACAGCAATCCCTCCCACGCGTGATTTGCGATTACATCGCGGGGATGACCGATCATTACATCATCGAACAGTACGAGAAGCACTGCAAAGAAACCTCTTGAAACGCGGGGGGGGCCGCAGAGTTGCACGGGGAACCCAACTCCTGCCGGACCTTTCTTTGCGTCCTTTGCGCTGCCTTTGGGTTCTCTGCGGTTAAAAGCTTTTAAACGTTTCGCCGCACGGTCTTCACTTGCCCGCCACCGCGGCCACCACATCAAACAAAATTCTAGGCCCGCGCCGCACTTCCTCGACGCGAATGCGTTCGTTGTTCCCGTGTTCGGAATTGCCCTCTTCGTCCGTGGCCGTGTAGGGATTGAAACCGTATGCGTTAATTCCCAGCGGCCGGTACCGCTGATTCTCGGTGTAACCGCTGGTAATGTGCGGCACCACCGGCGTGCCCGGGAAATACGTCGCCGAGACTTTGCGAATTGCATCATACAAAGCCGTATTCGTCGGCGAAAAATTAGCCTCGCGAAATTCCGGGATCATCGGTTCCACCGTGACATTGGGATCATCGACCACCCGCCGCAGATCTGCCAGCAAGATTTTCGGATCGCCCCCGGGCAGAATGCGCACATCCAAATTCGCCCAGGCTTCGGGCGGAATCACGTTGGTCTGCTCGGAGCCGTGCAGCATGGTGAGCGAAATCGTATCGCGCAGCAGAAAATTCAGCGACTCGTCTTTCTCCACATCCTGCTGAAATTTCCTATCCTCGATCGCCTTGCGAATATTGCGATACGCCTTCGCCCGCTCCGGCGGCTCGTAAGGCGCCATGTCGCGCAAAAATTCGTCCACCACCGGCAGCACGCGCAGCGGCGTGCGATACGCGATAATGCGGTCGAGGGAGTGCACCAGACGATTCGGCGCCGAGTCTGCATTCGGCCGCGAGGCGTGCCCCGGACGCCCGTGAGCGGTTACGCGCAGCCAGAAAGTGGTCTTCTCGCCGACATCCACGCCCACATACTTCACCTTGCCGTTCTCCAGCAAATTCTCTCCGCCTTCGTTGATCAGGAACTCCGCGTTCTCGAGCAGATCGCGTTCATGCGAGATGAACCAATCCGTGCCCGTGCCCTCGGCTTCTTCGTCGGCGACGGCGAGAAAAATCACGTCACGATCCAGTTCGACCTTTTCGCGCTTCAGCATCACCATCACGACCAGTTGCGCCAGGCCTTCGTCCTTCATATCCTGCGCCCCCCGGCCCCAAATCCAACCATCTTTAACCTCGCCGCTGAAGGGAGGCACCTCCCAATGCGCCGCGTCGCTGGTCACAACGTCCATGTGGTTGAGCAGGATCAGCGGCCGCTTAGCCTCCGCCGCAGTGTGAGGTAGCCGCCCCCAAAGATCGCCGCGTCCCGGCGCGTATTCGAAAGCGCGATTCTCGATGCCTTCCTGATCGAGGATCTTTTTGTAGAACTCAACCGCGCGCATCTCATGGCCGGGAGGATTCGTAGTATCGATGCGCAAATAGTCCTGCATCCAGGTCACCGCAAGATCGGAGTACTGTCGCAAATGATCCGTGGGAACACCGGAGGAAGCCAGGGAAAAGGGCGGCTGCGCTTCGGATCCAGAAGCCGCAGGACTTTCGGCAAGACCGCGCGCTGCGGCACTCAGATATAAAAGACCGAAAACCACAGCGATCCATCCCTTCCCGCCACACCCAATTGCCGACCACTCCGACGCTACCCGGTTCGCTCTTCCCAAGTCTTCCTCCAATTCTCCACTCGGAACAGGCCCACAGTGCACGCAGTTTTTATACCAGGTTTGCCAAAATTACCCTGCGCAGCCGCCTTAGGAGTATCCACCCTGCCACTTGAGGCGTAGAATGTCTTTGGCTATCAATAGGTTAGCCATTCAACCGTAAAGCCCGTTTTGGCATCCGAACTGTAGTAGGAAGGGCCGGCGGGCGCAAGCTTTTGGTGCTCCGCCGAGTGGCAGTGATTCGGGCATGCGTCGCGTCAGCGCAGGCCGGCAAAGCGGTCGCTTTTGCTTTTCATAGGTTGTAGGATTTTCGGGGACGCAAGTACAAATCACGCAACACGCCCGTTTCGGCGTGCTGGAGTGGAGCCCCTAACGCTCCCCCATTGGAGGAAGTTTCTATGAACAGTCGTATGCTTCTTACTTTGCCTTTGGCCGCCGTACTCGCATTTCCGGCCTTCGCGCAAACTTCGTCTTCCCAGACTCAGGATCAGTCCACAACTTCTCAGTCGATGTCGACCCAACCTTCGTCGAATCCGTCGACCGACGCTGCCAGCGGCAAGCAGCCGCTGCAACCACCCAGCCGCGAAGGTTTTTGGGGACGCGTGAATCCCTTCGCGCGCAAGACTTACGTGAAGCGCCAGACCGATCCCATTCGCGACCGCGTCAACGAACTTGACGACCTGACCGCCGCGAACGGCAAGTCGATCAAAGATACCGACGCGCGCGCCCAGGCCGGCATCAAACTCGCTTCCGACAAAGCCAACGAGGCTGATCAGCACGCCATCGACGCCGGCAACAAAGCCACCATGGCGCAGCAGAGCGCGCAGCAGGCCAGCACTCGCATCCAGACTGTCGAGACCGTGGTCGGTAACATCGATCAGTATAAGACCTCGAACCAGACCGAGATTCGTTTCCGCCCTGGCCAGAGCGTGTTAAGCAAGAACGCCAAAGACGCCTTGGATGAGATGGCCAACGCCGTCAAGGGACAGCGCGGCTACATCATCGAAGTGCAGGGCTTCTCGTCTGGCAAAGGTCAGATCGCCATTTCGAACTCGCAGAAGATGGCCGAGTCGGTGGTGCGCTACCTGGTGCTGAACCACGAGATCCCGGTCTACCGCATTTATCTTGTGGGCATGGGCAACGCCCCGGTCAGCGGCACCGACGAAGATGCCAAGACCAAGCGCATCAGCGGTGGCCGCGTCGAGATCAGCCTCCTGAAGAACGATCTGGAGCAACTCTCCAGCAACTCTTCCGCGCCCACAACCAGCAGCATGGATCAGCAACAACAGCCGAAGTAAGCCGGCGGTTCGCTCCCCCAACCCCTTGCCCAGGCCAGGGGTTTTTTGTGTCTCAAAGTCCCGCGCTACGACCGTAGCGCCGCCGTCCCCGGCGGCGGTCCGGCGGGTGTCACGCCCGCCCCGCCGAGGACGCCTTCTCGACAGCCGGCAAGATGGCGGCGCTGCCTACGCCTCCGCCAGTTTGAACGGGACCGCTTTTGCTTTCGAGCAAATCGGGCTATGGCGGATGGTGATGAAAATGAAGCAGTAACATGTGCGCGATAAACCCAGCCACGAACCAGGCTGCCGCTTCCAGAACTCGTTTGAATCGGGGCGTCATGAGAAAAGAATCACCGCATTCCGCATCCACTGTCGGATGCCTGCCAGCGATTCGCTCACCCGCGATAGGCCTCCGGCTTAATGCCAAGCTGGCTCAAGCGGGATTGCAACGTGGTGCGCTTCAGCCCCAGCCTCGCTGCTGCCCCATTGGCACCACCCAGCTGACCGTGGCACTCGCTTAGAACGCGGATAATTTTCTCCCGCTCGCGGTCGCGCAAAGTGCCGCTATCGATTTCCATGCCGCTGCCGCGCAATTCGCCCAGTGGGGAATGCAACACCGAGCCCGGAGTCAGGATCACCGAGCGCTCTACAAAGTTTTCCAGCTCGCGGATATTTCCCGGCCATTCCCACTGGACCAGCGCCTCCATGGTTTTCGAAGGAATGCTGGTGATGGACTTGTTCATGCGGCTGGCATAGTGCCGCACAAAATGTTCCACCAGAACTCGCACATCTTCCCGGCGGTCGCGCAAGGGCGGGATTACGATCGGAAAAACATTCAGCCGGTAGAAGAGGTCGCTACGGAAATCGCCGTCTTTCACGCTCTGCAATAGATTCCGGTTGGTCGCGGCCAGCAGCCGAAAATTCACCTTCAAGGTCTGCGTGCTGCCCAGTCGCTCGAACTCCTGATCCTGCAAAACCCGCAGCAGCTTGGGCTGCAGGCTCAGCGGAATCTCTCCGACTTCGTCGAGGAACAGCGTCCCGTGGTCGGCCAACTCTAAGCGGCCGATCTTGCGCGCGATTGCGCCCGTGAACGCCCCTTTTTCGTGGCCAAACAACTCGCTCTCCAGCAATCCCGAAGGAATCGCCGCGCAGTTCAGCTTGATGAACGAGTTCGTGCTGCGTTTGCTCAGCCGGTGCAGGGCGCGGGCCACCAACTCTTTGCCCGTGCCGGTCTCGCCCTGCAGCAGCACGGTGGCGTTGCTGGGCGCGACCTTGGAGACTTTCTCCATCACATCTTTCAGTGCGCTGCTGCGCCCGATGATTTCGCCGAAACCTAACTCGTTGTCGATGGTTTGTTCCAGGTAGAGCTTTTCTTCCGACAGCTTCTCCTTCGCCACGCGCAGTTCCTCTGCGATTTCGCGCAGGCCGGTGATGTCCACGCAGGCGCAGTTCACTCCCGTCACCGCTCCCGCCGCGTCCCGCAAAGGTTCCACCGTGATGTCGCAGTAGTAGTTTTTCCCGCGCGCGTTGAGGGTAAATTCCTGGCGCGTTCCTCGCCCGGTTTCGAGCACCGGCCGCTTGATCGCCGTCATCGTAGCCCCAGCCTCGGGGCCGAAGATTTCTTCGTCGGTTTTCCCCAGGTAGTCCCTCTCGGTCCAGCCTTCCTGCAGGTTGTAGACCCAGGTGTAGCGTAAATCGCGATTCTGGTTGAATACCTTGATGGGAGAACCCGAGAGCGCCACCCGTAGCCGCTCTTCGCTCTGCCGCAAAGACTCTTCCGCTTTGCGATGCGCCTCTTCCAGCGCCAACTTCTCGGTGATATCCCGCTGAATGCCCCAGGTCGAAACCAGCTTCCCATCGACCACGTTGCCGAGCATGCTGTTGAGAAAGATCTTGGGTTCGCCGTGTACGTCGAACTCGTGCGATATCTCGTCCACCAGGCGAAAGCCGGAGCGGATGAAATGGCGGGTCATCGCAATGTTGAGAGGATCATCCGGCGGCGCCAGATCTCTCCAGGGCTTCCCCTGCAGATCCTTGCCCGATTCCAGCCCGTACATCGCGGCCATGGCGTCGTTGCCCTCCGCGATGTAGGCGTTGTGAAGAATCCTGTAGATCAGTTCGTCTTCCGGAAGATCGATGGAGATCGGAGTGCTCATCTCCTCCCGGTAGATGCCTTCGGAGCTCTGGGTGACGAGAAGCCGGTAATTTTCCTCGCTCCGCTGCCGCGCCTCGTCCGCCCGCTTGCGCTCGGTAATGTCGGCCGCCACGCTGATCGCGCACGGCTCGCCATTCACTTCGATCACATCGGCGGTTCCAAAACCAATGCGAATCGCCCCGTCCTTCCTACGAAAAGTCGCTTCTACGTTTCGCAGAGAGCCTTCGCTCAAAAGTCGCTTTGCCAGGTTCATCCTGTCCTGCGGATTTACCCAGAGGCCGATGTCGAAGGGCGTGCGCCCCAGCACTTCCTCGCGGCGCCAGCCCGTCATCCGTTCAAAGGTTTCGTTTACGTCGACATACCGATGATCTTTCATGCTCGTCAGCGTGATCGACATCGGGCCCAGCCGGAATGCCTTGGCAAACTTCTCCTCCGACTTCCGCAGCGCCTCCTCCGTCTGCTTGCGCTCGGTGATGTCCCGCAAGATACCCGCGATTCGCTCCACCCCGCTGGGTCCTTCGATGGGGAAATAGGAAATGAGCAGGTGCCTCTCGCCCAGCAGGGCATAAGGGAACTTCATTTCGAAACGCACGATTTCGCCTCGAAAACACTGGTCCAATCGCGGCTTGAGCACCGTCTCGAAAAGCTCTTGATCCGGCACCACTTCGCTCACGGTGCGCCCCACAACCTGCTCTTTCTCCAATCCCCAGGAGTTGAGCAGCGCCCGATTGGCGAGCACGTGGACATAGTTTCGATCTAAGACCACAATATTCTCTTCTAACCCTTCGACCACCCGCTCGTATTCCCGCAGCCTCTCTTCCGCCTGTTTGCGCTCGGTGATGTCCTGCAAGACAACGGCGATTCGGTCTACTCCATTTTGGCCGTCAATCGGCAGATAAGTCGCCAATATGTCTCTCTCGCCCAGCTTGGGGTAGGTTTTCTTGAACTCGAGGCGCACCACCTTGCCCTGAAAACACTCCTCCACCCGGGGCCTGATCAGAGCAAGGAGTTTCTCGTTCAGCAGCGCGCTTAGGGGCTGCCCGATGACCTGTTCTTTCTCCAACCCTCTGTAATTAAGGAAAGCGCGATTAGCCAGCACGTGGCGGTGATTCCGGTCCAACACACAGATGTTTTCGGCCAGCCCTTCGACCACTCGCTCGTATTCTCTTAGTCTTTCTTCCACCAACTTGCGCTCGGTGATGTCCTGCACCATCGACACATGCCAGGCCGGCTGCTCTTCGGGCCACATCGCCACCGCATCCACTTCCACCCAGCGAATGGAACCATCCTGACGCAGCCGCCTTCTTTCCACTCGGTAGTGCTGAACTTGTCCCTGGCTCAGTTGCCGCATGGTTTCGATATTGGCCGCCAGGTCATCGGGATGGGTCAGGCTTTGCACCGTAAGCCCCAACAATTCCTCCTCCGTCCGCCCTACGATTTCGCAATACTTCGGATTCACCTCGAGATAACGGCCGGTCCTGGTTTCGACTCGGCAAATGCCAATCGGAGCCCGGTCGTGCAGAGCGCGATAACGTTTTTCACTGGCTTGGAGCTTGGCCTCCGCCTGTTTGCGCTCGGTGAGATCGCGCACGATCGCCACAACATATTCCCGGTCCAGTCGCAGCCATTGCAGGCTCACTTCCACCGGGAAGAGGCTTCCATCCTTGCGCCGGTGCATGCGGTCCAGCACTAGACCGCCCGCTTTTCTGGCCATCTCCGTGACCCTTGCGCTGGACCACTCCCCTCTCAAGGGATTGATGTCGGGGACGGTCATCGAGAGCAGTTCCTCCCGGCTGTAGCCGAGATCGGCACAGCACTTCTCGTTGACGTCCAGAAAACGCAGAGTATCCGGATCCACCACTTCGATGGCGTCGTTGCAGCGGTCCAGCAAGGTGCGGAATAACGTCAAGTCGCGGATCGTGCGTTCGCCTTCGCGCACTTTATCGAGCAAACTCTCGCTCACTTCGCGCAGACGCTTCTCCGTCTGCTTCTGCTCGGTCACGTCATGAGCGATGCTGCGTACCAGCGGCGACCTCCCAGCCTCCACGCGCAGCGTGCAATGGTATTCCCAGATGCGCCGCTCGCCCGCGCGCGTGATCACTCGCATTAGGCCGTGGGCTTCGCCCGCACGCTCAATTTGCTTCAGGTAGGCGTCAAACTCGGAGCGAAACTCCGGCGCGAGCAACTCCCGCAATGGAGTCTGCAGCATTTCCTCCGCGCCGTAGCCCAGCACTCGCGCTGGTGCCAGATTCACCGACAGAATCCGCCCCTCGAGATCGTGGATGCACACCAGATCCTGGCTGTGTTCCTGCAGCTCTTGATACCAATCTTTGGTTTCCGGGAAGTTTGGGGGGAAGGCTTCGGGATCGTTTTGTCCTGCATCCTCACGGCGACGTTTCTTCGGCCAAGGGTGCAGATCCATGAACTCCCTGTGGGCTGGAGCGAGCCGGTTGGAATGAGTCGCATCCCAAACCTCCAGCGTCGGCAAGCGTCGGGCCTGGCTACTGATCCGCCCGGCACTTCATTTGCGGCGAAGTGTAGCAGAACGGAGCCGAAATTGCACAGCCTTCGCAAGCGCTTCTCGGCCGGCGAGCGGTAGCGCCGCCGTCCCGCCGGCTGGGAGCCTGTACTGCGCGAAGCCGAAGTGGCGGGCGTCGCGCTCGCCGAGCCGAGGGTGAAGACGCCCCTAAACAAAATCGGAGCATCCAGAAAAAAGCATCCAGTTTGCCGAGATGTTCTCGCCAATGGGACAATACCAACATGCGCAAATATTTAACCTCAGCGGTAAACCTATTGGCGGCGGCAGTGTTGCTGGCAGGCAATGTCCTGGCGCAGCAGACTCCGGCGGCAACCAGTTCACAGGCGGCGCCAGCGTCCGGCGCCGCCACGAAAGCTCCGGCCACCAAGAAGCCGGCAACCACAACCAAGGGCGCGGCCCCGCTTACGCTTAAGACGCAGAAAGAAAAGTTCAGTTACGCCTTGGGCATGAATACGGGCAAGCGCATGGCGGAGGGTTTGAAGAAGCAGGCTGTGCCCTACGACCCGGCACTTCTCACCCGAGGCCTGAAAGATGGCTTGGCTGGCGGCAAGACTTTGCTTACCGATGCCGAAGCCCAGACCGTCCTCACCGACATGCAAAAAGAAATGCGCGACAAGCAGCAGGCAAAGCAGCAGGCCGAGGGAGCCGCGAACAAGAAAGAGGGAGAAGCTTTTCTGGCCGCGAACAAGGGCAAAGAGGGCGTAGTCACGCTGCCCAGCGGGTTGGAGTACAAGATTTTGAAAGCGGGCACGGGAGCGAAGCCCACAGCCGGCGATTCGGTGGTTTGCAACTACCGCGGCACGCTGATCAACGGCACCGAGTTCGACAGTTCCTATAAGCGCGGCCAGCCCACCACCTTCCCTGTCGGCGGCGTCATTAAAGGATGGACCGAGGCGCTGCAGTTGATGCCGGTAGGGTCGAAGTGGCAGCTCTTCGTGCCCTCCGATCTGGCCTATGGCGAGCGCGGAGCCGGCGCCGATATCGGCCCCGACACCACGCTCATCTTCGAAGTGGAATTGCTCTCGATCGAAGATAAGAGCAAAGACAAAGACAAGGAAAAGACTCCCGATCCGAAGTAAGACTCTTTACGCAGACGACGAACTTCTCAAGCGGCCCGCCAACCGGGCCGCTCACTTTGTGTGCCGAGCATGTTCGACAGCTTGGAGGTGAAAGTCCTCTTCACAGCCTGATGGAGGTGAAGTGATAGCGAAGCGCAAGGGCGTCGTCGCGAGGCGGGGTCTGAAAGAAGCGTGGAGC
>Ga0187863_10000151_pt1 | contig 61753 bp, 57 predicted proteins | sample June2016WEW_11_1_FD_132975 | JGI IMG/M metagenome (GOLD analysis project Ga0187863, IMG submission 132975) | Peatland microbial communities from SPRUCE experiment site at the Marcell Experimental Forest, Minnesota, USA - June2016WEW_11_10 | ecosystem: Environmental > Terrestrial > Soil >...
ACGCTTCGACGAAGTTCATCCTGAGCGCAGTAATGTCATCCTGAGCGCAGTAATGTCATCCTGAGCGCAGTAATGTCATCCTGAGCGCAGTCGTGTCATCCTGAGCGCAGTCGTGTCATCCTGAGCGCAGTCGTGTCATCCTGAGCGCAGTCGAAGGACGAGGGGCCCAGGATGACAAGGGGGCTAACCTTCGCTGGCGCCGCCGGCGGCGAGAAACGTAACCACATCCCATGCGTTGCGAATGCCGATGAAGATCAACAACAGCACACCGCCGGCAACTACGAAAAGCGCGTCTTTAGGAGCATAGTGCAATGCGATCGCGCCTGCCGCGAGGGTGGCGTAGGCGATGAACGGCAGGATCGAGTACCAGATCCAATCCTCAAGATCCGCTGTGTATTCCTTGAGGCCCCTCGTTCGAAAAGCCACGCGAAGAATGTAGACAACCCCGTAGCAGCCGGCGAGTGCGACGATGACGCTGACGTATACCAGCGAAGGCCACGGCGCACAGAGGACGGCCGAAACGAGCAGTGCGGTGCAGAAATGCATGACCGTCGGCGTGCTGAACGTCGCGATACCGTCATGACGGTCGCGCGCAGCAAACTCCTCTCCGCGCACCAAGGTGATCACCACGAATATCAGTCCGGTGAGCGCGGCAGCCGACGAGCCGGCAATCACGTAAAAGTTCGACCACGCGGCAAGAGCGGCCGGAACCGTTTCAACCAATTTCTTTTACCCCCAATGCTGCTGCCGCTTGCGCGGCGGCGCGTTCGCCGGTTTCAATTGCCCCGTTGACGGTGCCGCCTTGCCCATCGCTCGAGGTCGCTTCGCCGGCAAAGAACAGCGAGTCGTCTACGGGCGCGGCGAGTACGGCGCGCGCATTCCCGCCGCCGACGGCGACGTAGCTGTACGCGCCACGCGCAAATGGGTCGCCGCTCCAGTCGTGCGTGAGGCCACCTTCGAACTCCCGGCGCGCGAGCTCGGTCTCGTCGAACAGCTCTCCAAAGCCATGGAGTGCCTTCTCAACGAGATCCGATTCGCTAACGCCACTCAGCGCCACCGCGCCTGGGCCGCCGACCCACGCGACGATCAACTCGCTTCGCACCGGCAACTGCGTCCAAAACGTCGGGATCGGCTGGCCGTCGATGTGAAAGAAAGCTGCGTCGTGGTAGCGGCCGCCCGCGACCCGCTCCCAAAACGCCGTTCGGAACGCGAGCGCGACCTTCACGACGTGCCCCATCTCGATATGCGCGAGCGCCTCGCGTTTGGTCGCCGGCAGCTCGGGCACAAAGCCGATCTCGGTTTCGTCGCCGCGGTGACGCAAGACGCCCACGGCAAGCGTGACAATCGCCGCGCGCGCTTGCAGCGCCTGCGATTCGCCGCGCGAGTTTGCCGCCTCGACGACGACATCGTCGCGGCTCCACGAAATACGGCGCACGCAGGTCGACAAGGCGAACCGAACGCCGGCGCGCTCGCAGTCGCTGCGAAGCTGCTCGACCATCGGGCCATATCCGCCCAGCGGTCGGGCGCTGGTGGAATCCGTGCCCGACTCAATTTCATCGGCAATCGCCTTGGCGCTGGCAATGGCAGGATCGGCGGCCTCGAATCCCTCGACGAACGCGCGCGCCGCCTGCGCGGTCTCGCAGAGCGCGCGGTCGTTCTCGAAGCGCCGGAGAAAATGCTCTACGCTTTCGTCGTCCGGGAGGGAGCGAGAGCCTTCGAATATGCGCGCCGACGACGAAAAGCTCTCTTGCTCGCATCGGAGCTCGCCGTTCTCGCGAATCCACGCATCGCCGCCCATGTCGATCGCAGCACTCCCGGCTTCGCGAAGCAACGCCTTGGTCTGCTCGGCCGGTCCGTGAATAAACTCCGCGCCGAGCTCGGCCGGCGTCGCAATCCCCGCTATTGCACGTGAGAGCACGCGACCACCGACGCGGTCGCGCGCTTCGAGCAGCAGCACCCGCAGCTTTCGCCGGCCAAGGCTTCGCGCTGCCGCCAACCCTGCCGCGCCGGCCCCGATGACGACGACATCCGCGTCCATTCGCTAGACGATCGGGTCGCTAGGGCGATTCGGGTGACGCGCTCGGCTTCGGCCCAAGCGAGCGCTTCAGCACGTCGGCAGGCGCCGCCACACATCCGATTCGGCCGAGTGGGTTGTCGCAGAGATGCGCGTTGGAAACGTTTGCGCCGGTGGTGATGGCGTCGTGCATGGGATCGCATGCCGCAACGCGCTGCGCATCGGCGACTTGATGCCAGCAGAGGACGGCACCGGCGAAGTTCGTCCCGCGTAGATCGGCCTCCACCGACGAACTGAAACCTTTAAAGGTTGCCGCCACCATGCGCACGTTCGAAAAGCTCGAGCCATCCAAGAGGGCGCCGCCGAACTTGCACGCGACGCAATCCGCGGAATAAGAGTGAGCACCCCGAAGATCGGCCTTCTCAAAATTCACCACGCTGAGCCGCGTGCCGCGAAACGACGAGCTGCTCAGCGTCGCCTTCTCGAAGTTCGTGCCGATCAGGACCCCGTTGGTAAAGTCCGAGTTTGCCAGCGCCGCTCCGGCGTAGTTGCAGCCCTCACAGAACCTCGGCGTCTCGGCGCTTGCCCGCCAAAGGCACGTTATCGCGAGCGCGGCCGCGCATACGGCGATAAAGAACGGCTTCATCGGGCTGCGCGTTCGATATCCAACAGGGTTCTCTTGCGCTCGAGACCCCAACGGTAGCCTCCCAACGCGCCCGAATCGCGGATGACACGGTGGCACGGGATGATGAGTGCGACCGGGTTGCGCGCGACGGCCGTCGCCACGGCTCGGGCAGCCGCCGGCCGGCCGATACCGGCGGCAACCTCGCGGTAGGACTGCACGTCGCCGCTGGGGATCGATTGCAGATACTTCCAAACGCGCATCTGAAAGGCCGTTGCGCGAACGTCGAGCGGAAGGTCGAGATTCGGCCGTTCGCCTCTGAGATGGCGCGCAATGGCGTCAGCCCACGCCGTAAAATCGGGATGGTACGGCGCTTGCTTCGGCGCGATCTCGGCGTTGACGTATTCCGCCTGCAGCTTCTCGCGCAGGTCATCTTCGGAATCGCCGAACTGCGCGAAGCAGATGCCACGGTCGGTTGCGGCGATCAGCATCGCGCCCAACGGCGTTTCGAGCGTCGCATACGAGATCGCAACACCCCGGCCCGCGGCCCGGTACTGCGCCGGCGTCATTCCCAAATTGCGCGCGGCGTTCTCGTAGACGCGGCTGGGCGAGCCATAACCCGCCTCATAGACTGCCGCATCGACGGAGCGATCGTCTTTGAGCCCCTCTTTGAGGCGGCGCAGCCGCGCGGCCGCCACGTACTCCTTTGGAGTTACGCCGACGACGGCTTTGAAGCGACGCGCGAAGTGATGCTTGCTTAGGCCGGCCAGCGCAGCGAGTGCGTCGAGTTTGTGCGGCTGGTCGCTGTGCTGCTCGACGTAGCGGCAGACGATGCGAATCGGTTCGAGGTCTTCGGTCATGTGCCTAGGCTACCGCCGCGCCGCCGATCGCGTCCATCCGGATCTTGCTCAACCTTCGGCAGCCGGCTGCCGCTTGAGGAGTAGGCACCGTCCCCGCTTTGGAGTACACTTAGAGGAGTTCGCTCCCGTCACGGGTCATGGGTCGCTGGGAGCTTTCGACGGCCCGACCCGTTCATCGGGTGGCTTTCAGTTCCATTTAAACGATTGTCTGTAGTAGGAGCGCTCAACCAAAGAGATATGGATCGCACGTATAGCCGCATCAAAGGTTTTGGACTCATCGGAATCCACATTGGAGCGCTCGCAGCCTTCTGGCCCGGTTTCTTCAGCTGGTCGGCGCTGGCAGCAGCAGCCGTCGTATCGTACGCGACCGTAGCGCTGGGAATTTCCCTCTGCTTTCACCGCATTCTGACGCATCGCAGCCTTCGGCTCCTCAAGCCAATCGAATACCTCTTCGCGATCTTTGGAACGCTCGCGCTGCAAGCCGATCCGATTCGCTGGGTGTCGGTGCACCGCAAACACCACGCCCATGCCGACCATGAAGGCGACCCGCACAGCATCGCAGATGGGTTCAAGTGGGCGCACATGGACTGGATTTACCGGCATAACATCGCGCTGCCGTCGGTTGAGGAAATGCGGCACTTCGCCCCGGACCTCTACTCCGAGCCCTTCTATCGGGTGTTGCAGTACCTCAACATCCCGCTTCAGCTGGCGCTCGGGCTCGGGCTCTTCGCGCTTGGCGGATGGTCGTGGGTGATTTGGGGCATCTTCGTGCGGCTTGCGCTCAGCTATCACACGACTTGGCTGGTCAACAGCGCGGCCCATATGCTCGGGTACCGGAGCTATCAGACGCCCGACCAATCCACCAACTGCTGGTGGGTGGCGCTCATTAGTTGGGGCGAGGGCTGGCACAATAACCATCACGCCTTCCCGTTCTCGGCACGCCACGGGCTGCGCTGGTTCGAGCTCGACCTCACGTGGTGGCACGTCCGCGTTCTCGCGTTCCTCCGGCTAGCCGACCGAGTCAAAGTGCCGACGAAGGCAATGCAGCAGCGCCTGCGCGAGATCGCGCGCAACAGCTCGCGCAGCCCGCAATCGTACGTGACCTAAAAGCATCGTTTGGGCGGGCTCTGCCCGAACGGATGCGGCATGTATACACCGCCGGATTTTGAGGTCGCAGATCGCGCGTGGGTCCTGGATCTCATCGATCGGTTTCCATTTGGACTGCTGGTGACCGCCCTTCGACAGGGTCAGGATGACGGCGTTCAGGTAACACACCTTCCGATGATCGCGGAAGTCCGCAACGAAGAGCTCTGGGTGCTGGGCCACGTCGCCCGCGCGAACGCGCACGCCCTCTCGATTGCGAACCAATGCCCGGCGACGATCGTCTTTACGGGCGCGCACGCCTACGTCTCTGCCAGCTGGTACGAGAAACCCTACGTAACCGTACCGACGTGGAACTATTCGGCCGCGCACCTCTGCGGGACCCTACGAGAGGCCGACGCTTGGGACGTGGTCGTGCGCCTTACCGCAAAGTTCGAGCATGGGGGAGCAGCTGCGTGGGATCCTCAACGCCTGGAACCGGGCTTTCGTGAAAATCAGCTTCGCGGGATCGTTGCTTTTGAGATGTGCGCGCAACGAATCTACGCCAAAGCAAAACTCAGTCAAAACCGCAGCCCTGCCGACCGGATGCGGGTGATTGCAAGGCTTTCGGAATCGCCGGACCAGGTTGCAGCGCAGTGCGCGCAAGACATGCAGCGATCGTTGCGCCGATGAAGGCGAGGTCGCTCGCGCAGGTTCTGCTCGGCCTATTTTTTATGGCGGCCGGCGCGAATCACTTCGTCCACCGGGATTTTTATCTCCGGATCGTGCCGGGTTATCTGCCGGATCGCGCGTTAATCGTTGCGATCAGCGGCGTGTGCGAATGCCTCGGCGGGATCGGCGTTTTGATTCCCAAAGCACGCCGAGTCGCAGGCATCGGGCTCATCGCCCTCTTGATCGCGGTCTTTCCGGCTAACGTTCAGATGGCCCAACATCCCGAGCTGTATCGAGATATCGGGAGCCCGGCGGCGTTTCTCATCCGGCTTCCCCTACAAGTCATCCTCATTTTCTTGGTTTGGTGGGCGTGTCGCCCTGCGCCGCCAAGCTCCCGGCCTCAGTTGGGGCGCCTTTGAGAATCCATTCGAAGCCCACGGCGATCATGGCGCCCACGATCGGGCCCACGATATAGATCCAGTCGGTGTGAAGGTCGCCGCGAAGTAAGTCGGGCGCGAACGATCGCACGGGATTCATCGAGGCTCCGGTGATCGGCGCGGCCCATAGGCCGGCGAGCGCAATATAACCGCCGACGGCGATCGCTCCGTTGGTGCCGACGTTTCGCGCACCCGATGCGGTGCCGAGAATCACGTTGACCAAACCCGCGGTTAACAGCACTTCCAAAATCAACGCTTTGAGATCGCTAATGCCGGGACCAGGCACCGTGGCGCCGAGGAGGCCGACGTTGCCGAACATCACCCGAAGAAAACAAGCCGCCGCGATGCCGCCGGCGAACTGCGCCACGATATATCCGGGAACTCGGCCCCACGGAAAGTTGCGCCTTACGGCAAACGCCACCGTAACCGCCGGATTTAAGTGCGCGCCGCCAACCGCGCCCATAAAGTAGATGACGGCCATCACCATCAAGCCCGGCGCGACGACCTTCGCGCTCTGCGATATCTCGCCGCTCTGCGCGGCTACGACTCCGGCGCCGGCGGCGACGACGACGAGGAGAAATGTGCCCCAAGCCTCCGAGAAAACCCGGCGCCATTCGTGGGCCGGCTGCAGGAATTCGGCGGCAGCCTTCGCGTCCTTCAGTTGCTGCGGCGAGCGAGCGATCAAACGATCTTACACGGGATCACGGCGTCTTCATCGAAGCCGTAGACCGCGCAGAGCCTATGATAACCGTCGGCGATGATCACCCTTCCGGTGGTTTTCTCTCTGCAAAGCAAGAGTGGCGAAAGCTCTTGGCCTGCGAGGATTTCTGCCCGGACTTTCTCGACGTGGTAGTTGCTGACGCCGAGTAACGACAGCAGGGAGGCTCTGAAAATGTCCTTCGATTTAAACGTGGTCATCTCGGCTTTTTTTAAGGCCGCGACGATCTTTCTTACCACATCGGGCTTCATCGTCAGGCTCAAGTACGATTGCGCCGCCGGATAATCGTGCTTCTGGGGCAGGTCGAACCATTTGATCGTCATCGTAGTTGTTATCGCGGGCGTGCTCGGGGTCGTACTCATGACCGTCCTCTCAGCTCTCGCACGCGATAACGGTCTCGATCACGCGCTTGGTTTCGTTCGGATCCCTGACCTGGATGCAAACGGCTCCGGTCTCTCGCGCCGGAGCATCGTTTCCGCCCGGGAACAAGGCGTCCCCCACATAGAGCATGTCCTCGATGGGAATGCCGAGGATATCGCGCAGCTTCCGAATGCCGTAGGCCTTATCGATGCCCGGCAACGTGACGTCGATCGACGTCGTCCCGCCCAATCGCACCGAGAAGTCGGGCAGATCGCGATCGAGCGCCGCTTTGATCTTCAATCGTTTCGAAAAGTCCGGATCCCAGGTTTTCTTGGCGTCCAGCGGCGCCTGCTGGCCCAACGCGGAGTAGGTGATCTGACTCTCGCGATCTTCGATCGTGGGGCCCCACGTTTTACTCGCCGCGAATCCCGATGCCGCGACCTCCGTATTGAGCGCGGCGATGATCCGCTCTTTCTGCTCCGGGTTGAGATCCTCCGAATAGAGTTTGTTCCAGCCGCCGCCGGCATAGCGATAGAATCGCGTCCCGCAAGTCGGGAGCAGCGACAACTTCGTTAAATCCGCGCCTTGCGGGAGATTTGCGAGAAGCTGCGTTTCGAACTGTGGCCAGTCGCCGCCGGAGATGACCGATACTTGCACGTGCGGCACGCCGAGCAGCCCCGCGAGGAGCCCTCGCATCTCATCATCGATCGCCGCCTTGCTCTCCGCCAAAGTACCGTCGAGGTCAAAGACGATCAGCGTTTTCATCTTGAGAGTATTTCCACAACGACCACTTAGACGTTGAGCTCCTTGTCGAGAATGAAGACGGAAACCGAGTCCATGACGAGACCGTCGGATTCCATCGCCGCCTTGGTCTCCGGCGAGTCGAGGGACTTCATGGCGGTAGCTAAATCGTCCGGCTCAAAGCACGCGACGACATCATTGTCCTCGGTCATTCCATAGCTGACCGGCTTCGTGATGCCATAGGTATTTCTGAACATCTCGCCGTGGGTCTTAAAGCCCGCTTCCCACTTGCCTCGGTCTTCGCACTTTGCAACGACGATGATTCTCGCCATAAGTATCTCCTTTAATTTAATACTTAGTAAGTTTCCGGTCGTTCCCTTGCGCGTTCTCGCGGGCCTCTACGAACCGACCGCGCTCGAGTGGACGGCCGGGCGATAGCCCGCGGCGAGAATAGCGACGATCGAGCGGGGCGTCAGCACTTCGACTTCCGTTCGCGCCGGGCGCGGCTTCCGGCTCGTGTAGCCGGCGCCGGACCAAGCCAGCAGTTCGTCGCCCCATACCAGCCACGCGTCCCCGTCGAGCGCAACATACGTTCCGTCCGGCAGCGCGCCGACGTTGCTGCTATAGGTGCGCTTCTTACGGCCAATCAGCCGCTCGTGATGGAGTTGCAAATCCATAGCGTCGGCACCCGCGGGGCCGCCGAAGCAGCCTTCCCATAACGAGCGAAAGCGCTGATAGTCTGCGTAACGGCACTCGCGGCAGGGACGATGGCCCGCGCTCATCGCAGTCGCTTCGTCGAGGAAGAACAACTCGGTGTAGCGCTTGGGCGCCATGATCGTGCGCCGGCGATCGCGGAACTCGATGCGGCATGCGATCCAACGCCGCACTTGCGACGAGCGAACGATCCGGCGACCGTCGTCGTGCAGCACGCCCCGGTTACCCATGACGAGGCCGCGGCCTTCCAGCGCAACGATCTCGCCAAACGGCGTAACGCGGTTCCGTAGCGGCATTGGCTACGGGACGCTCATCCGCCCGGGCTCCGCAGGCGTTGTAGAACCATGAAGTTGATGTTATTGCTGGCCTTGAGTTCGGCCTGGATCAACGGTCACGTCTCGGCAGCAGATTTACAGGGGAAGGTCGTCGTGCTCGACGTTTTTACCGTCGACTGTTACAACTGTCAAAACGTTGTACCGGCCTTGCGTGCGCTCTATTCGGAGGATCGCGCACGCGGCCTGCGCGTGATCGGAATCCACTCTCCCGAAACGCCGGCCGAACGGTCGCGCCCATACGTCGAGCAAAGCCTCGCACGCCAAGGCATCGTCTGGCCGGTGGTCATCGATAACGATTTCGCGTTGTGGCATGCGTACGGTGTGCAAGCGTGGCCAACCCAGCTCATCTTCGACCGCCGCGGCGAGCTGCGCAAGGTCGTCGTCGGCGATTCGCAAGATCGCGAGGTTCGCGCGGAGGTCGAATCGCTGCTTAACTCCTGAGACGGCCCAACCGCTTCTCCTGGCGCGCCAAAGGGCATCGACCGGCTTAACGGGTAAGACATGCCGATGCGCAGATGTGTCGTGCTTGCCTTGCCGCGGTTCGCAGCCGTTTTAGCCGCGCTGCCGTTCTTCGCCGCGGCGTGCTCCACTGGTTCCACGGTTCCCGGAAGCGTGAGCGCGCAAAGCGGCGGGCTCTCGCCTGCAGCAAAAAAATGCAGCCCGAAGCTTTATGTTTCCAGTTACAAACTCAACTACGTGGCCATCTATTGTACGAAAGGCCACAACCAGGCACCCATCGGCAAGATCACCGACGGCATCAATGGACCCGAAGGCGAGAACGTCGATAATAAAGGCAATCTCTACGTCACGAACACCACGGCGAACACCGTAACGGAGTACGCGCCGGGAACCGTGACGCCGAGCTTCACGTATTCGAGCGGTCTGGGCGATCCCGCGGGCGTCGCAACCGATAAGCAGCGCAACGTCTATATAACCAGCCTAAGGCCGGCTTCGCTGAAGGTCTTCCCTCAAGCGTCGAACACGCCGTCCCTGACAATTACCAACCTCCCGTATCCCATCGACGTCGCGCTCGACGCTTCCGGCAACGCTTTCGTCACCACCTACACCGCGGGTTATAAGAGCGGCGAAATCATCGAGTACTCCGCCGGAAGCACGAATGGGAACAACCTTGGTATCGTTACCATCGAGCCCGGTGGCATCGGGCTCGACAAGGCCGGAGACATCGTCACCGCCGACCAGGGGCTTCCCGGCGTCCTAGTCTTCCCTCCGGGTAAGACCAAACCGTCAAAAACTTTCGCCCAGAACACGATCGACCCGGATCCGGTGCGTTTCGAGAAAGATGAGCGTCGCGTCTACGTCGGAGACGCTATCGGAAACGCCGTCTACGTGTATGACTATCCTAGCGGTACTTTGGTAGATACCATCACCGATGGCATCGACGGGCCAAACGGTCTCGCGCTCGATCCGGCCCCGCCGCTCTAACGTTATGACAGGAGAACAATTGATGAAACAGGCTCTTTGGATTGCATCGCTCGCCTTGTGTGCCGGCTGTGCCGGCGGCCAAGCAACGCCCGCTTCGAGCGGCGTGGGAACTACGGAGCAAGCGGCTCGAGTCCACGCGTTGTTGGGCGTGCCTCAGCCCGCCCACCGGGCTGGCGGATGGCTCTCTCCAGCGGCAAAGAAGGCGAAGCATCTCATCTACGTTTCGGATTTTACGGGCAACGCCGTCGAGATTTACTCCGCGGCCGGATCGGACCAGAGCCCCATCGGAGAGATCACCGACGGCATCAGCGGTCCGGAGGGTAACTGCGTCGACGCGCACGGCGATCTGTGGGTTACGAACGCATCGAACCAAACCGTTACGATGTACCCGCACGGCAGCACGACGTACAAGCTGCAATACACCGGCTTCGCCTACCCAACGGCGGTGGCCGCAGGCAAAAACGGATGGGTCTATGTCTCCGACTTGGTCGGTGAAAAGGTCGTCGAGTTCCCGAAAAACTCGACTCGCTCGAAGGCAACCATCGACATCACCTATCCGCAGGGCGTCGCACTCGATTCGAAAAACAACTTGTACGTCGAGTACAATACCGGCGCTCATGGTGCAGGTCCGGGCGACGTCGATGAATTTGCACCCAAATCGACCAAGGGAACCGACCTCGGACTTCCTATCGTATGGGCCGCCGGCGACGCCATCGACGGAAAGAGCGACGTCGTCGTAGCGGATCAGGGTTCCGGCAGCAATGCCGCGGTCTACGTTTTCCCCCCGGGTTCGACAAAGCCGTCGGAGACGATCACGCAAGGAATGGAGGACCCGTTCCGGATCGCCTTCGACAAGCCGTTTAAGCACCTCTACGTTGCAGACCCCGAGGTCAACGCGTTGCTCGTTTACGATTACTCATCGGGCACACTCGTCAACTCGATTACCAACGGGTTGAAATCGGTTTATGGAGTAGCGGTTTCCCCTTAGGGCTCCGCGATTAGATTGGCGTAGGTGCGGCTCGAGTCGGTCGGCTTTCGGGTTAGCGCGGGGTCGGTATCGAGATCGATGTGATATAACCCAAAGTCGCTGCCGTCGTCGAAGGGTAGGCCCCATTCGCGGTTGGAGGTGATGCTCCAGCAGAGGTATGCTTCGACCGGGACACCGCGCGCAACGGCCTGGCGGACCTCTGTAACGTGCTGCGATAAATAATCGGGACGACCGACGCCGGCGGCTTTGACTACGCAGCCGTTCTCGACGACCATGATGGGCTTGCCTGGAAACGCTCGAGCGGCTTCCAGGAGCGTCATCTTGAGCGCGTCGGGCCAGACCGGTGCGCCGGCGTATTGAAAATCCGCGGCGGCGCTGAGGCGGTGCAGATCGCGCGGCCAAAACGACGGCACGCCCCAATAATAGTCGAGGCCAACGTAGTCCAGCGTGCCGACACATTCGCGTGGGCAGAGAAACTCCGGTAGCTTGCCCGCCATGCCGAGATTCCACCAGTTCGTGCCGAGCAGCGTTGAGAAGATCGCAAGACTCTTGCGGAACGCAAAGAGCGTGTGCAGCAGCGTCGATCGTGTGGCGCTCAGACGCTGCTCTCCCGCCATGGGCACGAACTCGACGCACCCGGGATCGCCGAAGATGAGCTGCGCCACGCGACGCGCGATCTCCGGTTCGAGCCCTTGATAACGCGCAGTGTCACCCTGAGCCCTTCGACTTCGCTCAGGACAGGCTCCGTCGAAGGGCGACACCGTACACAGGCCCGCAACGCCCGGATGGATACCGACGCGCAACTTGCCGCGGCGGCGGATGCGCGCGATCGAGCGGTCCATCTCCGGCATGGCGCGCTTTGCGTCGTTCTTGGCTTCTTCTTCGCGCCCGATGTGCGCGATCGTCTTGCGGTTGAACGCGTTCGGAATCTCCGGATTCTCGCGGCGCAGGTCACGGATTGCGCGATCGACGACGTTGAGCAACGTACGGCTGCCCAGCGCCATCGCGACGGCAAAGTACTGGCCGGGCCCCGGAAGCTGCGTGAGCCCAAGCGCTTCGCCCGCATACTGGCGTAATACGACGTCGTCGTCGAAGAGCGCGTCGACGTCACCGCGTTGCAGCGCCGCAACGGCGTCAGGCAGCGTGGGAAAATAACTCATCCTCGCCGCTGGAAACCAGCCGCCGGCGATGCTCGCCGGAAGCGTATCGGCAACGACCGCAACGCGGCCGCGCCACTCTTGCGTCGGTTCCGGCAGCTCGAACCCACTTGCGTGCAGCGCGGCGATGTGCGCGCCATAGTACGGTTCCGAGAAGAAGGCGTGCTGCTGGCGCTGCGTCGTCATGGTGATCTGCGCGATCGAACAATCGACGCGGCCGCCTTCGACGATCGCCGACTGCGCGATCCGCGCCGCCTGCCGCTTCACGTCCTCCGGTGACTTCAGATGCGTCGCGGTGCGATCGATCCAACGCTGGAGCCATTGCGGGAGGCCTAAAACGAGCGGGTTCGTGCCGGCGCGCGCGGTCGGCCGGATTCGCCGAATCGTCTCGCGCGCCTTGGCATGCGCGCGAAAGAGATTCGGGATGAGCGTGAGCACGTCGTCCATTTGCGCGTCACCGCTCTCATACGGCGGCTGGCCCGGCGGCATCGCGTAAGCACGCATCCAAAAACCTTTGATCCAGCCGTAGACGAGCTGATTGGGTTCGTTGAGCGTGACGTAGTCGTCGATCAGATCGCCCAGGCGCTGCGCGACCTCTTGCGCGAAGCGGGCAACGCGATCCGGAAAGCCCTTATCGAGCAATCCCGCCCCGGCGCCCGCGGCCTGAACGTGCAGCGGCCACGTGTTGTGCACCAGCGTGACGACCGCCGACATTCCCGCATCGCGAAGCGCTTGCAAGAGGTCGCGATAGTGGGCGAAGGCCTCATCGTTCCAAACACCGGGCTCGGGCTCGAGCCGGGCCCACGAAAGCGAGAGGCGAAAGACGCTGCAGCCCAGGCCGCGCGCGAGCTCGATGTCTTCGCGGTACCGGTTCCAAAAGTCCGTGGCCTTGCCGCGCGGTACGAGGCCGCGCACGCGCTCCCAGGCATCTCGAATGTCGTCGTGCCCATCGTAGGCTTCACACTGATGGTCTGCGGTGGCAACACCGAACTTGAGTTTTTGCGGCACGGGCCTCCTCATTCGCCGCAGCGAATCCGGCGGCATGCGATTTGCGAACAAGACATGCATCGTGACCGGCGGCGGCTCGGGCATCGGGAAAGCGACCTGTCTGCAGATGGCCGGCGAAGGCGGACGCGTCGTGGTCGCCGACCTTGACCTCGCGTCGGCCCAGGCAACCGCCGGCGCCATCGCGGCGGCGGGCGGAACCGCGATTGCCGTGCAGGCGGACGTCGGCAACTCGTCCGCGGTGCAGGCCGTCGTCGCCATGGCGGTCGCCAGCTACGGCACGATCGACGTCGTCGTCAACGACGCGGCTCTGATGAGGTTCGGGGCGATCGCCGACATCACCGAAGCGGATTTCTTTGCCACCCTCACCGTCAATCTCGGCTCCGTCTTCTTCTTTTCAAAGTACGGCGTAGCGCATATGGGGCCGGGCTCGGCGTTCGTCAACGTTACCTCGGTTCACGCCTATGCAACGTCGCCGAACGTCGTGGCGTATGCATCTTCGAAGGGCGCGATCGAAGCGTTCACGCGCGGCTTCGCATTGGAAATGCAGCAGCGCAATATCCGCGTCAATGCCGTCGCCCCCGGTTCGGTCGATACGCCGATGCTTTGGAACAACCCCAACGTCAAGAGCGGCGTTGAAAAACTGGAAGGCCCAATCGGGAAGCCGGAGGATCTGTCCGCGGCGATCTGCTTCCTGGCCTCGGACGACGCGCGCTTCATCACCGGCGCCACGCTGCTGGTCGACGGCGGCCGGCTCGCGAAACTACCGTAAGACCGTCACGAGGAGTTATTAAATGAAATTGTTCGGCATACTCGGGCTTCTGGTCGTCTTTGCCGGCATCGCGGCCATCGCTCGCGCGCAGAACGCGCCGGCGAACGGCGGCGGCGCCACGGAAACCGATCCGTTTCTGTGGCTCGAAGACGTGCACGGCGAGCGCGCGATGGCGTGGGTGAACGCCGAGAATGCCAAGACGCTTGCGGTTTTACAAACGGATCAACGCTTCGCGGCCTTGTACGCGCAAGCGCTGACGATCGCGCAGGCCGAGGACCGGATTCCCGGTCCCACGATCATTAACGGTCAGGTTTACAACTTTTGGGAAGACAAAGACCACGTCCGCGGGATCTGGCGCCGCACGAGCATGTCGAATTATGCGAGCGCCTCGCCGGCATGGACGACCGCGCTCGATTTGGATGCACTGGCCCGAACCGAGAACGCGAACTGGGTTTGGAAGGGAGCCGACTGCGCTTGGCCGGCCGAGACTCGCTGCCTCGTTTTCCTTTCCGACGGCGGTGAAGACGCCACCACGGTGCGCGAGTTCGACCTCGTGAGCGGAGCGTTTATAAAAGACGGATTCATCCTCTCGCATGGCAAGCAGACGACCGCGTGGGAGGACCCCGACACGCTGCTGGTCTCACGCGAGTGGGCGCCCGGCGATTTAACGACCGCCGGCTATCCCTTCATCGTCAAACGGCTGCGACGCGGCCAGCCGCTGTCGGATGCCGTTGAGGTTTTTCGAGGCGCCAAAACCGACGGCGGCTACGGCGTTTCGCCGGTCGCACTGTACGACGGCGCCGGGCACCGTGCAACGATTATTTGGCGGCCGCTCTCGACGTTCGAATCGGAGTTCTATCTGGTGACGCCCGGTGGCGTGCGCAAGCTGACCGTTCCGCTGCGATCGCAGCCCAGTGGTCTGATTGCCGGCCGCTTGTTATTCACCCTTCAAGAGAGTTTGAACGTCGACGGCTCGACGTTTCCGCAAGGCTCGCTCGTCTCGCTCGATCTGGCGGCAACGACGGCCAACCCCGCGAACTTGAAACCGGCGCTGGTCTACGCGCCCGGTCCGCGCGAAACGCTCGAGGAGGTGCAACAAACCAGCTCACGTTTGCTGCTAGCCACCTACGAAAACGTGCGCGGACGCGCTTGGGTGTACGCGCCGCAGCCCGGCGGCGGCTGGTCGAAACAGCGACTCAACCTCCCCGACGACTCGTCGATCGGCATCGACAGCACCGACGATCGCAGTAACGCCGCATATTTGACCGCGACGAGCTTTCTGATTCCGCCGACGTTGTGGCAACTCGACGCAGGCACCGGTAGCCTTTCGGTCGTGAAGACCTCGCCTGCGCGATTCGACGCATCCAACGACGTCGTCGAACAGCGCGAAGCGACCTCGAAAGACGGCACGCAGATTCCCTACTTCATCGTGCATCCCAAGAGCATGAAGCTCGATGGCAACAACCCAACGATACTCTACGCATACGGCGGCTTCGGAGTCTCGGTAACGCCCAGCTATAGCGGAATCTTGGGCAAGCTCTGGTTGGAGCGCGGCGGAGTCTACGTGCTGGCGAATATTCGCGGCGGTGGCGAGTTTGGCCCAGCCTGGCACGACGCAGGTCTCACCACGCATCGCCAGCGCGTATACGACGATTTCGCCGCGGTGGCGCAGGATCTGATCGCGGCCGGCGTTACGAACCCGCGCCGCTTAGGGATCGAAGGCGGCTCCAACGGCGGGCTGTTGATGGGCGTCGAGTTTACGCAGCATCCTGAGTTGTGGCATGCGGTCGACATTCAAGTTCCGCTCCTCGACATGCTGCGGTACGAGCAGATCCAGGCGGGTGCGTCGTGGACCGGCGAGTATGGCAGCGTCTCCAACCCCGAACAACGCGCCTTCTTGGCTTCGATATCGCCGTATAACAATGTGAAGCCCGGCATCAAATATCCCGAACCCCTCATTTGGACGACGACGAAGGACGATCGCGTGGGGCCGCAGCACGCGCGTAAGTTTGCGGCAAAGCTCGCGGCGATGCACGTTCCCTATCTCTTTTACGAAGTAATCGAGGGCGGGCACGGTTCCGGCGCAAACTTGCAGGAACGAGCCTTCACCAGCGCCCTCGAGATGACGTACTTCATCAAAAAACTGATGGACTAAAGCAGTGGCCCTACGGCGCCGACGTCACGAACCACTCGGTACCGAAGCGGTCGTGCACGTTACCGAACTTTCCACCCCATTGCGCGTCGCCAAAAGGCGTTACAACTTGCCCACCCTGGGCGAGCGCATCGAAAACCTGTTGCGCGCGCTGGGCATCGGCAACGTTGAGCGCCAGCGACACGTTGCCTTCGTCGGCCCTTCGACTGCGCTCAGGATGACAGGGCCGTCGCGACATGCCGTCGGAAGCTTTGAACGAGATTCCCAAAGCGGCAAACGTTGCGTACTGCACGCCGTCGTCACCGCGCATGCCGATCTCGTAGCTCCCATCTAAGGCCTTCTTGTAGAACTCTAATGCCTCTTCGCAGCGCCCGTAGAAGTAGATGAAGGGCACCAGCTCCATCGGCGCACCCCGCATGTCGTTGCCGACGTCGACCAAGCCGATCGTGTGTCCCTCCGGATCGCGGAACAGACCGATCACAGGCCCGTTGGGAACCTTGTCGGGGCCCATCATCCGCGAACCGCCGAGCGCTTCGATCTTCGCGAAGACCGATTCCATGTCGTCGACGACCACGTAGAACGTTACGTGGCCCCCGTAGCCCTCGGGTGCCTTGCCGATGCCGCCCATGATCCCGCGCGTAAGGCCCGGTACGGGATCGACGAGGCTGTATTGAATCTCGTAGTCGGGAATCGGAGCCGCAACGTTCCAACCAAAGACATCGGCGTAGAAGCTGCCCAGCTTCGGCGCGTCGTGCCCCATGATCTCGAAATGCATGACGGGGTGCTTCACGTTTTCAAATCCTTTCAAGCTTAAGCGTTATAAACTCGTCGCAGCTCGTCAATGTCGAGCTTGCTCATTTGGAGCATCGCGCGCATCGCGCGTTCCGAACGCTCGTCGTCGCCCTCGATGAGGTCGCGCAGACCCTCGGGCACGATGTTCCAGGCGAAGCCGTAGCGATCGGCAACCCAGCCGCACGGCAACTCCTTGCCGCCCTCGGAAAGCTTTTCCCAGAGGTCGTCGACCTCGGTTTGAGTTTTGCAACTGGTGAAGAGTGCTATCTTCCCTTGTGAGAAGTTCTCGGCCGGCACGCCGGGATCGCCCGTCGGCGCGTTGATCGCCATGAAGGGCTGATTATCGAGTTCGAACTCGACGACCATCGCCGTGCCTGCCGGCTCCGGGCCGGCCTCGCCGTAGCGACTCACGTCGGTAACCTTCGAGTTCGGAAAGATGGAGACGTAAAAGGCGGCGGCCTCCTCGGCGTCGCCCGTAAACCACAGGAACGGGGTGATGCTCGGCATAGCTTCTCCTTCAGGCGAGTGGTGAGGCCGATCGTAACATCTTGACTTGTAAAAAACAAGTACTATTGTCAAAAGAAATTGAAGTTGCTATAATGCAAGCGTGGCCATGGTCAAGCGGAGCTACGGGCAGTACTGCGGGTTCGCGCGGGCGCTCGAGCTGGTCGGCGAGCGCTGGGCGCTCCTGATCGTTCGCGATCTCCTCATCGGGCCGAAGCGCTTCGGTGAAATTCAACGCGGTCTGCCCGGAATTCCCACCAATATCCTGACTGCGCGCCTCAACGAGCTTGAGGATAGCGGACTTGTGCGCCGGCGACTGCTTGCCCGCCCGGCGAAGGGCGTCGCGTACGAGCTGACCGAGGATGGCGCCGGGCTCGAGGGGGTCGTGCTCGCAGTCGGCCGCTGGGGTGCCCAGCATCTCGGAGAGCCCCGGCCAAATGAAACGGTCACCGAAGACTCGATCGCGACGGCGCTGCGCACGACGTTCCGTCCCGAAGCAGCGGGCAAAGCGAAGCTCACCTATCTATTAAAGCTCGGGCCGATCCAAGTGCACGCGCGCATCCGCGATGGCGCCGTCGCCGTCGGGCGCGGCCCAATCGCCAAACCCGACCTCACGATCGCAACCGGACCGGCGCTTCGGCTGCTGCTGGCGCACGAGATTTCGCCGGGAGACGCGATCAAGAAGAGACTCGTGCGCATCACGGGCGATTCGAAGTTGCTCGACCGCTTCGTGCAGATATTCCGAATTTAACGAAGTGCCTCCGTGAACGACATCGCGACGCGACTCGAGCGCCAAGCGTCGGCCTGTGAGGCGATGGGTTCGGCGTTCACTGCAATCCTTTTACGTGAAGCTGCGGCCGATGCTCGGCACGAGTTGCTTCTCGCGGCGCTCCTCCAGCCGCTTTCGAAGTACGCGCGGCCTGGATTGCACCTTGCCGGCGCGTTGCACTACCTCGCGCTACTCGGGGAACCGGCGCTCGCGCGGCATTACCCCTCGACGGGCGGCGACGGCGACGCTCGCAGCGCGTGGATAGCGGCACGTGCGGCGTTCATCTCCAGTTCCTCGAGGTTCGCACCGATGTTGGCGGCGCGAGCGCAGGGCTAAACCTGCGTTTCGATCGTTACCGCTACGACGGCGGGAACTGGCAGTGGGGCGACGCGCGCTCGTCGCTCCTTCTCCGCAACCGCATCGTTGCCGGCACGCCCGAGAACATCGACGCGCGAATCATCGTGGACGATCGTATCGGCTGCGACCTCAATCCGCTCGACGCGACGAAAGAGGAAGACCGCTTGCGCCTGACGTCGTTCGTATGGCCCGATCAAACCGAGCGCCTTACGCGGTTACGAAACGCACTCGCCATTGCGCGCGAGTTTCCCGTTGAAATCGACGCCGAAGCTTTTGCGACCTGGCTTCCGCGTAAGGGGATCCCTCGCCGTGGCGCTCTGACCGTCGTCTTTCACACGATCGTTGAAGAGCATCTATCGTCGCGCGAGAAGTCGGACCTGGCCGCAACGATAGGCAGGCTCGGCGATCGAGCGTCGTCGGAAGCGCCGTTTGCGCACGTGCGCATGGAACTAGAGGACGGCGGCTATCGAACCTGCGTCCAAGTCTGGCCGAATGCGAGCGACCCGGTGGCGATCTGCGAAAGCGACGGGCACGCGCAGGGAATTATTTGGGCAGTACCAGCTTGACGTCGCGCGTCGCAGCGCCGTGCCGGACGGTCAGCTCGAGCATCGTTCCGGGGCGGCCGGTGACGATCGCGACGAAATCCGCCGCGGAGAGATCGCGCGCGCTGGTACCGTTGACGGCGAGAATCTGGTCGCCGGCGGCGATGCTTACCGCAGAGGCCGCGGAGTTCGGGCGAACGGCAACGACATCGATCGCGTCGGGCCCGTTCTTCGCAAACCCGATCCCGGAGCGGTTGCGCGCGATGACCAGCGGGTGCGCGAGCGGCTCGAGGTAGAGCGTTTGGTTGGCGTAGTCGAACGTCGCGGTGAATCGCGAGAGCACCGAAAGTCCTAAATCGCCGGCCTCGGTCCACGACGAGAACGCACCGGTCGTCATCTGCGTGAAGTCGGCGAGAAGCTTGGGGATCTCATGGCTCCCGATCTCGAAGCGCGCGAGCGTTTGCAGTTCGCCCGAATTCGAGCCGCCGGTTCCTGCGCCGTGCACGATAGCGCCCTGGCCGTATTTGGCGAACAGTCCCGCGCGCCGCAGAAAGTCGCCGTAGAGAATCAGGATCCCGGCGTTGCCGGTGTCGACGCCGAAGTCGCCGGCGGTGCCGTCGGCCGTCGCGTCCGCGAGCGGCATGTCCTCTTGAAAACGAATCGGCACGGCCGTCCCGCGCCCGCGATACGTGAAACTCGCAAGCGGCGTTAATGTCAATCGCTGGCCGATGTAGTCGATCCGGGTCGCGTAACGTTCGAACCACTCCAGGCCAAGGATGCCCGCAAGCGGCACCTTGCGACCGCGCTCGTAGAACGCATACGGATAAGGAATGATGAGGAAGGGCTGATCGAGCAGCTCCGCGTCGCCGATGCGAACGCTCGCGACGCGCGTGTACTGTAACGCGATCGTGCCGGCGCCGGCGCCGCCGCTCACGCCGCCGCCCGTCCCGCGCAGCCCGAGCGCTTTAGCCGCCACGCCGTCGAGGATCGCGTGGCCGCCCGAATCGAGAATGAACGGCATCGGCGCGTGCCCGTCGATCGAAGCCCACACGAAGAGTTGATGCCCCTCGAGTTCGATCGGCACGGTGGTCGACGCCGAGCCACCCAACATTTTCGCATTGTCCACCGCCGGCGGCTTTTGGAAATCCGCGGCCTTGACGCGATCCGCAACGGCGTAGCGCGTCACCTCCACGCGGTCGCCGTTTTGCGGCTCGAAGAGGCTTGCAGTGGAGATCGAAAACGGAAGCACGAGCGCACCGACTTGGCGGTAGTCGGCGAACGTCGTCACGTCGGTGCTGATCGGCGTGCGGATCGCAATCGAATCGATCAAGTGGCTGCGCGTATTCACGGCGACGTCGGCGGGAATGCCGCCGCGCGGCGTGGCGCGCACCAACTCGTCGTGTGCGGCGCCGCTCCCTGCGATCCCCGCGCATGTCAGCACAGCGCCGGAATGCGAGTCGAGGTAGCCGCGCCGCGCGAGAAACGCCTGCGTGACGGCCCGCGAGCGCGGGTACCACGAATCGTACGGATGCACGCCGCCCGAGATGTCGCGCGCCCAAACCGTCTGCCCGTCGTACACTTCTGCCTCGGTCCCTTTCACCGCAAGGCTCGACCAGCGCGCGTAGCGCCCGTCGCGAACGTCGTCGCGAAGCTCGGCGACGCCGTGCAAGCCCGAACTGGTAAGCGCACCCGAAGCGCTAATCTCGCCGACGCGACTCCAGGCCGCGCCGCCGGTGGCCGCGGCGACCTGCGCGAAGAGCGCGGCAGCGTTACATGCGAGCGAAACGGACGCGATGAGGCCGATCATCCCGCGAGCATACGCCCTGCCCGCCGGGCCGTCTTGAAGATTTTTAGCGCGAGAAGGTTCGGCGGTACCCGGCCGGTGAGAGCCCGAGGCTTCGGCTAAAGGCGCGCGTGAGATGGCTTTGATCGCCGAACCCCGCGCTCAACGCGATCCGCGCGATCGGCTCCGTCGTCGTCAGCAGCATCTTCGACGCGAGCCGTAGGCGGGTGCGCGCGCGATAGGCGTTCGCGGTCATGCCGACGTGGCGCCGGAACGCGCGACTGAAATGTGTCTCGTGCAGCCCGGCTATCGCGGCAGCCTCACGCAACCGAACCGGCTGTTCCCAGGGAAACGCTTCGATGACGTTGCGCAGCCAGCCCGGTCGCTCGGGCGGCGCTTCGGCCGAATGCGCAGTCAGCGCCGTTTGCAGCCCCGCGACCGCCGCGCCAAGCTCGCGTTCGTTGCCGTAGAACGATCGAACGACCTCGCAGAGGGCATCTCGCAGCGGTGCACGATCGAGCGCGATGCTCCCGCGCAGGCTCCCCGCGCCGCTCTCGCGCGGAAGCTCGACGTTAAGACAACGCGTGTCGCTGGCGAACCGGTCGGCGTGTTCCTCGGTCGCGTCATGAACCACGATCGTACCGCTGCCGTACAGCTCCGGCACGCTATCCGAAACCTCGACGTACGCCCCGCGCAGCACGATGGTAACGAATGGCGACCCGTGCCGATGGTGCCGCATCGTGCTGCACCCACGGTGATCGGTTTCAAAAACGGCGCCGGCTTCGGTGATGCGCTCCATCGCTGCAGCACGATTCGCGCTCCTACGCCCGGGAACCCTAGGAGTCTTTAGGGCTCCTAGCGGATTGCGGCCAGGCTGATTGCCGTAGCGAACGGATAGAAGACCCCTTTGGTTAGCGTCTGCGTCGAAGAACCGCCGGCCGGATAGGCGTAATACAGCACGTTCGAGCCGCTGCCGACGTCGAACTGATTCGGAACCACGACGTTCGCGCCGTCAATCGCGAACTGCCCGAAGATGCCGATGCCGTCGAGCGACGTCGAACCTTCGAGGGTGGACTCGCCGTTGGCGATCGTGAACTGGTCGATCGTCCCCGTCGACTCATTGCCGATGGCGATATACTTCCCATCCCACTGAACTCCGCCGGGGAACGTCACCTGGTTTATGAGGATCCCTTTGAGCACGTTCTTCCCTTTGGGCAACTCGGCAAACTCAAAGTTCTCGCAGTAATCGTTGCAACCGTCGATGTACAGATTTCCTTCAGGATCGTAGCCGCCGTAATAATAATAGTAGAAGCCGTACGAGATGTACGATTTTGGATAACCCCTCGCCTTATGATAGATCGCCAAGTCGCCCTCGCGCGCCCCCGAGTCGGAGTAGTTCATCACCGCCAGATTTCCAGAGGTGGGGTCGACCGCGCACCCATAAGGCACGTACTCCGGATCGCTGAGGGTGCGGATCGGCTTGGTTCCACCATGCGGATACTCGTAGATCTTTGCAAAGACGCTGTCGGTAACGAAGACGTCGCCTTTGGCATCGACGCAGAGGCCATACGGCTTGTCGAAATCGCTGAGCGTTCCCACGAGCTTGCCGGCGGGATACGAATATGCGGTGATCGTGTAGACGTTTGAAACGTAGAGCAGGTCTTCGTTCTTGGCCTCCGGGAGCATCCAAGATTTGCCGTGCGCTGCGACATGCCCGACCGACGCGGCGTTTGGCGGCAGTGCCCGAGCCGTGGAGGTTTGCGCACCGCCGCAGGCGGCCAAGAGGGCAATCGCGCCCAGTGCGAGGATCGACCGCCGATGCAGAATTGAGATGCTCATAGATGCAGAATTGAGATGCTCATAATTGATAAAACCTCCTGGGGTTTGGCTTCCTGGCCATGCTCTCCGACAAAGATAAGAAAAGTCTGAACTCACGGCGCGCCTAGTCGAGCCTGGAGAGCGGCGAGAAGAGCCGGTCGATCTCCGTGGCGTCGAGTTTCAACGACGCGGATTCGTCGAAGAGCCCGGCAGCCAGCTCGGCCTTGCGCTCCTGCATCTCGAGAATCCGCTCCTCCACCGTCCCGGCCGCGATCAATTTGTACACAAAGACGGGTTTGTGCTGACCGATGCGATGCGCGCGGTCGGTGGCCTGGCGCTCGACGGCCGGATTCCACCACGGGTCGTAGTGAATCACGGTATCGGCCGCAGTGAGATTCAATCCGGTGCCCCCGGCTTTGAGGCTGATGAGAAAAAGCGGCACCTCCTCGGCCTGAAATCGCCGCACCGGCGTAACGCGATCGCGCGTTTCGCCGCGCAGCTCTACGAAATCAATCGCACGTTTCTGCATCTCGGGCTTGATGAGATCGAGCATCGAGGTGAACTGCGAGAAGAGCAAGATCCGCCGGCCCTCGTCGATCAGCTCGGGAACCATCTCCAGCAACGCGTCGAGCTTGGCCGATCTGCGCACGCCCTGCGCCGCCGTCATTTTGAGCAGTCGCGGATCGCAGCAGACCTGGCGCAGCTTGAGCAGCGCGTCGAGCACAACGATGCGGCTGCGCGCCAAACCGCGCAGGCGCAGCGCATCGCGCACGCGTTCGTGCATGGCGATGCGGATCGTTTCGTAGAGGTCGCGCTGTGCGCCGTCGAGCTCGATGCGCGTGACGATCTCGCTCTTTTCCGGAAGGTCACGCGCGACCAGCTCCTTCGTTCGCCGCAAGAGGAACGGGCGCAAGCGCGACGCGAGCACGCGGCGACGCTCGGTGTCGCCGCGTTTTTCGATCGGCGTCCGGAAGGCCCGGCCGAAGGCGGTGCGCTCGCCGAGTAATCCGGGAACGGCGAAGCTAAAGACCGACCACAGCTCTTCGAGATGGTTCTCCATCGGCGTTCCGGTGAGCGCGAGCCGCTGCTCCGCGCGCAGCCGCCCCGCGGCCTGGGAGCCCTTGGAGCGAGGGTTTTTGATCGCTTGCGCTTCGTCGAGCACGGCTATCTGCCACTCCTGCGCGGCGAGCGTCTCGATGTCGCGCTGCAGCAGCGCGTAGGTTGTTAGCACCGCGTCGTGGCGCGCGATCTGCGCGAAACCTTCGGAGCGGTCGGCGCCCGTGAGCGCGAGCACCCGCAAATGCGGTACGAAGCGCGCGATCTCGGCACGCCAGTTCGGCGAAACGCTCGTCGGCGAAACGATCAGCACCGGACGTTTGAGGCGTCCCGCCGCTTTTTCGATCGCGACGTGAGCGAGCAGTTCGACCGTCTTCCCTAAGCCCATGTCGTCGGCAAGCACGCCGCCGAAACCGTTGCGCGCGAGCAGTTGCAGCCACGCGACGCCGCGCTCTTGGTATTGCCGCAGCACGCCGTGGAAGGTTGGCGGCAGCTCGGCCGTTGCGAGCGCGCCTTCGTCGGCAAGCGCGCGAACCAAATCGCGCAGCTGCTCCGCCGCGGCCCAGCGCACCGGCGTCGAGCGTTCGAGCTGCGCGATCGACGCGAGGTGCGCGGGCGTGAGCGCGAGACGCCCCTCGCGCGTAAGCGGTGTGTCGAAGAGTTCGACGAGCGTGGCCAGGAGCGGCGCGATCCGCTGCGCCGGCAAGGCAACAAACGCACCCTCGCGCACGCGGCCGTAAACGGTCGCGCCGTCGCCGAGCTGCGCCAGCTCGTCGTGCGACCGAATGCCAAGCCCGCGCAGCGCTTCAATGACGATCGGCAGCAGCGAGACGCGCTTGCCGCCGACGTTGATGCCGAGATCGAACTCGAACCAATTGTTTACGCTTGGCTCGACCTGCGCGTCCCAATCGCCGGTGTCGATTAACTCGTACGGAAATGAGGAATCGATCTCGACTCGCCAGCCGTTCGCGCGCAGCGCCGGTACCGCGCCGTCGAGGAACTGTACCCAGCGTTGCTCCCCCGTTCCGGGAAACCGTAACGTGGAGTTGCGGTGTTCGATGTATTGGATCTCCGGCCACGTGACAAGGTGTAGACCATAGCGATCGAGCGCCGCGCGTGCTGCGGCTTCGAACTCGTAACGGCGTGGCCAGAGGTTGGCGCGGCCGTCATCGACCGATTGGAACTCGCGCGGTGCATCCGCCGAGAAGTGAACGGAGTGCGCGCCGTACGCAAAAGTCAGCTCGGCGACAGCCGCGAGCGACGGTGAAGAAAATCCGCGCAATCGCAGCACTGGAACCGGATCGCGCTCGATGAGGGTCGTTTTAACGTCGGGCCGCGGAGCGGGGAGGCCGTTTGCGCCGAACGCGCGCGTCCATGCCGCCTGCACGTGGCGCGCGTCGCTCGGCGTCAGCGGCGGTGCCTCGACGACCAGCGCAACGGCTTCCGGTGCGATCCCGAAGTCGATCGTGCCACACTCGCTGCGATCCGGATCGACGTACCAGGGCGGATTACTAGCCAACAAACGCAGCGCTTGATTTCCCGCAACGCCGGGATACTGACGCCCGTAGGCATCCAAATACCATGCGAGTCTCTGCTCCGTGAGATCGCGACGCGCGAGCGCCGGCGCCTTGGGGGACCGCCAATGCAGGCGCCCGGTTTGAACGACCTCCTCGAACAGCATTGCCAGCAATCGCGGCGAGACGTTCGTGCCCCTCGCCGCCAAGGCGTACTGACCGGTAATCCCCGCGGCCCCCGCGAGCCGCCCGATCGTGCGATCGATCGGCGCTATATAACTCCCGCCGGCGTAGTTGAGGTTTTCGACGGCGATCGCGCGCCCCAGGCTGCGCTGGCCGTTCTTGAGCATCGATGCCGCGCGAGCCGTCAGCTTCATGCGCGGCGGGCTGCCGGCGACATCGAGAAGATAACGAACGTCTTCGTATTGCGGCGCAGCGGGGAGTGTGCGATAGGCTTCGAGCTGCCGCAGCCACCCGTGGACCGCGCCATTGACGATGTCGTCCTGGCCTCGCGCCGGAAGGATCTCGTCGCGGGCGCGCAGGTCGAGGAAGGCGATCACAGCGGCCGCACCGTGTTTGCAGTTGTATTCGACCGGGCAGTCGCAATAGCTCGCAAGTCGAGGACCACTCGCCGCGGTCTGCAGCTCGACCGTTACGTCGTACGGAAGCGTTGCCGAGCCTTGCACCCGAGCCTCGATCGTCTTGCCGGATATCCGCTTGACTTGCGCGACGCGCCCAGTCTCCGCGTACGCCAAACCGCGGCTGAAGGCCGGTTCGCCGAACGATGTGCGGATGGTTTCGATCGAAAGCACGACCCGCGGCCTTTGCCGCGGCGGGTTGACATCCCCTTGTCATCCTGAGCGCAGTCATGTCATCCTGAGCGCAGTCATGTCATCCTGAGCGCAGTCATGTCATCCTGAGCGCAGTCATGTCATCCTGAGCGCAGTCATGTCATCCTGAGCGCAGTCGAAGGACGAAGGGAGGGCCCGCATGCGTTTTCGTTGTAGCGCAGGAGTTCTGGTGAATAGCGCGATTTTTCGCTCGACGCTCGAAACGCCGCTCGGCGCCCTCCAGCTGACCGTCAACGGCGATGGAAGGCTAGTCGAGATTCTACTCCCCAACCAGAAGCCGCCGGCGGCATCGGCGACGGCATCATCTGCGGCGAGGCGGGGACTGCGCGCGGCTCGCGATCAGCTGCGCGCGTATTTTCTTGGCAAGCGCCGCGTTTTCGATCTGCCGCTGGAGCCGGCGGGCTCGCCATTCGAACAGCGGGTCTGGGCGGCGCTTCTGGCCGTGCCCTACGGTGCAACGACGTCGTATGGCGCGATTGCGACGGGGCTCGGCTTGGTTAACGGCGCGCGCGCCGTCGGACGCGCCAATGGGGCCAATCCTATTCCAATTGTGATTCCGTGCCACCGCGTGATTGGCTCTGATGGAAGCTTGACCGGTTACGGCGGCGGCTTGCCGCTTAAGCGCGCCTTGCTCGAACTCGAAGGCGCGATCTCGCCGGAGGAACCGCCTCTCTTCGCATACCTCTAGCCTCTTCGCAGTACGCCGAACAACTCGCATACCGAATAGACAGCGACATCAGGTGCCAGCGGAGGCACTTGCAGCCTTTCGTAGCTCAACGGGCGCAATCGTTCGTTCGAAACGTATGCGACGTCGGGAACGAGCGGCCGGCGGACTCACCTTTTGCAGCGCCCGCCCGCGCACCCATTCCGTCGCCGGGCTTCGTTTCCGGCAGAACGATCTCGTGCACCATAGCTTCACACCATCTTATCAACGCCCGTGCGGCTGACGGTCATCTCCAGGAGTTAGAACGTTTCGCGGTAAGAACGGCGGATGAAACCGCAATCGATGGCTCTGATTTTCGTTCTTGCCGGCGCCGGGTGCTCGGGCGGCACGAGTAATAGCAGCGCGGGGGCGAGTGCGGCGCCGTCAGAAGCGACGGCCACCGCCGCGGCCTCAACCGCATCGTCGTCTGAGTCGAGTGAGTCGCCGGGTGCGGTTCCGGCCCCGACCGCCGATCCGAACCTGCTCAGCACCGCCAATGGCACCATCTTGCGCAGCTATTCGCCGGCGTCGCTCGATCACATCAACGACGGCTATCTCGGCAACGCCGCTGAGGGATTCGGCTCAGAGTTTTCCTCGGACACAAAGCCGCCGTTCGTCTTCACGTTCGAGCTGCCGGGAACAACGAAGATCGACTCGTTCTCGGCGGCGCTGCGTAGCGAAAACAGCGGCGCGCCCGCGGCCAACGCCGATTTCGCAGTCTCCACGACCGGCCCCGATGCCGGATTCAAAGACGTGGGAACGATTACGCGCAATCCCAACGGACCGACGGCGACGCTCGCGGCAAACGTCGAAGCACGCTGGGTGCGCGTCACCGCAAATCAGGCCTTCGACTCAGTCACCGCGCTGGGCACGCTCGCGCCCGCCCCGGCGCATTTCGATCCGACGGGCACATACGTCATGCAATCCGTTCCCGACGCGAACGGTTCGTTCGTGATGGCCGGCACGCAGTCCGACCTCGATGGTGCGCGCTTCGTCGCGGCGGGAGCCGCCTTAACCGCAACCACCTGCACGAACGAAGCGCCGATTGCGCCGTACGTCGGTCAGCTGGCCGGCCGCACGTGGGATGCAAAGTTCGCAGGGAATAAAGACGCCAACGCCGACACGATTCACGCCGTCGTCAACGACGACGCCTCGATCATCGCCGGCGTTTCGGGAAGCGTCCGTTCGGTGGTCTTCATGCGCGCGGCGAAGCCGCTGCGCGGTTGCGCCGTACGCACCAACGGCACCGGCGCGCATCACGTGCTGGTGCTCGACCAGGATCCGATTCCGACGTTCTATCCCACCGATGCGAATCCGCCGATCGCGGGGTACGCATTCGACGCCATCGGCGCCGGCATGATCGATTCGGCGACAGTTGCGAAGTACAACACGATCGTCGCGCGCGGCGTCTGCAAGCTCAACGATCTCGTTGGATCGCAGCAACTCGGACTGCTCTTGCAATGGGCGGCCGCACCCGGACATAAGCTGATCCTCGCCGGGGCGGGCTGCGAGAGCGGTGCCGACTTCACGTGGCTGCCGTACGCGTTCACCACGGGCGGCCCGGGCCCCGAATCCACGAACTCGAGCCTCATCCAAGTTGAAGACGACGCCCTGGGAACCAACGACAAAAACGACGGCACGCACTTCATCGATACAAAGGCCTACGTTGCTAACGTGAACGCCGCCTTGAGTGCGACGCGCCCGGTTACGACCACCGACACGCATTGGTGCGGCCACTTCTTCGTGGCCAAAACGACGAACCTCAACGGTTTCGTGCAAGTCTACGCAACCGACGCGTCGGGCTTTTTGCTCTACGACGGCTTCAGCAGCGGCGACGACGGCAATCCGCAACTGCAAAAACTTCGCGGACTCGAACTGGCGTTGCCGGTGCCGTCAGATCTGCCCTGCACGCAGCGCGCTACCGACGCGTTCTTGCTCGAGCCGAGTCAAGAGATGACGTATAAGGCCGGCGCGCCCCAGACGCTTACCTCACATTTTGACCTCTTGGCAAATCAGGGTTGGAACGGGCATGTTGCCACGAGTGTGCAGGGTGCGTTCAAGACGACGGTCAGCCCCGCAGCGTTCGACATCGCTGGTGGCGTCGTGCATCTCGACGCCGTGACCCAGGTCGCTTCTTCGGCGAAGGCCGGCCTTTCAACGATCGTAATCGCGGCCGACGGCGGCAACGGGAAGCGCGCGCAGGCGACGCTTACGCTCACCGGCATTGCGCCGCTGCGGAAGGCCGCGATTCTGCCTCACCAGACGATCCGGCTATACGGCATTCACTTCGATTACGACAGCGCGCACATTCAGGCGCGCTCCGAGCCGGTTATTACCGATGTCGCTGCGCTGATGCGCGCCAACCCGGCATGGCACTTCGAGATCTCCGGTCACACCGATTCCGACGGCGGCGCAGCGTACAATCTCGCGCTTTCGCAGCGGCGCGCGCAATCGGTCGTCGATGACCTCGTGACGCGCTACGGCATCGCGCGCCCGCGACTTGTGGCTAAGGGCTACGGCCTCACACGCCCCGTCGCGAGCAACTCTACCGAAGGCGGTAAGGCGCTGAACCGCCGCGTCGAGCTCGTACGGCTGCAGTAAGGGCTGTTCATCGACGGGCGAGGCGCTGCAGGTCGTCGGGTCGCGGCGCTCGACCCGCGTTGCTTGGCGGTAGCGGGCTTAGCTAAAGCCTGGACCTGGAAGGGGTGAAACACAACGACCGTTCGCCCGTATAGGCAAGCATGAACTTCTTCCGCCTCGCCACCCTCGGCGCGATCGCTGCTGCGATCGTTTCCACCGCCCCCGCACGGGCCGCCGGCACGGACGCCCGCGTTGCACAGCTCGTGTCCGCCTCCGGCGACGCCCTCGGCACTGCTTCGCTCGCATCTGCCAACACGCTGCGCTTCGATATGAATATCTCGGCCGTCGGCCTCACCGGTACCAGCACGGAATGGGTCAACCTACGCGATGGCCGGTTTGCCGAATCGATAAACCTTGGACCGTTCGTCTCGCTCGACGGCTTCGACGGCCGCATCGCTTGGAACGCCGACCAAACGCATCTCGTCTGGAACACCGGTGGGGATAGCGGCCGCGCCTCGGAGATCAATCAAGCCTATCTCGCGAGCTACGCGCTCTGGCAGCCGCAAATGGGGGGCGCCGCGGTCTCATGGCTCGGCGAGAAAACGGCCGGGGGCACCGCGTTCGACGTGCTGAGCATCACGCCGCGCGGCTCGCTCGTGCCTTTCGAGCTGTGGTTCGATCGCACGACGCACCTCCCGGCGCGCGCATTCTTCGTCAACGGCTTTACCACGGCGACGCTGACCTTCTCCGATTACCGCAAAGCTGCCGGGCTGAGCGTGCCGTATGCCACGCACACCGATTCCAGCGACGGCAACAACAGCGACGCGACGATCACGCACGTCACGCTCGATCCGCCGGGCGCGGAGGCCGCCCTGGCGCGTCCGCAGACGCAGCCCACCGATTTCTCGATACAGAACGGCAAGACGTCGACCGTCATCCCGGTCGCGCTCCACGAAAATCACGTCTACATCGACGTGATGCTCAACGGCAAAGGTCCCTACCATTTTATCTTCGATACCGGCGGCGCAAATATCGTCGATCCCGCCGTCGCCAAAGAGATCGGCGCGTTCGGCAGCGGCTCGCTGCAGGGCAGCGGCGTCGGTTCGCAGACCGAAGGCTTCAGTTTTGGTAAGGTTGCGAAGCTGCAGGTCGGCGACGCCGTGCTCACCGATCAGCTCTTCGCAATCGCACCCACGCGCATGGGCTTCGGCGTTTCGGCCGGCCGCCCCGTAGACGGATTGATCGGCTGGGAAGTTCTGGCGCGCTACGTCACCACGTTCGACTATGCCGGCCAGACAGTGACGTTGAGCCTGCCGGGCTCGGCGACGGCACCCGCCGGCGCGCACGTCGTGCCCTTCATCCTCTATGGCACGCAACCACAGATCGCGTGCACGATCGACGGAATTCCGGCAGAGTGCGCGATCGATACCGGTGCGCGCGACACGATTACCTTCATGGCGCCGTTCGCCGCCGCGCACCCGCAAATCGTTCCGACAGCGCTCAGCGCGCCGGGCATCAACGGCTTCGGCGTCGGCGGACCGTCGATCGGCCGGCTCGGACGCGTCGCTTCGATCGGCATCGACGATTTCACGTTGACAAACCTCGTGGCGGATTACTCGTCGCAAGCGCAAGGCGCGTTCGCCGCGCCGTTTGTCGGCGCGAGTATCGGCGGCAACTTGCTGCGGCGCTTCACCGTCACGTTCGACTATATGGCCGGTACGATGGCGCTCGTGCCCAACGAGGCGCTCAACGAGCCCGACGTCTACGAGCGCTCGGGGCTCTTCCTCATCCGCCGTGCTGGCGTCACCGTCGTTGCCGACTCGCGGCCCGGCACGCCTGCGGCGAGCGCGGGCATCGCGAAAGGCGATGCGATCGCGTCCGTCGACGGCTCGCCCACGAGCGGCATGTCGCTCTCGCAAATTCGTGAGATCTTCTCGCAAGCCGCGGGGACCGTCGTCACGCTGCAAGTCACGAGCAAAACGGGCGAGCAGCGCACGGTCAAGGTCACCCTCGCGGACTACGTGTAGGCCCACGTAAGATTCATCGCCTCGGCGACGCTCTCGGGCATCGTGCCGCCGCCGTGGCCCGCATCAATAATCTGCAGTACGCTACCTCGCCAAGCCCGGTGCAACCGCCATGCCGTCTCAAGCGGAGTGCTGATATCGTGGCGTCCATGGATAAGAACTCCAGGAATACCGTTGAGTATTGCGGTGTTGCGAATTAGCTGATCCTCACCCAAAAAGGCGGCATGCCTCCAGTAGTGGGTAACGAGACGCGTAAAGAGCAATCGAAATGCTGGATCCTCAAAGCGGCGGCTTGGGACGTATCCGGGAACCAATGAAACGTGAGCATCTTCCCACGCGCACCATTCACGGGCAGCTTGCTCCCGTACCGCAGTGTCTGCGCTAAAAACCAGCGCGGCGTAACTATCTGCTAGCTCGTTCCGCCGATTTCGATCATGAGAGCCAGCCGCGGAAAATCTTTCCCATTGCTCGGGGAAGATGCGGCCCATGTCGTGCGTTATCCATCGCACCTCGCGGCGCGACGTCGTGGTCACACATGCCAAGACCATCGAGGCCACACGATGCGGAAATGCCTGGGCATAGGCTAGGCCGAGCGTGGTTCCCCATGAAGCGCCGAGGACGGTCCAACGGTCTATCCCAAGATGCTCGCGCAGACGCTCCAAGTCCGCAATGAGATGAGCGGTCGTATTAACTTTGAGATCGCTTATCTCGCCGACCTGCGGCCGGCTGCGTCCGCACCCGCGTTGGTCGGCTAAAATGATTCGGTAAATCGCCGGATCGAAATAGCGCCGGTTTTGTGCAACGCATCCCGAGCCCGGCCCACCATGAAGATACACAGCGGGGCGACCATCAGGATTACCGGAGCATTCCCAATAGATCTCCTGGTTATCGCCGACGGCGAGCATCCCGCTCTCGAAGGGCTCGATGTTTGGGAACATCCACGATTTGTTCGGCGAAAATATTGCTAGCCCGCCGCTGCGCATGGCCGAGGCGATCATTTCGTATAAAGGAGGAACTGTGCAACCGCCTGCTAGACTTCTCCTTAACTGGAAACCAATGGGAGAACCACCTTGAAGGCAGTCCTTTCCGCCGCTCTAATCCTTACCGGGCTTTTCGTCTACGCAGCACCGAGTATGGCGCAGAATGCGTCGCTTGCGCAAAAAGTGCAGCAAGTGAAGCAGCTCATGGCAGCCAACCAGCAGCAGCTTTCACATTACACGTGGCAGATGCAAGAAACGATTAGCGCTCGTGGCGACGTCAAGGAGCAGACCGTATACCAGGTTCAACTCGGGCCGGACGGCCAGCAGATCCGAACGCTGATCGCGCAACCCGTAGCTCCGTCGAGCGGCGGGCGGCAGCGCGGCATCATCCACCGGGTCAAGGAAGATTTTAAGACGTATGCGCAGCAAGTCGGCGCGCTCGCGAAGAGTTACTCGCCTTTGAACCCAACGAAGATTCAGCAGCTCTACGCACGGGGTTCGGTCACGGTTAAGTCGGCGGGAAGCCCGGGCTATTCAGCCATCCTGATTTCGAACTACCTTAAGCAGGGCGATTCAATCGTGCTGACCCTGCGCAACAACCCAAAAGCGCTGACTTCGATCGACGTTTCCTCGTATCTCGATCAGCCGTCCGACGGCGTAACGATGCAGGTGCACTTCGCGAGTCTGCCCGACGGCACGCGCTATGCCGCTACCACGACGGTGAACGGGCAGAGTAAGAATCTCACGATCGTCGATCAGAGCACAAACTTCACCGCACGGACGCATTAGCGTGCTATCATCAATTCCGTAGCCCTAAGCTCATGAGGAGGTAGCCCGATGTCCGCGCAGCCCATAGATGAAGCGCTCGACCGTACCATCCTGCCCATTCCCGATCGTCCGTTCAACGGTGTTGCAAATCGCACGCTCGCGGGCAGCGTGGCTGATTTTCCGATCCCGGTCCAGGCTCCCAACGGGGCGCCGAACATCCTCCTGGTGCTCGTTGACGACGCCGGGTTCGGAAACGCGGCTACGTTCGGTGGCTCAAGCGCGAGCCCGGCGCTCGAGCGGCTCGCACAAGAAGGCCTTCGCTATAATCGCTTTCACGTCACCGCCCTCTGCTCGCCTACTCGCGCCGCGCTGCTCTCCGGCCGCAACCACCATGCGGTCGGATTCGGTTCGATTGCCGAGTTCTGTGGCGGGTGGCCCGGATACAATGCAACGTGGCCCAGGAGCGCCGCGTCGGTCGCGGAGATCTTGCGGAATAACGGCTATAACACGGCCGCCTTCGGGAAGTGGCACCTAACGCCCGACGACCAGCAGGGGCCGGCCGGGCCGTTCAACCGCTGGCCCAACGGCCTTGGGTTCGACTATTTTTGGGGATTCCTCGGTGGCGAAGCAAGCCAATACGACACCGTGATTACCGAGAACAATACGGTGCTGGGACCGCCGCAAGACGAGGATTTTTACTTTCCCGATGCGATGGCGGATAAGACGATCCAGTGGATTCACGGGCAGAAGTCTCAAGATCCCAATAAGCCGTTTTTCGTCTATTTCTCGACGGGAGCCAGTCACGCGCCGCATCACGTGGCGGGCAAATGGGCCGACAAATATAAGGGCAAGTTCGATGCCGGCTGGGACGCACTGCGCGTGCAAACGTTCGAGCGACAAAAGAAGCTCGGTGTCATTCCGGCCGACGCTCAGCTGACGCCGCGTAACGCGGCAATGCCCGCCTGGGACTCGCTTACCGCAACTGAAAAGGCGCTCTATGCCCGCCAAATGGAAGTCTTCTGCGGCTACCAAGAGAACGCGGATTATAATATCGGGCGAGTCGTCGCTGCCATCGAGGAGATCGGCCTCCTCGACGACACGTTGGTTATTTATATCTACGGCGACAACGGCTCGAGCATGGAAGGCACGACCACGGGCTGCTTCAACGAGATGACCGTGCTCAACGGAGTCCCGCTGACCGCCGAACAGCAGCTGGAGCTCGCCGACGTCTACGGCGGCGCCGCCACCTGGGGCGGGCCCGGCACCGCGCCTCACTTTTCTTGTGCGTGGGCGTGGGCCGGCAACACGCCGTTCCAGTGGGGCAAGCAGGTCGCATCGCATTTCGGCGGGACGCGTGATCCGATGGTCATCTCCTGGCCGAAGCGAATTTCCGGCAAGGGCGGCGTTCGATCTCAGTTTACCCACGTGATCGACGTTGCTCCGACCATCCTCGAACTCGTGGGGCTTCCGGCGCCCAAGGTCGTCAATGGGATCGAACAAGTGCCGATGCACGGCACGAGCTTTGCGTACACCTTCGACGACGCGACCGCCGCGGAGCGCCATACGCAGCAATACTTCGAGATTCTCGGCAATCGTGCGATGTATAAAGATGGCTGGATTGCGAGTTGTAAGCTCGATCGCATACCGTGGGCTTTGGATCCCACAGCCTTGGAGAAGTTTGCGCCCGGCGCTTGGGATCCGGAGAAAGACGTCTGGGAACTGTACAACACGACGGAAGACTTCTCTCAGGCAAACGACCTAGCGCAAAAGTTTCCCGAGAAGTTGAACGAGATGAAGGCGCTCTTCTGGGAAGAGGCGGAGAAATACAACGTTACGCCTTTGCTCGGGGGAATGGCGAGCTTCTTCGGCGTGCTGCCACCCAATGCGGGCAAAACGACGAAGTTTACGTTCTATTCGGGTGTGGAGAACGTCGGACCCGGAATGATTCCGCACATCTACGGCACGTCATACGCGATCGAGGCTGACATCGTCATTCCAACCGGAGGCGCCGAAGGCGTCATCGTTGCCAACGCGGACTTCCTCGGTGGTTTCTCGCTCTACGTGCAGAACGGAAAACTGCACCACACGTACAGCTTCCTGGGAATTCCGCTCGTGCCAGACTCGTCCCACCCAATGCTCGTAAAGCTCTTGGAAAAGCTGGGCGACACGAACACGCTTCTGCGCGGCATAGCCAAAGGCGGGACGATCTCGTCACCCGAACCGCTTCCGGCCGGCCACATTATCGTTCGGTTTGAGTTCAGTGCGGACGCACCGAAACCGGCGACGGGCGGCGCCACCAAACTTCTGGTGAACGGCAAGACCGTCGCCGAGGGAAGGCTAGAGCACACCGTCCCCGGGCGTTTCTCTGGTTATGCCGGTATGGATATCGGCAGAGACAATCGGGCGCCAGTCTCCCCAACCTATAAATCTCCTTTCGCGTTTACGGGGACCATCAAGACCGTGACGTTCGACCTCGAGCCAATGCCGAAGAGCCCAGAGGAACACGCAGCCCTTCATGAAGCAGCCCATCAGACGCGCGTTCTTAGCGGAGTGAACGGCTGAGCGCAACCAACATCGGCACGATCCTGCTCGTTACCGGCGCGCTGACCGCCGCGGTCGGCGTTGGTGTGGTCGTGCCGCGCCAACTTCTCGCCCTTATCCTCGGCGAGAAGACAAGCGATGCGACGGTGATCTTGATGGCGCGCCACTGGAGTCTGCTCGTTGCGCTCGTCGGCGGTTTGTTGATGTACGCCGCCCATCACCCCGAAGCTCGCCTGCCGGCGATGATCGTCGGTGCCGCGGAGAAACTCGTCTTCGGCGTCCTCGTCGTAGCAAGCCCCTTGCGCCGGCGGCCCCTAACGATGGCGGTGGTCGGAGCGGATGCCATAATGGGGCTGCTTTACGTGCTGATTCTCGCGCAACAGCGCTTTTCATGAAAGGGAACACGTGAACCGGCATCGCTTTATCGTTACCGGCGTCTCCCTAGCCGCGACCGGCGTGGCTCTCGGAACCGACGCATGCTCGCCGGGAAGCACGGGCTCGGTACCGGTTCCACCCCCGCTGGCGCCCGTTCACGAAATCACGACGCAGTACGCACTCAGCAACATCAAGGGCTACAAGCTTAGGACGCGCACCTACAACGGCCTCACGGTCGGCCCGACGATCGAAACGCGCCCCGGCGACACCTTGAGCATGCGGATCGTCAACCGTCTGCCGCCCAATCCACCGGCGAGGATTCCACAGGGCCGCGTGCCGATACCGGAGGTCAAGGATTCGATGGAGGCGATGGACGCGCTCTTCCGTCCGGCGAACACGTTGTCGCAGAAAATCGACCCGATGAACAACCCGCACGGATTCAACACGACCAACTTACACGTGCACGGCATCCAAACGATTCCACATATCTTCGCGCCGCTGGGTACGAGCGATCCCGCCGCGATGATGCTCGAGATTGCGCCGGGAGCGAGCTTTCTCTACAACTTTCCGATTCCGAGCGACCATCCAAGTGGGTTGCACTGGTACCACCCGCACAAGCATGGGTCGACCGACGTGCAAGTCAGCGGCGGAATGGCGGGTCTGATCGTCGTGCGCGGCCCGATCGACCAAGTGCCGGAGATCGCCGCGGCGCGCGAGATCTTCGTAGTCGTGCAGTCGCTCAACGTAAACACGAACAAGAAGCATCCGGACATCTACGACCGCGAGTACGTCGCATACAAGACGCCGGCGGAGGGCGGCTACTCCTTCGGCACGGAGTACACGATGCTGACGGTCAACGGCGAAGGGGCGTACTGGATTCGCAACAAGACGACTAGCGAGCCGGCAGAGTTTACACCGCTGGGCGTACCCCGATACGACGTCAAGCCCGGCGAAGTCGTGCGCCTGCGGCTCCTCAACGGAACGAACTCCATCCCGCTGATGCTGGCGTTGCCCGGCTTCGAGGCATGGCAGATCGGGTTCGACGGCATCAATACGCTCAAGCCGCTGTATATCGACATGAGCGGAAACGGCGTGACGAAGATTACTCCCGAGAATCTCTTCAGCTCGCCGATTCGGTTGGCCGCCCAGGCCAACCGAATCGAATTGCTGCTGCGAGCGCCGAGCACCGAAGGAACATATGCGCTCTCATCGTTGGCAACCGACCGCATCATTCCGTCGGCGGGCGAAAAGTTCGATATCGCGCGGTTCGTCGTCCGCGGCAGCCCGGTGAAAATGGGCATTCCCACGAAGCTGCCCAAACCCACCCGCGAGTACCCGGTCATCGAGGAGAAAGATATCGTCGCCCACCGGAAGTTCGTCTTTGGTCAGGGACCGCGAAAGGATCTGCTGACGGGCTTTGGGTTCTTCGTCAACGGCGCGCTGTACCAAGAGATGGAATGTCCGACGCGACCCAAGGTGGGCACGTGCGAAGAGTGGCGCATCGAAAACGACACCAACGATTTGCACCCGTTCCATCTCCACGAGAACTCGTTTCAGTTGATCGCGATAAACGATAAACCCAACGATCCGATGCAAGTTTGGGACACTTTTGCCATTCCGCCAAAAGTTGACGGCGTCAACGGCAGCCTGACGTTCCGCGTTCGATTCGTACAATGGCATGGAAAGACGGTATTCCATTGCCACGTCACACCGCACGAAGACACCGGTATGATGCAGAACATCTTGATGACCTAGCGCTACTTAAATGAATTTGCGCTCGCTTGGTCGAAGTAGACCGGCATGAAGCGTTATGTACCAATCCTTACTCTGGCGATGATTTCGCTATTTGCCTGGCAGACTGCGCGGGCGTGCACCGGAATTCGGTTAACTGCCAAGGACGGCGCCGTCGTCGTCGCTCGCACCCTCGAATTTGGTGCCGACCTCCAATCGAAGGTATTGGTGTATCCCGCGGGGACGCCGGTTACGGGCTCGCTGCCGAATAGCGCGTCGGGCATCTCATTTACGACGAAGTACGGCATCGTGGGCGCCAACGCGTTTGGCCTGCCGATAGTCGTTGACGGGCTCAACGATCAAGGGTTGTACGTCGGCGAGTTCTTCTTCCCGGGATCGGCCGGCTATACCGATGTGACGCCAGAGAATGCGTCGCGCGCCATGGCAGGTTACCAGTACGCGATGTGGATCCTCGGCAACTTTTCCAGCGTCGCCGACGTCAGATCCGCCTACAATCACGTGGTGCTTGCGCCGACCGTTCTCCCGCAACTCGGGATGGCGCCGCCCGTGCACTTTCGAATCACAGACAAGACCGGCGCCTCGGTGGTGATCGAGCCGATCGGCGGAAAGCTCGTGATCTACGACGATCCGCTTGGCGTGATTACGAACTCGCCGACGTTCGACTGGCATATGACCAACCTGCGCAACTACGTCGGCCTGTCGGCAGAAAACCGCGCGTCGATGACGCTGCCGGGCGGCATGACCTTGAACAGCTTCGGCCAAGGGTCGGGCTTCTACGGAATCCCCGGCGACTTCACGCCCCCGTCGCGCTTCGTCCGCGCCGTCGCCTATGAAGTCGCAGCCGTGCAACCGGCAACCGCAAGCGACGCCGTGCAGCAAGTCTTCCACATACTTAACAACTTCGACATCCCCGTCGGTGCCGTTCGTGACGAAGTGAACGGAAAGACGATCGACGAGTGGACGCTCTGGACCGCAGCCGCCGACCTGACGAACCTTCAGTTCTACTTCCGAACCTTCACCGATCAATCGCTGCGCGGCGTCGACGTTCGCAAAGCATTGGCAAGTGCCGGCTCAACCGTCAAGTACCTGCCGATGGAATCCGATCAGCCGACCCCGATCACGAACGTATCGCTCTAACCTAGCATGACGGCCCAGGAGTGCCAAAGCACCAAGGGGGCCCAGGGCCCTACTGCGGCGGCGGAAGGAGCTTGCGCGGCGCGAGCGTCACGGTTCTGCTCGTACCTCCGCGAGCAACGGTAACTGTGAACGGCTTACTGCCCTGACTGTACGGAAAGAAGTCGCCGAAGCCCAACCCCGAGGATACCTGTCGCCCGGCAAAGGCGGTGATACGATCGCCGGCCGCGATGCCGGCGCTCGCTGCAGGACTATCCGGTACGACGAGACGCACCTCGAAGGCAGATGCATCGCTTTGACTGAGGCTCAGCCCGATGCGATCGCTGCGGAACGGCATCGCAACGTTGCGATTCGCGATGAATGTCACCGTTTGGGCCTTGTAATCGAAAACGACGGTAAAGTGCGAAAGAAATGCCGAGCCAAGATTTCCAGCCACGCCGCGCGTGGCGAAAAACCCGGCTTTCACTTGCGGAATCGCGACCGGAACGTCGATGAACGTCCGCCCGGCGAACGTGAACGATTTCGCCGCAGTCGCTATTTGGGAGAAGCCTCCGCCGACGCCACCCGGTGATGCGTAGGTGAGACCAGGGTTGGGAAAGAGATGATTCTCCTGCACAAAGGGCAGGTTGAGTATGATCCCGCCGGCGTTTCCGGTATCGAGCAGATAGTATCCGGGCACGCCATCGATCGTGGCGAGCACGTATGCGTGCCTGCCATCTGACTTGAACGGTAGCGTGACGCCGCCGGCGAGCGCGGGTTCATCGAACGGCGCAACGTCCACCCGGCGATCCGCATAGCGCACGATGATGCGGAAGTTTGCGAGGTACTCAAAGCCGATCAGCCCTTCCGGCTCCACGTTCATGCGAGGGTGCAAGAACGGATAGGCAAGGGGGGTGATGACGAAGTTCTGATTCAAGAGGCGCGCACCGCCGAAATCAACGGTCGATACCGCTGCGAAGGCGGTCATCTGCTCCGCCGTGCCGGCGCCGCCGGTTGCGATGCCGCCCGACGCATGCAGCCCCAGGCGCTGCGCCGCCGCGGGGAGCAAGAAGTTGCTGCCGCCGGAATCAAAAATTAGCGAGGCCTGCTTCCCATCGAGCGTTACCGGAACGACGATGTGACCCAGCGTACCGACCGCATCGCTAACGAAGGGGATCGACGTGGGCGCCGCAAGCTGCCCGTGCGAAACATAGGCAGGACGAGCCAGGTCCGCGGGGTCAACGGCCGCAGCGAACTTCACGGACGTTAGCGTCGTGGTCGTCGTCGTGCCGGAGCCATCGACGTCAACCTGTTGCATCGAAACCGGCACCCCCTGGACCGCTTGAAAATCCGAGTTCGTGGTAGTATCCAGACCCTGGGCCGTGTGCGCGACAACCCGCACGAGGCGGTAGGAAGTCGCGTCAAAATACAGATCGGCCGGCGAACCGCCGGCCGGTTCGACGTGCAGCACATCCGCCTGGCGTCCGTCAAGGCTCTGCACCCGTCCCGTCGTGACGGTCGACCGCTGATCGGCGCGGAAGTAAGCATTGCTGCCCAGATAGGCTTGCGTCACGGCATCGGCGACGAACGATGGCAGACTGACGATCGAGAGCGAGCCATTGGCCTCGCTCCACTCCGTGCCGTCGTACCCTTGAAGCAACGTTGCCGGGCCGACGACGAGCCGGCTGCGCGAATAGCCGTCCTGCAGATCCGTGACGAGATCAAACGCACTCGGGGGACCACCGTTCTGAACGAACGTACCGGACTGCGTCACCGATGCAAAAGCATCCAGCTGCGCTCCGCCCGCAGCGGCATGGGCCGCGTCGAGGATTTTGTCGATTTGCCCGGCGTCGAGCAAGGCAGAGTCCGTAGCGGCCGAGACGGTGCTCGCCGAAAGGATAAACATAAAAAGGAAGACGGTCGCGCGTATCATACGGCTGTTTTCTGTGAAGGGGCGAAGAATCCTGATCGCGCTCTTGGTTGCATTCGCTTACATCATTGGAGCGAAGGCCGGTTTCACGCTGGCGTTTACGACGAAACAAGTGACGGCGGCATGGCCGCCTACGGGCATCGCGCTCGCCGCGCTCCTGCTCTGGGGATATCGCGTCTGGCCGGGTATTTGGATCGGCGCATTCGCGATTAACGCGGTCAGTTCCGAACCGATCTGGACGGCGGCAGCCATCGCAACGGGAAACACCCTCGCGCCGGTTTTCGGCAACTTCCTCATGCGGCGCGTGGGCGGATTCGAGAACACGCTCGAACGCGTCCGCGACGTACTCGTTCTGGCCCTTTGCGGCTCGGCGGTCGCGATGACCGTGTCGGCTACCAACGGCGTCATCCAGCTCGCGCTGGCCCGAATCATTCCATGGAACGCGGTCCCGTCGGTTTGGTGGGTCTGGTGGGCCGGCGATGCGATGGGCGTGCTCTTTATCACGCCGCTCCTGCTCACGTGGATCGCTAGCACCCACCGGAGGGAGCGCGCGCCGGGCAGCACCCTCGAGTTCGCAATTTTCGTTGTCGCGGTGTCGGCATCGGCCTGGGTATCGTTCCTAACAAGCTTTCCACTGCGCTTTTCGCTTTATCCCTTTATCATTTGGGCGGCGCTGCGTTTCCGGCAGCGCGAAACGACCGCCGCGATTGCAGCTCTCTGCGGGCTTGCGATTTGGGCGACGTCGCACGGGATGGGACCGTGGACTTCCGGGAGCCTCGACTCGCGACTCGTTCAACTCGATAGTTGGATGGCGGTTCTAGCAATAACGGGACTGGTGCTCGGCGCGATAACCGCCGAAAGGCGAGCCGCGCGCAAACAGCTTCAGATATTGCTGGGGCAAACGAAACATTCGGTCGAGACGCTCCAGACGGCTTTCCTTCCCGAGCAGCTGCCGCAGCGTGTCGGCTTACGCAGCGATGTCCTGTACATCGCTGCCGACCAGGAAGCACTCATCGGCGGCGATTGGTACGACGCCTTCGACCTGCCGGACGGACGGGTTGCCTTTTCGATCGGTGACGTGACCGGGCACGGACTCGACGCCGCGGTCAGTGCGGCACGCCTTCGGCGAAGTATTTTACTGGCGGCGTTCGAGGTCGAAGATCCAGCGGAAATCCTGAACAAGGCCGACCACGCCGTAGGATCGCGCCAGAAGGACCCGGCCACGGCTATGATTGCCATCCTGAGCCGCGATCTCCGCTCGGTCAGCTACGCGAGCGCGGGACATCCACCACCGATTGTTGCGGGGCCGAACACCCCGGCACGTACGCTGGACTACGGCGGCGTGCCCTTCGGCGTCGGCATTCCGATCGCGTCGCTAACGCACACGGCGGCTTTGGAACCGGGTGCCGCGATTCTTTTCTACACGGACGGGCTCACCGAGTTCAGGCGCGATACTTTAGGCGCCGAACGGAAGCTGCTAGCGGCGATGACGCGTTTGGTGAACGAGTCGAACATCAAACAACCCGCAGCTTTCATACAGCAGAGCGTCATGGGTGAGGAGCGACCCACCGACGATACCGTGCTCCTGGTCGTGCAGGTCGGCGTCGCGCCTCAAAAATCCTGGACTTTCGATTCGAGAAGTTCACATGAAGCACACTCGCTACGGCGTGAGCTTGCGAGCTTCATGCGTTCCTTTGCGCCGAGCGAAGACGACCTGTTTACCGCGGAGCTCATTGTCGGCGAGGTGCTTGCGAACACGGTCGAACACGCACCAGGTTCCGTAAGGGTCGAGATCGATTGGACCGGCACCAACCCGGTCGTAACCGTTGCCGACGCGGGTCCGGGGCTGTCGCGGTTTGCGCCGCACCTTCCCGCCGACGCGCTAAACGAAAACGGGCGCGGTCTTTTCCTGATTGCCTCCCTAGCGCGCGACGTGAACATCGAAACAAAGCCAGGAATGGGAACGAAGATGCGGATCGTTCTGCCAACCCAACGGTCGATCGGACGCGGCGGTGGAATAATCCTGGAGGCGCCGAACGCCCGGGCTTCAGGGGAGAAAGAGCATGCCTAGAAAACGAATCCCGCAGCAGCGGTTCGATTCCGAAACGATCCGCGCTTGCGCCGAACTGCTCAGATTCGCCATCGAGCCGCGCCCGCTCCCCGCTAATGCGCTCGCAGCACGGATATCCCTATCGGCCGACCCCCGCGACCTTGCAAGAACGGTTCGATCGGCATTCGACGAACTCTCGCCGAGACAACGTGAAATCGTCGTACGCTGCGAAATCAGCGGCGAACCCTATGCCGCCGCCGCAAAGTCCCTGCACGTCTCCGAGCGTCACCTGTACCGCGAGCGACGCACCGCTCTGAGTCGCATCGCGCACCGGCTTCTCGCCGATGAACCCGCCAACACCGAGCCGGCCGTCACCGTCGTGCCCGACGCGTTCGACGCTCACGTGGCGCTCAGCGAAGCGCTTGAGAACGCCGGCAACTGGCAGGCGGCTGCGGATGTCCTCGAACGGCTCAGCCGCGACCTCGGCGTGGAACAACGCGGGGCCGTGGAAATCCGCCTTGCGCGTCTGTATCGCGACGCGGACCAATTCACGCAGGCGTACCACCACGCCGATATTGCGAACACGCTAGCCGCGGCGGCGACAACCGATGGAGATCTTTGTCGAGTCGAAGCTAACATTGCCTTATGTGGAGTCGCAATGGCCGGCGGAAATTGGAAACTCTCCGACGCGCTCGCTCAGCAAAGCATCGACCGGCTGCGCTCGTGGATCGACGGAAGCTTCGGTACCCGCGTTCCCAGCGCGCTGGCGCAGGCACTGCTTCTCAAGGCGGAGCTGCTCGCCGACAACGGAGGCGTCGATCGGGCTCTCAAGCTTGCATCGGAAGCGTGCAGCATCGTCGACCGCAACGCTACCGACCCATCGACTGAGATCAGCGCGCATGCGATGGTTGCGATGATGAGTTCGCTCCTCGCCAGAGACACTCATCGCACCGAGGAACTGCTGCAGGAGTGCTATCGTGCCGCGCTCGCGGCCGGCTTGATCCGCGGGTCGCTGATTATCGCCACGCATCTATCCACGCACTATCGCCTTGCCGGTCGCCCGGCAGACGCCGCGCGACTGCTGGCACCGCTCGTCGATTCCGCTCGCATCGCCGGCACCGGCTGGGTGCACGCCGGCGTGCTCGGCGAACTCGTAAACGCTAACTTCGAGGCCGGCGCACTCCCTGCGGCCGCCGCTTATAACGCCGAGCTCTCCAAGCACTCGACCGGAAATCCACTGACGCAGGCCTCGCAAGAAATGTCGGGCGCCCGACTCCATCTCGCGAGCCAAGAGTTCGAACCGGCGCTCGAGGGCGCCAGAGCCGGCGAAGCGGTGTACGCGAGCATCGGACTGGGTCGATATGTCGGGCTCTCGCTACGGGTACAGGCAGAGGCACTCTCCGGGATGGGAGAGCCCGAGCTAGCGCAAAGGACCATCGCGCAGGCCGTCGACGTGCTTAAAGATACCAGCCACCCGCGTCCGCTGGCCTACGCCTATCGTGCGATGGCGAGAATCACCGGCCGGCGGCAGTACGAGCTTGCGGCGCGAAAACTGCTCCGTGAAGACGGTCTCTAGTTAGCCGCCGCACGCGACCGAGTTTTGGTCAGTGCACTGACTGGCACTATCCCAAAGGTGGGAATCCGTTCAAGATGTATACGACTACCGATGAGATTGCCGTTCTAGCGGTCAGCATCGGAACCTAGTTTCAATACCGCGGGCGTTGCCCGGAAACTGCTCCGCGAGATCGGCGTTTAAGCGCCGGCGGAATTTTAGTCAGAAAACTGACGCGATTTCCGGCAGGGGTGCCGGGGTTCTTTCACGCTTCGGCGGGAAAGGCACCGGATGATGAAATGTGCGTTTATCTTCAGCGCTGGTGCGGTCGCCCTCATCGCTGGATGCGCCGGTGGATCGCAAGGCCCGACACCCTCGCTTCCCGCGGCGGGCGCCACTCGGACACAGGGCGCCGCGCCAAACCACGGCAAGTCGTGGATGCTCCCCCAAGCGAAGACCAAAACCCTCATCTACGCTCAGGACGAGCAGACCGGCGACGTTAACGTGTACGATTACTCGAGCGGCACGCAGGTGGGAACGCTCAGCGGTTCTGTGGCCGACGGCGGATGCGTCGACGCCAAGGGCGACGTGTACATCGTAGCTGACAATGGAACGGTCGCGGAGTATGCGCATGGCGGGACGGCGCCATTGCAGACCTATGCCCCAGGCGGCTTCCTCGTGGGATGTTCGATCGACTCTAAGGGAGACGTCGCCATTACCGGCAGCTCGCCCGGCAGATTGATCGTCTATTCGAAGGGCGATTCCAAGAAGGGCGCGAGCTACAGCGACACGGACTGCGAATCGATGTCACCCATGGGCTACGACAACAAAGGTAACGTCATCGGCGCGGGAGAGTACAATGACGTTAGCGTCTGCGCTCTACTGGCCGGAACCAAACAAGAGACGACGCTCTCCACCAGCGGCATCACGATCAATTTTCCCAACGGCACGATGTGGGACGGAAAATACATTGTGGTCGGCGATCAGGAGGCCACCAGCGGGAAAGATGAGACCGGCATGAATCGGGCTACGCTGTCCGGTAAAACGCTCACGTCCGCGGGCGAAACGATCCTTACCGACACATGCTACCGGGGTTACACCGACGTGCGCAATCCGTTTGTCCTCGGTAAGAAGAACACACCGGCAAGCACTGCGCAAGGCAACGTCGTCGTCGGAAGTAACTTGTACTGCTTCAGCTCCAGCAGCGGCGGCATCGAGTTCTGGCACTATCCGAAGGGGGGAAATCCGTTCAAGATGTACGGCACGCAGGACGAGATAACCGTCCTAGCGGTCAGCATCGGGACCTAGTCTTAACGCCGAGCCCCGAGTTGCGGTAAAGAAAAGGCGAGCGCTCCATGCGCCCGCCTTTCATTCCGTTTCGTGCGTGCGAAGCTAGTACGCCGAAATACCGATTGGAGTTCCCCATCCAGCCGGTCCGCTGTAGTGTCTGTAGCCGCCGTCTTTCTTTGATAGACCGGCCTGGCAGATATAGTTGCTGCAGCTACCGTCGCTACCGGAAGAGATAGTGTGCAGGTCCCCCTTGTGTTTTTTCCGCTTCAGGTCCCAGAACGTTTTGCCGCCGGTAATGCTGCTCTCGTTGCCGGCGAGCGCGACGATACCGGCCGTCAGCGGCGCCGCGACACTCGTCCCGCAGACCGTCGTCCAGCCACCGTAGGTGCTGATGTACTCGGCGACACCGGGGTTACAGCCGGCCTCGGCGGAGATATCCGAGATCGTGCGGCCACTGCAGTCCGGATCGTGCTGCCACGACGGCTTGGTGGTGGTGGTCGCGCAGCCCGCTCCCGCGCCGTCCCAGACGGTTTCGCTGAAGGTCGAGCTGGACTCCGCCAGCTGCGTGCCGCCGACGGCGAGGACGTTTGCAAGGGCCGCCGGCCACTCGATCTCCGGATATCCGGAGTCGCCAGATGAGGCCAAATATGCGACGCCGGGCGTATTAAAGTAGTTTGGGAAGTTTGAGTCGCCGCAGTTTTCGCCATAGTTGAAACTGCTGCATCCCCAGCTGTTGCTGAGAATCTTTGCACCCAGCGTAACGGCCTCCGACTCGGCACCCTCCAAACCGCAGACGACGCCGCCGCAGTTGCCGCCCTCGATCAGATAAATCGTGCATTTTGGACAGCTGGAAGAGACCATTTGGATGTCGAGGTCGGTCTCGACGCACCATCCGAAATCCTCGCAGCTCTCAGGGTAGCCGGATGTTTCTCCGTACTGGTTGAACTTCTTGAACGTTGCCGTTCCCAGTCCGAACGTGCTGCGGTAGGTCGATAGATCCGATTCAGCAGTGGACAAGTCGCCAAGTTCGATGAGCGCGACAACCGTTCCCGATCCCTTGCCCAACGATTTCGTAAGGTTATAGCGCGTCTCCAAGTCGATGGGCCGCCAGCCGCAGCTACCGCCGGATGGCGAGCAGTTTGGCTTCACGCCTTTGGTCACAATCAGTACGTGGCATTCCGCACCCCCGGCAAGAGGTTTGCAGGCACGCCGGGCTTCGTGCTTGGCTTGCCACTCGGGCACAAAGTGCGAGGCGCCATAATGCCCACTTTGCGACGGGCCACCCGCCGTTGGAGTGCTCGACGAACCGCCCGCGTTACAACCGGCAATCGCCAGCGCTGCTAGCAGAAAGAAAAACCTCAAGGATCCGTTCACAAGTTGCTCCTTTACATGAATCGGTCTGGGAGTCTGCCATACTTACGAGATGGAAGGTTTGCCTCCTATCGGACCGGAGCGACGTGAAGCGCGGTAGCAGCAACGGGAACGGATCGGTTATTCAAGTGCCCGGCCCGGCGTTGCGAACGCGCGCCGTTCAGCTTGCCGGCGACTCTACACCAGACCGCCCTTTAACGCCCTCCGAGAAAATTTGAGCCGCGCTAGGAAACTTTAACGACGCCGTGCCGAAATAGCAGGCGAGTCTCACTATGAACAAAACGGAAAATGAGAACAAGCGCGACGCCGGCCCATCAGTCTTGCGCTTTAACGCACGGCTCATTCGGCATCCCAAGCCGGCAAAAACTGATTCCTTGACCCTGCTCGACGTTCCGAAAGTGGTCAGTGGCAAGCTGCGCGGCATGACTATCGTCGAAGGCATCATGAACGGTCACCCGTTCCGCGCGCCCTTGGAACCAAACACGTCCGGAGGTCACTGGCTGCATGTAAACAGGGCCATGCTGGCGGGCGCCGGTGCCGACGCGGGCGACACGGTGAAGCTTGCCATCTTGGGACCGGAGCCCGAGCCGACCGTCCCGGGCGATCTCCGAAAAGCACTCAATGCTTCCTATCAGGCCAAGACGTTGTGGACAACTCTCACGTCGGACGGTCGTCGGATTTGGATCCGCTGGATCGAATCGGCCAAGAAACCTGAGACGAGGGCCCGACGGGTCACGCGTACCGTCGACCAGCTTTCCTCGGGAAAGCGGCGCCCATGTTGCGTGAATGTCTATGAATTCATGCTGCGTCGCGTTCAAGCCTCCACATCTGTCCGGTAAAGTTACCACAGGTCGCCATGGTTAGCCGGTTGTTTCTGCCGTCATTGATGATATCGACACACTTGCTGCTGCCGGTAAACTCCGTGCGTAGGCGTAGGTATCCAGTGCTTCCAATCGGTTCAAAAGTCCATCTCTGTCCGGTGTAGTCGCCGCAGGTCGCCATGGTTAGCCGGTTGTTCGTGCCGTCATTGATGATATCGAGACACTTGTTGCGACCGGTAAACTCGGTGCGCAGGCGCAAGTATCCGGTGGGTCCGATTGGTTCGATAGTCCATCTCTGTCCGGTGTAGTCGCCGCACGTCGCCATGGTTAGCCGATTGTTCCTGCCGTCGTTGATTATGTCCAGGCACTTCGTATAGCCGGTGAACTTTGTTCGTAACCGATAGCTTCCGGGCGCAGTGTTTTGGCGCCGCGACCAATATGTGCCGTTGCCCCACCTGATCGTCCGCAAGTCATTCGAGACCGTTCCGGTAATCTGTCCGCCGTTAAGCAAACCCCAGTCCGTGCTAAGCGTGCTGGGGTCGACGAAGCTCCCACTGGCAGTGCGGCCCTGTTCGTTGGTCAGCGACACAGAAGTACCGCTTTGACTGATGTGACAGGGGGCAGCGGGGTTGCCGTTGGCATACCACGTACCGCTGATGTCGGGGAGCGTGCCGGCGCAAACCTTCATCCACATCCCGAAAGCGATCGCCAGACCCGCGCAGACGGCCACAATTCTTGCGATTTTCATTGCTCGAGAACCTTCGCTAGCAAGCGGCTGTTACCTCGGCATGCGTGGTGACGCAGGAAACGTAGCGTTCGGCCAAATGAAATACGAACGGCGATGATCGTTCATCTGGTCGACGGCACCTACGAGCTCTTCCGCCATTTCTATGGGCTGCGGCGCATCGCCGATGGAAAGGAGCGACGATTCGGCGCGGTCGTCGGAGTGCTCAATACCGTGCTGCAAATGATCGGCGAGGGTGCCACGCACTTAGGTGTCGCCACCGATCACGTTATCGAGTCCTTTCGCAACGGACTTTGGAGCGGCTACAAAACGGGAGATGGAGTCGATCCCAGGCTTCGCGCGCAGTTCGAGCCGCTCGAGGACGCGCTGCGCGCGATGGGGATTCCGGTATGGCCAATGATCGAGCTGGAGGCCGACGATGCGCTGGCCTCGGCAGCCGCAATCGCGTCGCAAGATTCTCGGGTACAGAAAATCTGCATTTGGACGCCGGATAAAGATCTCGCGCAATGCGTACGCGAGGATCGCATCGTGCAGATCGACCGGAGAAGCAAGGTCGTCCGGGACGCTGACGGCGTCCGAGCTAAGTTTGGGGTAGATCCCGAGCTAATACCCGACTATCTTGCGCTCGTTGGCGATGCCGCCGATGGCTATCCCGGCATCGCGGGCATTGGGCCGAAGGGTGCGGCCGCTCTGCTCACCCGCTATGGCGCGATCGAGCTATTCCCCTCGCAAGTGCTCGGCGAGCGGCAGCGTCTCGCGCTGCTATTCAAGGAGCTGGCGACCCTTCGAACCGATGCGAACCTTTTTGCGGACGCTAACGAGTTGGAATGGCGGGGACCTACTGCCGGATTTCCCGCCATTTGCGCGCGGCTCGATGCCCCCGATCTCCTCGCGCGCGCTACGAGCAAAGCAATCTAAGCCTTTTTGCAACCTCAGCCCGGCAGCGCCGGTTGGGTCGGATATGAAAATTCTCGTTATCGGTGCCGACGGCACGATGGGCAGCGCGGTCGTCGACGAACTCAAGCAACGGCACGAAATCGTCGCTGCGGGAAGGTCGCATGGCGATCATATGGTCGACATCGCCGATCTCCAAAGTATTCGCGACCTGTTCGCGAGGATCGGCAAAGTCGACGCGGTCGTAAGCGCCGCTGGAAGCGTGCACTTCGGTCCGTTGCTCGAGATGACTCCCGAACAGCTTCAGGTCGGAATCGGGAGCAAGCTAATGGGGCAAGTTCATCTTGCGTTGGAGGCGGCGAAGCACTTGAACGCCGGAGGTTCGGTGACGCTCGTCGCGGGCTCGCTTAGCAAGGATCCCATTCGGTACGGTGCGAGCGCGTCGCTGGTAAACGGTGCGCTAGAATCGTTTGTCCGTTCGGCCGCGCTCGAATTTCCCGCTGGAGCTAGGATCAACGTCGTCAGCCCGACGGTACTGCGCGATTCGATGGAAGCGTATGGCCCCTACTTCCCCGGCAGCGAAGGCGTTCCGGGCAAGCGCGTCGCGCTCGCCTTCGCCAAGAGCGTCGAAGGCGCTCAGACCGGTCAAGTGTACTACGTAGAGTAACCCCTCTAAAGCACCTTAGGAGTCTCGCTCGAATCCGTCGACGATGAGGAGATCGGTCGTGCTCAATCGCTGCCGCAGTTCCTTAGCCGGTGCGTACTCTGCGGAATGCCACCATGCATTGGCGCGTTCGTACGAATCAAACTCGAGGACGACGATGCGCGTCGGGTTCCAGGATCCTTCGAGCACTTTCATCGCGCCACCCCGCACGAGGTAGCGGCCGCCGAACTTCGTGACGGTCTCCTGCGCCATTTTTTTGTAATCTTCGTATTTTTCGGGATCGCTGGTGTTGACGTTGACGATCACATAGGCCGGCATTCGTTGGCGATTAGACGGGCAACCGCGCTCTTCCCGCGCTCAAATCTGTGGCGCCGCCATTCGCGTTGTCGCCGGTTGCGGCAGCAGATTTCGTAACGGAAAGCAGCTTCGCCAGCCCGAAGGGACCGAGCATGAACCGCACGCTTTTCGCTTTCGTCGCCCTGGCCACGATTTTTTGCGCGGCGCTCTTTGCTCCGGCTCCGGCGCAGGCTCAGCAACGCCAGACGGTTACCGACGAGACGCAGCTGCCTCGCTTCGCGTATCCGGCGGCGATCCCGCCGTCACAGCTCCTCGTCGAAAATGACGCCGCCTTTGCACCGTTTCTCAAATCCGTGGAGGACGACGTCGACAAGACTCTGGCGAGCTATGAGATCTCGGACAAGTCAACCCTCAGCGACTACCTTTTGACGCGTCTGGACGGTCAACTGCTCGACGGCGACTACGCCGGTGCCCGCGTAACCGTCGCGGAGCTGCGTAAAGCGCAAAGCAAGCCGGCCCGTGCCCTGCTCGCGGGCCGATTGCAACTCGCCTATCTGGCGGCGGCGGCGACTGCCGGGGCGGCAAATACGGCGGCGATGAGCGCCGCCTTCGTTGAGGCCGATCGGACTGCAATAGAAAATCTGCCCTGGAATGTCGTGGGCGATACCGTCATGCTAACCGCCGCCTATCAGTCGAGCTTGACGCGCGGATCGATCGTCGGCGAGGTGGTGCACGATCTGGACCCGATCGCCGCAAAGACCGGGACCCTCGACGGCCCTTCGGCACGCATGCTGGTTCAGCGACGCGCACAACTCATACTGCAGCCGTTCTTCAAACAAGATGCGAGCGTACTCGACGCCTACATCGCCGCACACAACGTCGTTAAACCCGACATTTGGGCCGGGCGCAACGTCGTTCTGCAATCCTCGCAGGTCAAAGCTCCGGTGCTAATCGGGATCCTCGACTCGGGCGTCGACCCGCGTGATTATCCGAAGAACATGTTCGGCGGCCCGGGCGCGACCCAGCACGGGCTTGCCTTCGCCGACGACGGCTCGCCTTCGACCTCGGATCTCTTCCCGATCCCGGCCGACGTTGCGGCGGATTATCCGCATCTCGTCCTCCTTCTCTCGGGTACCAGCGACATGGAGAGCGGAATTGCCTCGCCTGAAGCTGCCGCCGCACAAGCATATTTCGGCTCGCTCGACGCATCGCACGAAGCCGCATTCGATCGGGAAATGGACTTCGTTGGCGAGTACGTGCATGGTTCGCACGTCGCCGGCATCGCGGCCAGTGGCAATCCCGGTGCGCGCATCGTCGTCGCACGATTCGACGACAACCTCCCGAATCTCACCTTTGCTCCGAGCACTACGTGGGCAAATCGTATGGCAGAGAACTTTACGCGCATGGCGGCGTTCTTTCGAGCAAACCACGTTCGCGTGGTTAATATGAGTTGGGGCGATCAGGTCAGCGAGTTCGAGCAGTGGCTCGCCAAGACCGACGCAACCAGCGACCCGCAGCAACGCAGAGCAAATGCCGAGGAACTTTACGGTATCTGGCGCGCGGCAATTGCGAAAATGATCGAGAGCACGCCCGATACTTTATTTGTAGCGGCTGCGGGAAACGGAGATAACGACGCCACGTTTGCGCAGACGATACCTGCCGCGCTGAGCTTTCCAAACCTCATCACCGTCGGAGCAGTCAATCAGGCCGGGGATCCGACCAGCTTCACGAGCTACGGGCCAACCGTCGCCGTGTACGCAAACGGCTTTCACGTTTCCAGTGAGATCCCCCAGGGATACACCGTAAAGTTTTCCGGTACCTCGATGGCTGCACCCAACGTCACGAACCTCGCGGCCAAACTCTTCGCGCTCGACCCTTCGCTCACGGCGCGGGAGGCCCGCGCACTCATCGTTCGCGGCGCTAGACCCGTTCCCGGCGGAAAGCTGCCGCTGATCGATCCGAAGCGCAGCATCGCATTGTCACGGCAGCTTCAAAACGGACCGTAGAAGCGGCTTTCACTTTCATCGGGCCCGGTCTCGGAGTCGGAAGCGCAACCTTTTTTGCCTCTCCTGGGTCCAAGGGGTTTGCATCGGGGGCGAGTCCGTAAGACTCCTCCCCGTCCTCAAGCGCCATTTTTCGAGTGGTCGATAAGTAGCGCCCACCGAAAGATAGGTTTCAATATCTCCATTTTTTCAGAACTCGCGCTGGATGCTGCTATACTACGCGGCGTCGCAGACCTGCACTACATAGAGTCCACGCCCATCCAGCGCTCGGCCATCCCCGTTGCTCTGGCCGGCCACGACGTCTTTGCGAGCGCTCCAACCGGCAGCGGCAAAACCGCAGCTTTCGGCATTCCGCTACTCCAGAAACTGCTCGAGCGGCGCTCCGACCGCTGTGCGGCACTGGTCTTGACGCCGACGCACGAGCTGGCGCTGCAAATTGCGGAGCATCTTCGGCTGTTGGCAAAACACACCAACCTGCACATCACGCCGATTTACGGAGGCGCGGCCATGAAAGCCCAGATCAAAGCCCTGCGCCGCGGTACCGACGTCATCGTTGCAACGCCTGGACGCCTCATCGATTTGATGCAGCAGGGCGAAGCTCGCCTCGACAACATTAAGATTTGCGTGCTCGACGAAGCAGACCGTATGCTCGATATGGGGTTCTTGCCGGCCGTAAAGCGCATCATCGCCAAACTCCCGGCCGACCGCCAAACTCTCTGTTTCTCGGCAACGCTCGGCAGTGCGGTGGTTCAGCTTGCACGCGAGTTTCTCCGCAATCCCGTGCGCATCAATTTAGCACCCCCGACGCCCGTAGCAACCGTAACCCAGTGGGTGTACGAAGTGGAACCGCACAGGAAAACGGATCTCCTCGTAGACCTGCTCAAAGATGGACGCGTCTTCAATGCGATCGTTTTTACGCGGACCAAGTCGCGGGCCGAGCGCGTCGCCGGTGCTTTGACAAGACATTCCGTCGATGTGGAGCGCATTCACGGCGATCGTTCGCAGGCGCAGCGCTCCCGTGCCCTCGACGCCTTTAAAAAAGGACGCTACCGGGTCCTAGTCGCCACCGACGTCGCCGCGCGAGGCATCGACATCGCCGATCTCGGACACGTCATAAACTACGACGTTCCGGCCGAGCCCACCGATTACATACATCGCATCGGACGCACGGGGCGCGCTCAAAAAACCGGCGATGCCATTACGTTCGTTTCGCGCGACGAGGCGGGCTCGTTTGCGCGCATCGAAGGCGTGATCGGCACCCCTCTAAAGCGCAGCGAGCACGACTTCATGGAGCCTGCATCCGCTCGGGCGGTTACGGTCGAGCCGCAGGCACGTCGCCGGACGTTTCAACGGCGTCGTCGCCGCTGAACTTTGCTCTAAGGGAATGCGCCGCGCCTAATGCGCGGCGCGTAAGCAGGTATCGACGGAAGTGATCGTTTTACCACCCATGCGCACCGTTCCGTGCAGCGTGTACTCCGTCGCCGAGATGCGATCGAACGTTACGGCGATGCCCGCGTCGGGATAGACGCTGCGGTAGGCGATGTGGTTCGTATCGCTGGCGCTCGCGCGCATGATTGTGGCGGTTCCTTGGTCGTCGAGAACGACCGCCGTCCAGCGGTCGCGCTGCGCGTCATACGCAAGTAACTCTTCGTCGCCGCCGCCCGCCCAGGAAGCGATCTGCCGCAACGTGTGGCCGTCGCGATCGTAAGCGTACGTGGCATCGTAGGCAAGGCGTACCGCTCCCGCGCGATACGTGCAGTTCCACGAACCGACGAGATAGTGCAGCCCGGCGAGCGGCGCCGCCTTTGCCGGCGACGCCGCAGCAAGCGCGAGCGACGCGAGCATCACGACAATATCCACTTATCCGATATTCCCCATTTGGCCGAGATTTTTCGACGCCCGGACGGTCGCTCCCCGGGCCAAGGGGCAGAGCCGGGCGCCCTGGCGCCTATCCTGGGCGCGGAGGCCGATACGATCAGTCGCGCGATAGGAAGGGTGGCTCGCCGCGCTGCGATATACATGTCAAACAACTCGACAGCAGAAGGAGTGCCTAGGACAGTGTGGCTGCAGTACGTTTCCTACTTTTTTGGCGGGGCGTTCCTCACAAACGGCATTCCCCATTTGGTAAGCGGTTTGATGGGTCGTGCCTTCCAAAGCCCTTTTGCGAAACCGCCTGGTAAAGGGCTCTCTTCTTCGACGGTCAACGTCCTTTGGGGCTTCTTCAACTTGGCAGTCGGTTACGTTCTCGTCTGTCGTATCGGAAGCTTCAACTTACGTTCTTCTGATAGCGTTGTCGCGGCGGGATTGGGTGCTCTTGTCATGGGATTGATGCTCGCCCGCACATTCGGCCAACTTCACGGCGGGAACTATAGAGTATGATGCTGTGAAAGCTGCTGTCGTAAAGGCCCCAAACGTTGCCCCCGAATATGGCGACTTCGCCGAACCGATAGTTGATGAAGGCTGCGAACTCGTCGAATTGGTGGCGGCGGGAATTCATAATGTCGTGCGCTCACTTGCAGCCGGGCGTCACTACGGTAGCACCGGCAAGTGGCCGCAAATCCCCGGCGTCGACGCCGTAGCGCGCACCCCCACCGGTGATCTTATCTATACGGGGTTTATCCAGCCGCCGTACGGTACGCTCGCTGAGCGAATGGCGGCGCCAATCACAGTGCGCTTTCCTCTGCCCTCCGGCGCGGGCCCGGTGCAGGTCGCGGGCGGACTGAACCCCGGTCTCTCGTCCTGGTTGTCGCTGAACGCACGCGCTGCAGAGATCGGCGAACTCGGCACCGTGCTCATCCTCGGCGTCACCGGAATGGCGGGATCACTTGCCGTTCAACATGCACGAATACTCGGCGCAACCCAGGTCGTCGGCCTCGGGCGAAGTCCGGCAGGTCTCGAGCACGCCGCAAAGCTCGGGGCAAAAACCGTCGCGCTGACGGGAGAACGAGATGCCGACGCTGCGGCACTCGTCGATGCACTCGACGGCGCCGCACCAAGCATCGTCCTCGACTTTCTCTGGGCGGCCGCCGCCGAAATTGCCTTCACAGCTTTGGGCAGGCGCGGCTTCGAGGAAGACACCGCAAACATTGCCTACGTGCAAATCGGCGCTATGGCCGGTCCCGAAGCCGCTGTGCCTGCGGAACTTTTACGAAGCCGGCACATCCGTATCTCCGGAAGCGGCGCCGGCTCCGCGTCGATCGCCGACATCATGGCCCAAATCCCAATTTACTTACAACTCATTGCTGATCATCAGGTGGAAGTTCCAACGCGAACGTATCCGCTCTCATCGATCGCCGAAGCCTGGACCGCGCCGGCAAACGGCACGAGCCGAACTGTAATCGTCCCCGGGTAAAAAGGACGCGACGCGGCCAGGCAGAGTCTAGCTCATTCTCCGCAAGCTAATTGCTAGACGCGCGCTCCTCTTCCCGTAAGAATGTTGAAGATAATCAGGACTACGGCGATGACCAATAAGAGATGGATGAGTCCGCCGCCGAGATGCAACGCGAATCCGAGCAACCATAAAACAAACAGCACCACGACGATTGCCCACAAGAGACCTGCCATGTTTTCCTTACCTCCATTACTTGACACGCGCAGAAGTTATGTCGCCGGCGCCATTTTGGCTGTAGGGGGGGCCGGACGGAGACAAGCCTGCGTCATTGCCCCCTTGAATAACGCTGCCAGGAATTCCCCCCAACTATACAAGGAGGCTTACGCTACCGGCCAACATGAATATGCGTGATGTAGCTCCAAGGTCCAAAACATTTTGAGCAACCAGACAACGCTCACAAGCCCATGGCCTTGACGTAGCGCGCTAGACCGCGGGATCAGTGCCAGGGATTTCCTCTCTTTTTGGCCCATCGATACGTTACCATGAATCGGATCGCGCGTTTCTTTCGCGTCTTGGGGCCCGGCCTCATCACCGGTGCTGCCGACGACGATCCATCCGGGATTTCGACGTATTCCGTCGCCGGGGCGTCGGCGGGCTACTCGATGTTGTGGCTTACGCTCATTACGACGCCGATGATGGCGGTGATTCAAGGGATGTGCGCGCGGATTTCAATGGTGACGGGCGTTGGATTAGCCGAGGTCATGCGCAAACGTCTGCCGCTCGCGCTCGCCTATGCGCTGGCCGTGATTGTGATCCTGGCAAACACATTCAATGTGGGCGCGGATATCGCAGGAATGAGCGCGTCAGCGCATATGGTCGTTCCACTGCCCACCGATGCGTGGGTATTTTTCTTCGGCATTGGGCTCATCGCCTCGCAGATCTGGCTTTCATACGCCGTGATCGCCCGGGTGTTCAAATGGCTTACCCTGACGCTGTTTGCGTACATCATCACCGCATTTATCGTTCATCCGCCCTGGCCTCACGTTCTGCTGCACTTCGTCATTCCCGAGGTTCACCTCAACTCGAGTTGGCTAGCGACGATGGTGGGCGTACTCGGAACGACGATTACGCCGTACCTGTTCTTTTGGCAGTCGTCGCTGGTCGTCGAAGATGAAAAGGCGGCCGGGCACAGCAGCATCGCTTCACGACGCGGCACCAACCTGCAATCAGCTAAGGACGCGCACCAAGACGTCAATACTGGAATGATCTACTCGAACGTAGTAGCGGCGTTCATCATTATCACAACGGCAGCTACGCTTGGCGCGCATGGAAAGACCGGCATTGCTACCGCGCAACAAGCGGCGCAAGCATTGCGGCCGCTCGCCGGGAACTTCGCGGCGCTGCTATTTACACTTGGCATGGTAGGAACAGGCATTTTAGCGGTTCCCGTGATAGCCGGCTCGTCCGCATACGTTGCCGCAGAGATTTTTCGCTTTCGCCACGGTTTAGGTGAAAAACCGAAGCGAGCCGTCAACTTTTACGGCGTCGTCACCGGCGGCATCCTGATCGGGATTGCAATGGACTTTCTGCAGATCGACCCGATTAAAGCGCTATTTTGGTCGGCGGTGCTCAACGGCGTCGCCGCAGTGCCGCTCATCGGCGTCATCGTCTGGATTGCGTCCGATGCAAAGCTCATGGGAAGGTGGCGAAGTTCGCCGCTTGCAAAGGCATGGGGCTGGGCGACATTCGTGCTCATGGGTGCGGCTGCGGTAGGCATGTTCTACTTCATCGCTCGGGGATCGTGAACTAACGGAGCGTTCAGAGCTGCAGCGACGCGGCCGCGTTGTGGGCGACAAAATATTGGATATCCCGCATACCCATCACCGTTACGGGCGCAATCCTGCGGCCTTCAAAAGCGTAGACGGTCACCTTTTTCTTTTCTCGCAGGGCTCCGGCTAGGTAAACGGCAGATCGTGCAGCACTGATCGGCGGCCTTGAGCAAATGCTCCTCTTCGCGATGAATCTCGGCCCACGCATGAGTGCGACGAAAGGCACGCCTGCGCTCTCGCTCCTGCCACGCCTGAACGAATGCCACGATCGTCGCAATAACGATCACGGCGGCCAGCGCCGACAGGATCCAGAATAAGTGCGTCACCACTCCCAGGAACACCATACCGGCGACGACCACGATAGTCCACAGAATCGCGGAGGCAGGCACCCTGAGGGCGCGAAACGCCGCGATTCGGTCATGCCACTTCATGCCAAAGAACAGTACTAGAGCGCCCCGAAATCAACGACAATCCGGTTGAGTCCTGGAAACATGTGCGCGGCCTCCGGTAGGTCGGTCATCGACTTTCGTGCATACTGCACCAGTCCGTTTTCGTCAGCACCTTGTCCAAGTTCAATGAGGCTATCAGCTGCCGGATTGTAGCGAAGCGTTAGAGTCTGCCCGTCAAACGAGTGTATCTCTAGGCCGTGTTCGGCGAGCTTTGCCGTATACGCATTTCTTTCATCATTTTCCATAATGCCATTCTACTCGAACAGGCGGCCAGCATCTTATCAATGCTAGCGCCGTTTACGCCTGCGCTTCGACAATCTGGAAGAGGTGGTCGAAGTTCACAATATGGAGAAGGCGCCGGGCCTGTTTGTTGACGCCAAGTAGCGTGACACGGTTATGCTTGAGACGCGAATGCAAGGCCTCGATCTGGTGGAGAAACGTCGAGTCGATGTACGTGACCGCCGTCATGTCGATCACTACGGCCCCGTCCGGAGCTAAGGCCCCAAACAGCGCGGCTAGGGTGTCCTTGTCAGCCAAATCGTACTCACCCACCAGCTGTAGGCGGCGAGCGCCGTCGTGTGCGCGGTTCATTGTTTCCCGGTCCTTCTCTCGCGGAGATGCGGATTGGCCGCCACGGGACCCGGTCAAAACGAAGTACGTGAGGAAACAAGCGTAGCACGAAGTACCCGCTAAGAGAATCGTGGTTTTTGAGGATACGAGGCTGGAGGCCGGGAGGTGCGATTAGAAAGCAACGCATTGCGACGAGACATCAGATTAACCGCGCTTCGTGCGCTTCGAACCCCTTCGATATCTCCGCGTCGGCCGGAACCCCGACAATCAGGTCCGACCAAGCTCGCCTGAAGATTCATGCTGAGAGGTCTTGTGCGACGACCATAAGCTGGTCACGCAGCCAGTTGTGTGCCGCGTCGTCTCTTAGGCGAGGGTGCCAAGCCATACGATATTCGATCTTGGGCAACTCTCGAGGCGCGGCCAGGAGGCGGACGTTCGCGACAGGGGCCAGCCGCTTAGCCAGAAGGCGCGCCGTCGTACAGATCATGCTGGTTCGCGAGGCTGCGAGAATCGCTGACAGTTGATAGGGCGAGCGGTATTCGACGCGCCGTTCGCATCCGTTGGCTGCCAGGGCGCGTTCGATCCACGGTTGACCACCGTGTTTCCCGATAGTAACGACCGCGTGCCCGTGCTCAACGTAGCGCTTCAGCGTCAGGCGCGCCCGAAGAGGATTGTTTTCAGCAACGACGCAAACGAATTCATCGGTGAAGAGCGGCTTGCTTTCGAATGGCTCCGGCGCCTGGACACCGATCAGAGCCAAATGGGTGCGGCCCGCTTCGATGTCGTTGAAGACCCGATCGTTCCAGGGTACGACTTCGATTCGTACGGATGGTGCAGCGCCCGCAATGCGTTCGAGTAACGTCGGAATGAGAACCGACGCGGCGAAATCGGTCGTGGCGATGCAGAGCCGGTCGGTGCTTGTCGCCGGGTCAAACCGATTGCCGCGCACCGCCGCGTCCAAACGCGGTAGCAGAGCTTGCAGGTCGACGAGCAACTGATCGCCGCGAGGGGTGCGTTCGTATGCGGCGCCGGAGCGGACGAGAAGTTCGTCGTCAAGTGCGCTTCGGAGGCGTCCTAGTGCTCGACTCATCGCCGACTGGCTCATGTCGCAGCGGTGTGCAGCACGCGTCACGTGGCGCTCGTCAAGGAGCGCATAGAGCGGCCAAACGAGGCTTAGGTCTAGCTTTCGGATATGCGGAAATGGCATGGTCGTCATCGCAAACGTGCATTCCGCGAAAGGTGTGCCTGCGCCTATCGTTGGGAAAGAGGCCTCTTAGTGACGCGGTCGCAACCACTCTGATCGTGGAAAGCTGTTCTGATGATGAATCGCCCGGACCCTACCGATGTGGCAGCGCTCTCAAGTGTGTTTTGCACGGGGCAGCTCGCCGGCATGATGCTCGCTGTCGCCATGCAGAGCTAAAACCTTGAAAATATTGGTTGTCGGCGGTACGGGACTGGTCGGTTCGGTCGTTGTTCAGGAATTGTTACACCGGAATGCCGACGTTCGTCTACTCGTGCGCGATGCGAAGACAGCCGCGCCGAGCGGCGTCGAGTTCGTCGTTGGCGATTTGTTGGATCCGCCGGCCGTCGAACGCGCGATGAATGGTGCCGACAAACTGTACCTGCTCAATGCTGTGACACCGGACGAGCTTACGCAGGCACTCATCGTCTTCGATTTGGCTAAGCGGCAGAAGCTCGCGCACGTTGTGTACCATTCCGTTTTCCGCGTTGATGAGTTTCTTGATGTGCCGCACTTTGCATCGAAATTTGCGATCGAGTGCGCGTTTCGCCAATTCGATGTTCCGTGGACGATCCTGCGGCCAAACTACTTCTTTCAGAACGACGCGAGCTTACGCGACTCGTTGACCGTTTCGGGCGTCTATCCACAGCCGCTCGGAGACACGGGCATCTCTGCAGTCGACGTGCGCGATATTGCTGAAGCGGCCGCGATCACGCTAACGACCGAGGGTCATGAGGGTAGGGTTTACAACCTCAATGGCCCGGCGCTCCTAAGCGGGCCCAAAGCGGCGGCAATCTGGAGCGAGGTTCTTGGCCGGACGGTCCGTTACGGCGGCCACGACATGGACGCATTTGAGGCCGGGATGCGCCAGCGCGCACCAGCCTGGTCGGCCTTTGACATTCGGATGATGTATGAGGGCTATCTGGAGCGTGGTTTTGCCGCAGAGGCTCAGGACGAGGGGATCGTTGCGGTCCTTTTAGGCCACGCCCCTCGCACGTATGAAGCGTTTGCTCGCGAAACCGCAGCCAGCTGGAAAACTTAACGGGTTCAAACTTTTTTCGAGAGAGGTGATCACATGACGCGCGTACTTTTTGTCGGCCAGGATCCGAAAACGGTGGATTTTACCGATCCGGCTTTGCAGCCAGGCTTGAACGCGGAGAAGATCCAGGGCGGCATAGATCTCGCGGCAACCAAGATCGCGGAGCGGGGTTGGATCGGGGACCTTTGCATGATCTCGCCCGACGACGCCGGGATAGCCATGCTAGAGAAACAACTCGGCAGCGCAACTTACGATTGTGTGGTAATAGGTGGGGGGATGCGGTTGCCGCCTAAGGGCCTTTTGATTTTCGAGAAGGCCGTGAACGCAATCCACAAGGCCGCCCCGGGCTCCGCCATCGCCTTTAACACCAAGCCCGAAGACACGGCTGAAGCAGCAGCCCGCTGGCTGAAATCCGATTAAACTTCAATGTGACAAACTCCGCAAATCCACCACTCCTTAAACCGGATTTTCCGGCACCGACGGAAGGCTTCGTCGTCACGACGTTGCTCATCGTTAGCGACGTCGCGCGATCCCGCGCGTTCTACGAACGAGTTTTCGGCGCCGTTACGGTACGCGAAGGTGAGCCTGCCATGCTCCGCATCGCCAATAGCTGGCTCATCATCAATAAGGGAGGTGGCCCGACAGACGACAAGCCGGCCGTAACCGCGGCCCCCCCGAAATCGAGTGACACCTTGACGATGGCGTTAAACCTGCGCGTTGCCGACGTGCACGCTTGTTACGACCTCTGGCGTTCGAGAGGCGCCGAGTTTCTTACCGAACCTAAAG
>Ga0187863_10000152_pt1 | contig 61020 bp, 57 predicted proteins | sample June2016WEW_11_1_FD_132975 | JGI IMG/M metagenome (GOLD analysis project Ga0187863, IMG submission 132975) | Peatland microbial communities from SPRUCE experiment site at the Marcell Experimental Forest, Minnesota, USA - June2016WEW_11_10 | ecosystem: Environmental > Terrestrial > Soil >...
ATCGCAGCCCTGCGCAAGACCAACGTTGCGATGGCCACCGAGAAGAAGGTCGCGTAAGGAATTCATCACTCCGCCGCGACTACGCGAAATTCAACAAGGGCCGGGGCATTTCCCGGGCCGCACTCGAGCTGGCGACGCGCCACATGAGACAGTAATGACGGAATCCGACCGGGACGCACGATGGACTCGGCGGTGCCAGGCCGGATGCCTGGCTAGTGCACGATGGATCGCGGCCGCCGACCATCAACACGCAACCCCAACCGCGCTCAAGCGAGGCGCGCGTCGGAGGAACCGGCAGGAGGGGTTGCAATGAACGCGCCTCGCCGTCACTGGAGCAGCCGGCGCGCGGTCTCGACGTCGCCCGCGACGAGCGCACGGATCGCCTCTTCGATGTCTGGTGCGGGCAGGCCGACGCGCTTGGTGCGATCGTCGGAATCCGCACCGTGGCTGCACTCTCCCGCACTCTGAGCGGCGCGTTTTTCCGAAAAATCGCCCAATCTGCATTCTCCCGCACTCTCCCGCACCCAACCGGCATGGCCTTCTAAGCCGCGGGGCACACGTCGAGTTCTGCCGGGCGTGGCCGCGAAATTCTTGGGGACTCAGCCTCCCGATTCGTGCGCTCGCACCAAAATGCGCACCAAACTCCGCACCAAGCGGCTCTCGGCGCCAGATCGCCGGTCGCGCCAGGGATATTCTCAGAGTCGGCTCGGCGAAAGTAAATGACACAAATGACAGAAATCGGTCCAGGGACGGCCCCTTGTCCCCGTTGGGGGGGCAACACCCGCTAAACTGCGCACTCGCCGCGCGTCTTCACGCCATAGACGGTCGCGGCGAGCGTCCAGCGCGAGCGCACACGGATCGCTTTCGAACATGCGCGCAGAGCCACGAAATATGTTGCGCGAGAACTGGTCCAGCACGATGACGTAGACGAGCGTCCCGCGCGAAGTCTCGAGCCAATCCTCGCGCGCGTCGCGCATGACGGCGCCGTGCAGCTCGACGAAATGATCCCGAATTTCCGCGTCGAACGCTGGGTCCTTTTTCCACCATCGGCCCGAGTCACCGAACCAAACGTCAGGACCTCGTAGATCGAATCGAGTGCGCGCGAGGAAGGTTCGGCCATGTGACGTGGGCTACCACGCGGACGGGGCGCGCGGGCAACGCTCGTGAGCGCCCTGCGAGCGTCGGAATCCACATCGTGACTGGCCCATCTATGGAAAGCTCGGAATAGCTCAGGATGACCGACAGGAGATTGTTCAAGTCGTGCGCGACGCCCACCGGGAACGGCGCGCGTAGGTCCGTGGTGATTTTGGCCAGGCCAGCGTCGTTCTCGGCTTGCCAGAGACGATCCCTCACGAATCGGCGTCGTTCCTGCAAGTCGCGGTCGCGCGCCCGTAGCAAGCCCGCACGGTCCGAACCCGCTAGAGTTACGGGGGTGGGAGTACGTGATGGACGACACGGTGGCGATCGACGGGCTCACGTTCGTCTGGAGCCGCGCGAAGGCGCAAACAAATCGGCGAAAGCACGGCGTAACCTTCGAGGAGGCGGCAACCGTGTTCGCAGATCCGCTCGCCAGAGTGCGCGAGGATCGGGGCTCGCCACATGCCGAGCGACGCATGGCGATCATGGGCTACTCTATCTTTGGGCGGGTTCTCCTTGTCATCCACGTAGAGGTGCACGATGAAACGACGATCCGAATCATCTCAGCCCGCCGGCTCGACCCGAAGGAGAGGCGCCAACTCGAGCGGGAGTAACTGGGGACCCAACCCGTACGCAAGGCGCATTTCGGCTGGAGGACGCCGCCTTCTCGCAATCCGCGCGCTTGCCGCCGAGCTCGGTCCCGAGCTCGCCGTTCTGGCTCCCGACTTGGCCGAGGCGTTCCCGGACTCGGAGGCCGTGAACGCCGCACTTCGGGCCGTGCTCGAGGCCGCCAAGACGGTTCACAAGCCGACGGCCCCGAAAAGGCGTCGTCGCGCCGCTTGAGCAAAGCCCGACCGCGAGCCACTGGCCAGTGGTTGCTTATGCAGGCGATTCTGCTGGCGTCGCGCTCGTCACGGTGGGCGAACGGATCGTCCGCGTCGAATCCTACCGATTCGGTTGAAAATGCTGTCCATCATGCTGTCCACTTTGCTGTCCATCGCGGGTCCGTCGGTCGTAACGTGCTGGACGTGCGCGAAACGCCTCGGGGCCTGTTTTCTCGATGTTTTTGGTCCTAATCGGTTGTTTGGTAACGATCCGTAACGTGTTGAAAACGCGTCCGCGCTGCCTTGACACGGTAGGGGTCGTAGGTTCAAACCCTATCGCGCCTACAAAAAAAGCAAGCAATCATAAATACTTAGACGATCCGCCCACCGGGCTCCCACTGTGCTGTCCACCGATGCTGTCCACCTTGCTCCTTCGGCGACCCGTTGCCGCCCATCCGCTGCGTCAGACGGGTGAGGTCGATGATGGCCACGGGCATGGTCGGGCTCAAGCAGAGTCGTCGCGTCACCCGACTCGGGTAGCGTGTCCGCTCGGCTCAGGGCCGCGATCGCTCGGCCGAGAGCTTCTGCCGCGGGGAAGGGCGAATCGCTCCGCATGCAGTGCGGTGAGCGAGAAAGCTGGACGTTAGCTTGACGAGTCGCACCACTCAGGCCACTCGCCGGTTTCGGCCAGCCTCTGCACCTCCTCCGAGGTAAGGGTGCGCCCCTCACCACGGTCAAGCTCGGCAAGGCCTGCGCGGATATCGGCTTCGTCTTCGGGCTATGGATAGACCCGGGGGAAGTTGGGGACGAGTGCGCGGAGCCATCGCGCGAACGATAGCACCCTCCACCGTCGTCGTGACGTACATGGCGTCGCCAAGCACGGACGTTGCGTTGACGCCCTCTCTGATCGGTCGGTCGCGTACGTCGTGCAGCTCGCGGCAGGCCTCGACCCCTCGCGCGACGCGGCTGGACTCCGCGGTCGTCGTCGGCGCGGGTAGACCGGCACGCGGTCGTTTCCAACGCATTTGCCACCAGGTTTCGACCCATGGACGCTCAAGCGATTTCGAGGCAGGCGGGCTCTTTCAGCGACACTCGGAGCCCTTCGCCTTTGACGACTTGGGCGCCTGAGATCGTGTCGCCACGGCCTCGCTCGCCTCGGCAACGATCACATCGCGTAGCCACCGCCTCGCGGGGTCCTCATGGGTACGCTCATGCCACAGGATCGACAGGGTGAAGCCCGTAAGCTCCAGCTCCTTTGGCGGCGCGAGGACCACGAGACCGAGTGGTCCCGCGACCACATCTGCGACACGCTTGGCCACCGTGAGCAGCAGCTCGCTCGAAGCGACGATGTGAGGCGCAACCAAGAAGTGAGGGACCGCAACGGCGACCTTGCGCTGGAGGCCGAGCCGCGCGAGCGCGTCGTCCACGTAGCCGCCTTCCATGCCCCAGGGTGAGATAAGGGCGTGTGCGGCCCCCGCGAATGACGACAAGCTGAGAGTCTTCGTCTTGGCCAGCGGGTGGTCCTGTCGTGCGATGCAGACGAAGCGGTCGCTGAAGAGCTGCCGCCCGCGGATGCCCTGGCCCTCGTCGCCGGGGGGCGACGGCATGATGACGAAATCGAGCTTGCCCGCCGCAAGCTCCGACGCGGGGTCTTGGCCCGGCATGAGAACGCGCAGCTCCACACCGGGAGCCTCACGTACCAGTCGCGCCATGACGCCGGGCAAGAGAACCAACTCGGCATAGTCGCTGGCGCCGATGAAGGCTCGCACTTGCGCGGTCTTCGGAGCGAACGCCCGCGGGGCCGACAGCGTCCGGGTGATGTCCTCAAGTGCCCGGCGCAAGGGCGCCCTCATGGCCTCGGCCCGGGTGGTCGGCACCATACCGTCACGCCCGCGCACGAGTAGCTCATCGCCCGTGAGCTTCCGCAGGCGGGAGAGGGCGTGGCTGGCTGCGCTTTGCGTGATGCCGATCCGCCCGGCCGCTCGCGTCACGCTCTGCTCGGCCAGTAGGGCGTCGAGAGCCACGAGAAGGTTCAGATCGAAGGCGCCAAGATGCACCTCATTCATGGGCCGAATGTACAACGTCCATTGGAAACATGCGCTCATCGGACGCAGATTCGTCTTCGCAACGGCGGTCGCCATCGCCAAGGAGCTGATCCATGTTCGTCGTGCTGGGTGCTACGGGGAATACAGGCAAGGTCGTCGCCGACACGCTGCTCGCGCAGAAGAAGGCGGTCCGGGTCGTGCTGCACGACGCGGCCAAAGGGGAAGTGTGGAAGGCCAGAGGGGCCGAGGTCGCCGTTGCCGACGTCGAGGATGGCGCCGAGCTGGAGCGCGCTTTCAAACTCGTGGAGGGCGCATACGTCCTTCTTCCCCCGAGCTTCAGCTCAAGCCAGGTCCGCGTGGACAACGGCCGTCGCGCGAAAACGATCGCCGCCGCAGTCGAGGCCGCGGGCGTTTCCCATGCCGTCGTGCTCTCGTCGGTCGGCGCGCAGCAGCCAGACGGAACAGGGCCGGTCCTCAGCATCCACGACGCCGAGGCGACGTTCAGTCGAACACGCGCCGCCGTGACGTTCCTACGAGCGGCCTACTTCATGGAGAACTGGGGCGGATCGCTCTACGCCGTTGGGCAAGGCGTCTTGCCAACGTTCCTTCTCGCGGACAAGACGATCCCGATGGTCGCGACGCGGGACATCGGCCTGGCCGCCGCGCGCGTGCTCGCCGAAGGTGGAAGCGGCAAGCGGGTGATTGAGCTGGCTGGCCCGCGCGAGTACTCCCCGCGTGACGTCGCGGCGGCGCTCGGGCGCGTGGTCGGAAAGCCGATTGTCGCGCATCAAGAACCCGAGGAGGCCATGGCAGCCGCCCTCCTGGGCTCCGGCATGAACGCCGAGTGGGCGCGTCTGTTCCAGGAGCTTACCCACGGCGTCAATACGGGTCGTGTAGCCTGGGAAGGCGGCCACCCGCTCTGGCGAGGGGATACCGACGTAGAGACGGTGCTCCAGACGCTGGTCGGCGACGCCAAGTAGCGGTCAAGAGATGACCATGCCCAAGAGAGGCAAGTACGCAGTAGGGGCTCACCGGACTCGTTGACGGTGAGCATTTCTTCGACGCGTTCGCCGAAGATGCGATCTTCGAGTCGCGCTGCTCGAGGACCGGCCCCATCCGCGCGCCTCAGCCTTCGAACGACGCCCCGGTCCAGGCTTCGCTCTTCTTCCAGAGCTGCGCGGCAAGCCCCGGATCGATCGCCCAGGGACGCACGCCATGGGTCCCCGCGAAATCCGCGTTCACGGGAAGCGCACCTTGCAGCTGAAGTGGCGCTCGAGCATGGCCTCGTTGGCGCGTCGCCGGGCGAGCTCGATGCGGCGCGGGGCGATGGGCTTGCCCGTGCCTTGCCGCGCAAGGCGCAGCACGCTCGCGAAGATGCCGTCCATGAGGCTCGCGGGGGGCCCCTCCTCGGCGAGGAGCCACTCGTAGCGAAGGCGGGCCTCGCCGCGTACAACGTTGATCACGATCTGCTCGGGACAGACCAGGAGCTTGTAGCGCGCGAGCCTCTTGAGCGCTTCGCCGAGGTTTGGCGACGCGAGCGCCGCCATCGAGGCCACGTTCTGATGATGTGGCGTCGTGCCGGCGCCGATTCGCAGCCCGAGGTCGCGCCCGCCATCCCCGACCTCCTCGATCGCGCTGCATCGGGCCGGCCGCCCGGGCGCCGCGCGCGATCCGTGATCCTTCCGTCCATCGCATGGTCGTGGAACTGGGACGACGCGGACTGATTCGCCGTTTGCACGGGCAACCCAGAAGCATTGCCGTCCGCAATTCCCGCTGAGGAGATCCCTCGCCTACGGCCGCAAACGATCGAAACCGAGGGTCGAGGTACTAAGCGGGTCTGCGGTGTTGGGCGTAGACTTGCAGCACCCGCCGACCGACGGGCGTGGCCGATAGCTCGGCGCGAAGCGCTGCGAGCGCGGCCGGAGGCGCCGCCGACCGGAGTCGGCCCATGACCGGATGCTCCGGCGGCGCGAGCAAGGGGGCCGACAGCGCCGCGAGCGTCAGGTCGGCGAGCGTGAAGCGTCCTCCGACCAGGTACGGCTCCTCGTCGACCGCATCGGCGAGACGTTCAAAGAGCGAACGAACGCGCGCCTCGGCGTGCCGTGCTGCCTGCTCGTCAATCCTGTACTTGCGGAAGATGAGCCGTCGGAAGAGCGATGCGACGACGCGCTGGGCGAGTCGTGAACGTAGGTGCATCATCGCCCCGACCAGGGCGCGCGCCCGTTCGGGATCACGAAGCTGGTGCCAGTATGCGATCAGGCGCGCGTCCACGCCGAGGGTCTCGTCGAAGTCGTCCTCGAGAGCGAGAACACGGGCGCGCTCTGCCGGTCGGGCGGGGATGAGGCGTTGCTCGGGAGGTGCGAGGTGGTCCGCATGCCGAGCGATTTCGCTCGAATCGAGAAGGACGACGTCGTCGTGCACAAGCACGGGCACGGTTCTGCCGCCCACCGCGCGCGTCGCCCGAAGATGCACCAGAGGTGCGTGCGGTTCCTCACGATAGCGAACGCCGGTGGCGTCGAGCACCCAGCGAGCCTTTTCGCAGTAATGACTGAGCGGAATCGTGATCAGGCGGGCCACGTCCATCGGCGGTCGGTGGGGGGTCCTAGCACGGCCGTCGCTCCGCGTTTCCGGGGCACTGCTGTGGAGCCATGCTGGGCATCGGTCATCGGCGGTCCGATGGCGGCGACAGTGCTCGTGGCCTATCCGTTGACTCGAGCGCGAACGGCTGGCGGCGCTCGTCTCAGCACTTGCGAAGCTGCGCTTCCGCGAGCGGTGGCGCCGCCGCGTCGGGGTGTGGCGGCTCCGGCTGTTGTTGCGTGGAACGCAGCAGTCGCCAAACGATGACGGCGGCCAGAAGCGCGAGGCCCGCGGCAATCAGGAAGGAGAGCCTGTAGCCGTCCACGGGGGACCCGCCCGGCTGCGCGCTGCGGGCGGCGGCGGCGGCGGCCAGAACTGCCAGCCCGACGGCCGCCCCGGTCTGCTGGCTGGTGGTAAACAGGGCGCCCGCGAGGCCCTGGTCGCTTCCGCGCACGCCGCTGGTGATCGCGATCGACGAGGAAGGCAGCGCCAGGCCAATGCCGACCGCCGTGGCGAGCTGCCCGGGAAGGACGCTGGCGGCGTACCCGGAGCGCGCGGAGATCTGGGCCAGTAGAAGCTGGCCCGCAGCCATCGAGGCCAGGCCAGCGAGCAGCACGGGCTTGATGCCCGCGCGGGCGACCAGCCGTCGCGCGCCCAAGGTGGACGTCAGGACGACGGTCAGGGTCGAGGGCACGAGGGCCAGCCCGGTCGCGACCGGGCTGAAGCGGAGCACTCCCTGCAGGTAGAGCGAGAGGAAATACACGTAGCCGGCAAGCACCGCACCGATCAGCAGCATTGCCGCTATCGCCGCCCGCCTGGACGGCGCGGCGAGGAGGGCCTTCGGCAGCATCGGCGCTGCAACCACCCGCTCGGTCGCCACGAACGCCGCACCGAGCACGAGCGCGGCCGCCAGGGCGGCGATCGTCGTCGGAGCCGCGAAGCCATGCTGCTGACCGTTGCTCAGCCCGGAGATGAGCGCCGCGATGGCCCCGGTGACGAGCAGCGCGCCGGCCGTATCCAGGCGCTGACCGCTCGTCGGTCGGCCAGCAGGGAGCCGCCCGAGGAACGCGAGCATGACCGCGACGACAGGCAGGTTGACCAGAAAAACGGCCCGCCAGCCCAGGTACTGGGTGAGCAGTCCCCCGGCGATGATCCCCGTGGTGGCCCCCGCCGCCGTGGTCGCTTGCCAGATCGCCAGGGCGCGGTTCCGGGCGGGCCCCTCCGCGTTCGTCGTCGTCAGCAGCGACAGAGCCGCCGGCGACAGCATCGCCCCGAAGGAGCCCTGCACGACCCGGCCGACGATCAGCACCATCGAGGACTGCGCGAGGCCGCAAGCGAGCGATGTCAGCCCGAACCCGACGACCCCCAGGGCCAGCAGCCGTCTGCGGCCCAGAAGGTCTGCCAACCGGCCGCCGGCGAGCAAGAGCGCTCCGAAGGTCAGCGCGTATCCGGTGACAATCCACTGAAGCTCCGCCGGAACCATGTGCAAGTCGATCTGGATCGCGGCAAGCGCGACGTTCACGATGCTGAAGTCCAGTTGCAGCACGAACTGAGCGGCGCAGACGACCGCCATGACGGCCGTCGCCGAGGCGAAACGGGTGGCCGGGCTGCCGCCGGCCGGGCTGTCGTCGGCGCGGCTACTCGAGGTCATCTCGGTCGACCGCAGCATAGCCTGAGGACGGGCCAGGCCGGCGAGTCGCGTGCTGGCCGCGCGACGCCTGCGCGCGAGCCGGCGTTCATGGACTGGCCAACGCGGACGTCGACTCGGCGTTGGCGCGCTGCTCGCGATCATCGCGCGGCATCCCGAGATAGCGCACGAGGTGCTGAGCTCACCGGAGGCCTGATGCGCGCCGTCTCGGTCCGGTTCCCCGAGGGCCTCGTCAAAACTTCATCACGCACGGCTCCGATGCCGCAAATGCCTGTTCGTTGGTAGCTCCGCCGTCCGTTCCGGTCCACGGACTGCTTGGATCCGTGTACGCCCAGGCCATCGCACCGGCGTAGCCAACGGACGGGCTAAGGATACCGCTCAGCAGCGTCGCGAAGGGCACGCCGGGAGACCTGGGTTCGGGAACTCGCCCATCACGACGGGAAGCGTGAATCCGTAGGAGGAGACCGAGGCCGTGTACGGGCAATACTCGTTGACCCAGTCGTACATATGAACTGTGTAGTAGTCGAGACCCACGTGCTTCCAGGCGTCCTTCCACTTCGCGGCCGCGCTGCCCACTGTGACGAGGGCGGAGCTGTTCTTGTGGAGAGTGGTCACCGTGTCCTTCACGAGGGTCTCCATCTGTGCGAACGTCACGAGGTCGTACACCTCGCCCGCACTACCGCCGTTGAATGCGGTGTCGCCATAAGAATCCGACGGCGAACCACGGACCCGGTGGTTGCTGGTGCACGCGATTCTGGGTGCAGGGGCGTTACCGACTCCGACTCTCACCCCATCGCCTGCGCGCGCGCGCAAGCGAGCGGTCATCGCCGAACCCCACCTGGAGTGCGATGTTCTTCTCGGCGAGCCCTTGGGCGGTGAGCTGCGCGACGGCCTCGCGCCGGATCGAGTCGATCACTTCGAAGTACGACGAGCGCTCTTGCCCGAGCTTGCGCTGCAGTGTCCGCGCGCTCAGCTTCAGTCTCCGGGCGAGCTCGCGCAGAGACGGAAAGTCGCGAGACGCACTGCGAGCAGATCAACGGGCACCCGCAACGGCGCGTTGGCGAGCTCGATGGGAAGAGCCAACTCCGCCCGCAGGGCTCCAAAGGTCAGATCGCAGCCGAAGACTGCCTTCAACTCGTCGACGCGGCCGAACGGACGATGGGCGAAGCGCACCTCCACAGCCGCCACCTCCGGAGACACGAGAGCCTTCGCCCCTTGCATGACCTCGACCAGCGCCAGCTCCGCGAGGATGGCCTTTGCGAGCGCGCTCTCTCCCGGGTGCTCGAAGCCGAGCCGAAGCACGTGCGGCTCGGCGCGCATCGAAAACCGATCCGTGTCGCCCCAGAGTCGCTGATGCTTGAACGCCAGCTCGAAGGCCTCGCGCAGCGTGCGCCCCGTGAGCATCACCCGCCCCGCGGCGTCGTACGTGTCCGCGTCGAAGACGGCGGCGATCTTCTGGCCGAGGCCGCTCGCGCCGAGCAGCGAAGCCGCGACCTCAATGAGGCGATCGACGGTCTCGATGTCGATGCGAGCCTCGGGGTTCTGCAGCTCCTCTACGGGTAGCCCGAGCCCATCCACCGTCTTTCCTTCGCGTCGGAGAAGTGTCAGCACGCGGGTCGTCATCCGTCCGGAGATTCGCGGCGAATTGGCGCGTGGGACCCGCAATTTCGGCGCGCGCGGCGTGGACGCGGCGCCGGCAGGGTGCGCATCCTTGGCGGCGATGCTCCGCACACTTCGCCTGATGCTCGTCACGCTCTCTCCGACCTTCTCCTCTCGTCTCCGGCGTGGCCCGCTGCGCCCTTCCTGGTCCTTCATGTTCGAATGGATGATACGCGCGCTCCGGCGCGACTGGGACGAGACGGCCTCCTGGTCGCTAGAGGCCCAACGAGCCGTGACCGCCGCGAGGCCATACCCAAATCCTCATGGGAAAAGGATCACCGTGCGCGAGGGTGTCGTCGCGGGAGTAAGCGTCCGCCGCTTCTTGCCGGCGCAAGCAGGGGTCACCAAGCTCGTGTTCTTTCATGGCGGCTCGTACGTCTACGGCTCGACCCGGACATCGCACGCGGACTTCTGCTCCCACCTGGCTCTGGCGACGTCACTCGAGGTCATCGGAGTGGAGTACCGCCTAGCCCCGGAGCACCCGTGGCCGGCGCAGCTCGACGACGGATTGGCGGTATGCCGCGAGCTCGGCGGCACGCCGCTGATTCTCGCCGGTGACTCCGCCGGGGGACACCTCGCGGTGAAGGCCGCGCTGCAGATCCCGGCGAAGGGGCTCGTGCTCGTCTCGCCCTGGGCGGACCTGGAGATGCCGGGCCGCTCGTATGTCGACAACGATCCGTTCGACTTCGGCACGCGTGAAGTGCTGCTCCGACAAGCCCAAGGCGTCGCTGGCGGGCGCCCGCTTGCTTCTCTGGCGCTCGCGAATGATCCACTCGACGCGCTGCCGCCCACCGTGGTCGTCGCGGGGGGCGCGGAAGCCGGACATGACGACATCCTGGCGTTCGCGCAGAGGCTGCGCGTCCAAGGGGTCGACTGCACGGTGCACGTCGCCGACGACATGCCGCATAATCCGCCCTTCTTCGAGGCATACCACGCATCCGCAAGGCGTGCATTCGAGGCCCGCAGGCACGCAGGTCGGCGCGCGGGCGAGCTACGGTTCGGCGTCGCCCCATCGCAGGCGCTCGATCTCGCCTTCGATGACGTTCTCGTCGACGGTGACGTAGAGTCGGCTGTCCGTGCGCACGAGCTCGAGCTTCGTTGTGCGGCCGATACTCCGCTCGACCGCGTCGAGAAACGACGGGGCCAACCGCCACACTTCGATCTCGCCCGCCTTGTGGACGGATCGGCTCGACATCTCTCGTCGGAGGAGCACCGCGTCAACGTGCGTGTAGAGCGCCACTCGCCGCGCCGCCTTGGCGGCCTTGTGAAGCCGCTCGGCGGACGGGAACCCCACATCGATCCAGGCCAGCAGAATTCCTGTAGCATCGCGCACGCTGATCGGCGGCTCCTCGGCGCAGGACAGTCCCCCTTTGCTGAAGGCGATCCCTTCCTCGTACGAGAGGCAGTACGCGAGCGTTCGCGTCGTGAGGTAGCGCGCACTCTCCGATGGGTGGCGAGCCACGCGAAAGTCGAGCGCTTCGTAGACCGCGCGATCGACATCGGAGAGCGTCACCTGGAAATGATGAATCGTGGCGGAGAGGGCCATGCGGTGAATACGACGAGGAGCTTACCCGGCTCCATCCAGTTACCGCAACGCGACGGCCATGTCGGCGCATGCTGGAGCAAGCCGTCGAGAGGCCCGCAGAAGGGTGTCGGACCGGGACCGCAGGCTTGCCCCTGCAGAACGGGCGTCGCTCGCGGTTCGGCTGCATCGCCTGGGGCATCGCAGACGGCTGCGTTCGTGGTGCCATCTCTCAGTTTGAGAATCCGCACTTCGGGGGTGCTCTTTGCCGTCCGCTGCGAACCTTGAAATTGAATTCTTCCGTGGCGGCGAAGTTCCAGGCCTTTTGAGCGCCCTGACCGCATATCGATTGACAGCATGAGTGCTCCGGGCCAGAAGGCGACATCGGTGCACCGCATCCTGCGCTCGCGCCGAGCTTGAAAACCGAGTGCTCGCCAGAGATCGAGCAGGAGCTATCCCTATGTCGACTCATCTTCGCCTCGCTGGAGCGTGCCGCACGGTCGCTCGGGTCGTACCCGTCGTCATTGTCGCTGCAATCGGCACCGGTTTCGAACGCTCGTCCGTCGCCGGCGAAGCCTTGACCTCCGAACTGGCGGTTGACGCCGGAGCGATGATCACGATCAGCGGCACGGTGACCGACCCTATTGACGGCCCGCAGGCCGGCATCACGATCACGCTGAGCGGCAGCGCCCAGGCTCAGATCGTGACCAATTTCTCCGGCAGCTTCTCGTTCAGCGTCAAGCCGGGCGGCTCGTATTCGCTCACGGCGGCGGGAACCAACAACTACTTCGAGCCGCCCTATCAAACGTGCCTCACGGTGACTCCGAGCATCGTCAATCTCAACAACCTGACGTCGAGCACCACCATTCCGTTCGTGGGCTCCGGGACGGACCCGGTCACCAACTGTTCGCCCTCCGCGTCGACGGGCGCCATGTCGGGCTCGCTCACGATTCAGGGTAGGGTCACCTCCGACGGGCTTCCCGTCGCTGGCGCACGCGTCTACTTGAACGGCAGCGCCCAAGGCTACCGCACGTCCGATGAGACGGGCGCCTACAGCTTTGCGGTGAACCCGGGGTCGTACTCGGTCGACGTTTCGGGCGCCTGTGCGTCGTTCACTCCCAACGTTTCGAATCTCAATAATCTCAAGGCGAACACGACGCAGAATTTCACGGGCACGAGCTGCCCGCCCGCACCGCTCACGTACTGCCCCACCTTCGACAGGCTTTTCGGTCTCTCGGAGCCCGCGAGCTGCAACACGGTGTCTACGGACGCTTGCGCGTTCGACCGGCTCGACTCCGCGGGCGGCTGGGCCGGCGACGTGGCGAACGACTTTGACTTCACGACGGAGGCGACCGACTGCCGACTCGGCGCGTGGAACAACCCGCCCATCGTCGACGACTTCACGCCCATGGGCTTCTCCCAGCAATCGCTCGCGTTGAACCTCTTCACGCTGCAGCTCTTCGGGTGCGCGGACGCCGGCAACCTCGACGGCCCGCTCTCCCTGCAAGTTTCGCTCATCCCGCCGGACCTCATTCGCGCGGGCCTGACGTTCACTACGGCCGACATCTCCGCCATGGAGGATGACTACATCACCGCGATCAACCAGGCGCTCGCGAGCAACGGGTCGCTCGCCCTCACGGCGACGCAGACAGCCGCCTTCCGCGCCCAGCTCGATTACGCGGCAACCAAGGTTCCGGGCGTCATCTCGTCGTCGAAGCTTTCGTACAGCACGTGCCCGTAACGCCACCCGTCGAGGTCGGGTGGGCTCTCACCTGCCCCTCCCGATGGAATCGTTCGCCATCTCGGCGGGGATCGTTCCCCGTAGCGCCCGCCAGCGCTCGATCGCCCGATTGAGGTCGTCGCGGCGCATCGGCTTGGTGACGTAGTCGTCCATGCCTGCCGCAAGGCACAGCTCACGGTCCCCCGAGATGGCGTTGGCCGTGAGTGCCACGACGTAGGTCCGGTCGCGGCCCCCCTCGCGACTGCGGAGAGCCCGGGTCGCCATCAGGCCGTCCATTCGGGGCATCTGGCAGTCCATCCACACGATGTCGAACGACGCGTTCTCGAGCGTTGCAAGCGCCTCCTCGCCATCCGACGCGCTCTGCACGGTCCAGCCCATCCGCTCCAGCATGGATCGGGCGATTCGTGCGTTGACCTCGTTGTCCTCGACGACGAGCGCCCGGCCGGGCGGGTGTTCGCGTGTCACGGCGGAGACCTTGAATGGTTCTGGGATTCGGGGCGGGACGACCTTGTGGCCGTGATCCTTGAGGCACGCGACAAGGACCTGCACGAGCGGGCCCCGCCGCACCGGCTTCGTGATGCGGTCGCTGAATCGGGGACTGAGCGAAGCGGGCCGCTGTCGCGAGTGAGTCGAGAAGACGACCCTCGGTCCGCTCGGATGCTCGAGGTCCTCGAAGTACGCCCGAAGCGACGGGTCCTCGCACAGGAACGCGTCGGCCACGAAGCAGATGTCGATGGGCCCGAGTTCCGGCGCGGACAGCCGCTCTCGGGCTTGCAGTGAGGTAGTCACCTCTTCGACGTCGAGTCCAAGGTCCGTCAGTTCCGACGCGAGCGCCCGGCTCTCCTCGGCGTGGCCCTCGAGGCACAGCGCACGGAAGCCCTGGAAGAGCGGCGCTACCGGTGGCTCACCCGCAGCGGCGGCCAGCTCGACCAGAACGCGGAAGCAGCTCCCGACGCCGACCTCACTGTCGACCTCGATGGTTCCCCCCATGAGGGACACGAGGCTTCGACAGATCGCGAGCCCGAGCCCGGTGCCGCCAAATTGTCGGGTGGTCGAGTAGTCCGCTTGCGAGAAAGCTTCGAAGAGCCGTGAGAGCGCACCCGCAGGGATGCCGACGCCCGTGTCCCGGACCGACAGCCGCATGGTGACCCGCCCGGGATCGGTCCGCTCGGTGCTGGCGGTGACGACGACCTGCCCACTCTGGGTGAACTTCACCGCATTGCCGACGAGATTGAGGAGAACTTGGCGCAGGCGTGCCGCGTCTCCCTTCGGAGCGTGCGTGATGCCCACCAGGTTTGTGGTGAGCCGCACTCCCTTGGCGTGCGCCGCGGCGACAAGTAGCTCCGCGACATCTTCGACGAGGGCGCGCGGGTCGAACGGTTGTTGCTCGAGCGAGAGCTTGCCGGCCTCGATCTTCGAGAAGTCGAGGATATCGTTGATGAGCGCCAGCAGCGAATCACCGCTGCTCTGGATGATCGCGACGCACTCGCGCTGCTCGGCGGAAAGCTCCGTGTCGGCGAGCAACGCGGTCATCCCGATCACGCCGTTCATCGGGGTGCGGATCTCGTGGCTCATGGTCGCGAGAAAGCGCGCCTTCGCGTGCGTGGCGGACTCGGCGGCATCGCGAGCGGCAGAGAGCTCTGCCTGGCTCTTTTTGAGCCAGGTGATGTCCGTGAGCAGGGTCACCCGCGCGCCGTCGTCGGTCCGGCGGCTCGACGCCGTGAACCACCGATCACCGAGGCGGTGCTCGCCCGCGACGAGGATCACCTCGCCAAAAGGCCCGCCCGTCTCCGTGACGCTTTCGGAGCCTCGAAGAGCGTCGATCTCAGGTCGCAGCGCAGCGTACGCCCTATTCGCCAGAGTAAGCCTGCCGCGCGGGTCGTGCATGACGAGAGCGCCATCGAGGGTCTCGAGCGCGTCGTAAAGCTGACCGCGCATGCACTCGAGCTCGTCTTCGGCCTCCCGGAGTCGCTTGAGGGCCTGCGCCAGGTTCGAGATCTGGCCGTCATCCTGGATTCGCCGCTCTACGGTCCGCGCCAGGGCTTGCAGCGCATCGATCTGACGGGCGTCGAGCGTTCGGGCAATCCGGTCGATGACGCAGAGCGTCCCGAGCGCTGGCCTATCGCCACCTCCGAGCAGGGGAAAACCCGCGTAGAAACGCATATGCGGCGCACCCGTCACCAGGGGGTTGTCGGCGAATCGCGGATCGATTTGCGCGTCCTCGACAACGAACGGCCGGTCCGCAAGCAGGATGGCATGGCCGCAGAAGGAGATGTCCCGGCTCGATTCCACGGATTGCAGCCCGACGGCAGCCTTGATCCACTGCCGGTCACGATCGACGAGCGACACAAGCGCGATGGGCGCTCCGGCGAGGGCCGCCGCAATGCGCGCCATATCGTCGAGCGCCGGGTCGGGTTGCGTGTCAAGCAGCCTTAGCGCCCTCAGCCTGGCCAACCGCTCGGCCTCCAGCTCCGGCACGGGGGCGCTCAGCACGATAGGGGGGAAGACGGTCGGATCCCGGGTGATCTTTAGGCAATCCGGCTGCAGGGCCTAAAGCCGGCAAGGCGCTCGGTCGTTCGTCGTCACCATGAGCGCACGTGTGGAGCTGGACCGGATCACCGAACTGGGCGAGCGCGATTTCGTCGACGAAATGGTGGATCTGTTCGCTACGGCAGGCCGAGAGCAGATCCGCGACGTCCGTAGCGCCCTCGGTCGCGGTGACGCCGTAAGCCTCGCCCAGTGCGCCCACAAGCTCAAGGGCGCCTGTCTCGGAATGTTCGCGACCACCATGGCCGAGCTGGCTCACAACCTCGAACAAGCCGCAAAGTGCGCTCGTCTGGAGCAAGCGTCCGAGATGCTGAGCGAGCTCGAGGCTGCGATGGACGAAACGACAGCGCAGATGCGCGCCCTGCGGGCCCACCCATAGCGCGGGCCGGTGGAATCGACCCTTCACGACCTGAACCTCGCGGCCTGACCACGTCCGCCCAAACCATCGCTCGCCACGGCACCCGGTCGAACGTGGCGCCGCCATCCCAGTCGGCACCCGCCGCCGATGACTTGGGCGACGAAGGAGCCCCATCGAACTGCGGACCCACTGGCGCGCCGAACAGGTTGGCGGACCGCTCTAGGCGAGCAGCAGCGACAGCCGTCCGCCGGCGTAGCCCGCGAGCGTCAGCTCGAGGTCCATGCGCACGCTCGGCCGGATAAGGACGTTCGCGACGGCGGGGGGCAATGCGATCGATGGAGGCAACAGCTCCCGAAAGCGCACATGCGTCCCTTCGAAGAGGCTGGCGAGGATGTTGAGCACCTCGCGAAGGTTATCGAAAATCTCGTCGGGAAAGCTGCCTTTCTTCGCGGCGTCCGCGGCGACCGTGGCCGGAATCATCGCGAGGGCCGCGCCCATCGAGGCCGAGAGGGCCAGGTCGCAGAGGCACACCACCACCACCGCGCCCGAATCGTCGACGTATGTCCCCGTGCACACCGGGACGGAAGCGGGCATCGCCGCCCCCTTTTTCGGACCGACGGCCTTGCCGAAGAGATCCCGCAGGACGCGGGCAACCGCACCTGGAGCAGGTAGGGCAAGCGGCGCAGACATCGGAGAACTCAGCGCTTGAGGATGGGCCCCAGGACTTTTCGAAAGCTTTCCGAATCGAAGGGCTTGGCGATGAGCGCAAAAGCTCCGGCCGCCTTCGCGCGCTCGCGCATCTCGGGCGTCCCTTCGGACGTAATGAAGACGAAGGGAACCTTTTTCCCTTCGTGGGTGAGCGAGGACAATAGATCGAGCCCACTCATCTCGGGCATGTTCCAGTCCGAGAGCACGAGGTCCGGAGTCTTGACCCGAATCGCCGCGAGCGCCTCGGCCCCGTTGCAGGCTTCCTGGATGTCCTCGTCGGCGAAGTCCGCCTGCCGGAGCGTTCTCCGTACGATCAGCCGCATGGCCTTGGAGTCGTCTACCACCAGTATCTTCACGATGTGTTCCCCCCTTTTCGACGTTTCTGGGCGAAGCGCCGACGTCACCTACTCGCGCGCCTGGCGCGAAAGCAGGGTCACGACGAACTCCTCTCCGTGCGAAGCAAACCAGACGGTTTGTACGGCCACCGCGTCGCAGATGGTTAGCGCGGCCCGGCCGCTCTCGACGACGACCGGCAGCGAGAGCCGCGTAGGGCCCGGAAGGAGAGCCTTGATGTTCCCGCCAACCATGTTCGCGAGCTCGCCGAGCGCGTCGCGGACGTCATCCGACGAGGTGTCGGCGGGGCTGGTTTCGAACATACTTGCGGCTGCCGCCCGGGCCAGGCCGACGGGACATTGGATCATCACGGCTCCCTCCCATGCGCCGCTGATCTGGACGCATCCGGTGACGACCGTCCCAGGAAGTCGCGGTTCAGGCCTTCCGGACCTTTCCTCGGCGTCTGTTTGAAGGACGTTGGTCCACACGGCACTTGTGATGTCCCGGATGTCTTGCTCTTCAACGCTCATTTTCCTGCCTCTGCACCGCCTGGTCGGTAGTAAACCGCCTTGTCGACTTGAATGCGTTTGAACGAATCATCTACCCTCAACGTGGTTTCGGCCCCCCCGAGAAACAGGTAGCCGTCGGGAGCGAGGACCTGCCGGACTCGTGACAAAACGCGTTGTTTGGTCGGCACGTCGAAGTAAATGAGAACGTTGCGAAGGAAAACGACGTCGAAGATAGGCATGCTCGGCCAGGGGTCGACCAGGTTCATCTGACGGACGTCGAACATGTCTCGCAGACTCTGCTTGATCTGCCACTGGACTCCTGCTCGATCGAAGTACTTGACGAGGAGCGGCGCCGGAAGGCCGCGGTTGACCTCCAGCTGGCTGAAGAGGCCCTTCTGGGCGCGAGTGACCATCGCGGACGCCAGATCCGTTCCGATGATCCGCACGTCCCAGGGCATGAGGTCCGGGAAGTGCTCCCGGAGCACCATCGCGATCGTGTAGGCCTCCTGCCCCATCGAACAGGCCGCGCTCCAGATCCGGATTCGGCGCGACACGGCGCGCGCTTTGCGCAATTTTGGGACGATCTCCGTCCGTAGCGCGTCGAACGGGTGCAGGTCGCGAAAAAAGCTCGTCTCGTTGGTCGTCATGGCTTCGACGACTTTGGAATGCAAGCCGTTCGCCGGTTGCGCGCGGAGCCGGCCCACCATCTCGTCGATCGAGGCGAAACCCTCGGCGCGGGCAAGTGGCCCGAGCCGCGACTCGATCAGGTACTCTTTGCCCCCTTCGATGACGATGGCGGATCGCCGGTAGACAAGCTCGCGCACGTAGGCGAGACCCGACGGGCTTACCATGAGGGAGTCCTTGACAATCGCAGGCCGTCCGCGGGTGACCTCCGGGTGCCCCCGATCCGCCGCCACACCTCATGGGCGACAGCGTCGAGGGGAACGATCGCGTCTGCAAGGCCTGCGTTTGCGATGTACCCCGGCATGCCCCACACGACGGACGTGGCCTCGTCCTGGACGACGACCTGCCCGCCGGCTTCGCGTACGTGCTCGCAGCCTCGAAGTCCGTCCTGGCCCATCCCCGTGAGCACGACCGCCAAGGTGTGCGCACCGTAACATTCGACGGCCGAGCGAAAAAGCACGTCGACCGCCGGCCGGCACGAGTTCTCGTGCGGAGTCTTGAGCAGCCTGAGGCGTCGTGCAGAGCCTTCGCGATGAACCACCATGTGGTAGTCGCCCGGGGCAATCCACAGATCTCCCGGCGCCAAGGTCTCGCCGCCGTGGGCTTCCTTCACGTTGAGGCCTGTGTGAGCGCGTAAGCGGTCCGCCAGGAGACGCGTGAAGACCGGAGGCATGTGTTGCACGATCACCACGGGAACGCGGGGACTCGGGGGGAACGCCTCGAGTAGGGTCGTCAGCGCTCTTGGGCCCCCGGTCGAACAACCGATCATGAGTACGTCGACGTGCGCCGCGGGCGGGTGAGCCTTGGTCGCAACGCCGAGCGTGGACGCCGGCCGGGGCGTTGCGGCCGGGCGAAGCGAGCCGAGCGCAGGGGCTCCGAAGAGGCGGACCTTGCTGAGAAGCTGTTCTCGCAGCTGATGGCTAGCGGCCGCGATGCTCGATCCGCTGGGCTTCGTGACGTAGTCGCTGGCCCCCAGCGTGAGAGCCGTGAGTGTCGCCGCGGCAGCGCGCTCCGTGAGGGCGCTCAACATGATGACGGGCAGCCGAGGATGGGTCTTGCGGATCGCAGCCAGCGCCTCGAGGCCGTCCATCTCCGGCATCTCCACATCCAGGGTCACGACGTCTGGATTGACCTGCCCGATCTTGGCGAGCGCGATCCTGCCGTTCGCCGCGGTGCCTACGACCTCGCAGCTCGGATCGGAGCTGATGACGTCCGCGACCAGGCGGCGAACGACGACGGAGTCGTCGACGATAAGGACGCGGATCTTAGGCATGGGTCGGAGTGCCGAGGCCCAGGATCCCCAGTTTGGCTCGCAGAATTTCCGTGGTAAACGGCTTCATCACGTACTCGTTGGCGCCCGCTTCCAGAGCGCGTGCCATCTGAGTGGCTTCCGCCTCGGTCGTCACCATCATCAAGCGAACGCCGTCGAAGGCGTGGTTCCGGCGCACAGCGAGAACGAAGTCGAGGCCGTTCATTCGCGGCATGTTCCAGTCGACGAGAGCGAGGTCGACCGCGCCCACCTCATTCAGTCGTTCGAGTGCCTCCGCGCCATCGCTAGCCTCGACGAGAGTGAGGAACCCTTCCGACGCAAGGAACTTTTTCAGGATGGATCGCATGACCCGCGAGTCGTCGACGACGAGTGCTTTCACCTCATGTCTCCCTTCAAAGGCAAGAAGAACGATCCCGACTCTTCCCAGGCCGGAGGTGCGTTCTCACAAATCGGTCGACAGCCTCTGCAGATCCGCGGCCATCCGCGAGACCTCGCTGGAAGCCTTCTTGATGTCCTGCACGCCCGCGGAGGTGTCCTTCGCGGCCTGCGCGACCCCTGTGATGTTCTGTGCGATCTCCGAGCTGCCCTTGGCGGCCTCGGAGACATTGCGACTGATCTCGTTCGTCGTCGCAGTCTGCTCTTCGACAGCGCTGGCGATCGTGTTCTGAATGTCGTTGATCTGGTTGATGATGCCGCTGATCTGTCCAATGGCGGCGACCGCCCCTCGCGTGTCGGTCTGGATGGCCTCGATCTTCTGGCTGATGTCCTCGGTGGCCTTCGCCGTCTCCTTGGCGAGCTCCTTGACCTCGTTGGCTACGACCGCGAACCCTTTGCCCGCCTCGCCGGCCCTCGCGGCCTCAATCGTGGCATTGAGCGCGAGCAGGTTGGTCTGCTGGGCGATGGACGTGATGACCTTGATCACCTTGCCGATTTCGGCGCTGCTTTCTCCGAGCTTCGCGACGGTGGCGTTGGTGGTCTCGGCGACCTTCACTGCCGAGGTCGCTACTCGGGCTGCGTCGTTGGCGTTCTTGGCGATCTCGCGAATGCTTGCGGTCATCTCCTCGGCGCCGGTCGCGACGGTCTGCACGTTCTTGTTCACCTGTTCTGCAGCGGCGGAGACGACGTTTGCCTGCGCGGACGTCTCCTCGGCGTTGGCCGCCATCGTACTTGCGAGTGCGTCTAGCTCCACTCCCGCAGCGCCGAGGGTCGTGGCGTTGCCCGCGATCTCTCGCTGGACCTGCGCGGCCTGCTCGCGATGTCGCACGATGTCGGTAACATCCGTGGCGTACTTGACGACCTTGCAGGGCTTTCCGTTGAGATCGAGGATCGGGTTGTAGGAGCCCTGAATGTAGACGACCTTATTGCCCTTACCGATGCGCTTGTACTCCGCAGCCTGATACTCGCCGCGGTTCAGCTTGGCCCAGAACTCGCGATAGTCGTTGCTCGACCGCGTCGCGTCGTCGACGAACATGCTGTGATGCCGGCCCTTGATCTCGTCGAGCGAGTAGCCGATGACTCTCAGGAAGTTGTCGTTCGCCGTGACGATCGTACCGTCCAGTTTGAACTCGATCACCGCCTGAGACTTCGAGATCGCCCCAATCTGTGCGACGAAATCCGCCGTGGCGATCTTCTGCGCCGTAATGTCCGTGGCGTACTTGACGACCTTGAAAGGCTTGCCGCGCAGATCGAGGATGGGATTGTAGGACGCCTGGATCCAGACCTCCTTGCCGTTTTTGCCGATCCGCTTGTACTCGGCCGCCTGGTACTCGCCGCGGTTCAGTTTCGCCCAGAACTCCCGGTAATCATGACTCGATCGCGTGGCCTCGTCGACGAACATGCTGTGGTGACGACCTTGGATTTCGTCGAGCGAGTAGCCCAGCGCCCTGAGAAAGTTCTCGTTCGCGCCGATGACCGTCCCGTCCATCTGGAACTCGATGACCGCCTGCGCCCTCGAGATGGCCGCGACTTGGCCAGCCTGGTCCTCGGTTTTGGTCACAATCTCCCAGGTCAGCATCATCGCGGCCTGCTTGCCCGTGGCGTCATTCACCGACGTGACGAAGAGCGACAGACGCTCGGGGCCTAGCTGGACGATCGCGCGATGCGGCAGGCTCTTCGGGTCGGACAAGATGCGTCGCTGGTGCGACGGGACCTTGTGGAACACGTCGATGCTGCTACCGACGATTTTCGATACGGGGATCGGCAGGTACTTCTCCAGAGCCGACAGCGTGCTACGGGACGCCGCATTCATCTGACGGATGGTGAAATCCAGGTCGCACGTCATGATGTTGACCGGCACGCTTTCGATCATCTGGGCCAGCTTGGCGGCCTCGTCGCGCGCGCTGCTCCGATCCGTCGCGATCTCCAGGTGGATGCCCACGCCGCGGGACTCCTTGCCAGGACCGCTCATGGGAGACGCCTTGATGGCAAGGAGCTCGTGGCCGACCGTCACCTCCACGGAGACCTCTCGACCCTGACGCAGACTGCGTCGCTCTTGCGCGGTGAACGCGTGAACGACGTCGAAAGGCTCTCCGACAAGGCTGTCGGCGGCGATCTCGATAGCGTCACTGAGGCGCTCGAGAGTCTGGCGAGCTGCGCGGTTTACGTGGCGAACCGTGAGACTCGCATCGCAGTAGAGCAGGCCCGTAGGCGCTCCCTCGAAGAGGGAGTGAAGCAAAGCATCGGCGTCGGCGCGTGCGGGCCCGGGCGGCACGACGCTGTTGCCATTGACCTTTTCGCGAGCGGTTTCCTCGTCCATAGTATTTTCCGTCCTTGTTGCTGGCTTCCGCAAATCACACGTAGGTCCGTCACTTCACCCCTATACTTTTTGCGCTTCCGGCTCGCTCGGCGACCGCCCTTGGCCGACCGGTCGCGTCGTGCGTGGGTGCGCACCCCATCTCCGTGGGGCGTCATCCCAGCGCGTGCAGCCGCGGGGGTTGATGTCGGTCCATCGACCGGCACCACCGGATACGGCCGGCCGGTCGAACGCCGGTAGGGCGGAGAGCCTCTTTCGCGGCGTGCGCATCCGAAAAGGCTCGTTTCACGATGACAGGGCCCATCCGGGCAGATTGCAGCGCGGCCGCCACCATTCAACCGACCAGACCGGAAGCCGGCGCCGGTTCGGCGATCGCCCGTTCCGTATCGAGGACCAGCATCAGCCGGTCCTTCAACGTGTAAACCCCGGCGATGAGCTCTCGAGCGCCAACGGCCAGCGTCTCGGGCACACGCCCCCGGCTGGCGTCGTCGACCTCAACGACGTCGCCGATCTCGTCGACCAGCAGGCTCACGGCGCCGTCGTCGGTGCGGACGACGACGTTCGTAGGCAGCTCATCCACGGGTCGCGGCGGAATACCGAGCCGAGCCCGCATGTCGATCGCGGTCACGATCTGGCCGCGCAGGTTGATGAGGCCACTGATGACCGGAGATGCCAGGGGCACCCGCGTCATCTCCTGATACCGAATGACCTCCTGGACACGCGTCACGTCCACGCCGAAGAAACGATCGGCGACGAGAAACGTGCAGTATTGCTGGGTGTCGCTCATGGGTATCCCCTCAGGCCGCGTGGGTCCGTTCGAAGAACTCGGGGTCCGTGGCGCGAATGACGCCGTGAACGTCGAGCAGATCGGTGACCTTTCCTCCGATCACGGCGGACCCGATGACGCCGTTGCTTGCGGCGCGGAGCTCTTGGGTAAACGATTCCTCGACGATATCGAGGATTCGGTCGACGACGAGTCCGACGCTGCGCCCCTGCTCGGAGTAGACGATGACTTGGAGCGGGGCATCGCCCTGGTCGCCTCCGTGGTCCGTCATCCCGCAAAGATCGATCAGCGGCAGGATGCGCCCACGGTACTGCATGACGTGGCGGCCCCTCGATCGCTCGAGACGCTCGCGCGGAAACTCCTCGAGGCGAGCGACCATCGACAACGGGATGGCCATGCGGCCCGCTTCTCGGATGCGAAACAGCAAGACGGCTCGCCGTTCCTCCTCTTTGTGACCGTTGTGGCCGAGCTCCTTCCGCTCGTCCGCAAGATTGCGGTCGCGGATCTCGGAGATGACGTTGGCTCTCTGGGCGATTCCAAGCACGTCCAGGATGAGCGCGACGCGTCCGTCGCCCATAATGGTGGCGCCGGCGAACACCGAGAGCCCCTTCAACTCCTTACCCAGCGGCTTGACGACGATCTCCTCGGTATCGCTGACGCCGTCAACGACCAGGCCGAACTGGCGATCGTCGGCCTGCAGCACGACGATATGGGTGGCTCCCGAATCCGCGAAAGCTTTCTCGGGGAGCCCCAGCGTCCTGTTGAGGAAAACGAGCGGCAGAATGTTGCCGCGCAGGCGATAAACAGGCGCGCCATGGATGTGCTCCATGACTTGCTCTCGGTCGAGGCGCACCAGCTCCAAGAGGTTCACTTGGGGGATGGCGAAACGCTCGGTGTAGCTGGTCACGACGAGCGCGGGAATGATTGCTAGCGTGAGCGGAATTTTGATCTTGAGCGTCGTCCCCTGGCCAGCCTTGCTCTGGACGTCGACGGTGCCGCCGATTTTTTCGACGTTCGTCTTGACCACGTCCATGCCGACGCCGCGACCGGAAACGCTCGTGACCTTCTCGGCGGTCGAAAACCCGGCCAAGAAGATGAGGTTCAGGCTCTCGCGGTCACTCATCCGGGCGGCGCGATCCTGCGTAACGAGTCCCCGCGCGACAGCCTTGTCCCGGATCTTCTCGGGGTCGATCCCCGCGCCATCGTCCGAGATCTCGATGTTGACCTGACCGCCTTCGTGGTACGCCCGGAGAAGAAGCTTGCCGTGAGCAGTTTTCCCGCGCGCGATCCGCACCTCGGGAGTCTCGATGCCGTGGTCGACGGAGTTCCGGACCAGGTGCGTCAGCGGGTCTTTGATCGCTTCGATGATCGTGCGATCGAGGTCGGTCTCCTCGCCGATCATCTCGAGTTTCACTTGCTTGCCGCAGGTCAGCGCGAGATCGCGAACCACGCGCGGGAACTTGTTCCACACGTTGCCGATAGGCTGCATCCGCGTCTTCATCACGCCTTCCTGCAGCTCGGTGGTAATGAGGTTCAAGCGCTGCGAGGTGCCGACGAACGACGAGTCCTTGCTCTGTCCGGCAAACTGCAGAATCTGATTGCGCGCCAGAACGAGCTCGCCGACGAGATTCATCAGCTTGTCGAGCAGCCCCACGTCGACCCGGATGCTCGTGTCCGAAGCGGCCGCGCGCATTTCGCGCTGGGCTTGCAAGGCATCCGAGATGGCCGACGCATTGAGGACGCTCCCTCGGGAGACCAGGATTTCTCCGATCTTGCGAGGGTCCTGTTTCTGCTGCTCGAGAGCCTCTTCGAGATCCTTCGGTTGGATGACTCCCGCCTCGATCAGGATCTCTCCGATGGGCTGCACGCGCACCGCGCAAAAGGACGCGAGCTTCGCACGGATAGGCGAGTAGTCATCCGACCCCTCGCTCCGGGTCGACTCGACGCATTTCAGAATGCGTCGGACGCCATCGACCATCGACAGAAGCGTTGAAGTGATCTCCGGCGTCAGCGTCAGTTTGCCGTCTCGGATCTTGCTGAGGACGTTCTCGCCCTCGTGAGCGAGGGCCTCCAGCTTGGATAGTCCGAGGAAGCCCGATGTGCCTTTGATCGTGTGAATGGTACGGAAGATGGCCGCGACGCGATTCGTCGCGCCGGGGCTGCTTTCGAGCGCGACGAAGTCGCGATCGAGCTGGTCCAGATTCTCGGTGCTCTCCACCAAGAACTCGCGAAAGATCTCCTCATCGCCGACCGCCATGCGTCCGCCCCCCCTTGGCTCCCGTTGGGGCCGCCAGTCGCCCCTCGTGATCGAGAAACCGCAAGGAAGGACGGCTGCGTTCTGTCAGCACATAAGCTTTTCGTGCCCATCAACCTAAAAAAATGATGCGGACTCCGTGTGAGTGAAGGGCGCTTTCGTTGAGATGATTGCGCGAAGCGTCATGGACCCGACGTTGGGGCGCGACTCCGCCGCTCGAGGTCGCCGAGCCGACGGCACGGCCGACATGCGGCGACGCACAGACCCGACCTGCGCCCCTCGTCTTTCAATGGGCCTTCAAAGGAGAAACGTGCGTCACACGCGCTCATCCTGGAGCCCCTCCAGCGACTTCAGCTCTCGCTGCAGCTTCGCGAGATCGCCCTCGCCGCCTCGGGCCTCGCGGACCAAAGCGATCTGCCTGCGCAAAAACGCGCGGGCTTTCGCGTAAGCGCCCTCGCTTCGGTAAAATTCCCCGAGGTTCTTTACGCTTTGCACCAGGGAAGGGCTCGGCGGGTCTTCGTCTTTTTGGAGCATTTCGACGGCGCTGCGCAGCGTCGCCTCGACCTTGGCGCTCATGGCCGTGCGGATTCGCTCCGCGACGCCGATGCGCCTCTGAAGCTCGTCGACGCGGAAGGGCTTGACCAGGTAGTCGTCGGCGCCCGCGCGAAACCCCTCGAGAATGTTCTCGTTGTCCGACAACGTGGTGACGACGACGATGTAGCTGTACTTCTCGCGCGCTTCGGCGCGAATGTTCTGGCACAGCTCCACCCCGCTCATTCCCGGCATGAGCCAGTCGGTCACGACCAGCGGAATGTCGACCTGCTGAAAAAGCTCCCACGCCTCCAGACCGTCGCGTGCGATCAGCACCTCGTGGTGCATCTTCCCGAGCGCGGCACCCAACAATCGAAGGGACACGGGGTCGTCGTCGGCGATCAGAACGCGCATCTGCACCGGGCCTACGGCCATCGCTCGGCGCGGCTTTAGCCAAGACGCTCCTCATCGCGGTCCACGAGGGGCTCCGTTTTCCACGCCGGTCGTCGACGCGGGCCGGCAGGCTACTCGCCACACGATCTGGGCCCGAGGCGTTGTCCGACGGGCACAAACGTGACATAAGGATCGATTGAACCTTCTTGGCCCGCGTGCGACCGTCCCCGCGTCCTTCAACGCGCAAAAGGGGTTCCAATGAAAAACGCTTTGTGGATGCATCTCATCCTGGCGACGGGGATTTCTACAATCGCCGCACCTGCCCTGGCGTCCTCGGCCGTGGGCACCATCTCGAGCCTCACCGGCAATATCGCGGACTCGCCGTGCGGCAGCCCCGAGGGCCTTACAATCGACTTCGAAGGCAATTTTTATACTGGATCATCCCAAACGAAATCGACGGGCGACGTTTGCCAGATCCTGCCGAACGGCACGCTGAGCCACGCTTACGCGATCCCACCGGGGCCTGCCGGGGTCGTCTCTTTGCTCGGCCTGCTCTACGAGGGACCACACAAACTGTTTGCCCTTGACTTCGCGGACTCGTTCGAAAACCCGAGGCATACCAACGGCCGCGTGCTGTCCGTCGATACGGATACCGGCGCGGTGACGACGGTCGCCTCCGGTTTTACGTTTCCGAACGGCATCGCGGAGGACCTACACGGCGACTATTACGTAGCCGATTCCTTTGCAGGTATGGTCACGCGCATCTCCGCCGACGGCTCTAGCTAAGCTAGCAAAGCGATGTGGTCGCAAAGCCCCCTGTTGCTCCCCGGCACCGGGTTTCCGCCTCTCGGTGCCAACGGCATCGCGTTCGACCTCTTCTTTCAAAACGTGTACGTGTCCAACACGTCCAATCACCAGATCATTCGCATCCCCGTAGAGTTGGACGGAAGCGCGGGCACCGCGGAGGTCTTCGCCGACGGCCCGACGATCGACGCGAAGCAAGGCACGACGAACGCCCTGGCTGGCGCGGACGGCATTGCGTTCGACCTTTTCGGCAATCTCTACGTATGTGCCAACCAGGCCAACCAAATTCAGGTCATTTCGCAGGACGCGAAGCTCACTGCGCATTACACGAGCTCGACTGTAACGCTGGACAACCCCGCATCGCTCGTATTCCTCGGCAGTCAGCTGTTCTTCACGAATGCCTCGATCTTCGACGGTGGCACGAACTCGGCCGTCTACGTGCTGCAGACACCGTCGTTCGGTCTGCCTCCTCTGTAGAGTCGGAGAGTCTTTCGATTCGATGACGCCGCGCGAAGGTCGGCGCTCCCACCCGATTCTGGTGCGGGCGTCGACCTTCTTCGACAAACTGCGGGGCCTCAGCCGACGAGCACTCCGGGCTACAGTTCACGACGGAACGCCGCGGCAGTCGGCCGCCCTCGGTGGGCCGTTGGCGGATCCCTGCCAAGATGCAACCATCGACCTCAAGACGCGCCTCGTCAGCTGAGAAGGGCCAACCATGGACACGGTCGAGACGCTGGGCGCAGCGCTGGAACATCAGCGTCAGGGCCACCTGGATCAGGCCGAGCGCATGTGCCGCCAAGTTCTAGCCAATCAGCCTAACCGGTCGGACGCGCTTTCCTTGCTTGGACAAATCGCGCTCGAAACGAACCGCGCACCGGAGGCTTCGAGACTTTTGGCGCGCGCCGTGGCTCTCGCACCGGCCAACGCGGCGTGTCGAGCCAACCTCGCCGAAGCCTGTCGGCGGCTGGGTCGTCAGGATGAGGCGGGGGCGGCCTTCTTCACGGCGCTTGCGCTGCAGCCGGAGTTCGCCGAAGCCGTCTTCAACCTCGGGCTGCTGTTTGAAGAGCTCGGTCGCGCCGACGAGGCGCTCGGGTGCTTCCGGCGGGCCGCCGAGCTGCGGCCCGACTCGGCAGCGATCAAGGCGCAGGTCGCTGCGGCTCGCAAGAAGGCCGCCGGAGCCGGGAAGGTCTCGTGGCCCGTGGGTGCGGCCGCCGCGTCGGTCCTTGTCGAGATCGCGACAGCGCTTCGAACGCGCGGCGACCCCGATGGCGCGGTTGGCTTGTGCCGCCGGGCGCTCGATCTCCGGCCTCGCTTTCCCGAGGCCCTGAGCGTGCTCGGCGCCGCACAGACCGAGCTCACGCTTGTCGACGAAGCCATCGCGACGTTTCGGCGAGCGCTCACGCTATCGCCCGACTCGGCCGAGCTGCACGCGAATCTGGGCACGGCCCTCGCCGCGGCGGGGCTGGTCGACGAGGCGATCGAGTCGACACGCAAGGCCATGGCCCTCTCCCCGGCGCCGCGCACGCGCGCCAATCTCGTATTTTTCCTACAGTTCAGCGCGAGGGCCAGCGCGACCGACATCTTGGCCGAAGCCCGCCCATTTCAAACGCAGTTCGGCGCCCCCCTCGCGGGGGAGAGTCGACAGCATGCGAACGAACCATCGCTGTCGAGGCGCCTTCGCGTCGGTTACGTCTCCCCCGATTTTCGCGATCACTGCCAGACACTCTTCACCGTTCCCCTGTTCACGCATCACGATCACGCTCGCTTCGAGATCTACGGATACTCGAGCGTAGCGGCTCCCGATCGAGCCACGGCCCGACTCGCCGGCGCCTGCGACCTCTGGCGACCCGTCCACGGTGTCGACGACCCGACGCTGGCCTCGCGCATTCGCCAAGACGGTATCGACATCCTCGTCGACCTGACGATGCACATGTCGCAAGGCCGAGCTCGCCTATTTGCAAGCAAGCCGGCCCCGGTGCAAGTCTGCTGGTTGGCGTATCCCGGAACGACGGGGCTCGACACGATCGACGCTCGAATCAGTGACCCATATCTCGACCCGCCCGAGGCGAATCTCGACGTGTACTCCGAGAAGACCGTTCGCCTGCCCGAGACGTTTTGGTGCTACGACCCGCTCATCGAGGGCCTGGACCCGGGTCCGCTTCCGGCGAGAGCTCGCGGCGCGATCACGTTCGGGTGCCTCAACAACCCGATGAAGCTCAATCGGCACGTGCTCGCCCTCTGGGCACGGGTCCTTCGCGCCGTCGGCGGATCGAGACTCGTCGTCATGGCGCCGCTCGGGACGGCGCGCAAGCGCATCGGCGACGCCCTCGCCGAGGCGGGCATCGACCGCGCCCGGGTGGACTTTGTCAAGCGATGCGCTCGGCCCGATTACCTCGCGCTCTACCGAGGCATCGATCTATGCCTCGACACGTTTCCCTACGGTGGTCATACGACGAGCCTCGACGCGCTCTGGATGGGGGTGCCGGTCATCACACTCGTGGGCGATCGCGTGGTCGGGCGCGCCGGCTTATCTCAAGCCATGAACCTCGGCATGCCGGAGCTCGTTGCGGAAAACGCCGACGAGTACGTCGCGAGAGCGAGCGATGGGGCGCGCGACGTGGGCCGCCTCGAGGCCACGCGTCAAACGTTGCGTACCCGGATGCAGGCCTCCCCCCTGATGGATGCCGCCCGCTTCGCTCGCCATCTCGAGGCTGTGTACCGCCAGCTGTGGGCGGACTGGGTCGGTGCTCGGTCGGCGAATTCGAGCCAGAGCCGATGAGGATCGCGCACACCTGCGCCATGTCCACCGCTACGCAGCGACCTCTTCGGTGCCCTCGTGGCTGTCGGCGAAAACCTAGACGCCTATTCAGTATCGGCCGCCGCGCTGCGCTCGAGAGACCCATCGGCAAGCGGTGATGCGGCGCGCTTGCGCGCGACGCGCGGAGATCGGAAGCTTCGAGGGAGACGCCAAGGGAGCCAATCGTCGGGGTACCGGCCGCGACCTCACGATGCCAAGGCCGTACATCAGGCCATTCGGGGGTGAGTATGGACGAAGTCCTCGACGCAAATGCGAAAAACACTTCGACAGCCGGGGTACAAGGCTGTCAGCCCGCTTGGGGACCGACGAGAGTAGACCGCCCGTGTCGCGCTTCCATTCCGACGGGAGAGCATCCCAGTGCCACCCCGCAGTAAGCCTCCGGTCGAGATCGGCAGCGGGCCGCACTCTGGGAATTTCAATAAAGAAGAACCGCCGACTCTGCCTTTCATTTCACCCATAGGTGAAATTGAAGATCTAAAAAAGGAAATTGAAGATCTAAAAAGGGAGCTTGCTTCTGAACGCGAACGAGCGGCTTCGTGGAAGACCCTTGCTCAAAGTAGAGGCCGAAAAATTCGGGGTTTACAGGAGGCAAAGATATCTTTGACAGCGCGAATCCGACGGCTGAAGACCACCATCCCTCCCGCGGCGTCCGGATAGGAACGGCCCTGCGGCTTGACTCCGCGTCACCCCCCTCCGACTGAGGTTGAAAGATACAGCATCCAAATAGGCCGGCGCTCCACCGCCAAGGACGCCGTCAACGAGTTCTCTCTGTTGCGGCGAAGCGAAGTTGTCATACCCGGCAGGGGGTTGGCCCGGTAGAATGGCCCGGGCGTTCGAATCGATCGAGGCTGCACCCTGATGAGTCTTCCGCGGGCCAGGAAACTCAGGTTTCGAGCTTGGCTCGTCCTGGTGCTCGCGGGGTGCGAGCGCGACGGCGTGGTACTCGGGCTGGTTGACACCTATCCGGACGCGTCGAGCGCGGGCGAACCGATCGAAGCCTCCCCACTTTCCACGAGCGACGGCGGCGACACCAACGACGGCGGCGAGACCAACGACGGCGGCGCCCCCAGCTGCAGCGGGGGCGCGGCCGGAACGGCCGCCTGCGGCGCCACGGGCGACAACTGCTGCACGAGCATCGACGTGAGCGCGGGCACGTTCGACCGCGCCTACACCAACGCGGGCAACGGGGCCACCGGGTTGGCGAGTCCAGCGACCTTGAGTGAGTTCCGATTGGATAAGTACGACGTGACCGTAGGGCGTTTCCGTCTCTTCGTCAGCGCGTGCACGGCGGGATTCACGCCGCCGGCGGGTTCGGGCAAGCACACCCATCTGAACGACGGGAAGGGTCTGGCAAACGTCGCCACGGCGGGGACGTTTGAATCGGGGTGGGCGGCCGACGACGACGCGAACGTCGCACCGACGTCAACCAACCTCGATTGCGATCCGGCCGACGCAACGTGGACCGACGAGGCCGCTGGCAACGAGGGTCTGCCGATCACGTGCGCCAATTGGTACGAAGCGTACGCGTTCTGCATTTGGGACGGCGGTTTTCTCCCGAGCGAGGCCGAATGGGAATATGCCGCCGCCGGCGGAAGCCAGCAGCGCGAATACCCGTGGGGCAGCGCGGCGCCAGGGGCCGCCAACCAGTACGCGATCTATGGCTGCTACTTCCCCAACGGCTCGGGGGCTTGCCAGCCGACGTCCGTCAATATCGCACCCGTGGGAACGGCGGCTCTCGGTGCAGGGCTCTGGGGCCAGCTCGATCTGACCGGCGAGGTTTATCAGTGGACTCTCGACACGTACGCCGATTACGTGGACCCCTGCAAGGATTGCGCATCGCTCTCAGCCACGCTGCCCGACCGGGTCCGCCGTGGCGGCGCTTTCGGTTACGACGAAACGGCGCTCACGCCGTCGCTCCGGTCCCACATCGCGCCGACGCACCGCGACGGCAACTTTGGCTTCCGCTGCGCCCGAACGCCGTGATGGCGCCCGCGCGCAGCGGTGACGGCGCGTCGTCGGAGGGTGCATCGCCGCCGAGCACCATGGCAGGTCGGTCCCGATGGCCATGGGCGACGTGTTGGCGGACCCGGCGGCCCGGATGCGGGCGGTCGCGACGATTGGCCGCCACAAAGAGCCAGCGCTAACGTACGGCCGTGGACCGGTCGCCTGACATCGAATGCCTCCGTCCTGCCGGGGGTCTGGCCTCCCATGCGCTCGGGGTGGGCCTGAGGGCGCCCCACTACGCGGATGTCTTCGAGCATGAGCCGGCGGTCGACTACTTCGAAATGATCAGCGACAATTTTCTTGGCGCGGCGGTCACGCCGCGACGAGTGCTTGCGCGCGTGCGCGCGCGCTACCCGGTCGTGCTTCACGGTGTCGGCTTGAACCTGCTCGGGCACACCCCGCTCGATGAAGAATATATCGATGCCCTCTGCCGGCTCGCCGACGATGTCGACGCACCGTTCGTCACGGACCATCTCTGCTGGACGGGCGCTCGGGGCGTGACCCATCACGATCTGTTGCCGACGCCGTACGCGCACGATCTCGTCGAATTCGCCGCGGAGCGCGCGTGCCACGTGCAGCGCCGGCTAGGTCGCCGGTTTGGGCTCGAGAATCTTTCGAGCTATGTCGCGTTCCGGAGCTCCGCGCTCACGGAGTGGGATTTCTATTCCACCATCGTCCGTGAAGCGGGTTGCTGGTCGTTACTCGACGTAAACAATATTTACGTCTCCAGCCAGAACCACGGATTCGATCCGGACGCCTACCTCGCGGCGGTCGACTTCTCACGCGTGCTCGAGGTCCACGTTGCCGGACACACGCGCGAGCCGAGCGGGACGTTGGTCGACACGCACGACCATGGCGTCGCGCAGGCCGTATGGGCTCTCTACTCGCGTGCTTGGAAGAGGGGCGGTCCGTTTCCCACGCTCATCGAATGGGACGCGCACATTCCGCCCATGACCGAGGTATTGGCCGAACTCGCAAAGGCGACGGAGGCGCGGATGGTGACATGACCGAGGTATGGGCCGAACTCGCAAGGTGACGGAGGCGCGGATGATGACATGACCGAGGTATGGGCCGAACTCGCAAAGGCGACGGAGGCGCGACGATGACACGTGAGGCCCCACATTGGCTCGCCGATTTTCAAGCACGCTTTGGTGACGTCATTCGCACACCCCTGGACCGGACGAGCGGAACGCTCGCCGCCACGACGTCGGCATACGACCCGCGGATCGTGACCGATATTCTCGATAGCCCCACGGGTACCGGGGCCGATCGACTTGCGGTTTACAATCGCCAGTACTGGTTTCGGCTCTTTGACGTCGCTCAGCGCGCATTCCCGTTGACGTCGCGCCTCGTTGGTTATTGGGTCTTCAACGACTACGTGGCGCGCTACCTGCGCGTGCGGCTGCCGCGCGGCTGGGATCTCGATCACGTCGTCGACGGGTTCGCGGCGTTTCTCGAGGACACGTTCGAGTGCGATGACCCGGCCAAGCGGCGTGCGTGGGTCGAAGCCGCTTGCATCGACGACGCTTGGCGCACGGTCTTCCGGGCCCCTGAGATTCCGCCGTTTCGGCCGTCGGCCACTCACCCAAGGCGACTGCTCGAAGCCCGCCTCGTGCCCTCTCCGGCATTGAGGATTGTCAGCGAGCATCGTCCCCTTCTGGAGCTTCGCAAATGCCTCCTCCATGATTCGAGCCAAGCCTTCGTGGAGATGCCCCCGCTGCTGCCGCGTGCACGTTGGTGGGCGCTCGTTCGTAGGGACCACGGCATCTTGCAGATTTCGATCGAGCCTCGCGAGGCTGAGCTCTTGGTGCTCCTCGGCGAAACATCCGTCCGTGATGCACTCGCACGAGTCGAGCGCGAATGCGCACCCGAAGAGCGCGCACTCCTGCCCGCCCAGGCACGCGACTGGCTCGCGCGGAGCGTGCAGCTCGACTTCTGGAGCGGAGTCAGCTCCGAGGGCTGACCCGCTCAGTCGCAGACCACGCAGCTATACCCGGCGCAGGTGTTGACCGCTCGACACGTGTGCTCGGTAAGCGTCTGCGTTTCGATATCGTACGACATCCCACGGCACGAATTCGACCCGCCACAGTGCGGCTGGTTCTCCAGGATGCCGCTTTGCGCGTTGCATTGCGCCGCGAACTCGCTTGCCGTCATGTTCGCGACGATCGTCGACGTGACGCTCGGATCCGGGGATACGCCTCCGTCGCATGCGATCGCCGGGATCGGCGTGTCGCTGCTCACACTCGAGGCACCCGACTCAGAGCCTGCGCTGTTCGGGCTGCACCTGGAAGTCGCGACGCACAGGAGGCCAGCCAGCGCCGCCGAAAGCAGCGCATGACTCGCCGGATCGTCGGTTTCGTCGGGCCACCAGGACATGGTTTGGCCCGTATCATACACTGGCAGTATCCACAAATCCATCCTGAGCCGTTTCGGCTGACACTCCGGGAAAAGGCTTGAAGTGGCCGCTCTCATCGACGGGGCGCGACCCCCGGTGTGCGAAGCGTACGAAGCGCGGTCAACGGCTAAGTGCGTCGTCTTCGGTGGACTGGCTTTCACCAAAAGTCTTGAAAACGTTTGATATCTAAGACGATTACGAATTGAATCAGCCAAACGGCAGCCAGTGCGATGCGACCATGAGATGGAAACAGTCGCTGCAGCGTTAGGCTCGCTACCAGACATGCAGGCTGCGCCAGAAAAAGCCAAAGACGCGCACTCTCTGCTTTGGTGCGCCCGAACCATGCCAGCAGAGCGATGGTCGTTGCCAGGGCAGTGGCTACGATCAGCGCGGTGGGTCGGCGCGACCGGACCAGATCGTCGAGTCCGAGCATGGCGCCCACAATCAAGAGGATAGCAATCGGTGCACCGATCCAGATTGCGAATTCGAGGACGTTCATCCATGCAAAATGCCGGATTTCATCGACTGTTCCGGTCCATCCTTTCCAGGCGACGTGGGCGCGAATCGCCACCTCATATCGATGGCGGACGTCGTAACCGAACATCGCGCTTGCTGCCGCCCAGCTTGTCCCTGCTCCGACCGCTGAAGCGGCGCACACTCGAAGTGACGAAACAAAGCTCGAACGGCTGCGCATCGGGCGCGCGACGGTGCCAAAAATGACGCACGCCAGCACCAGAGGCATAGCCGCGATCAGACCGAACGAACAGAAAGCCGCCAGGTAACCGAGAATGCCGGAGAGGACCCCCATCCAAATATCGTCCCGCAGCGCGGCCCATGCCGCACATGCCATCGCCGCGTTCACGAGCAATGGGAAGAGAACCTGATCGGTGTGCATCGTAATAAGTAGGAACGACGGAACAGCAGTCGATAGCGCACATGCCCAGATCGCGCGTTCGACGTCGGCGATGGCGCGGCCAAGGAGGAACAGCGGGACAAGCGATAGCATCGAGAAGCCCGGCCAGGTGAACGTAGCGAATGTGGCAAACCACTCCAATCGTTCGCTCGGATCAGAAAACGGCAAGAGCGAGCGACCGATGCGCTCAGTCAGCACGTAAAAGAGAAGCGTGCCCGGTGGCTTCGTGCGTTCGAACGGGCCCAATCGCCCGCTCGATACGAGAGCCTCATATCGGCACAGGACGTCGTGTATCGTCAGATCGGACGTTGCGGTCCGGGCGAATTCCGAGTGCCCAGCGTGGAGTACGCGATCTCGGATAGCAAACAGTCCGCGACTTTCGATCAGCGCGAAACCGACGAGCATTCCGACCCCTGCGATAACCAGTAGGCCGACGCGCCACCAAGCAGCGGCCCGGTTGCGCGCGACGGCCGCGAGCACGGCGAGCGCTGAGAACGCGAGGACGACCCAGGCGCTTATCGGCCCGATCGGGCGTGCGAGCGGCAAGTAGAACCAGCCCTCGACACCCTGAAACCAGCGCGCGTGCAGCGAGAGCATGAACGCCTCGCAGGCCGCGGCGCCGCAAATGCCGAAGGCCGCAGCCGGGGGACCTGCGCGGGTCAACGACGAGTGCGGCACGCCGAGAGGGTACGGCAAAAGCCGGCCAATGCGAGTCCGACGCAAGCCATGGCCGTGGCTTGCGCAGCCTTTGGCGAAAGCGTTCCAGCCAATGCGCGGCTGCCGTATCGCACGCTATCCGCACGGTCGGCCGCGTCGATCGCGGGGTCGGGTCCGTGGACGGCAACGCGTGGATCAAGGAGCTGGCCCTTCGCTGCGCCAACGGATCGAGCGCACGATCATGCCGAGCAACCGGCTATCCCGTTTTCCCTCCAAGGCAGCGGGGCTTGCGGCGTCCGGGTGTCGCAGGCAAAGGACGTTCGCTTCTCTCATCACGCCGTCCGGCACGACGAATCGGTAGACGTCGAACGCTCGCTTTTGAATCGACAGATCGGCAATCTCCCGATCGTTCATCGACACGATCAGCCTCTGCTCAGGCAGCTTTCCGGGTAAGAGATAGGCACCGAGATCCATCTCGAGGGTGCCCGATCGGGCTTCGGGCACTCGGAAACGGACCACGGAATCCTCCCGTCCAACGGCCCACCGAAAGTCCCGCTCTCCGTCCGCCCACCCGGCCCCGAGATACGGGTCGGAGGCCGCCGTTCCGAGAGCAAGCCCGCCGGCAGGCATCGGCGGGAATGGCCCCTCGGGCTTCGCGAACGCGGCGGCAAACTGAGGGTGCCGCCAGCTCCACAGGCGCTCGGGAGCGAGGTCGACGTTGTTGGGGGTCCCATTCCAATAGTTGGCGTCCCACGAGAACGCGCCGATGCCGTTCATGACGATGCTTGCGACGCAAAGGACTGCGGCCACGGCGTCGACGGCGACATCGGCTGGGCGTCTCCCTCGAAGCATCGCGCGGCGCGAAGCGTCGACGGCGAGGACGCCGAGAAGCAGAAACCACGGCACGAGACTGGTCGTCAGCCGTGCCCCGTAGGAATGCCCCCCCCACCAATGCCCGAACCCCGCGAGCATGACGAGGTGGCCACAAATGACGAATGCTGCGAGTGCGGCCAAGGCGCGAAAGCGCACGTAGCGCCACGAACGGATGAGGGCGAGCCCGATCGCGATGACGGCCGGCACGTAAACGAACAAGCCGCGGCTAGGGCTGATCAGATTCCCGATCAGAGCGCCCTGCGGACCGGGGAAATGCAAGCGGCCGGTGGCAAAATACTTTGGAAGAACCGTGTGAAAATGAGACCAGGAATAATAGACAAATACCGACAACCAGAAAGCAAGAACGGCAACGTACGTCCAAATGGCCTTTCGATGGATGCAGACGAGGTAGACAATCGTGCCGACGAGGACGAGCGAGTTGGTCGGCCGCACGAAGTACGCGAGCGATTGCAGCGTCGCCAAAAGCGGTACGTGGAGAGGCGCCGACTTCACCGCAGAGCGCAAAAGCAGCAAGACGGCCACGCTGACGAGCACGATGCCCCACGTATCGGACCACATCGAACGCGAGGCCGTACTGAAGACCTGGGTGCCGAAGGTCGACACGCATGCGGCCACGAAGCTCCAGCCGACGGGCAAAAGCAGCCGACTGCTGGCGTACGCGAGCGTGGCGAATACGGCCATGAGAAGCCCCGCCAAATTCCGATCCAAAGCGAGCTCACGGGCCGGCTGGTACGACCCATCGGGCGCAACGACGGACACCCCGCGAAAGTGCATCGCCGCGACAAACGGAACGGAGAGGACCGGGCTGCCCGGCGGAAAGGAGTAATAGTCATGTCCGTTGGCATGTTCAATTCGGTAGTCGTGTTCGGGCAGCCCGTAGCGGTCCAGGGCGAACTCCCCGTGGCGAATCAAATTTTCCGCCAGAAGCATCGTGTAGCGCGAGTCCCCGGCCTGCTGAACGGGGGCGCAACGAAGCACGGATAGGCTCAGAGCGAAAATCAGGGCCCCGAAGAAAACGTCTCGGCGTAGGAGCCGATTGTGGTTCACCGTGGGGCTCGAGTCCGTGGAGATCGCCATGGGGCGTCGCACGATCCTCCTCGGAGACGGCGAAATCAACCTGGGTGGAGACGTCGCACGCGGCAGGTGAGAGAAGGGCGTTTGCCGAGTGGGTTCCACCCCGGGATCCCGCTTTGGGCAACGCGCGCTTTAGTGACGGACGTGTGGATGCGCGCCCGTGTGGCGCTCGACTTCGAGCGCCCACGGCGTTCCCGGGTATTGGTTGACCATCACCTCGGCTGCCCCGCGCGCCTCGGACAGCTTCCCCTCGCGCGCGAGCGACTTGACTTCGATCATGGCGCGCTCCGCCGAATCGCGACTCTTGGGGAATCGCCGGTCGCCGTCGCGCGCCAAATCGAGCGCCTGCGCGGGATCGGAATCCTCAATCGCGCGCAGGCGCTGCATGAGGGAGGCTTCGTCGGAAGGCGGCGTTGCCGAAGACGCGGGTGCCAGCGACCACGCCGGTGTCGCCCCCAAGGCGGGCGCGATGGGTGCCGGCTCACTTTCCTGCGCTGCCGACGCGGGTTGGGCCTCCGCGAGCGGCAGAGGGGGTGCACGCTGTGAGCGCCGCAACACAAGCAAGAAACCGATCACCAACCCGCAAACCACCACGATGCCGATCATCGCTCTCCTCGACACGCCTCATCCCTCATTGGCAAAGCACGGCCGATTTGTCGGCGTTGTAGAGGTTTTGGATGGCCGTTTCCATGAGCGTGCCCCACGTCGTCTGCTCGCCGTTGCTCGGGTAATCCGCCGGGCCGGGATTGTCGGCATTGGCGTACTGCCACGCCCAGGCGCCCTTGTATCCTTCGGTGTAAAGCGTCGTATACAGGTTTGCGGAAGGAATGACGGTACCCGTGCCGTTCGCGTACGTATCAATCGCCCAGAATTCGCCAATCACAAGCGGTTTGCCGTCGGTGAGCCCCCAATACGATTCTTGATTCTGGAACGGTGAGACCTTCTCGGCCCCACCGGGGGTGCCCCAGTTGTCATAGTAATGAACCTGGTAGAAGTCGAGCGTTCCCTTGGATTTGCCTCCTGCCGCGAGGAGTGCGGCATCCGAGTAATAATTCGTTCCGACGACGTCGGAGTTTGCGAGGAACGTCCAGGCGCCGTTGGTCACGAGCGCGTTGGGGTCGGCGGTGTGAATGGCGTCGGCGAACCAGTTGACGCAGGTTTGAACGACGCTTTCATCAATCTCCTCGCCCCCGGCGGCCTTCGTCCAGCCGTTTTGCGTCGTCATGCCTTCCGGCTCATTGAAGACTTCCCACGAATAAAGACCGTGATAGCCTTTGAGGGCAGTCACGAGTGGGGTGAGCACGTTCGTAATGTAGGCCTGACGATCTGTAGCATTGGTGAGGAGATTCATGTTATTGGCTATGGGGATGTCGGCGCCGCCGGTGAGCATGTCGAAGGACCAAATACTGATGTCGACGGCCACGTTCGCAGCATAGGCCGCGTCGAGAATGCTCTTCACAGCAGCGATGTCCGTTTGAGAAATGGGGGTGGCTTGGCCGTTGGTGTAGCCGGGAGTGACCGACCCGTCCGTGTGAAGCCACCAGCGAACGACCCGGCCGCCCGCGTTGTACACGTTCGTAAAGAGCGTCGTGAATTTGGCGATATCGGGATTGGGAATGTCGCTCGCATAGTTGATCCATGCGACGTTCACGCCGCTCGCAAACTGCGGCCTGCAGGCCGTACCGCCAGCCCCGGACGACGCTGCCGACGAGCTCGAGCTCGAGGCGGAGCCGTTCGAACTGCCGGAGCTGCTCGATCCGGTGCCCTTCGAACTGCCGGAGCTGCTCGATCCCGTGCTGTTCGAACTGGCGGAGCTACTCGATGCCGTGCTGTTCGAACTCTCGGAGCTACTTGAACTGGAGCCGTTCGACGGGGGAGCGCCAGACGCGCTCGAGGCGGAGCTCGTCGCGTTGGCGTTGGAGTTCGTGCCCCCGGTCGAAGAGGACTCCGACGATTCGTTCGACCCTGAGGCACTTGATTGCGACGCGCTCGTACTCGACGACGATTCCGAGGTCGAAGGCGGGCCGTTCTGGTCGGTCGACGACCCGGCACTGCAAGCTGCGATGACGATGCCCCCAAACAGGAATCCAATTCTGAGATAGGCGCGCACTGAAAAGCTCTCTTCTCGGACCACGTCGACTCCCGCGCACATGCGTGTTCGCGACCGCCCGGCAGCACGTAGGTTAGCAGCGCGCTCATCGACCGCTCGAGGACATTATGGCCGCGTCGCAGCGGTTCTTGTAAGGACGGATTAATGCGCGAAATTGGAAGGACGCCGTTGGTTACGATAAGGCGAGATCCACGGCATCGCAGCGATATCGCCGGACATGGATGCCAGTCGGGGTACGACCAGCAAGTGCCAGAAGCCGGCGGCCATTCGCAATCGTCGCGCCTTTAGAATCGGGCGACCCAGCCGAACGTGGCGCCGCCCGCCGTGGGAACGATCGTCGGCTGCAAATGCAGCATGCCCGGGTCCCGCTCCCAGATCGTCATGAGCCGTTGAAGCGGCGTTTCAACCCAATAGGTCGCCGCAATGACCGTCGCGCCCAAAAAGACTCCGGTGCCACCGAACACGCGGCCGTCGAGTCGCGCGTTCGGGCTCGTGGCGGTCACCTCGTTGTCGACCCAGGCCGAAGCCGATCCCAGCACCACGAGGGCGGCGATTCCGCGCGTGATCCATCGCCGTCGCGCTTCGCGCGCAGAAAGCTCGTGGAACCGCTCTTCGGCCACGGCAAAGGCTCGCGCGTAGTCCATCCCCGTTCCCAGCGTGGCGCGGTAGTCGCGTGCTGCGATCTCGCCTCCCCATGGTTTCGACAACTCGTAGAGGCCCGCCCCGAGATACAACGCGCCGATGCCAGCGGTCACGGCGCCCCAAACGTCGGCCGACGACCGCGTAAACCCCGGCAGCCTGTCTCCGAAGTACAGCTCCGAGCCCCCGGCGATACCGAGTACGGCCCCTGCGCCCAGAAAGGCCACGCCCGCGAGCATCCGCTGACCGCGCTCCGCGCTCTCGACCTGACCGAGCAAGAGATCCATGCGCTCGGCGTCTTCATGCGAGACGCCGTAAACCGGAGGTGGCGCGGCGGTCGCTTCCGCCACGTACGAGGCGAGCGCGCGCGGTCCGAACGGGCGGGTGAAAAGCGTCTGGAAGATTTCCGCGGGTCCTCGGATGGCTCCGCGCGCGTGGATCGGTTGGAGTGAAGCGAGCGTCAGCTCCGTCGCCGCATCTGGAACCGCGAACGCCTGCAGTGCCGATGGGCCGCCGCCGGAAGCGGCGCGCTCGACGACAGCACCGTCCGTCCAGTCATCCGGAAGCGTCAGGACGAGCGCAAGCCCCGCTTCCTCGTTGGCGTCGAGAAGGGGGATGGCGTCTTTGTCGAGCAACCGAACGCGCATCGATGCGGCGTCGGACAGACGGAACGTCCGCGCGCCGGTGCGGCCGCGCGCGGCGATGATGGGTTGCTCGTTGTGACCGCCCGGTCCCCGCGAGAACACGTGCGGACGCATGGTGGGGTTCCGAACGTCCGCGGTCGCGGTGGCGACGAATGCGGCAAGCTCCAGGTAGCTCACGACGCCATCGCCGTTCGCGTCGGCCGCGCCCAGCAAGCCGGACCGTACGACGTGGCTGAAGACCCCCGATTGGATCTCGGACCACTCGAACGAGACCCCCTCTGCGCTCGTCGAGAGGAACACGCCCACGTTCGGCAGTCGAACCGCGAGCGACCGCGCCGCGTCCTCGGACGTGGCGTAGTAACGGCCGCCCGGCCGTCGTTCGCCGAGCATGAAAAACGAGTTGCAGCTATCCAGAATGACGTGTCCTCGCGCGAACGGAATCGCGCGCAGCCATTGCTCCAGATCCACAGACGTAAAGCGCGCATCGGCCAGTTCGATGAAGCCCACTCCTTCGTCGGCATCGCCGTGACCCGCAAACACGAAGTAAACGTCGGTCTCACTTCCGCCGTTCGCGGCGGCCCGAACGCGCTCCGCCAGCTCGCATCCGACGCGGAGCAGCTCGGCACGCGTGGGGGCCACGGCCCGAGCGTGCGCTTCGGGGAAAAGCCGCGCGGTGTCTTCGTCGAAGTCGGCAAGAAGCGAGACATTCTGCGGGGCGACCGTTCGGAAAATGCCGAAATATTTCGCTGCGTCGTCGTCTGCGTAGTGCAGATCCGGGCGCCGATGGCCTAGGCTATGATTGTTGCCAATCACGACCGCGAAGGCCTCGTGGCGTACCGGCGCGTCCGCGTGGCTCGGGGTCGGCGTTAGAAGGGCAGCGAGAGCGGCGAGAGCGCCGAGCAGGGAGCACAACAGTCGCCGAGCGTTCATGGTGCGGCTCCACCGTCTTTGCGCACATCGACCATCGTCTCGCGAACTTCTGCGCCCGGAAGCTGACGGGCAATGCGAGCTGCGCTGAGCTCGGTTCGCTCGAGGGACTCGACGTCGGACACATGCGCGGGTGCCGGCGTGATCACGGCGACGATGCGTAGGGGGCCTGGGCTTACGTCCTCGAGGACAACCGTCGTGTCGAGAACCCGCTCACCGATCGAAGGCGGGAGCGTCGTCGAAGCGGGGTTGTCTTCGGGACGCGTGAACCTCGGCGAAAGCCAGTGGATGGCGCCCTGGGCGTCGACCGCGAAAAGCAGAAGGAAGGCCGGCATCTCCCCCAAGTTGCGGAAGCCGGCGGTGAGTGGCGTCGTACCGTCGAACGTTGCCCCGGGCCCAAGAGGACGAAGTTTTCCTCCGGCCGTATAGGGCTGTACGCCGACATCGCGTCCGATCGTGGCTTGCACCCGGCCCCCGCGCGTCTGCCAGGTTTCCGTCGTCCACGGAAGGTGGTGTCCAAAGTAAGCCATGAAGAAGACTCCGCAAGCGGCCACCGCGCCGGCCGCGATGAACCGTCGCAGGGTCCTGGGCCGCGCTCGGTTTGCCGTCGTCGCCGCATGACGCTCCAAACGATCCACGCGTTCCATCACGGCACGGATGTGCGCTTGGACATCGAAGTCCTGGACCCTGGCGGCCTTGATGTCGCGCAGGGCGGTTCGCAGCACCCGGTCCTGCTCCCGGCAACGGGGGCACATGGCTACGTGGGCCTCGACGCGCCGAGTCTCTTCCAGTGAAAGCGAGCTATCGACAAAGCGCACGAATTGGTCGCGGGGCGGACAGGGCATCATCGATGTTCCTCCAAAAGATCCCGAAGCAAACGGAGCCCGTGGTGAACCCGCGAGCGGAGCGTCGACTCGCCGATGCGCAAGATGGCGGCCATCTCGTCGTAGCGGAGCTCCTGCGCGTACCGCAGAACCAACGCCTCGCGCATCCTCTCGGGAAGCCGAGAGAGCGCGTCGTGAACGCGGTGCCTTCTCTCCTCCAAGAGGAGCTGGTCGATCTGTTTGGGAGTGGGCGGTTCGGCGGCCTCCGAGGCGGCCCGCATCCGGTGGCGCTGCACCACCCCGCGCATCCTCGAATGGTTGCGACAGCGATTGCGCGCCGCCGTAATCAACCAGACGACGAACTTGCCCTCGGCCCGATACTGGGATCGCTGGGCCCAAATCGTGACCCAGGTCTCTTGGGCAATTTCGGCACCCCGCTCGCCATCGTCGACGAACCTGGCGCAGGCTTGCACCAGGCGCTCGGCGTGGCGCTCGACGAGCGCAGCGAACGCTTCGCGCACTCCGGCCTGCGCGAGCGTCATCAGTTCGTCGTCGTCGCGATCGGGCAAGGGGCCACGTGGAAGCGGCACCAGATGCGGAGAAGGCATAGCGATGGACAGAACACGGCTCGGACCGTGACGTTGACGGGTTTCCCCGTTAGGGTTTCGAGGGCACCTGCCGATCGTTTTCAGTCGCCGCATTCCGGTTTCGGCGGACGTTTGAACCCCGCTTAACCACTTGCGATGTCCTTTCTCGGTTTGTAAGGTGGTCAGGCCAATGAGACACATCGGGAGCGTAGCGGTCTTGGCGGGCCTATTCGCCTGCTCGACGAATGCCCCGAGTGGTCCCTCGGGTGACGTGTCGAATGGCGACGCGGGAGTCGCCACGTCGAGCGGCGCGGCCACGGGTCAGGGCACGATGGCCGCGGCGAGCAGCTCGAGCGGGACGAGCGCAAGCGGCGTGACGTCGTCAGCGACTCCCGGCACGACGAGCGGCACGACCGGTACGACCACGAGCACGGCGACGGGAACGACATCCGGCACGACGGCTCAAGACGCGAGCGTCGCGGGTGGATCCGACGGGGGCGGGATCGCGGCGCCCGAAGCGGGCCCGGGCGCCTCCGTGAACGAAGCCGGAAGCGACGACGATTCCGGTTACGTGAACCTGTTCAACGGCACGGATCTGACGGGGTTTCTCGTATACGAGCAGACCACGACGACCTCGGCGGGCACGCTTCTGACGGGCGCGGCGGCGGAGGCGATCTTCCAGCCCGAGGCCGGCGACGCGGGCGTGCCCGTCATTCACGTCTACGGGGACCTGCCGAACCAGAGCAAGCAGGAGCTCTACATCCTGGAAACGGTTGCGTCCTACGCCCACTACAACTTGTATTGGGAGTACCAGTGGGGCACGAAGAAGTTTCAGAACCAGACGGACGGGACGGCGTCCGCCACCAATCTGACGCTGTATCCGCGTGACGCCGGGTTGATGTGGGCGATCAACGGCGACCTGACGCAAGTCTGGCCCTCTTCCGTCGAATTTCAAAACAAGTGGGGCACGACCGGAGACATTTTCGCGCTCTATTCTCAGGTCGAGTCGTATGGAATGCCCGGAAGCGCGACGAGTTTGACGACCTACGAGCCGCCCGATGCCGGTGGAGTCGAGACGCTCGTCAACGGTTCCAACGGGTACGTGCAGCACCACCGCAGCGCCGATTGGGAGGTGACGACGAACCTCATCGACGGCGGAGTCTCCACCGACGGCGCCGGCACGGGCTGGAACGAGTGTCTTCTGCAGGCCAACGGCGGCGCCGGCCTCTACTACGTCAACGGGCACCTCGTGAACCAGACCGCGTCGGTCATGGACGCCACCGGGAAACCGGTCACGTCGGGGCCGGTCGCCTGGCAAGCCGAATCCGCCGAAGTCTATTATCGCAACATGAGAATCCAAGTCCTTCCGTAGGTTTTGCTTATGAAGAATTCCCGCCGCGATACCGTGTCCATGGCCCTGTCCGTTGCGACTTTTTGTGGGGCGCTGGCTGCTCTCAGCGCCCTGATGGCGGCCTGCACGCCCTCGGCTTCCAACTATACGGCCCTCCCAGGAGTCACCGGGGACAACGGCAGCAGCACGAGCGCGTCGACGACCGGATCCGGATCGACCTCCGGCACGACGAGCGGATCGACCTCCAGCACGAGCACGACGAGCGGATCGACCTCCAGCACGGCGAGCGGATCGACCTCCAGCACGGCGAGCGGATCGACCGGCGGCACGACGACCGGACCGGCCCCCGGCGGGGACGGCGGCACGACGACCGGCAGCCCAGGCGAGGACGGTGGCGCGACGCCCGAGGTGGACGCGACGACGACGACCAGCGGCGAGGACGGCGGCGAGACGACCGTGGCCAGCGGCGACTCGGGATGCAATTGGATTCAAAACGCCGACGGGACATGGATGTTCGACCCGGCGGCGCCGAACAAGATCGTCATCTTCGACGGCTCGAGCCTGGCCGATTTTCACAAGGAGAACCAGCCCGGTGTGGCGATCGATTGGACGCTGAACGCGGACGGAACGATGACGGTGCTGCCCTCCGGAACCGGAGTGGCCGTGCTCGTCCAGACCAACCAGAAATTCAACGATCTGTGCGTTCACGTCGAGTACCAGACGCCGATGTATCCATCGAGCGTCACGGGCCAGCAGCGGGGCAACAGCGGCGTCTACTGCAAGAGCGCTTACGAAATGCAGATCCTCGATTCGTACGGCGATGCGCCGGAGAACGACACCTGCGGGGCCGTGTACAGTATCGCGAAGCCCCTGGTGGTCGCGTGCAACATGGAGTTGGTCTGGAATACGTACGAAATCGAATTCAAGGGGTCGGTGTGGAACGACGCCGGCGTCAAGACCCAGGACGCGGAATACGTCAAATGTGCTCTCAATGGGCAGATCGTCCAACTGGCCGTGGATCTGGACCCACCCGCCGGGTACACGCCGGCGGGCATTCCTGACGTGCCCGGCCCTCAGCCCCTTGGGCTTCAGGACCATCTCTGCTATGTGAGTTTCAGGAATATTTGGGTGCGGGAACCCCAATATTAGAGCCATCCGCGTCTCACAAACGCCGAGAGGCCCGTTCCCCGCGGACTCTCCACGCAAAGGGCCTCATGCCGAAGCGACTCCTAGCCTTGTCGGTTTTTGCGGGCATCGCCGGGTCGATCGCCATGACGCCCGGCTGCAAGGAGAAGCCACAGCCGTCCGAGTCGGCCGCCCAGACGGCGCCGGCCACGGCGGTGCCGGCGCCCAAGAAGACGCTCACCATCTGGTGGGCGCAGTGGGCGCCGGCCGACGGGCTGCAGGATCTGGCCGGCGAATTCGGTCGGAAGGAGACGGTCGATGTGCTCGTCCACCAGATCCCGTGGGCCAATTTTCAAGATCAGGTATTTCAGGAATTCGGCAAGAGCCAAACCGCGTTCGATATCGTGGTCGGCGACAGCCAGTGGCTGGGGCGCGGCGCGACCAAGGGCCTTTACGTCGACCTGACGGACTGGCTCCCGTCGGCGGTCGACATCAAGTCGCTCCACCCGGTCGCCCTCAAGTACCTGGCGGAGTACCCGACGGGATCGCCTCACTACTACGGGGCGCCGGCCGAAACGGATGCCATGGGATGGGCGTACCGCAAGGACTGGTTCGAGGATCCGGCCGAGAAGGAGGCTTTCAAGAAGCGGTTCAAGAAGGATCTCGCCGTGCCGGAAACCTGGGAAGATCTCGAAGCCATCGCCGAGTTTTTCACACGGCCCGACAAGAAGCGTTACGGAGACGTACTGGTCACAGGACGCGGGTACGACGATATCGTCATGGGATTCGAGCAGGTGCTGTACGCCTTCGGCGGATCCTGGGGCGACGCAAAGACCCTGAAGGTCAAGGGGGCGCTCGATTCTCCGGACGCTGTCAAGGCCCTCGATTTCTTCAAGGGTCTGCTCAAGTTCGCCCCGCCCGGTGGCAGCAAGCTCGGATATGGCGAGGCGCTGGAACCCTTCGTCAACAACTCGACGGCGATGCTCATGAACTACTTTGCTTTCTTTCCGGACCTCGCCAAGAAGATGTCCGGCAAGGTCGGGTTCTTCGCCATGCCCAAAGAGGGCGATCGGCGGTTTTCGAGCCTGGGCGGACAGGGCTTCTCGATTTCCAGCAAAGTGGCGGCACCGCAGCAGGATCTTGCCAAGAAGTTCATCGCTTGGTTTCTGCAAATCGACACCCAGAAGCAGTGGGTACGAAAGCCCGGTGGATTCACGGCTAACGCCGAGATCCTGAAGAGTGAGGAATTCAAGAAGGCGAGCCCGTACAACGCCGCATTTGCGGAGTCGATGGACATCGCCCAAGACTTTTGGAACGTGCCGGTTTACAACGAGCTCATCGCCGCGACCGCGCAGCAGCTCGGCGAAGCTCTCGACGGCAAGAAGTCCTCGAAAGACGCGCTCACCGCGATGGCGGTCGAGCACGAACACATTCTCCAGCAAGCGACGCCGTAGAAGCGGCCGATGAGCAGCAACGAGCACCGCGCCCGCGTCGGAGTCGCACAATCGAACCGGATGGGCTGGGGTTTCGTGGCCCCGGCGCTGCTTCTGCTCTTGGCCATGAATCTGTTTCCGCTGATCTTCAACGTGTACTTGAGCTTCACGAATGCGGATCTGTCGGGCGGTGCGGTCAAGATGGTGGGGGCCCACAACTACACCGTGCTGTTCAGCGAAGCGCGTTATGCGAACGCCTTGACGCTCACGGCGTGGTTCGTCCTGCTCTCCGTATCGGTGGAGCTGGTCCTCGGGTTCGTTCTGGCGCTGGCCCTGCAGGGCCCGATTCCCGGAAAGCCCGTCGTTCTGACCCTTTTGCTGATACCGATGATGCTTTGCCCGGTGGTCCTTTCGCTGTTTTGGAATCTTATCTTGAATGGAAACTACGGTGTACTCAACCAGCTGCTGGCGCTCGTGCACCTGCCGCAACCGCAGTGGTTGACCGATGACGACCTGAAGCTCGTTTCGATCTTGCTCGTCGACATCTGGATGTGGACCCCGTTCATGATGCTGATTTCGCTCGCTGGATTGAATGCGATTCCGAAGTACATCTACGAGGCCGCGGAAATCGATCGCGCCAACCGGTGGATGGTTTTCCGAACCATCACCTTGCCGATGTGCGCGCCGCTGCTCGGGCTTGCGGTGCTTCTCAGGGCCACCGACGCACTCAAGCAGTTCGACCTGGTCATGGCCATCACGGGTCCCAACGATGCATCGACCCAGACACTGTCCGCGCGCATTTATCAGGTGGTCTTTCGTGACTACAAGGTCGGCCTCGGCTCCGCGTACGGCGTGGTCATTCTGGTCGCCGTCATCGCCGTCGCGACGATCTTCGTGCGTTACCTGGAACGGCTCAACAGGCGCCAAGGGAAGGTCGAGGCGTAGCGTGACATGAAGCTTGTCCGCGCGGTCGTCGTCACGTGTTTTTTTCTGATGGCGACCCTGCCTTTGGCTTGGTTGGCATTGACCTCGGTCAAGACCTACGAGGACACGATCAGCGCCCACGCAAAGTTCGTGGCGTGGCCGGCAGCGGGCACTTCCAGCCAGAGCGATGCCGAGTCCGTTCGATTTGCGCCGACACTCGACGCCTACCGCAACTTGTCCAAACCGGTGGCCGGAACGCCGAACGACTTCTACTCCTACCTCGGCAACAGCATCATCATCGGCGTTCTTTCGACTCTGGCGGCTGTGTGTCTCGGCACAATCTGCGCTTACGGATTTTCACGCTTTCGCATTCCGGCCGGCAAGGACTGGCTGTTCTTCATCCTGTCGACACGCTTTCTGCCGCCTCTCGCGGTGGTCGTGCCGGTGCTCGTCATGTACCGCTGGTTTTCCCTCGAGAACACGCACATCGGACTTGTTTTGCTGTATACGAGCTTCAACCTGTCGCTCGCGGTGTGGCTCATGAAGGGATTCGTCGACGAGATTCCGCGGGCGTTCGAGGAGGCAGCCCTGGTGGATGGGTACTCGCGACTGCGGACGTTCGTGCGCATCATCGTCCCTCAGGCGTCGACGGGGATGGCCGTCACGGGTGTGTTCTGCCTCATCTCGTCATGGAACGAGTTCGGTTTTGCAATGACGCTCAACAACACCGAGGCCAGGACCGTGCCGGTCTATTTTGCCGGATTGCAAGGGAACATCGAAGGCGTTCCATGGCCCCAGATCGCGGCGGGAATGATGATTTTCGTGGCGCCCATCGTGCTCTTTACGATACTGGTGCGCCGCCACCTGTTGCGCGGGGTGACGTTTGGGACCATCAAACAGTAGGCGCGGGCACCGAATCATCGTGGGCCTCGATCGCGCGGCGATCGGCGGACTGGCGTCCGGCCTGGCCATGTACGTCATGCCTTTTTGGCGCGAGGGACGACTCCGCTGGGCGTTTTGGTTGACGCTGGTTTCTACCCTGCTGCATGTTTACACTTCCCACAGGCGGGGCAACGTGGAGATGTCGCGCCTGTCGGCGGCGAGCGCCGCGGGGCAGCCGGGTGCTGGGGCATGACGAGCCTCCTCGGGACGCCCGAACCACGGGGACGCCCGTGAGCTTTCTCGCCCTCGAGCGCCTTCACAAGACGTACGGCGACGGAACGCACGCCGTGCGCGGAATCGATTTGTCCGTCGAAAAGGGCGAGCTCATCGTGCTGCTGGGGCCTTCAGGGTGCGGAAAGACGACCACGTTGCGCATGATCGCCGGGCTCGAGCTCGCCACAGGCGGGTCCATCCGTTTGGACGGCAACGACGTCACCGGGCTGCGCCCGTCGCGGCGCGACGTGGGGATGGTGTTCCAGTTCTACGCCCTGTACCCGCACCTCACTGTGCGCGACAACATCGCGTTTCCTCTGCGCGCGGCGGGAGTGTCGCCGCCCGAGATTCGGCGCCGCGTCGAAGATGTCGCCGCTCGCATGGATCTCGGCAAGCTTCTCTCCAGCTACCCGAGACAGCTCTCCGGCGGCGATCAGCAGAAGGTGTCGCTCGCCCGCGCCATCGTCCGGCGACCGGCCCTCTACTTGATGGACGAGCCGCTCGGGACGCTCGACGCCGACCAGAGACTCGTCATGCGGGAGCTCATTCGTGCCGAACAAATGGCATCGAAGGTCACGACCCTCTACGTGACCCATGACCAGGAAGAGGCGATGAGCCTTGCGGATCGAATCGTCGTGATGGATGGGGGCCGCATTCGTCAGGTCGGCACGCCGGTCGAGGTCTACGATCGACCCGCTGACCGGTTCGTGGCTGCGTTCGTCGGAAGTCCGGGCATGAACTTCATTTCGGGCCAGGTGGCAGGCGGTCCCGGCAAGGCGACCTTCGTGTCCGAGTCAGGGCAGGTACACATCGACGTTCCCCTCGTCGAGCGGTGCGGGCACGCCCTGTTGGGAATCCGTTGCGAGCACGTTTACGAGGCGCCCGACGGCCCCGTGGTCGGCAACGTTCTGACCGAGGAGTATTTGGGCAACGCAAGTCACGTCCACGTGCAGACGGATGTAGGGCGGCTCATCCTGCGCGCTCCCCAGGGGCCTGCACGCCCGCGGGGCTCCGAGATGCGGCTGCGGCTGGACTTGGCGCAGATCTCGGTGTTCGACGCGGCAACGGAGAAGCGTCTGTGAGGTCCGGGGCTCCCGCGGGTGTGAGCGGATCGGCGGACTCCGGCGCGGCCGGGACATCGGCGGCTGCCTTGCCCGCGTCCGCCACGCCGTTTCTAACCGTTTGCGGGCTGTCGAAGCGATTCGGGCGCACCCAGGCGTTGGTCGACGTCCACCTGGAGGCGCGCGACGATGAGCTGCTCGTCGTGCTCGGTCCGACCGGCGCGGGAAAAACGACGTTGCTCCGGGCCATCGCGGGGCTGGAGCTGCCCGAGGCCGGATCGGTCCTCATGGCAGGGCGGAACGTCACGGCCATGGCTCCGGCCGAGCGGGACGTCGCTCTGGTGTTCCAGAATTTCTCGCTTTACCCGCGCTGGACCGTCCGCCGAAACCTCGAGTTTCCACTACGGGCTCCCGGCCGGCGCGTTGCCGAGGCGGAGATTCAGCGCCGCGTCGGCTGGGCCGCGGAGCTACTCAAGATATCGCGCCTTCTCGATCGGGAGGCGTCTCGGCTGTCGGGGGGCGAGATGCAGCGGGTGGCGATCGGCCGTGCGATTGTGCGCCGCCCCCGTCTGTTCTTGATGGACGAGCCGCTGACCAACCTGGACGCGAAGTTGCGCGAAGCCTTGCGCGTCGAGTTGGTCGAACTGCGTCGGGAGCTGAGCACGCCGATGGTCTTCGTCACCCACGATCAAGCCGAGGCCCTGTCGATGGCCGATCGAATCGTCGTGCTGTCCGAAGGACGGACGCTTCAGACCGGCACTCCGCGCGAAATCTACGAACGGCCCGTCTCGCCGGTAGTGGCGCTGCAGCTCGGTCAGCCTGCGATCAATCTGATCCGGGTGCGCCGCGTCGACGGCCATTGGGTGGCCGCCGACGGGACTGCGCTCATGCCCGCCGAATCCGCGGGAGAGAGCGAGCGGCTGCTGGGCATTCGCCCCGAGAACATCGCCGTGGGCGGGTTCGAGACCGGCGGCCATGGTGCGCCCGGTCCGCGCGACGCCAGGGTCGAAATCGTCGAGTATATCGGCCCGAGCACCACGCTCTTGTGCACATGGGCGGGTGCTCGCATTCACATCGTCGTCCCGCGCCGCTGTGCAAGTCGCCCCGGCGATCGCGTCATCCCGCGCATCGACGCGGCCCGAGCGGTGCTTTTCGACGTCGCTTCCGAACCGACCCACCGTCCCTCGCAGGCGTTGCCTCGCTTGCCGCCTTCGTTGCCCACGTTGCCAGTACTCCCGTCGAAAGGAGATTTCGCATGAATGCACGAGCCTTTGAACCACAGTTCATGAAGATGAGCGTGCTCACCGCCGCGCTTCAAGAGCTCACACCGCGTGCTGTCCGCGACGCGGACCCCGACAAGGCCATCGAGGACTGGTTGGACTTTGCGCGCGAGATGGATTGTCCCAATATTCAGATATCGGCGGCCCTTCATCCCTCCGAGGCCGACGTCCCTCCGGAAGCCATGCTGGATCCGGTGGCCAACACGCTCGATTTGCGAAAGCCCTTCGACAAGGCCCGCGCCAAGCGCGTCCTCGCCGCCATGGACGCGACCGGCGTCGGCGTCACGGACATCGCCTTCTTCGACAACCTGCTGCACGACGACAACGATTTGCGGAAGAAAAAACAGGCTTTCGTCCTACGCATGCTCGACGCCGCGGCCGCTCTCGGGCTCAAAGCGGTCTGCGGCTTCATCGGCCGCAACCAGAAGCTGTCGATGGACGGCAACCTGCTCTTCTTCGAGGAGGTATTCATCCCGTTGCTGAAGGAGGCGAAGGCGCGCGGCATCGAGTATCGAGTCGAACAGTGCCCGATGCCGGGCTGGACCATCGGCGACTCATTCCACAACAATATCGGTTACACGCCCGCCTTGTGGATTGCTTTGCACAGAATTTGCGCAAAGCACGGCGTCGGTGACCAACTCCGCGTCCACTACGATCCCTCCCACGCGATCCTCATGGGCCAGGACACCCGGTCGGTCTTTCAGTACCTGAAAGACAGCGGGTACGATTTCATCGTCGGCGGCTTTCACGTCAAAGGGCAAGTCATCGATCCGAAGGGCGTCGCCGCCTGGGGCTACGGCGGGCAGACCGTCGAGCGGGGCGACTGGAAGGGCGGTCAGCCCTCGTCGAATCCCGCCGATCACGGCAACGCGTGGAAGAAGCAAACCGTCCTGTGCGAGCACGAGCTTCCCGGGACGGCCAAGCACGATCCGCTCGGCTACTTGCAGAACCGCACCGTCGACTGGCTGGATCACCAGCTCGCCGCGCGCGAATTGCTGAAGCTGGACGTCGCGAACACGGCGCTCGTCATCGAGCACGAATACCCTCGCGCCCGCATCCAGGACAAGGCGCGCCTGAAGCCGATTCTGCAGGGATCGATCGCGTTCGCGCGCAAGATCGACGAGGCCGCCGCCTGCATGTTTGCACTCCACCACGAGGTGCTTCCCGCGCAACACATTCCGGTTCAGGGGCGCGGGCGCGTTCCGTACTGGACCTAACGAATAGGAGCCGGCTCATGACGAAGCGAAAACTCAACGTCGCATTGATCGGTTACGACTTCATGGGCCGAGTGCATTCGAACGCCTGGCGCCAGGTCGCCCACTTTTTCAAGGACGTGCCCTTCGAGCCCGTGCTCAAGGTGGTGATCGGACGAACGGAAGCCAAAGTGGTCGAGGCTCGCGACCGCCTGGGGTTCGAGCAATGCGCGACCCGCTGGCAGAACGTGATGGATCGCCAGGACATCGACGTCGTCGACATCTGCACGCCGGGAGACGCTCATGCCGAGATTGCCGTCGCCGCGGCCAAGGCGCGAAAGGCGATCCTGTGCGAAAAGCCGTTGGCCAACAGCGTGGCCGATGCCGAGAGGATGCTCGCCGCAGTCAACGAGGCCGGAGTCGTCCATATGCTGTGCCACAACTACCGCCGTTGCCCGGCGGTGGTGTTGGCCAAGCAGATCATCGACGAGGGACAGATCGGCGAGATCCACCATTACCGCGGAGTGTATCTGCAGGACTGGGTTGTCGACCCCACCTTCCCGCTCGTGTGGCGCTTGGACAAATCCAGAGCGGGCTCCGGGTCTCTCGGCGACCTCGTGTCGCATACGCTGGACCTGTCGCGCTATCTGGTGGGCGAGCCCATCGAGGTATCGGGCTTGACGAAGACATTCGTGCCCGAACGGCCGCTGCCGGATGACCCCGGCAAACGGGGCAAAGTCACCGTCGACGATTCGGCGCAAGCTCTCGTGAAGTTCGCCAACGGAGCCGTCGGCTACTACGAGGGAACGCGGTTCGCGCCCGGCCGAAAGAACTACAATCGCTTCGAGATCAACGGATCCAAGGGAAGCGTCGCTTGGGATCTGGAACGGATGAACGAGCTCGACGTCTACATCGAGCAGGGCCCGCTCAGCGGCTTTCGCACCATCTCGGTGACGAACGCCAAGCATCCCTACATTTCCGCGTGGTGGCCACCCGGCCACATCATTGGATTCGAGCACTCCTTCATCCACACGGTCTACGATTTCATCCGCGCGATCGCGGACGGGAAACCACCGCAGCCCAACTTCGAGGATGGCCTTCAAAATCAACGCGTCCTCGACGCCATCGAGCGATCGGCGAGCACGGGGCAATGGCAGAAGATCGCCGAAAGGAAACTCGGATGACGATTCGAACGAAAGCGACCCTGGCGGCCGCGGGCCTGGCTCTGGCCATGCTCTTCGGAACGAGCCCGGCGGCCCGGGCGGACATCCCGTTGGGCGAATACGCGGGCTGGCACCTGAGTACTGATGGTCGTGTGAACCTCTTCATCAGCGTGGCGGAAGGCAACGGGGAACCCACGCAGGAGCCCGATCTTCTGGGCGCGGGCACCCAAGACACCTCGACGGCGGATAATGGGCTGCATTCAACGCGAATCCGGAATGGCTTTTTCATGAGCGTCCTGGGTTTCACCGGTTACAAGGAGATCAGCCAAGACTTCAAAGTGACCGCGCGGGTCGGGATCTGGATGAACGCTTCGGGCGCTCGCACCCAGAATCTTACTGGGGAGGTCGATCCCCGAGAGCTGTACGCCAAAATCGAGGGTCGGTGGGGCAGCGTGACGGCAGGGAGCGACTTCGAGATTTTTGCCAAAGGTGGGATGCTGGTCGACATGAAGATCGCGCACGAATACGGCCTCGGCTACCCGTGCAGCATTCTGGATGCATCGGGCGGCGCATGCGGCATGGTGGGATTCGGCGCGCCCTTTCCGGGGTGGAATCCCGGCTTCGTCTATGCGACGCCGAGCCTCGGTGGCTTCCGGCTCTCCCTTGGAGTCTACGATCCGGCCACCGTCGATAACGCCGCCCTGGATCGGGCGCCTTTGCCCCGGTTCGACGGCGAGCTGAAGTACGATTACAAAGACACGATTCACGTATTTGGCAGCGGCTTTTGGCAGGTGCTGCAAGGGACCTATCAGAATACGGGGGCGGCGGGGGGCCTGAAGGACGTCAGTGTCAATGGGTGGGGCGTTCAGGCCGGCGCGATGGTGTCGCTCGGCCCGATCATGCTGGGAGGCGCCGCGTACCAGGGGGCGGGCATCGACCCGATCTCCGCACTGGACGATAGCTCACTGACCGCGGATTCATCGGGAGTTCTGCGCGATTCCCGCGGAGCGTTCGGGCTGGGGGCCGTCCTGATTGACGCCCTGAGGTTGAAGATCGCCGGCGGAATGGGTGTCTTCCATCTCGACAAGAACAAGGACGACGCGGGCATCATGGACAGCACCGGGGCGCCCACCAATCCCTCCTTGATCCAACAGAATCTGGGGTGGACCGTGGGTCTCTACCAGACGACGGCGCCCGTGCATTTCGCTCTCGAATACTTTCGCGCGCAATCCACCTGGTACCCTTACGGTGTGGCGAGCCCCACCAATCCGATGCAGACGATTGGCGAGCTGACGCCCACACAGACCATCAACTTCATCAACGCCGGCATGACCGTCGCGTGGTGAGAAGTCGCCTCCCGAGCGTTCGGGGGCCTCGGTCGCCTTTCGGCGGGCGCAGCGTGGCTCGCGCCTGCGGTGCCATTTTGCCGTGAGGGCCGGATGTCGCCGGGATGGAGATCGAGGCTGCCAGCCGCCGGCCTGGCTCTGGCGACGGGGATTCTCGGACCGGGCCGGGCGGACGCCGAGATCCCGCTCGGGCAAGCGGCCGGCTGGCACCTCAGCACCGACGGTCGCGTCAATGCCTTCCTCAGCGTGGCGGCGGGCACGGGGCTTCCGGCTCAGGAACAGGCCGTTCTGGGGGCGGGAACGGCCGACACCCCGACCTCCACGAATGGGCTGACAGCGACGCGAATCCGGAACGGATTGCTCACGAGCATTCTCGGCTTCACCGGGACCAAGGAAGTCAACCCGAACTTCAACGTGACGGCACGGATCGCGCTGTGGATGAACATCTCCGGCAGTCGCACGCAGAACGTCGCCGGGGACGTGGATCCCAGAGAGCTGTATGCCAAGATCGAGGGCCGGTGGGGCAGTCTGCTGGCCGGTAGCGACAGCGATCTGTCTCGAGGAGGAACCCTCGTCGACATGCGAATCGCCCATGAATACGGCCTTGGATCTCCGTGCGCGACCCGGGATGCGTCGGGCACCGGGTGCGGCATGGTTGGTTTCGGCGCACCCTTTCCATGGTTCGATCCCGGCCTCGTCTATTCGACGCCCGATCTGAGCGGCCTGCAGCTTTCCCTTGGAATCTACGATCCCGCGACGGTCGACAACGGCAAGCTGGATCGCACCCCTCTACCCCGAGTCGAGGGGGAGGTGAAATTCGATGTTCATGAGATGATTCACGTATTTGCCAGTAGCTTTTGGCAAGTAATGGAAGGAACCGTGCAGGAAGTGGATGCGGCTGGGATGCAGGTGGCGAAGGATCTTCACACCAACGCCTGGGGCGCTCAGGCCGGTGGGATGGTGGCTCTTGGACCCATCCTGCTGGGAGGCGCCGCATGCGGCGGTACCGGCTACAGCCCGCTCGCCGTCCAGAGTGCATTGACCGCCGACACCCAGGGAGTGTTGCGCAATTCGCGCGGCGCGTTTGCGCTGGGAGCCGTGCTGATCGACGCCTTGAGGCTGAAAGTGGCGGGCGGTCTGGGGGTCTGGCACCTCGACAAGAACAAGGACGAGGTGGGCACCATGAACGCCAGCGGAGCGCCCACGAACCCCCAGCTGCTCGAACAGAACTTTGGGTGGACCGTGGGCATGTACCAGACGACCGGCCCCGTGCACTTCGCGCTCGAGTACTTCCGCGCCGACTCGACGTGGTACCCTTTGGGCGTGGCGAGTGCGACCAATCCAATCGTCACGGTCGGCGTCTTGACTCCCCGTCAGGCGGTGAACTTCGCCAACGCGGGCCTGACGCTCGTGTGGTGATCGCCCACGGCGCGAGCCGTTCGATTCGCTGCGCGGCGGGCCCGAACGCGTCGAGCGAAAGCGGCTCGAATTCTTGGTCGTGCTTCGTGCCGTCGCGCGGCAAGCCGGTTGCTGGGCTGTGGCGGCCCTCTCGTGTAAGCTCAGAAGCGCCATGGAGATCGCGAACCGAGCGATCGCTCTCTGCGTCGTCGCGCTCGGGAGCCCCGCGATTTCCTGCTCGACGGGCGCCGCAGGCTCCGGCGGCAATGAAGGCGGCGCCGACTCCCCTGTCCGAGAGCCGATCGACTCCGCCGCACAAGAGCTCTCCGACGGCCACCGAGCCGCATGACCCTTCGGGTTTCGACCCATCTTGGGCTCTTCCCGCGCGCGGCGCTCGCGATCCTTGCCGCGGCAGCCATGGCGCTCGGGGGGTGCAGGACAAAAGTGGCCAACGGAGGCATCGAGGGGGGGGCCGCGCTTGCGGACCCGGATGGGGGCGGAGAGAGGGTCGCAATTTCCGTCCCCGAGGGTGGAGCCGGCGCCAATGGCGCCCCCCCGATGCTGCACGCGGTCGCACTCATCACGCCGGTGATGAACATCGCCGAGTGGGCGCCGCGCGATGGGTCTAGGGCGAGCGACGAGCGTAAGGGCGCCGTGCGCCTCGGCTATCTCCGCAAGGGCGACACGGTCGCGGTCAAGCCGCAGATGCTCAGGAAGCCGAGCTGCCCCGAGGGCTGGTACGAGCTGCGGGCCCCACCGGGGAGCCCTGCGGGCAGCACGGGCGGATTCGTCTGTGGCAAGCACGTCACCCTGGATCCCGACGACAAGGAGCTCGCCAGCGCGCCACGCGCGCCGAACATGACCGGACCCTTGCCGTACGACTACGGACTGAACCTCGTCGACGGCGCCCCGCTCTACCGCCGCCCGCCGCTGCGCCGGGAGCGCAAGCAGTACGAAAGCGGACTCGCGGTGGGACGCGCGTACCGCAACAAGGACGGCGACGACGGCGCACCCGCGCCCGAAGCCGCCGGCTCGCACGATGAAGACAATTCGGCCTGGTACCTCGCACACAAGGGCCGATCGCAGCTCTCGATGGACGATTTGAAGGGCGAGACGTCCCTCATCGTGCAGCGAATGGTCAAGGGATTCTACCTGGGGCTCGACAAGGAAGTCCACGCCTTTTCCGGCACCTTCTGGCGGACGACGCGCGGCATGTTTGTGCCGAAAGAGCACGTCTTGGTGCACGACCCGAAGGTCGAATTCGAGGGCGTATGGCTCAACGCGCCGGGCGAGCCGCGGCACCTGCCGCTCGGCTGGATCACCAACCCGCACCAGTGGAAGTACGCCCTCGACGACGACTCGAAGATGCACCGGCGCGAGCACGTCGACCGCTTCACCATCGTCCAGCTCACGGGCAAAAAGCGCACCTTCGAAGACAAAACGTACTGGGAAACGGCCGAAGGCTGGTGGATGCGTGCCGTGGACGGCACGATGACGAACCCGGGCCCCCCGCCCAAAAATCTCGCCTCCGGCGAGAGATGGATCGACGTGAACCTCGGGTTGCAGAGCCTCGTCGCGTTCGAGGGCGACAATCCGGTGTTTGCAACGATCGTCTCGACCGGCCGGCACAACGACGACCCCGTCCAGGACCATCACACTCGCCCCGGCGAGTTCCGTGTTCGCGAGAAGCACATTTCGGCCACGATGGACAACGACACGGCGACGGACGGGCCGTACTCGATCGAGGACGTCCCCTGGATCATGTACTTCGACGGGAGCACGGCGCTGCACGGCGCGTTCTGGCACTCGCGTTTCGGCCACGAGCGCAGCCACGGCTGCGTGAACATGACGCCGCACGATGCTCACGAGCTGTTCGGCTGGGTGGGCCCGAAGCTGCCCGACGGCTGGCACGGCGTGCGCGCGACGGATGCGAATGCGGGGACGCGCGTCGTTGTGCACGATAACGACAAGACCGCCGAGCAATCGAAGAAGGAAGAAGACGCCAAGGACCCGGGCGCGAAGGACGAATCGGCTCGGTAGAGGGCCGAGGGGTCAGGAGTTGTAGAGCACCCTTCGACTTTTGCGCGACGCGCGCGCTCGACCGGATCGGCGCTCGGGTGCCCGACCTGTCGCGCTACGTCAACGATTGACCGAGTCGTTCGTGCGTTCCGACGATCCGTCCGGCGGCGCGCAGCACCCGCGACGCGTGCGAGCGGTTGCTCTCACCGCTGCCGTAGCGCGATCTCCGCCTCGAAGGCCTCCGGGTCGCGCTCGTACCGGGCGCTTGTCTCAGCGATGAAGGGGCTCGTGTACGCCTCGGGCTTGGGGTGCTCGATGACGGCGACGATGGCCTTGGCGGCCGCCTCGACCGACTGCGCGCCAGGCACGAGTGGGGACGATGGTCATCGAGCGTCAGGACCGTTGCTCCCGACTTCGTCTCTTCGCTTCTCGAACATCGAGCTTGGACGGCTCCCCCCATTCTCCGGGCGTCCGTGCCGGAAGGATGACGCCGAGCACGAGCTCGCCCCGCACGTTGACCTTGGCTTGAACACGGGCTGTCGTGAAGCCCTTGGCTTTGGCCGAAGCTTCGAGCTCATGCATCAGCACCCGGACTCCAAGCGTGAGGTTCATAACTAAACATTTGACCAGTCGTGTGGCGCCGTCAAGAGTCAGGGCCGGAGACCTTCAAGACGGCCGTCGCCGGCGAGGGCTGGAGTCACCTTCAGCTTGCCGGCGAGCTTCTTGTCACGCTCGACGCCGCCGATAGGCGTTCGGCTTCGATGCTCGAGATCGTCGACGGTATGGGGCCACAAGCTACGGATTGCACACCCCGACGCGGCACGCGTCGGCCGCCGGGCACACCTGGCCGCAGGTTCCGCAGTTATTCGGGTCGGTCAGCTCATCGACACAGGCTCCGCTGCACGCGATGTCACCCTTCGGGCAGGCGCACGCGCCGTTCGTGCACGTGGCTCCATCGGGACACTGGTTGCCGCAGCCGCCGCAGTTGCCGGGGTCGCTCGTGAGGTCCGTGCAGGCTTGACCGAAGCACGTCGTGCAAGCCGTCTGCCCCGTCGTACAGTCGCACGCGCTGTTCACGCAATTCGCGCCAACCGGGCACGTCGCCCCGCACGCGCCGCAATTCTCCGGGTCAATGGAGCTATCGACGCAATGTGGAGGCGAGCCACAAGTGATCTGCGTCATCTCTGGCCCGCACGGAACACACATTCCGCCCTTGCAGACCAAGGCGGCGGAACACGTTACTCCGCACAGGCCACAGTTATTGGGATCGATCATCGTGTCTGTGCAGGTGCCGCCGCAATCGGTGTTCCCGATTGCGCATTCGCAAACGCCAGCCGTGCATGCCTCATCGGCCGGGCAAACGTTGCCGCAGGTTCCGCAGTGATTCGGGTCGGTCGAGAGACTCGTGCAGAAGCCGGCGCATAGCGTCTCCACGGTCGCACACTCGGTCGGTGGCGTGGATGGAGATGCCGCTTCGGTGCTGGCCGGCACATTGGCGTCAACCAATTGCGCAAGCTCTGGCCCCCCATCGTTGATCAGCGGACCCGTGCGACCGCCACACGCGCCGACGAATGGGATGAACGAAAACGCGACGACACTCCGCATGGCCCCTCGGTCATTGGGTCGGACAGCATCGCACGGCAGAGCTCGAAGCGGCGCGGTTCATCGTGGCGGCATCGACGGGATTCTTTGGCCCACTCGCTTCGTCCGTCGCCTCCGAAACGACTCCGATAATCCTCCTCCACGAAGCGACTCCGCAAGTACCCTCGACGGGCGGGGTCACATCGTTGCCGATGACTTTACGCGTTCGGGCACCGTGTTCGCGTAAGAACGGAATGGCTCGCGATTGGGGCAGTTGCCGCGATGCGTCAGGCTGCGCGACTGGGGAAGCTGGCGAGGATCCCTTGCACGACGCGCCGAAGTAGGCCGGTGTCGATGCCCTTGCTCAGGTCGACACGCGAAATGGCGGAACCTCGCCACACTGCGGTCTTGGGCTAGGCGGGGCA
>Ga0187863_10000153_pt1 | contig 60628 bp, 46 predicted proteins | sample June2016WEW_11_1_FD_132975 | JGI IMG/M metagenome (GOLD analysis project Ga0187863, IMG submission 132975) | Peatland microbial communities from SPRUCE experiment site at the Marcell Experimental Forest, Minnesota, USA - June2016WEW_11_10 | ecosystem: Environmental > Terrestrial > Soil >...
AGGTCGCGGTCGGGGTCGGGGTCGAGGTCGAGGTCGAGGTCGCGGTCGCGGTCGCGGGGTCGGGGTCGGGGGTTCGCGGGTCCGGGCCGAGTTTGGGGATCCGCGGGGTCGGTCGATCAGCGCAGGCGGGGAGCGGGCATTCCGAAGTACTGCTTCACGTGCGCGACCAGCTGTCGATCCGTCGGATGGTCCACCGTCTCACTGCCAACGATCTTCGGTTCGATCGCTCGATCGTGATCGTGGACATACGACAAGAATTGAACTTTCGCCGTCGAAGGCCCCAAGACAAGGATTTCGTCGAAACCGTCGAGAGCGCGTGCGGTGTCGCGAAACAACGCCCGCAGGTCGTCCGGATGGTTGTGCTCGGCCGTACCCCCCTTCGGATGTCGGTGAATGTGCCGATGGGGTGAATGAAGGGTCGCCTCGTCGAAGCCGTCGGCTTGCACGTGAAAAATGCGAGCCTCTTGGTGATCGATCCAAACTGCCGCGTGAGTGGTCATGGCCGTCGGCCGTCTTACTACGCAAAGCGATCGCGGACCAACTGTGGCTCGGGAACGCGTGTTGCTTGCTGAATGGATCATGGCGCAGCAGGATTCGGACCGGTCGGTCGACTTGCCCGTGCGAAGCTTGGAAATTTTCGAGGGAAACGGCAGAAGCGCGCGAGCCCTGCGAGTCTTTTGTCCCACCCGAAACGCCTCGACCGACACGAGCGATTGCGCGAGGTGCCCCTTCCTCCATTCCGTGTCGGATACGAACGTCTCGTGCGCACCCGCCGGCGTTGCGCCCACGCCCGAGTCGGCACTCGACGGACCCCTGTTTCTCGGCCCGGATGCTTTGGCCAAGCGCACGCCGGTGGGCGCCGTGTGCGCCGCTCACTCGGTCGCCGTACACGTCGACGTCTCCGTCGCGCGGGCACGCCTGCTGCTCGACCGCAACCCGCAGGTCGTCGTACTCTCCGCCAACGACGAGGTTCGCGGCACCCTCTCCGCCACCGAGCCCGCGGACGGACTCAGTTCGCTCGGTGAGCTGGCGGCCGACGGTCCAGTGCTTCGGGAGTCTGCCCCCTTGATCCACGCGATCGATCGGATGGTGCACGGGCACATGCGGTTCCTGGCGGTAACTCGGGAGGATCGTCGCTTCGTGGGCCTCATTTCGGATCTCGACGTGCTGCGATGGGTTGCAAGGCGACGGACGCCCGGTCAACGCTGAACGAAGGGCGCCGGTTCACGGCGTGGTCGAGCGGCCACGATGTCGCCGACATCCGCCTGTTGGCGCGGGATCTCGGTGCGCGGCTGACCCGAGTGCCGCCGCACGATGGCATCGACCTGCGAGCGCTCGAGGGTCTCCCGGGTCAGAAGGTCTTGGGCGATCGCATCAGGCGTCGCGCCGCGCTCCTCAGCTCAAGTGGCACCCGGCGGCGGAATATGGTCGAGGCGATCGCGCAACAGCGCGGCAATTCGCTCCTGCGCCGATGCGTCGGACACGGCCGCTGCGCGGAAGCGCAGGCCCCCGCGCGACAGATGAGGCAAAAACGTCGACGGAGGCGTCGACCCCACCGAGATGAGCTCGAGGACGCGTGCCCGGACGCTCGGGCAAGGCTCCGTATAGACAACCGCATCCCGCTCTCCGGGCGCGCCGCCGACGATCAGGAGAAACCCCGGAGCATCGGGGGCTTGGCTACAGCCCTGCTCGTCGAGCGGCCAATCGTCGGTCCACGCCACTTCCGTCGCTTCATCCCAATGAGGAAACGCGGCCGGATGATGGGTGGGCAAGCCGAGAACGGCCCGAAGCAAATCCAGGGTCGACAGCATGCCCACGGCGACCCCTGCGCCGTCGACGACAACCAGGTGGTGCCGGTCGGTGCGCGCCAGTTGGCGCGCCGCGTGGTCGATCGTGGTGGAGGCGTCGACGCAGATCGCGGGCTTGCTCATGCGTTCGCCCGCAAGGCCCTTGGCATCGAATAGGTCGCGCAGCGAGACGACCCCGATCGGCCGATTGGCGTCATCGACCACAGGAACGGCACCTACACGAAACGACTGGAGCAGATCGCGAACCTCGAGCAGCGAGGTCTCGGATCGGACCGCGAGCAGTTCGCGATTCATGATCTCGGCGACGTTGCGGGCCATGTCTCGCGGAGACGCAAGACGCAGGCCACTGCGCGGATCCCAGCCGCCATAGAGTCGGCCGCGGCAAGTCTTGCGTCCTCGTGCAAGCTCGGCAGGGCCGGCCGATCCCAATTCGCCTCGCCGTGGCGTCACCGCGATTCGGGCGGCCTCACCGTCGTGCGCTGCATCGTAATTCCGTATTCGTGCAGCTTGTATTGAATTTTCCGGACGCTGATGTCCAGCATTTGCGCCGCCTGCGAGGTCCTGCCGCTGCAGGCCTCGAGCGTGGTCAAGATGAGGTGTCGCTCGACCTCTGCCAGCGTGGAGCCCGGGATGCGGACGCTCCCGCGAGGCAGAGCGCCGACGCCGGCGGGCAGGTGTTTGGCGGTGAGTCGCACACCATCACACAAGACGACGGCGCGCTCGATGACGTTTTCCAACTCTCGGACATTGCCGGGCCATCGGTACCCGGTGATGCGCTCGACGGCGTCATCGGCGAAGCCGTCGATCGATTTGCCGTTCTCCGTTGCGAACCGCCGAAGAAAATGCGTCGCCAGCGGAAGCAAATCGCTCGGGCGTGCCCGAAGCGGAGGCATCTCGATGTTGACGACGTTCAGCCGGTAGTAAAGGTCCTCGCGAAACTTGCCCGCAGCCACTTCGGCCGGAAGCTCGCGGTTGGTAGCGGCGATGACCCGCACGTCGACTTTCAGCGTTTCGTTGCCGCCGACGCGCTCGAAGGTCCTCTCCTGCAGAAATCGCAGAAGCTTGACTTGGACCGCGGGAGAGATTTCGCCGATCTCGTCGAGGAAGAGCGTGCCGCCGTCGGCCTGCTTGAAGCGGCCTTCGCGCCGCCCGGCCGCGCCCGTGAAGGAGCCCTTTTCGTGGCCGAAGAGCTCACTCTCGAGAATCGTCTCCGCGAGCGCCGCGCAGTGGAGCTTGACGAAGGGCGCGCGCGCGCGGGGGCTGTTCTCGTGAATGGCCTGCGCGACGAGCTCCTTGCCCGTACCGCTCTCGCCCGCGATGAGGACACTGGCCTTGCTCGGTGCGACTTGCTCGATAATGTCGAAGACCTCCTGCATCGCCGGACTCGAGCCGATGATGTTGTCGAAGCGAAGGTGCTCGGTCAGCCGTGTCCGAAGCTCGGTCGCCTCGTCGCGCAAGTGGCGCCGCTCGATCGCGCGGCGGATCACCAGCACGAGCTCTTCGATTTGCAACGGTTTGGTCAGATAGTGCTCTGCCCCCTCGTGCATGGCGCGAACGGCGGTCTCGACGTCCGCGAAGGCGGTGACGAGCACGACGATGAGATCGGGGACGACCTCGCGGGCCTGGCGAAGCAGCTCGATGCCGTCGAGACCGGGCATGCGCAGGTCGGTGACGAGCACGTCCGGCGCCGTTTCCTGCACGCGGGCAAGTGCCTGCAACCCGTCCTCCGCGACGGTCACATCGAACCCTTCGTCCGCGAGCAGAGTCGATAGCCCGCTTCGGGCACTGGCCTCGTCGTCAGCTACGAGGACGCGAACGCGCGTTTGCGGCTCCATTTCCTTATTTTCCGTATCGGTTTATTTTCGTGCAGAATTTACGTGAAGGCGCAATCAGCGCGCCGCATCCCCGCGAAGGCACTCGGGAAAGCCGCTCTTGTATCACGATAGCGGGTGCACCCAGCACGGATCGGGCCGCCTCGCAGCGGATGCGCCGCATCACTCCAAGGCATCGGCGCTGCCTTCACCGGCCGTGGCCTGGGGCTGCGCGGGAATACGAACGGTGAACACGGTGGAGCCCGGGCGACTCTCGAACCATACGTCTCCCCCGTGATCGGTGACGATACGATGCACGATGGATAGCCCGAGGCCGGTGCCGCGTTCCTTGGTGGTGTAAAACGCGTCGAAGATCGGTGCGGCCGAATCCAGCACACCGCTGCCGCTGTCGGCCACGTCGAACTCGACATGGTGCGGCAAGCGACGCACCCGGACAGCGACGCGCCCGCCGGGGCCGACCGCGTCAAGGCCGTTGCGCACGAGATTCACGATCACCTGCTTGATCCGCTCGACATCCAGCTTGGCCGCGGCCGGCATCGGAAATGGCTCGACTTCGAGCACCTTGTTTTGCGCGTCGGCCTCCGGGCCAAGCAGCAATCCGACGGATCGAGCGATCTCGTTGGCGTCGACGTCCACGAGCGCCAGCGGGCGCGGTCTTGCGACCTCCAAAAAATCCGTCACCAGCGCACTCAGCCGTCGAATCTCGGAACGCAACACGTCGGTCGCTTCACGGGCCGCCGGGGGGACGCCGGGAGTTCGGGCGAGCGTGCGATCGAGGACCGACAAGTGCAGGTTCGCGCCGTTGAGAGGGTTGCGAATCTCGTGCGCGAGGCCCGCAGCCAGAACGCCCGTCGCGGCGAGGCGCTCATTGTGACGTGCTCGTCGCTCAAGCTCTCTCTCGTGGGTCAAGTCGATGCCCACGACAACGACGGATCGACCCCCCTCGGCGTGAGAGTGGCGTACGGTCGCGTGCCACCGCAGCACGCGCGGCCTCCCTGCCCGGGTGCGAATATCGGCCTCCATTTGGACCGGCAGCCCATCCGACCCGCCGAGCCACTGCGCCCGCACGGTCGCGGCCCGGTCGCCGAAGAGCAACACGAAGACATTGCCGGCGGCGAGCTCGTCGAAGGCGTAGCCCGTCGTACGCTCCGCCTTGCGGTTGGCGAAGACGAGCCGCCCGCTCGGATCGAAACGCAGCACGACGACGTCGGCCCCTTCCAACACGTCGCTCAGTGGCTGTGGAGGCGCAGCGATCGCGGGGTGATCCGCTCCGCTCTCCAGAGCGCGGAAGCGTCCGATTCGCTCGGCGAAGTCGTCTTTGTAACTTTCGACCAGGATCGCCAGATCGAGGTCGCACACGCGAACGACGGCCAAGTTCACTTCGCGATTCGCCTCGCGATCGCCGGCGAAGCCGTCGGCCACCACGCGCAACAAGGCGGCTCGGACGCGAGACATCGCGGCGATGACATATCGGACCGGAAGGCCGGCACGGACATGCGCGTGCCCGATGCGCGCCCGGCCGTCCATGTAGGTCGCGTCGTACGGACCGGACAGAAGCTCACTGAGCCATACCTTAAGAGAGCCTTTGAGGCGCCGCGCCTGAGCTTCGTCTCGCAGAACGGCGAAGGCCCCCTCGTGGGTCCGGATGAGCGCATAGAACTCGTCGGCGATCGCCTCGAAGTGGGGCTTCGCGATCGGGTGCAGGCGCTGGAGAGCCGCCGCATCGGCTTCGGAAAAGCCGATGTAGCTTTGCATCTCGCCGAGTAAACCTGGATCCATCGAATAGCCCTTACGCGCGGCGCACGGTTTGCGCGCCTCGGCGAAAATTTCCGATTGCATTCTGCGGCGGCGGCGAGCGCGACGGAAACGTCATCGCGCCGGCACACTTGCGAAACGCATCGCATCGAGCGCCTGCCAGACCCTCGCGGTGAATGTCAACGGCGGCTGGCGGCTCACGCCTTGCCGTTGCTCTCAAGAGTCAGGCCACCGGTCCCGCAGCGCTCTCGGGCCGGCGGCGGCCGGATGGTGGCCGGACCATTGCATCGGTCCACAAGGCATGAGTCCCGCCCCCACCATCCGGCACATTCTGGTCCCTCACGACTTCAGCGACACGGCGGAACGCGCCCTCGCCTACGGCGTCGCGCTCGCGGAAAAGTTCGGCGCTCGGCTCACAGTGCTCCACGCGTACGAAGTTCCTGCGTATGCCTATCCCGACGCGTTCGTCGCGAGCTTCGACTTTTCTTCGGAAATCGAGCGCGCTGCGGCGAGCTCGCTCGAGGACATCAAGGCGCGGATGATTCCCGCGAACACGAAGGTCGATTTGTCGCTTCGGCGCGGCGTGCCCTGGGTGGAGATCACGTCGGCCGCGGCGGAGACGAAGGCGGACCTCATCGTGATGGGGACCCACGGCCGTCGCGGCATCGCTCGCGTGTTGCTCGGAAGCGTTGCGGAGAAGGTCGTTCGGACGGCGCCGTGCCCCGTTCTAACGGTGCATCTGCCGGACAGCGAACCGCCGAAGGCCGCCGCAGCCCAAAGGGGTTGATCTCCCAACCCACCTTCTCAGTGCGCTGACCGGCATGACTCCGGCCGACGGGAGCCAACCGACTCTGACGCTGGCCGACTTGAAGATCCCCGAGGACGTGCCGCTGACCGTCCCGCGGACAGCCCGGTGCCGATTGAAAGAGGAGGCGAAAGTCCGGCATCGGGCCGCTCGACTATGGCAGACTCGGTCGACCGTGGAGCCCGGACTCGACCCCGCCACCCCGCAGCCGCCCGAGGACGACGAGGTACCCGACAATCCGTTCGGGCTCTTGCCCATCATCGTGCTCGTCGTGCTGGTCGCCGGCGGCCTGCTGGTCGCATTCCGCCTCCGCGACGCATCGAGCATACAGGACTGCGTCTGGTCGGGACGGAAGAACTGCGCGCCCATGGACACGGCGAACACGCCCTGACGCGTGCAGCTGCGTCCGCAGCCGGCCGGAATGGTAGCGTCTCCAGTGATGCGTCTGGCGCTCCTTTTCACGGACCCTGGGGTGATGCAGCGCGGGCGGTCGAAGCCCATCGGGGGCTGGAGGACCGCTTCGAACCGAGGGCGACGGACCCCTTGGGGGGTCGGGTGATCCCCGATCCCTCCGCCACCGTCGTCTCCGGATCCACGGCTCCGGTGATCGATGCGCACCATCACTTCTGGCGATACGACCCCAAGGCCTACCCGTGGATCGACGATTCGATGTCCGTCCTGCAACGCGACTGGCTGCCCGCCGACCTCGCCTTCGAGATCGGTAGAGCCGGTGTGGATGGGGTGATCAGCGTTCAGGCCCGGCAAACGATCGACGAGACCCGGTGGCTCATGAGCCTGGCGGCTGCGCACGAATTCATCGTCGGTGTCGTCGGCTGGGTACCGTTGGCCAGTCCCTCGGTGCGCGCGGACCTCGTGAGTCTCACGACGGCCGACCGCACACTTCGTGGCGTGCGACACGTCGTCCAAGAGGAGCCCGATCCGACATTTTTGGGCCGCGCCGATTTCAACGCCGGCATCGCCACGCTGCGCGAATTCGCGCTGGCGTACGATCTGCTCATCACCGATCGACAAATCCCGGCCGCGATTGCATTCGTCGACCGGCACCCCGGCCAAGTGTTCGTCCTGGACCACGCGGCAAAGCCGCGCATTCGCGACGGCGCCCTCGATCCATGGCGCGCACACATTCGAGAGCTTGCGCGCCGGCCGCAAGTCTATTGTAAGCTCTCCGGCTTGGTGACCGAGGCCGCACCCGCCCATTGGACCGACATCGATCTGCGCCCGTACCTGGATGCCACCCTCGAGGCGTTCGGCCCGGATCGGATCCTCTTCGGCAGCGATTGGCCGGTGTGCCTTTTGGCCTCGTCCTACCGGCGGTGGGTCGAGGCGGTCCGGAGATTCATCGCCGAACTCACGCCGTCGGAGCGCGCCCAGATCCTGGGCGGCACGGCGCGGCGCGCCTACCGGCTGTAGCGATTGGGCAGCACCCAGAGGACCCATGAAAGCCGGCATTCTGTTCGACGATCGAAGCATCCGCCTGGGTCACGCGCCCGATCCCGTCCTCGGCCCCGGCGAAGTTCTGGTTCAGCCGGCGTACGCCGGCCTTTGCGGCACGGATCTTCACATCTTTCGCGGTGAATTTCGAAGCCGTGTCAAGTTCCCGGCCATCCTCGGCCACGAGTTCGGCGGCACGATCGTCGAGCTCGGCAAGGACGTCGGTGAGCTCAAGGTCGGAGATCGGGTGGCCGTCGACCCCATCGTGTCGTGCCATCGGTGCGCGTCGTGTCTCGTCGGGCAGATCAATGCCTGTCGAACGCTGAAGCTTCTGGGCGTGGACCTCGACGGCGGCTTCGGTCAGTTGATCAACGTCCCGGTCGGTCACGTCTTCGCCTTGCCCGACAACGTCCCCCTGCATCAGGTTCCGCTCGTGGAGGTGTACAGCCTGGGCCACCACATCTTGCGTCGCGGGCGGGTGCAGCCCGGCGAGACCGTGGCCATCCTGGGCGCCGGGAAACTCGGGCTCTCGGTGCTTGACGTGCTCTGTCATAGCGCGGGGGCCGCCGTCACCCTGATCTGCGACGTGCAACCGTTCCGATTGCGGACGGCGCGTGCGATCGGGGCCGACTACACGATCGACGCCACGAGCGAGGATCCGGTCGATCGCATTCTCGATCTCACCCAGGGGGTCGGGGTCGACTGCGTCATCGAGTGCATCGGGCATCATCACCCGGTAAGCGGACAGGAGGCCCCGTTGGCGCAAGCTGTGAAGATGATTCGCAACGGGGGACGCATCGTGACCGCCGGTCTCGGTGAACAGCCCGCCGCCGTGCACTTCAAGACACTGGTCATCAAAGAGGGCGAAATCATCGCATCGCGAGTGACGCTGGGCGAGTTCCCGCGCGCCATTCGTCTGCTCGGCAAGGGCCTCTTGCATCCCGATTCACTCATCACGCACACGATGCCGCTCAACGAAATCGCGCGGGCGTTCGATCAGCTGGATCGCGAAGAGCCGAGCACGATCAAAATCGTCGTCGACGTCCAAGCCGCGTGAGTGTCGTCTCCCGCGGAGTCGCTGTGCCGACGTTCTCGAACCCCGTCATTGCCGGATTCCACCCGGACCCGAGCGTGTGCAGGGTCGGACCCGACTTCTACCTCGTCACGAGCAGCTTCGAGTACTTTCCGGGCGTCCCCATTTTTCATAGCCGGGATCTCGTTCACTGGCGGCCGATCGGTCACGTCCTCACCCGAAAGAGCCAGTTGGATTTGCACCGCATGCGGGCGTCGGGCGGAATTTACGCGCCGACGATTCGTCATGCGCGCGGTCGCTTCTACGTCATCACGACCCATGTTTGGGGCGGCGGCAATTTTTTCGTAACGGCCAAGCGTCCCGAAGGGCCGTGGTCCGAGCCCGTCTGGTTGGATGCGGACGGAATCGATCCGTCTCTGTCGTTCGTCGACGACAAGGTGTATTATACAAGAAACGGCAAGGGGTCGGACTTCGACCACCCCGTCATTGTTCAGGCCCCGTTGGACGTGAAGACCGGCAAGCTGCTCGGGCGTCCGCGTCCCATCTGGGCGGGGACAGGCGGCATCTGGCCGGAAGCGCCTCATCTCTACAAGGTCGGGACCACGTATTACCTGATGATTGCCGAGGGCGGCACAGGGTACGGGCACACCGAGATCATCGCGCGCAGTTCGGCGCCCTTCGGACCGTTCGACGCGTGTCCGAGCAATCCCGTCGTCACGCATCGGGATCGCCCACGCCATCCGATCCAAGCGCTCGGACACGCCGACCTCGTCGAGCTCTCCGACGGGACGTGGTGGGCGGTACTGCTCGGGATTCGTCCGAAAAACGGCAGGCACCATCATCTGGGGCGCGAGACGTTCTTGTCCGGGGTCACGTGGACTCGAGATGGATGGCCCGTGATCGGCGATCATGGCCGGATCGAGCTCGAAATGCCGCGTCCCGCGCTCGATGCGGCGCCGGTGCCTTTGCGGGAGCGAGACGATTTCGACGATCCGAAGCTGGACCCGGTCTGGAGCTTTCTCCGCAACCCGTACCCCCGCGATTGGTCGCTTCGCGCGCGGCCGGGGTTCTTGCGCCTCATCGGATCCCGGGTGACGCTCGACGACGTCGACTCCCCTGCCCTGGTCGTCCGCCGCCAGCAGCACTTCGACCTGCGTTGTCGAACCTCGCTCGACTTCTCGCCCAGCCGCACCCACGAAGAGGCCGGTCTGACGGTGCGTGCCAACGAGAGCTTTCACTACGACCTCGCGATTCAGCTCGGGGAATCCGGGCGCGAGGCGGTCCTTCGAAGCCGAGTCCGCGGTGTGTCGCGCATCCTCGCTCGGCACCCGCTCGGCGAGGGTCCGATCGAGATCGAGCTGTCGGCAACCGCGGAGCGGTACACCTTCCGCGCGGGCCCGACCGACGCACTCGGGACTCTGGGGTCGCTGCCGACCCGGAACCTGTGCACCGAACGCATCCAAGCCTCCGGCCAGAACCATTTTACCGGTACGTGCATCGGGCTCTACGCCACCGGCAACGGCCGCCCGTCCGCCTCGCCGGCCGACTTCGACTGGTTCGACTATCGGCCGCTTTAGCGCGACCGACGCGCGCCGGTCGATCAGGGGCCCGCGCGCGGCCCGGCCGATCCCGCACGCTTCGAGCGGCGGCGCGTGGCGCGGCGAGCAAGGGCGGCTGCAGCCGCCGCGCATGCGGCGGCGGCCGATCCGTTCAGAAACCCACCGCCATCCCGGCCCGACGCGCGAACCGCTGCCGTCGAGCATGCGAGCCCGCAACCTGGCTTCGGGGGCCCGGCGTATGGAACGCCGCCGTCGTCCGCAACACACGTGGAGGCATCCGAATCCGCCGGCAGCGGGGGTCCCGCGTCGGTGATCTGCATTTGCAGCGTTGTGACGCTTTGCGGCTGAAGCGTGTACACGAAGCGGCCGCCGCCCGTTTCTCCGCCGTCGGAGCCGACGTCGGAAACCAAGTCGCCGGGCTCGAGGCTTTGGGATGCGGACGTCACCCACGACGTCCAAGATCCCGTCGTGACGCCGTCGAATGCAAACCCCTGCGTGTGCGCGACCGTGTCCAAGTTAATCGCGACGACGACGAGGTTGCCCGACGGCGGATCGGAGTACGCGCTGACCTCGACCCCCCAACAGGGATTGGGGAACTCGGTGGCCGCCACGCGCAAAAACCCAGGGCGCACGAAGCGGCTGTAATTTCCCATGACGTACAGACGCTTGGTGGGCTGGAAACCGGGGCCGCCGTTGGGTGCGGGGTCCCAGAGCGCCCCGCGACCGGGGCCGAGTGGATAGATCCACCAGTAGTGCCAGGCGTTGACGTTGGCTGAGACGAGGGCCTGGTGAATCGCGCTCGCGACCCAGAGTCCGCTGCCGATGCCGGGATCGGGGGTCGAGCTCGTCTCGTCGTAGACTTCCGTCTCCCAGAGCGACTTTCCGGCGTCCGCCACGGCCGGATACGGCGACGGTTGGGTACCTGCGTACGAGTGGGAGGCCAGGACGCCGACCTGCTTCCATGCGCCGGTGCTGTCGGCCGCAATCGCCGATTCGAACGATTGGAACGCGTTCCAATCCTGCGTCTCCGGCGCGATGACTCCCATGGGCAGCAGCCCCCCGTCGGGGAGTCCTGCGTCGCTCAGCGCCGGACCGAGATGCGCTCCGATGAATTGGGCGAGCGCGGCGGAAGTGTACAGACACGACTCGTAGCCCATCGTCTCGCCGTTGTTGGTCACGGACGTCGTGGGCTCGTTCTGCGCCGAAAGGCCCAGAAGAGGGATCCCTTGGGACTGCATCCCCTCGACGAACGAAACCAGGAGACTCGCCCAGGCGTCGTAGTACGTGGCCGAGAGCGTCCCGCCGTTTCCGGCGTCATCGGTGCCGGTCTTCCACTCGGGTGGCGGCGACCACGGAGTCGCCCACACGTTGGCGCCGCGGGCGATGGCCTTCTGCGCGGTGGCCACCTCGCCGCACCCGCCATCCGGTGCGATGCGAACGCGCAGCAGCGAGAGCCCCACGCCAGCGTCGATCGAAAACGTCAGATCGGCGCCGGCGTCGTCCATGTCGTCGTCGGTCCACGCCGAGGACGCGCCAAAGCCATTGATGATCTGCTGGGTCTGATGGGGACGGACGATCGCATCCGCGGCCTCGGCCGGCAGGGCCGTCGCGACGGCGCCGAGGATCAGCCCGGCAGCCAGGGGCAGCCGATGCCCCACAATCGGAACGTCTTGCCCCTTGACGCGCGTGGGGTCACGCCTGCGGAGGCCGATCATCCAAGTTGCGCGGACTCTACCAGAGTGCCCACCGGACGCCAGGGAGGGGAGCCCGAGGCGATGGCAATGACCGTGGCCCCGTGTGGCGGGTCATTCGCCTTGGAAACTCGCCCGGCGTCGGCCTATCGTGCGCCCATGGTAGGGCCGGTACGGGTCGTCGGGGTCGCGTGGATTGCCGTCATCCTTTTGGGTTGCATTCAGCGCAAGCTCGATTGTCCGCCCGTGAACGCATCGACCGGCGGCGTCGTCGGCACCGGGCGGAGTCTCATCGGCGCAGGTGGCATCCAAGCGTTCTCAATCCAGGGTGACAAGGACAAGGTCGCCATCCGCACAGTGGCCGTAGCGGGACAGCCGTTCACCGAGGCCGTTCGCGCCGAAACCAAGGGCGGCACCGACCACGAATGGTCGGTCCAGCTTCAAGCGCCGACCATCGAACCGGTCGAGGAAGGGGACGTTCTGCTGGCTACGTTCTATTTTCGTGCCGAAAAGCCACTCGAAGGGGCCACGACGGGACAAACGCAATTCGTCTTCGAAGAGGCAAAAGCTCCGTTCACCAAGGGGATCATTTACGGCATTGAGGCTGGCCCGGCGTGGCGCGAAGTCCACGTCCCTTTCGTGTCCAAGCAGCGGCTGGGGCCCGGGCAGGCGCAGATGACGTTTCATCTCGGCTACGAGCCCGAGACGATCGACATCGGCGGCGTCACGGTCGAAAACTTCGGCAAGAAGCTGCGGATGGCCGCGCTGCCGACGACCAAGCCGTCGAGCTTCCCCAAGTTCGTGGAGGTCGCGGTCGCACCCGTCGACGGCGGACCGCTCGCGATCGACGTGGATCCGGCAAAGACGATCGGAACTATCAGTCCTTACGTGTACGGCGTGAACTCGCAAGAGGCCCCCGGCACAGGCGTGGCGGTTCGGCGAATGGGCGGCAATCGACAGACCGCGTACAACTGGGAAATTAACGCATCGAACGCGGGCAACGACTACAAGAACCAGAGCGACGACTGGCCGTGCACGGTGCTCGGGTACACCAACTGCGGAGAGCCTGCGGCGCAGTTTCTCGACTTTGCAGCCGACAACAAGCGGATCGGCGCGGCAACACTCGCGACCGTGCCGCTCGTCGACTACGTCGCGGCCGACAAGAAGCTCGCCGTATCGGTGGACGAGAAGGCACCGAGCAAGCGCTGGGACCGATCGCTTCCGCACAAGAACGGACCGTACGCAGACGCGCCGGACCTGGGCGACGGCGTCGTGTACGAGGACGAGTTCGTGAACACCCTGGTGCGAAAGCTCGGGCGGGCAGCCCAAGGGGGTATTCAATTCTATTCTCTCGACAACGAGCCATCGCTATGGTCGTCCACCCATCCGCGCGTTCACCCCGAGAAGACTACCTACCGGGAGATGGTGACCCGTACGGAAGCGCTCGCATCAGCGATCACGACGATCGATCCGACGGCCGTGGTGCTCGGCGGCGTCATGTACGGATGGAACGAGTACCTCACGCTCGAGGAGGCGCCGGACTCGAAGGAGCTCAATGCTCAATACGGGACGTATACGGATTTTTTCCTCGCGTCGCTCAAGGAGCTCGAACAAAAGTACCATCGGCGCTTGGTGCACGTGCTCGACGTGCACTTTTACCCCGAGGTCCGAGGGACCCGCCCGATCACGGAGGACGACGAATCCGCAAAGACCGTCGCAGCGCGCCTGCAAGCACCGCGGGTATTCTGGGACCCTTCGTACCGCGAGAAAATCTCGATCGTCGATGCGTCGGGCAAGCCCGTCGGGCTCATCCCGTGGCTCTCCGCGAAGATCGCAAAGCAGTACCCGGGCACCAAGCTGTCGCTCACCGAGTACAACTTCGGCAGCGGCAATCGCGTGTCCGGGGGTCTCGCTCAGGCCGACGTTCTCGGCATCCTCGGCCGCGAAGGGGTGTACCTCGCGACGTACTGGGGAAATGGCGCGGGCAACGGGCCTCTCCCGCCGTACATCGCCGCCGCCTTCGAGCTCTATCGGAACTACGACGGCCGGGGAGGCACGTACGGCGACACCGCCGTCACGGCGAAGGTGCCGGACGTGAAGCAGGCATCCGTCTTCGCGGCGACGGACTCCAAGAGGCCCGGCCGAATGACGATCCTCGTCATCAACAAGGATGCGCGCACGAAATTCACGGGGACGATCGCCATCCGGGGCAGCACCCGATACACGGTCGCTCGTGTGTATCGGCTCGACCGAAGCGCCCCGCGGGTCCAGATCGTCGAACCGAATCTCGATATCGGCGACAACAAGATGAGCTACGATCTGGCGCCGCTTTCGGCGACCCTCTTCGTTTGCGACGCGCGCTGAGCCGCGCCCAGCACGGGGACCGCATGAACCACCCGCTCGATCCAACCCTTTTGGAAATTGGCCGCGGCGTGCGGGGGGCGATCGGCATCGCCTTGCTGGCCTCGTTCGTCGGCTGCGGTCGGCCGGGCGGCCAGGCCGTCGTCCCGAACGGGGCCGCCACGACCGACGGCATCTGCATTGGTGCATGCGAGCCCGATCCAGGGTGGGGGCCCGTGGATTGCAGCCAGCAGGACGGGATCGACACGCTGGAGATCGAGAGCTTCGACGACGACCCCACCTCAGCAGGAACGCTCGGCGTCGCTGCAGACCTTTACACCTATACCGACGGCACGGCGCCCCTTTTTTACCAAGGTCAACCAGGCGAAGCGGTCGATGGAGGCGGCTTCCAACCGTCGGTCACACCCGTGCCGCTCTGCGCCCACCCGCACGTGTACCCGAATGACGTCAACTACGTGTTTCATATTTTCGGAGGGCCATTCAAGGGGTGGGGCGGGGGCTTTGGGGTGCCCATGGCGAAGCTCAACGGGCGTGAGCCCAATGGAGGCAACCGCGACCAGAATCCGTACGCGGATCCCAATGCGCCGAAGGATCTGTGCTGCCCCGTGGCCGCTGGTGAGCCCGGCGCCCCGTGTCCCACGAATGTGCCGTTGCCACCCGAGTGTCCGCCGGCCGCAACCGAGTTCGCGGTGTGGATGGGGACCCTCGACGTCAGCGGCTATGACGGCGTGAGCTTCTGGGCGCGGCGAGGGCCGAACGGCCAGGCCGGTCTGCGCGTTACCGTGGGCGACAAGTACACAGACGACGACATCAACTATCTCGCCCAGCGTCAGCAAGCGGCGACCGGCCAATCGCAACCGATTTACTGCGATCGCGTGCGCGAGTGCGATTGCAATCAGAACCACCAGGCGTGCGAATTCTTGCCCCAGCTGCCGCTGGACCAGGGCCTGCAATTTCCCGCAGGCGCATCGGGCTACTTTTGCGGCGACCAGTTCCCGCCCAATGCGGACTTGATCTCGGTCTGCAGTGCGAGCGAACTGAGCTGTGTGGGATTCAATGGTGGACCGAGCACGTGCTGCGGCGTAACCAACTGCAATCAGCCCTATCCGGCCTACCCGTGCGATACGTTGCCGGACGCGGGGACCTTTGCCGACGCTGCCGGCGCCTACGGGGACCCTCAATTTTTCGGTCGCCCCTGCACTCCCTTCGCGTTTGCCACCGGCGTCGCCGGAAGCTATTGCTTCAACCCCGCAACGGACCCGCCGCCGGCTGCTCCGGTGGATGTGTGCGGCGACTTCTGGATGACGACGGTGGATCTGGGCACCGATTGGACATTTTACAAGGTCCCATTCACTGTTTTGCACCAGCAGGGCTTCGGCAAGAAGTCGGATCTTTTCGACTTGCACGCCGTGTCGGTCGTCCGCTTTACGTTCGACATCGGCTGGATCGACTACTGGATCGACACAGTCAGCTTCTATCGCGAGGGCGACGGGGGCAACTTGGCGACGGCAATCGTCAATTGAGGAAGTGACGGGGACGGGACGGGGCCCGTCCGGCGCATTCGCCGCCGGATGCGTCAAAGGCAGTCGAAGAACTGGATGTCGTCGATCCACAGGTCAAACACGCGTCCGGGTGCGATCGACCAGTTCATCGCGATGAGCTTCGAGGGCGTGATGGCCGGAAACGGATCCCCCCAGCCGGCTTCCTGCGTCATCTCGGCGAACGATACCCGGTATTCGCGCCATTGAGTCGTGAGCGCGATCTTCTTTTGGAAGTGATTCCAACAGCTCTTGCAAACGCCGCCGTCCGGGTGAGTGTTCACGTCGGCGACCTTGAAGCTCACGGTTTGGGTCGAGGTACTCCCGACTTTCGCTTTGAACGAGATGCCCGCGTGGTCCGAGCCGTCGTAGACGCCCTCGCCGACGAAATTGGCTCCGACCAGTGCGCCCCACGCTCCGCCGCCGCTCGAGGTTTGCCCACTGATGTGCATCGCTTTCTGCGACCCGTCGGCGCCACCGGACGACGTCACGAGGTGGATCGGCAGGAGCGACGAGCCCACGTCGTCGTGACTCGCAAACCAATAGCCGCTCCGGTCCGCCAGCTTCAGCAACTGCAGGTCCCCGTCTTCGAAGTCGTCGATGACGCCATCGATGGCGGGACGAGTGCCCTTGGTGCAGACTTTCGGTCCCTGACCGGGGGCGACTGGACAGGTGGCTCGCAACGACGAGTCGACGCAAGCGACGCCGAGTACGCCAATCGCCACGACCCATCGGCCCGCCCCCCACGGGCCGTTTCGCCCCATGCGCGGGTCAGTAGAACGCGATGTCATCGAGCGCGATGCTGAAGGACACCGGGCTGGGGACTCCACCGTCCTCCGCCGAATACAACGAGGCCTCGAACTGGATCTTCTCGAGATTCGAAAGGTCGAACATGTCGCTCGCACAGGCAGGGAACCCGGCATCGGCCGGCGCGTAGCAGTCGCGTGTAAGCCCTGCAAACGGGAGCTTGCAGAGTGTCCAGCCGGTCCCCGAATCGCCCTGGGTGGGACAGTACGCGCCGTAATCGTCGCCGTCGCGGTTGGTCGATGTGGGAAATTTCACATGAATCGTGTTGTTGGCCATCTGGAAACCGGAACCTCGCGTGCCGGTCGTCGTTCCCATCAAGTACACTTGAAAGCCGGTGAATCCCACGCCCGCATCGCTCGGATTGTTGTTGTTGAGAGTGAAGCCGATGCCGGCCCCATAGCCGGTGTAACCAGACCCCGACGCATACACGCCGCACTGGCCCGTGCCGCTGCACCCGGGTGTCATATACGTCAGGCTGACCGTCCCCCCATCCCCGGCAGTCCCATCGTTGTAGGAGAAAAAGGAGTTGCCACCAATCAGGGGCGCCGTAGGGCACGCCGGAGCCAGCAAGCCCACGTAAAGGGCGAGTCCGGGAGTCGGAAGGCTGCAGGCGCCCGCGGCACCGCTGCTGCTGCTCGACGTGGCACTGCTCGTGCTCGTCGCGCCACTGCTGGTACTCGTCGCGCTACTGCTGCTGCTGCTCGCTGTGCCGACGCCGGTACCCGTGCTCGCGGTAGTGCTCGCGCCGGTGTCGGTTGCGCCGCAGTTGACACGGCAGGCGTTGCTGCTGCTGCAGCCGTTCGCTACGGCGATTGCCGTGGTGAACACGAGCGCCGCGCACGCGATGAGTCCTGAACGAACACCCGATGTCGCCATTTCGACCTCCGTCGCGCCAGCCCGCGCGCCCGTAAGGACGCTTTACCAAATCGAAACCGCAGGGTCCACCTCTTCCGGCCTGCAGAAACGTTGCGGCGGAAACCTTGCGGCCCGACCGAATCACCACCAGATGTTGGCCGAAAGGGACAGGACGTCGGAATCCGGGACGACGTCGAGATTGTCGACCGCGGGTTCGCCGGTGCGTACGGTGGTGTACCGGCCGTCAAACCAATGGGAGTATTGCAGGACGAGCGCGTCGGTTGCCGTCCAGCCGGTGCGGAAAATGACCCGCGGAGAAAGCACCGAGAAGGCCGTGCTGCTGTCATCGATCGCAGGCATGACGCGGTCCAAGCGGGCTGAAAAGGCAAGCCACGGCAGGACGCTGTAGGTCCCCTCCGCACCCACTTTGATCTTGGTGACTCCGTCTCCGTAAACGCCCTTGGTGACCGCGACCCCGTCCAAGACGCCGGGCTGGCGGGGAAACGCGCTGCTCACGCTCGTGCCGAGGCCGAAGACGCTCACGAACACGTCCGGTCCGTCTCCAGCGAACGGGGCCGGGAAACTCAGCAGTCTTGCGAGGCTCAAGTCGTACTGCGCGCCGCCCGTCGTCAACGTGCCGGTCGCATCGCCGCCGTTGGCCACCGGGCCCATGTAGTCGTTGGCCAGCCCTGGGCCTCCAGGTGTGTTGAGGATGCTGATAATCCGGCTGACCACGCGGGCGTGCGAGGCTTTCGTGCTCGCGAATGCAAAATAGAAATTGCCGAAGCGGTGCATCGACAGGCGGATGTCGGCAGCCAAGACCGAAAGGCTCCCGTCGGGGGCCAGGGGCCCCGTCGCGCGGTCGTCGTGACTCTGCGCGTTGATGAAGTGCGCGCCGACGGTGACCCACGATCGGTAATTGAAACCCGCGTGGAAGTGGTTGACGAACGTGGTCCCCTCTTCGGGGTCCGCGAAGTCGTTCCAGACGTCGGGCGTGATGCTGGCACTGGCGGTATTGGTCTGGCCCTGCAAGCCTTGCTCGAACATCAGCGTGTTGGGGCCGAGCGGCAGCGCGACCCCGATCAACTCGCCCGCGCCGCTGATGCGCGCGATAAGCGGCGTGCCGTAGCGTCCTTCATCGTACTCGCCGGGTGACCCGTAGCGGCTGGTGAACGCGCCCACGATCGCTCGCATGTGCACGTTGGGGCCGAGTTTGGGCAGGTAACTCAGAAACGCATCGGTGATCCCCTCTTGCGATGCGGGCTCGAGGAACGACTCGGACACGTTCGCCTGGCGCGCCAGGACGCTCACGTTGGCCGAGACGACGTCGTTGCTCTCGGTGAACGTGAGCTGGGCGTAGGTCATCGGCACGACCGACGTATGCGAAAACGTCTCGAAGTCGTCGGGCACCTCCGGGGGCGCATGCAGCACCGTCGTGCTCTGACCCGGCTGCGCATCGGGCCGGCTGTTGAATCCGGCGTTCAGCGGAGCCGTGATGAACCCGTGAAAGTCGAAGCGCCAGTCCTGGCTCGACGCCGACGGTGAGCCAAAACCGGGGGTGACCCCGCCGGGCAGCGACGGCACCTGTGGGGTCGTGGGATCGAGAGCCAACGTAGACCGATTGGGAGCGGCCGTCGCACCGGAAGGGGTGAGTCCGTCGGCGCGCGCGACCGGCCCGAGAGCCAGTGCGGCGGCGACGACCATGGATCCGACCTGGATGGCGCGCGGGATCGCGCAAGCCATCGACCGAATGTCGGTGAACAACTGCATGATCGACTCCACTTTGCGGGACCCCATGGCTCGATTCACCACCACATCTGGGCGTTGAGGGCGAAAAGCTGGTCATCGAGCCTCTCGCCACAGGTCACGGAGCTCGTCTCGGGATGAGTGTGCGGGCCACAGAACCACTTGCCGTACACGAGGGTGATCGTGTCGCGGCTGTTCCAGTCACTCTTCAATACGAGGCGTGGCGCGAGAACGGCGTAGGTCTCGAGCGCGTCGTGCGAGTTCGGAGCGACGGCGTCCGCGCGAAAGCCCACACCCGCAAAGGGAAGAAACGTGTAGAGCAGATCGGCACCGCCCTTGTAGCGCATCCGGGCATCGAACGGCCCGAACGGGGACCACGACTCGGCGAAGACGAACCCCGCGTTCAGCGCGAGGTCCGGTCCTTCCTGGCTAAACGGGACCGGATAACTGACCATGCGTCCGATGCTCGTGCTGTAGTTGATCCCTGCGGCGACGAGCTCTCCGTTGCCGCCCGAATTCTGCCCCCACCAACGGTTCGTCAACGTCTCGCCATCCCCCCCGAACGAGACGGCGCCCTTGACGGGGTACGCGTTGGTGCCCCGGGTGTACGAGACAGCGCCCCCCAAGTAACCCCAGAAGGACGACACGGCCGCCGCATCGAAGCCGAGCACCTGAACTCGGCCGTCTTTGACGTACGCCTCGTCGATCTGCCGCGTCACCGGGTTGTCGTACGGCACGCACTGGGCGAGCGGCGATGGCGTCGGCGGCATGCGACCCGAGCCGGTCGCTCCGTAGCAACTCTGGATGCGGTCGTCTTGAGCCCAGTTCGTGATGTAGTGAGCGTGCGCCCGAAAGGTCACGAGGCCCCGCTCTTCGAAACCGACGTGCGCGTGGTGAATCCACGCCGACGGCCAGATGATCGGGCTGCCGGCGCCGTTTTGCGAGCTCGGAACGATGTTGATCGCCCCCATGCCGTTTCGGTTGCCCATCACTCCATCTTCGACTGTGACGGTGGTGGAGTCGCTCAGGTCGTACTCGGCGATGACGTCCTCTCCGACCCCTCGTACACCGCCCACCAGGGCATTCGTGTACATTCCAAACCCGTATTGGGCGATGGCCCCGTAGGCGTTGTAAAAGTAGCCCGCGAGCGCGTGCACGCGGACGCCGCCGATCGGGGGAGGACTGTAGTTGAGGGACATGTTGTTGATGAACTGCTCGCTGCCCAACTGGTAGTAGGTGGAGGCGTCGGTCGGGTTCCACGTCGTCAACGAGGCGTTGGCCGTGACGTAGCGATTGCCGTAGGCGAAATTGAGCTGTGCCCACTGCCCGGGCATGGTCGACGTTCCAAGAAACGAGCCGTACTCGTCGAGCGTCTGAGGCGGCGCATGGATCACCAACCGGGTCTGCCCGTTCGCCGGGGAGAGCCGATCGTTCATGCTCGCCTGCAGCGACGCCGTCATGAAACCGTTCCACCGGAAGGTCCAATCCAGGGGCGGCATGGGCGCGTGGTATCCGGGCGTCATCCCGCCCGGCACACCGCCGACCAGCGGCGAATACGGCGACAGGGTGAGGGTCGATCCTTGTCGGTAGCCCGGGACGTATCCGGCGTTCGGTAGCTCGTCTTGCGGCGCGGGCTTCGCCGTCGCGGTCGAAGCCGGAACGTTGGAAGAGGTCGCCGCCGCGGACGTCGGCGGCGCGGATGGGGGCGCAGCAAACGGAGGTGGCGTGGATGGCGGCGCAGCGGACGGAGGTGGCGTGGAGGGAGGGGACCCGGGAGGCGGTGGCTCGGGAGCCGCTGCAGCAGGCGGCGGCGCAGCGGCGGAGAGCGGCCCCGCCGAACCGCCTCCGTCGACGGAGGTCGATGGCAAAAGAGGCGGAGAGACAACGCCGGCGTCGCCCTCCGTCAGGGCCGCAAACGACACCCGCGACGCGAGGACAGACACGCCTGCCATCTCGAAGGCGACCCGTTTCATGGCATGCAGCGTTTGCGCCATCTCACCCTGCGGAAGGCCCCTCGCCCGTAAAAGTTAAGACGACTTACCATAGTGCTTTCTGCCTGCCAATCGCGGGTCACCGCATCGTCGCCTTTCGTCCAGCACCATTTTTTTACGACACCGGAACGGGTCGCCGGTGGCGTTGCAGCCGCCGCGCGCTCGGTGCCTGTCGGCGTACGAGGCTCCCACCGACCGGAGAGAGAGCTTGTCTTCCTCGGACGTTCTAATCTGAAGTTCCCCCGCGACTTCAGTCTAATGCGCGGTGACCTCGAGCCGGACGGTTTGGACGTCCGCCGAGCTCGGACCCACCATCACGTCGAAAGCGCCCGGCTCCACAATCCGGTTCATCGCGGCGTCAAAGAAGGAGAGCTCCTCGGGTCCGAGAACCATCTCGACGCGCTTGGACTCGCCCGGTCCAAGGTGAATGCGCCGGAAGCCTTTGAGCTCGCGCACCGGACGCGTCACGGAGCTCACGAGATCGCGGACGTAGAGCTCCACGACCTCGTCGGACGCCCGCGCACCCACGTTCGTGACGTCCACGCTCACCGTCGTATGTCCATCGGCGGGGATGCGGGATGGCGCGAGGCGAAGCCCGTCGTAGCGGAACGACGTGTACGTCAGACCGAAGCCGAACGGCCACAGGGGGCCCGGATCCTCGAAGAGGTACGGACGCCGCGCCGAAGGCTTGTAGTTGTAATACGCAGGCAGAACTCCGACGGATCGTGGGATCGAAACGGGCAGGCGGCCTGCAGGACCGACGTCGCCGAAGAGAACCGCCGCGACCGCCGTGCCCGTCTCCTCGCCTAGGTAGAAGCCATCGAGAATGGCTTGTGCCGACTGCGCAAGATCCGGAACCGAAAGCGGACTGCCGTGAATCAAGAGCACGACCGTCGGGCGGCGCGTCGCGACGACCGCCCGAAATAGATCCATTTGGCGTCCGACGAGATCGAGGCTCATGCGATCTCCGCGGTGATTGTCGGCCCATCCCTCTCGCGACAGCTGCTCGTTTTGGCCGAGAACGAGCAGCGTCACGTCGGCCGACGCCGCAAGCTTCGCCGCGACGGCTACGGCGCGCCCGTCGTCCGCGTCGTCGGCGAGCTCGACGGCGTCGTCGACCCACCCCCGGTTGGCTTTCGTGAGGCCGCAGCCGGGCGCCGACAAGACTTTCGCGCGCCCGTCGAGACGCGCCGCAATCCCTTGAAGAACGCTCACCACACGTTCGGGATTGCCGCTGTAGCCACCCAGGCGGCATACCCCCGCGTTCGGGCCGATCACGGCGATCGACTTGATGCGGTCGGCGTCGAGAGGCAAAAGGCCCCCGTCGTTCTTCAGCAGGATGATGGCCTCTTCGGCGGACCGCAGGGCGAGGGCCCGGTCACTTGCCCGCTCGGATTCGACCTGCGGATCGACGAAGGGATGGTCGAAGAGGCCCACCGTAAACTTCGCGCGCAGAACGTGCACCACCGCTTCGTCGATCAAAGCCTCGGGCACGCGCCCCGCGCGCACGTCGTCGACGAGCGTCGCGTAACCTTCGGGCTCGGGCAGCTCGATGTCGACGCCCGCCTCGAGCGCCTTGCGGCCGGCTTCGGGCAGGTCGGCTGCGACGTGATGCTTTCGCTCGAGCTCGGCGATGCCGAAATAGTCCGAGACCACGAGTCCGGAGAAACCCCACTCGCCCCGCAGAACACTGCGCAATAGCCATGGATTGTCGTGCGAGGGCACGCCGTCGACTTCGTTGTAGCTCGCCATGAGGCTCGCCACGCCCGCCTCGCGCACCGCCGCCTCGAAGGGCACGAAGAACACTTCTCGGAGCACGTGCGCGGAGTAGTTGCCCGGTGCCGTGTTGCGGCCGCCTTCGGGCTGGCCGTGCGCCGCGAAGTGCTTGGCGGTGGCCAAGACGCGGTCGGTGGCTATCGGCGCTCCCGCCGGCCGGCGCCCCTGGAAGCCGCGAACGGCGGCTACGCCGAGGCGCGCGACCAGGTACGGGTCTTCGCCGTAGGTCTCTTCGATCCGGCCCCAGCGCGGGTCTCGTGCCACATCCAACACCGGAGCCAGCACGTGCTCTACGCCCCGGCGGCGGGCCTGCCGCGCGGCGACCGTGAATAGGTCTTCGACCAGATCGGGGTCGAACGTCGCGGCAAGCGCGATCGGGACCGGAAAGCTCGTGCCACCAGGAGCGACGAGACCGTGGAGCGCCTCCTCGTGCAAGAGCGCGGGGATGCCGAGGCGCGTCTCCTCGACCAGGTATTTCTGGAGCGAGTTCGCGAAATCGACGGCGCCGCGTGCGTCATGGCGATCGCCGGGCCGCGTCACTTCCCCGATGCCGTTCGAGACGAGCTTGCGCGCCAGGGCCGCAGAGAACCGATGGGTCTCTGGGTCGTCGAGACGCGTATGCTCCCAGTTGACCGACTCGAGCTGCGCCACCTTCTCCTCGATCGTCATGCGCGCGAGCAAGTCGGAGACGCGATCGGCGACCGACGCGGTCGAATCCCGATACGAGGGCCTGGCCCGGCCGATGGCGGGGGGCGAGGCAGGGTCGGATCGGGACAGGGGCCGCACCGGTGCAGCGGCTGGCGCGCAGGCGCCCACCGCCCCAAGGACGGCGAACCCCACCGATCGTCCGAGACGCAGAAAGCCCGCTCGACGCCTCATCGTGACCCCTTTCCCGATCATGGCCGGTCATCCCTTCACCGCGCCGGATGTGAGGCCGCTGATGAACTCCTTCTCGAGCGCGAGAAAAAGAACCATCGGGGGCAGCATGGCGAGGGCAGTGCCAGCCAAAAACACGCCATAATTGCTTTGATAGTCGTTGACATACATGTAGAGCACGATGGGCAACGTGAAGTTCTTTTGCGTCTGGAGAAATACGTTCGGCGTAAAGAACGAGTTCCACGTCCCGAGAAACGTCATGAGGCAAAACGCCGCCGCCATTGGACGAACGAGCGGCATGACGAGTCGGAAGTAGATGGCGATCTCGCTGCACCCGTCGATGCGCCCCGCGTCGAGCATTTCATCGGGAACGCTCATGCACGCCTGGCGAAAAAGAAAGATTCCGTACGCGCTCACCATGCCCGGCACGATGAGCCCCGTGAGCGAATCCACCATGCCGAGATCGACGACCATGTTGTAGAGCGGCGGCAACAGGAGTGCCGACGGGATCGTCATGGACCCGAGCATCAAGACCAGAAGCGCCGCTTTGCCACGAAAGTCGTATTTCGCCAGGGCGAAGCCGGCCAGCGAACAGAAGAAGAGATTGAGGACCGTGCTCACCGTCGCGTAGGCCGTCGAGTTCAGGACGTACTGCCAAAAATACGCGGTCCCGTGAACACTCGGCCTACCGCGAAAGAGCTCTCTGAAGTTGTCGAGGTTCAGCGTCCTCGACGACCACTCGGCCGGCGGGGGAAGAAAGAGGTATTCGTCGAAGACCGTTCGGTCTTTGAAGATGGCGGCCAAAAGCCATGCGAACGGCGCCAACACGACGGTGGCAGCGAGACCGAGCAGCAAAAACCGCAGGTAGATCAGCGTACGCCCGGGCGACCGTGCGCAAAGCGCGGCAAAGACCGCCAGTGCAGCAAAGACGACGAGGCGGGTCGGATTCATCGGCGGATCAGTCCTCGAGGACGCGCGACACTCGGATCTGGATCATGCTGACGAAGAAGATGATGAGCGCCGCGATCCAGCCGACTGCGGAGCCGAGACCCAAGTCTCCCAGGTGGAAGGCCACGTTGTTCAAGTAGGTGATGAGCGTCAGTCCCGAGTTCTCTGGACCAGCCCCTTCGGTCGAGTGGAGCAGCGCCAGGGGAAGCTCGAAGAGCTGATACGAGCCGATGACGCTGGTGACGACGACGAAGACGGTCACATGCCGCATCGACGGCAAGGTCACGAAGCGAAAGACCTGCCACTCGCTGGCGCCGTCGATACGTGCCGCCTCTTCGAGCGACCGGTCCACGCCTTGGAGCGCCGCCAGAAAGTAGACCATGTTGAATCCGACCCAGACCCACAACGACGTCAAGACGAGTGCCGGCATGACCAGCCACGGGTTCGAGAGCCACCAGACTTCGAGTCCCCAGCCGAAGAGCGCATGAAACGCGCGGTTGATGAGCCCGTAGCGCGGGGTGAAGAGCGTCGAGAAGAGAATGCCGACGAAAATCTGGCCGACGAGATTCGGAGAAAATAGAACGAGGCGGAGCATCCCCCGCAGCCGCCCTTTGCTCGAATTGAGCAAGATCGCTAGACCCATCGAGAGCGGCAACTGCACGAATACCGACGCGCACGCAAACACGGTCGTATTCCACAGCGCGCGGTAGAACGTGGAATCGGTAAACAGGAAGTGGAAGTTGGCGAGACCGACGAACACGCGGGTGCGTGGCCCGTTGGTCTCGAAAAAGGCGAGCCCGATAGCGTCGAGGAATGGGACGAAGAAAAAGACCGACGTCAAAAGCAGGTACGGGGAGAGAAACGCGTAGGGCGCCCACCCGCGCTCTTGGGGCCGGACGCGCACCCCGGCCGGCGCGCGGGAGGGCCGTGGGCGAGATGCCGGTGCCGCAGACGGAGCAGAGAGGGGCGAACTCATGGCGCACGCGCCATCCAGTTCGCGCGCTCGGCGAGGCGCTGCACGTACGCCTCGGCGCGCGACAACTCGCGGTGGATCGCGTCGGTTAGGCCCTCTTCGCCGAAGCGCTCGTAGTACGAGACGCAACGACTGAAAGCTTCGTCGAGCTCCGTTCCCGCGACGGCGGTCAACGGCGACACGTACGACGGCGGCACGTCGGGCGCCAGGTCGGCGTACATTCGGCCGATGGGTTCGTTCGAATAGTAGGGATTCGGCGCATCGAGTTCGGGCATGGTCCAGGCATCGCGCAAGACCGGAATGATGTTGGTCGCCTCGAACCTTTTACCCATTTCCGTGGGGTCGAAATAGAGAAACTTCGCGAGCTCCCACGCCAGGTCCGGGCGAGGCGTGCGCCTGCTGATCATCAGGCCGGTCCCACCCCACACGCTGGTCCGCCGCCCGCCCTTGTCCCAGGCCGGAAGAGGCATCAACGCCATGTGGCCCGCGAGGCTCGGTACCTCGTCGGCGAAAAAGCGGCTGCGCCAATCCGGCGCCCAGTAGAAAACGACCAAACCGTCGACCATGGCCTTGCCGAGGGCCTGGCCCCAGCCCGCGTCGTACGCGATCTTGCGGGGACCGTGCGTTTGCCGCAGGTACCAGGCGAACACTTCGGTCGTGATGTCGCTGTTGAAGGCAATGTTGCCTGCACGGTCGAAGAGCTGTCCGCCGTGCTGCAGGAGCAGACTCGTCAGCGCCCAGTTGCCGTCGTAGGGCAGGTCAATCATGTAGTGGTCGACGACGCCGTCGCCGTCGACATCCCGCGTCACGCGCCGCCCGGCCTCCACGAATGCATCCCACGTATCGAGCTTGGTCACGTCGATGCCAAGCTGTGCGACCAGATCCCGGCGGTAGGCGAGCATGACCGGATGCACGTCGTTCGGGAGCGCGTAGATGCGGCCGTCGACCGTGGACCACGAGCTCAAGCGGGATGCGACGAGCCGTCGATCGAATCCTTCGGCCTCGACGCGATCCGCGAGATCCAGGAGGCCCACGTCCTCGCGCGGCCCGCGCGTAAAAAACCCGAGAGAACCTTCGAGCAGTTCGACGAGATCGGGCACGTCGGCGCCCGCGAGCATCGCGCTCTCGAGCCGGCTCTGCAGCGCGGTCCAGTGCGCAAACTGCACCTCTACGTGGACCCCGTGCTTGCGTTCGAACCGCGGCACGGCGTTCTTGTACGCCTCGAAATGGCTGGGAGAGTTGGCGACGATGAGCAGGTCCGCGCGCGCATCGCCGTGGCCCATCACGAGCCAGCGCCCCGCCACCGAAGCAAGGGCGATCGCGAGCAGCCAGAACGGGGCCTTGCCGTAGGGGAACTTCTCGACCATGGGCGCCGAACATGAGAAGCCGGCGATCGCGCGAAGCGTCCGGGATCGCTGCCAACGCCCTCCTTCCGCGGCGGGTGTATCACACGGCGCGACGTCCGCGGAAGGGTTAGCGCGACGCCGACGACCCACGACGGCCGGCGTTGCGGCACCCGGCCTTCAATTGTAAAGCAAAATTACGTTCGCGCTCCGTCGCTCGGAAGCCGACCCTCGCCATGCCCACCTTGCCCTTCCAGAACCCCGATCTACCCATCCCCGCTCGCGTGGATGACGTCATTGCCCGTCTTTCGATCGAAGAGAAAGCCGCGCAAATGCTCCACGAGGCGCCGGCCATCCCTCGGCTCGGCATCGCCGCCTACAACTGGTGGAACGAATGCGTTCACGGCGTCGCGCGGGCCGGCATCGCCACCGTGTTTCCGCAGGCGATAGCACTCGCCGCGACGTGGAACCTGCGCCTGCTCGGCGACGTCGCTTCGGCCATCGCGGACGAGGCACGCGCGAAGCACCACGAGTACCTCTCGCATGACGACCACGGGATCTACAAAGGACTCACGTTCTGGGCACCGAACATCAACATCTTTCGCGACCCGCGCTGGGGTCGTGGCCATGAGACGTACGGCGAATGCCCATTTTTGACCGCGCGCTTCGGCGTGGTCTTTTGCAAGACGCTGCAGGGGACCGACACGCGCTACCTCAAGCTCGTCAGCACCCCCAAGCACTTCGCCGTCCACAGCGGGCCGGAAGGACTTCGCCATGGCTTCGATGCGGTCGTCAGCGACAAGGACCTCTGGGAAACCTATTTGCCCGCATTCCATGCGTGCGTCACGGAGGCGAAGGCCGAGAGCGTGATGACCGCATACAACCGGACGAACGGCGAGCCGTGCTCCGGAAGCGAGACGCTGCTGCGGCGCATCTTGCGGGAGGAATGGGGGTTCGAGGGATACGTCGTCAGCGATTGCTGGGCCATCCGCGATTTTCACGAATCGCATGGAGTGACCCGATCGCCGGAGGAGTCCGCGGCGCTTGCCGTGAAGGCGGGCTGCGATCTCAATTGCGGCTGCACCTACCAGCACATTCCCCGCGCGGTCGAGCGCGGCTTGTTGACGGAAGAGGACGTCGATCGGTGCCTGCGCCGGCTGTTCTCGGCGCGAATCCGCCTCGGGATGCTCGATCCTCCCGCGCGCGTACCTTTCGCGTCGGTTCCGTACGAAGTCAACGACTGCGATCGGCACCGCGAGCTCGCCCGAGAGGCTGCACGCCAGTCGATCGTCGTGCTGAAAAACGACCGAGGCCTACTTCCATTGTCCAAGGCGATCTCGCGCATCGCCGTCATCGGGCCCAACGCGCACGACCCGCAGGTACTGCTGGCCAATTACTCGGGCGTGCCGTCCGTCTCCGTAACGCCGCTCGACGGCATTCGGCAGGCGGTTTCTCGCGCAACCAAGGTCTGGTACACGGACGGCTGCAAGCGCCTCGGCACGGCGACCGACGGCCTGGATCGCGCCGGCAACTTGTCGGAGGCAAAGAGCATGGCGGAGCGATCCGACGCCGTCGTTCTCTGTCTCGGCTTATCCGCGGACATCGAGGGGGAGCAGGGCGACGCGGGCAACTCCGAGGCTGCCGGCGACAAGCTCGACCTCGGGTTGACCGGCCTGCAGGGTGCGCTGCTCGAAGCCGTCGTCGGCATCGGCAAGCCGACGGTGGTCGTCGTCCTGAGCGGCAGCCCGGTCGATCTCGTGTGGGCCGATCAGCACGTGGGCGCCATCGTCCAGGCATTTTATCCGGGCCAGGCGGGCGGCCTTGCCATCGCCGATGTCATTTTCGGAGATTTCAATCCGGCGGGTCGCCTGCCGGTCACTTTTCCGCGAAGCATCGCGGACGTGCCCCCGTTCGAGGACTATGCGATGCGTGGACGAACCTACCGGTACCTGGCGAAAGAGCCGCTCTACCCGTTCGGCTTCGGCCTGTCCTACACGCGTTTTCGCTACTCGGCTCTCACCGTGTCGGCACAGGCCGTCGTGGCCGGCGAGGGCGTCGACGTCGGTGCGATCGTCGAGAACATCGGGGAACGTTCAGGCGACGAGGTCGTGCAGCTGTACGTCAAGAGCCTTGGCAGTTCGTGCGTCGCGCCGCACCACGATCTACGCGGCTTCGACCGCGTGACACTCGCTCCCGGCGAGTCGCAGAGGGTTGCGTTCCACCTGACGGCGCGCGACCTTTCGCTCGTCGACGATCGCGGCCGGCGCCGCGTCGAACCGGGGCGCTTTCGTGTCACCGTGGGCGGCAGCCAACCGGATGCACGCAGCGTGCAGCTCCTGGGCGTAGCGCCGCTCGCCGCCGAGATCGATGTGGTCGGGGGTCCGATCGACATTCGGTGACGCACACGGTTGCGATCACGGCCGCGGGATAGCCACCGTGCTTGCGGAATCGAACGTCAGGCCGCCGCGGGGCAAATCCGCTCCTTGTACGGCAAGGATGAACGTGACGACCGTCAGAAGGCCCTCAGGCTGGATCGCCAGGATCCGCGATTTCGGCAAATGCGTACTCAAGAATACGTACAGGTCCTGCGCGTTGCGGAAAGGGTCTCGCACCGGCATTCCCGTTCGATGGGTCTGCAACGCGATTTGCTGATCCTGCGGGTCGTAGACGCCAGGAATGCCGGACTTCGTAGCTTCGCGCGCGTACTCCGGAAGGGCGCGCGGCCCGAGAATCGCCGGCCCGTCGGCAAAGCCCTCGCCATGCAGACCGTGACAGCGCGCGCACTCGCTCACGAACAACCGAGCACCGAGCGACGTTTCGTCCCGGCCGCGCGCAAGATCCGAGTCGGTCGCTCCGACGCCCGCGATCGCGCAAGCGGTGAGCAGCCACAACGCGCCGGCAATCGCTCCACGGCAAACCATGGCAGGGTGCGTCAGTCGACTCTAACTCAATCGCAGCGACTCGCCGTCGATCTCGACATGGATCTCGCCGTCCGGCGGGATGGCGAACGGGACCTCGCGCCCCGCATAGCGGACCCGACCGACGGAACCAGACCGGCCACGCAGCGTCCCCCGCTCGAGGCGGCCATCCTTCCACGCCAGGTCCACGCCGAATGCCCCACGGGCCAAGAGTCCGCGCACCGATCCGGATCTCCACGCGCTCGGAAGTGCCGGAAGAAGATCGATGACGCCGCCATGGCTCTGCAGAAGCATTTCGACCATGCCGGAGACGCCGCCGAAGTTGCCGTCAATCTGGAACGGAGGGCAGGCGTCGAAGAGGTTAGGATACGTTCGCTCTGGAGAGAGCATCCTGCAGAGGACGGCGTGAGCGTGTTCGCCGTCCGCGAGCCGCGCCCAGAGATTCAGTCGCCACGCGAGCCCCCAGCCGGTCGCGTCGTCGCCGCGAATCTCGAGCGAGCGCCGGGCCGCCGCGGCGAGTTCGGGCGTGGCGCGCACGGTGATCTGGTCGCTCGGGTAGAGCCCGAAGAGATGCGACACGTGGCGGTGATGCGGCTCGGGGGCATCGGAGTCCCAGTCCTCGATCCACTCCTGCAACTGTCCGGCTTTGCCGATCCGGTTCGGCGCGAGCTTGGACCTCGCCTCGCCGAATCGTGCGGCGAGCGGCGCATCGACACCCAGGATTTGGGCCGCCTCGATACAACGGGAGAACAGATCGCGCAGGATCTGCGAGTCCATGGTCGGGCCGGCACAGATCGATACCCCCGCAGGGTGCGCGTTCTCGGGCGACAGCGACGGACACGTCACGAGCCAACCGTGCTGCGGATCTTCGACCAGCACGTCGAGGAAAAATTCCGCCGCGCCCCGCATGATCGGATAGAGACGAGCCAGGTACGCCCCATCACGCCCATACTCGTAGTGCTCCCAAAGGGTGAGACAGAGCCACGCCCCGCCGGTCGGCCACATACCCCACGTGGCGCCGTCGATGGGCGCCGCAGCCCGCCACAGATCGGTGTTGTGATGGGCCATCCAGCCGCGCGCACCATAGTGGACGCGCGCTGTCTCCGCGCCCGTTTCCGCGAGATCCTCGACCATGGCAAAAAGCGGTTCCACGCATTCGGCGAGGTTCGCCGGTTCGGCCGGCCAGTAGTTCATTTCCGTATTGATGTTGATCGTGTACTTGCTTCCCCAAGGCGGCGTGAGCGAGTCGTTCCATAAACCCTGCAGGTTTGCGGGCTGAGTGCCCGGCCGCGAACACGCAATCAACAAATATCGACCGAACTGAAAGTAGAGCGCTGCGAGCGCCGGATCGTCGATCCGACTCGAATCGCGAAGTCGGCGGTCGGTCGGCTCGCCGGCGGCTACCGTCACGCCCAAATCGATCGCCACGCGGCGAAAAAGGCGTTGATGCTCGACCAGATGGTCGCCGAGCAGGCGGTCGAAAGATTTCCGCCGGGCGCTCGACATCCATCCGGATGTCTTCGCCGCCGGATCGCCGGAAACGTCGCGAAAGCTCTCGAAGCTCGTCGCGGCCGCGATGCGGACCACGACCGAATCGGCCCCGCAGACCGAAATCGAGCCAGGGGTCGAGGCGCGCGTGCCGCCTACGGCGTCGACGTCCGCCCTCACCTCGAACGCGAGACAACCGGCGATCCCTTCCGCCCCCTCGTTCGCGCCTCGCATGACGAGCATGCCGTCGCCGAAGACCGAAGTGTCCGTTTTCTGGGGCGCGGCAAGCGACACCTCGACATCGATCTGACCGGGCCGATCGGCGGATAGCCGGACGACGATCACTTGATCGACGGCCGAAGCGAACGCCTCTCGCACGTAGGCGACGCCGCCGGACGTGAAGCGCGTCCGAGCGATCCCCGTGTCGAGATCGAGCTCTCGCTCATAGTCCTGTACCGGTCCGAACGGGCGTGAGACGAGCCGCAGCTCTCCGGCGGTCTCGTACTGCATCTGCCGGAGCGGGCGCGCCATCATCCGAGCCTCAGCCAGGTCGTGCGCCTCGCGGTACCTGCCCTCGAAGATGAGTCGGCGAACGAGCGGCAGAGCAGCCTTCGCCTCCGGGTTGTTGGGCGCGTACGGTCCGCCCGACCAGAGCGTTTCCTCGTTGAGCTGGAGCGTGTCGAGGTCGACGCCTCCGAACACCATCGCCCCCAAGCGACCGGTGCCGATCGGCAGCGCCTCCGTCCACTCCTCTGCGGCGTGTCGGTACCAAAGCCGGAGCGGAGAGGTCGACGGAGAGTCGGCCGGAACGCGGGACGATGACGCGAGGGGCGCTTTCGAGGTCATGGCACGGCGGCGGTTCCGCGCGGTCGCAGGAGACCCGGACGTCGGACTGCGAGGATCGGGGGAAGCCTTCTCAATTTAAATGAAGATTACTTTACGTTATGGGCTTTGGGGTGGCGCTAAATCGCTTGGAGACTTCCCCCGGCTCGGCCTAACGTGGGCCGGCGCCTTCGACGGTCTCGGGCCCCTGGTCGCGAGGCGCGAACGGTGCTGCAGCATGGCGAGCGTTGAACTCGTACACGTGGACAAGACGTACGACGGCGGCGCAAAAGCCGTCGACGATTTCAACCTTGCGATCGTCGACCGCGAATTCATCGTTCTCGTCGGGCCCTCGGGCTGCGGGAAATCGACGACGCTACGCATGATTGCGGGCCTGGAGCGCGCCACCGGGGGCACGATCTCGATCGCGGGCCGCGTCGTCAACGACGTACCGCCGAGGGACCGGGACATCGCGATGGTGTTCCAGAGCTACGCGCTTTACCCGCACATGACCGTGTACGAGAACATGGCCTTCGGCCTTACGATGCGGAAAGCGCCCAAGATCGACATCGAGCGCCGTGTCCGCAAGGCAGCCGACATGCTCGGTATCGTCTCTCTGCTCGACCGCAAGCCGAAACAGCTCTCGGGCGGACAGCGGCAGCGCGTCGCCGTCGGACGCGCCATCGTGCGCGACCCGAAGTGCTTTCTGTTCGACGAACCGCTCTCGAACCTCGACGCGAAGCTTCGCGTCGAGATGAGAGTCGAGATCAAGCGGATCCACGTTGAGCTCGGATCGACGACCGTCTACGTGACGCACGACCAGGAAGAGGCCATCACGCTCGGCGATCGAGTCGTGGTCATGAAGGACGGGGTGATTCAGCAGTGCGCCCCGGCACTCGAGATCTATCACCGCCCCGTCAACCGTTTCGTCGCGAGCTTTTTGGGCAGTCCACCCATGAACTTTTTCGAGGGCCGCTTGGTCGATCTGAAAGGAAGGATCTACTTCGACGAAGGCACAAGCCTGCTGCCCGTCCCCGAGTCGGCCGTACAAACGCTACGGGCGCACGTCGGCGAAGCCGTCACGCTCGGAATCCGGCCGGAGGCTTTGAGCGACCGGACGCACGCACGCTTTCCGACCGACGATTGCGCTCTGAACATGGATGTCTGGCTGGTTCAGCCGCTCGGCGGATCGATGCACGTTCACCTCGCAACGACGCGGCACCGCAACGTCGTCGCGCACGTCGACGCCTTCCAAGGCCTTTCAGCGGGCGACACAGTCGCCATCCACTTCGACCCGAGCCGTATGCACTTTTTCGATAGCAGCGAGGTGGGCAGGAGCCTTGCGTAAGAGGCGGGGGGGGCGTCGGGGTCGGCGTCGCGGTCGGGGTCGGCGTCGCGGTCGGGGTCGGCGTCGCGGTCGGGGTCGGGTCGGGGTCGGGGTCGGGGTCGGGGTCGCGGTCGCGGTCGCGTTGGACGATCATGCGAGCTCCTGACCTCGCGCGAGATCCCCGAAGAGCCCCGTCCCCATCAACGCGTCGTAACTCCCGTCTTGGGCGATTCGTCCGGAATCGAGCACCAGGATGCGGTCGCACTGCCTCACGGTAGCGAGGCGGTGCGCGATGAGGATGGCGGTCCGGCCGACGAGGTTCACCTCGAGCGCGTTCTGGATCAGTTTCTCGCTCAGGGTGTCGAGAGCGCTCGTCGCCTCGTCGAAAACGAAGATCGGCGGATCGGCCAGGAGGGCGCGCGCAATGGCCAGTCGTTGACGCTGCCCGCCGGAGAGCGAAGAGCCTCCCTCGCCTACCTGAGCGTCGAGCTGTGCGGGGAGGCGCTCGATGAACTCCCACGCATTCGCGAGCTCGCAGGCCCTGCGGATCGCGACGTCGGAGGCTTCGGATCGTGCGACTCGGACGTTGTCGCGCACGGTCGCGCGAAAGATGAACGGGTCCTGTGGCACGATGCCGAAGGACCTTCGCAAGTTGGATCCCGCGAAGCGACGGGCGTCGGTGCCGCCGATGCGCACCTCGCCACGATGCGGGTCGTAAAGGCGCAGCGCGAGCTCGGCAAGTGTCGTCTTGCCCGAGCCGGATCGGCCGACGAATGCGACTTTCTGCCCGTAAGGAATCGTCAGATTCAAATCCCGAACGACGGGCCGGTCGACGTCGTGGCCGAACGTCACGTTCATGAACTCGATCGTGCTTCGCGCAGGCACGGTCTTTTCGGGATCGAATGGGTCGGGTGTCGTGCTGGCCGTGTCGAGGACGCGCCCGATGCGATCGAGCGACGCTGCCGCGCCGCCCCAGAGCACGAATGCTTGGAACAGTTGCTGGAGCGGGCCATACAGACCCTGAAATGACGTGAAGCAGCTGACGACGATTCCGATCTCGATCCCGCCACGATCGGCGCGCCAGGCACAAACGGCCATGAGCGCGACGTAACAGAGGTAGCCGAAGCCCTCTTGCTTCATCCATTCGATGTGCCCACGGACGTCACGCTCGTAGGACTTTCGCCCGACGATGAGCGCTCGTTGCTCGAAGTCTTCGAGGACCTGCGCTTCCATGCCGTAAAGCTTGACCGCCTTGTTGCCCCGCAACAGATCCGCGACGCGGCCGCTCACGTCGCCTTCGACGCTCTGATAATCCTTCTGGATGCGCTGGATCCGCCGCCGCGAGGCAATCATCAAGAGCACGCTGCAGATCGACGTGAACGTCAGAAGGCCGCCGACGGTCGGGTCCCAGAACCAGAGCACGCCGAGCGTCCAGACGACCGTGACGGCCGACCCCGGGACGAGCACCGACGTGTGCTGGAAGAATTGCATCAGGCTCGCGAGCGGTGTGCCGAACAGGTAGCTGAAAAGCTCGCCCGACGAATACCGGTCGTGAAAGCGCAGGCACAGGTGATTGACGTGGCGGAAGAACTGGGCGCGCAGGCCGAAAACGATTCGCTCGCGAGCCCACGTGAAGAACCGGTAGCCGAGGTGCCAGAAGCCCATGCGCATCACGACCGACACGGCGAGGTAACCGGCGCCCAGCCAGGCGACGCGCCGCCACCGCTCGGTCGCATCGATTCCCTTCGCGTCGATGACCTCCGAAAAGAACCATTTCGGATAGAGGTTTTGGAGAGCCATGGCGCCGCCATGGATCCCGCACAACGTGATGGCGGCCGCGATGAGCCAACGGTGCCGATAGAGCAGAGGCCAGAGGTAGCGCCGGAACGACCCTCGGGGCGCGTCGTCGGCCTCGGGCGCCTCGGCGAGCCTCACGTGCGAGTGCTGGAGCGCACCGGCGTTCGCGCGCATCGAGTGCGACGCGAGATCTTCGGCCGTGCGTACGCCCCCGGCTCGGCGGGCCTTCGGCATCCTGGCGCTCGGGGGCATGGTCTACCGTTCAAGCGGGCGTCGTGAACGCGGTCCGCAGTCGCGCGTACAAGTCGCGGTAGCGAACGACGCGCGCGCGATACTGTTCGCGCAACGCGGGGTCGGGCTCGACGCGGCGCACCACCGGGGGCGCTACGCAGACGCGCTCGACCGGCTCTCCGGTAAGCGCGATCCGCGCCAGACGCGCCGCGCCGAACGCCGGGCCGAGCTCGGCGCGCTCCCGGACGAGGAGAGTCTCGCCGAGCGCGGCGGCCAAGATCCGCGTCCAGAGCGGGGTGCGCGACCCTCCGCCGATGACCGTGATCTCGCGCGGCTCGCCGCCCGCGTCCCGCAGCGCCTGCAGCCCGTCGGCAAAGCCGAAGGCGACACCTTCGAGGACGGCGAGCGCGAGATGCGCGCGCGTGGTGGCATGGGTAAGACCGAAGAAAACGCCGCGCGCATTCGGATCGCGCGGCGTGCGCTCACCGGACAAGTAGGGCAAAAAGACAACGTCGCCCGGCGGTGGCGGACCCGCCTCGACCTCGGCGAGCAATGCGCCGACGTCCGCCGCGCCCGTGGCCGTGGAAAGCCACGAGAGGCAGCTGGCCGCACTCAACATCACCGACATTTGATGCCATCGGTCGGGTACGCAATGACAGAAGGCGTGCACGCCGCTGGCAGGGCTCGCCGCAAAGCCATCGGTCACGAGGAAGATGACTCCCGACGTCCCCAAGGACAGCAGCGCATCGCCGGGTTGAATGACGCCCACACCGACCGCGCCCGCCGCGTTGTCGCCGCCTCCGCCGGCGACCACGGTCGACGGAGAGAGCCCCCAGGCACTGGCGACCCCCGCGCTCAGCGTTCCCGTTGGCTCCGTGCCCTCCACGACGCGAGCCATGGCGAGCTCCGAGAGTCCGCACGCTGCGAGCATGGGCCCCGACCAACGGCGGCGCGCGACGTCCAGCCACAGCGTGCCCGCGGCGTCGGACGGATCGGTCATGAGCTCTCCGGTGAGCTTCAAGCGCAACCAATCCTTGGGCAGAAGCACGCGAGCCGTGCGGGCAAAGACATCGGGCTCGTGGCGCGCCACCCAAAGCAGCTTCGGCGCCGTGAAGCCCGGCATCGCAGCGTTACCGGTAATCTCTCTCGCGCGCGGTTCGCGCGCCTCGAGCTCTTCGCACTCGGCGCCGCTTCGCCCATCGTTCCAGAGGATGGCGGGGCGCAGAACGCGAAGCTCGGAATCGAGCAATGTCGCACCGTGCATTTGGCCGGACAGTCCGATCCCTCGGACCGCGGAGAATGCGGGCTTGGCGGCATCGCGCAGGCGCGCCGCGACCTTCGCCGTAGCACTCCACCACGCTTCCGGCGATTGCTCGGACCAGAGCGGTCGCGGGCGATCGACGGTCAGCGGCTCGCTCGCCTCGGCGACGATTCGCTGTTCGTCGTCGACGAGGAGCGCCTTGATACTGGATGTCCCCAAATCGATACCCAGAAACATGAGGTCACCTTTACGCGGAATTTCACTGTCCGATCGCCGGGTTTCCGTCGATCCGATCCCCTTCCATCGCAAGCAGGACAGCACCCTTGAGCATCACGTCGTCGCCGACCGTCGACGGCACGATGGGGACCCCGGCGCTACGCATCGCGTGCTTCGCCACTGACTCTCGCACCGGGTCGAGAAGGCACTCGCCCGCCTGAATGACTCGGCCCCCCAAGACCACCATCTCGGGATTGAGCAAGTTGAGCAGGTACGAGATGCCGATGCCGAGGTACTCGCCGGCGCGCCCCAGGATGCGTCGTGCCTCGCGATCGCCTTTGCGTGCGGCGATCGCAATGGCCTGGGCGTCGCGGTTCGAGCCACCCCGGCCCGACCGCGTCCTTCGTGCGAGGCTCCCGCGCGCAGCGGCCTCGATCGCCGCCCCCGACGCGACGGTCTCGAGGCACCCGAACCCGCCGCATCCGCACTGCGTCCCATTGTCGAGCACGGGGCAGTGTCCGAGCTCGCCGCTATAGCCGCTATTGCCGTAGACGAGGCGTCCGTCGACCACGATGGCGGAGCCGATACCGGTGCCCACGTAAACCCATACGAACGAGCGCTTGCCGCGCGCCGCCCCGAGCCGACCCTCCGCGATGGCCGCGGCTTGTGTAATGTTGCGGACGGCGCTCGGCGCCCGGAGGGCCCGCCCGAGCTCGTCCTTGACCGGAGCGTCGAACCACCGGAGGTTGGGCGCCAAGACGCATGTTCCGCTCGTCTGATCGACGAGACCCGGGATGGCGACGCCGACAGCCGCGAGTCGCGAGCGCGACAGCCGCGCCTCGCGAAACACACTCTTGACCAGGGCCGGCAGCGCTAAAATGGCCTGCTCGAAACGGCCGCGAAAGCTTTCCACGGTCGCTGTGTGCCGGATCTGCCCGCGCGCGTCGGCCACGGCGATGGAGGTGTGGCGCACGCCGAAGTGAACGCCCAAGAAGGCCGCCGCCGCATCGTTCAATTGAAGAAGCCGTGACCGTCGCCCCTTCCGGGAGTGCGACGATCCGAACCCGACTTCGCACACGAGACCTTCGCCGATGAGTACATCCACGATGGAAGAAACCGTTGGCTTGGTCAGCGCCGAGCGGCGCGCCAGGTCGCTCCTCGATACCGTCGTCTCCCGCCGGATCATCTCGAGGACGAGCGCGCGATTCATCTCGCGCATGGCGTGACTGTCGACCTTGACGAGCACGGAGAAGAGCGACTCTATCATAATTCAAAGGGCGATCCGGCACCGGCGGCCCCGATTGCTTGCTTCGACTCCGGTGTTTGGTAAGCTCAGTTTCCTTAATGTCTGCGCCGAAAAGGATGTGAGGCGGTCATGCCCAAGCCAGCGTTTCCAGGCCTCGAACCCGTTCGGTACCGGGGACCCGATGCGGAGGGTCTCGCGTATCGCTTCTACGACAAGGATCGCATCGTGCGCGGCAAGCGCATGGAAGATCAATTACGGCTGGCCGTCTGCTACTGGCACACGCTCTGTGGCGACGGGTCCGACGTCTTCGGCGCCGGCACGTTCAATCGCGCCTGGCAGCGCGGCGACGACGCCGTGGCGCTCGCGAGGGACAAAGCAGCCGCGGCGTTCGAACTGTTCGAGAAGCTCGGCGTCCGCTACTTCTGCTTCCACGATCGCGACGTCGCGCCGGAGGCATCGAGCCTGTCGGAGACCCATGCCACTCTCGACGCGATCGCGGAGGTGATGGCCGGGCATATGCAGCGGACGGGCGTCAAGCTTCTCTGGGGCACCGCGAACCTCTTCAGCCACCCGCGCTATTTGGCCGGGGCGGCGACCAATCCCGACCCCAACGTCTTTGCCTACGCGGGCGCTCAAGTCAAAAAGGCGCTCGAGATCACCCAGCAGCTCGGCGGAGAGAATTACGTTCTCTGGGGCGGCCGGGAAGGCTACGAGACCCTCCTCAACACCGACATGAAGCGCGAGCTCGATCAACTCGGGCGTTTCTTGGCGCTCGTGGCCGAGCACAAGCACAAGATCGGGTTCAAGGGGCCGCTGCTCATCGAACCGAAGCCGATGGAGCCGACCAAGCATCAGTACGACTTCGACGCGGCGACGGTCTTTGCGTTTTTGCAGCGCTACGATTTGGATGGCGGCGACTTCAAACTGAACATCGAGGCGAACCACGCGACACTTGCCGGACACTCGTTCGAGCACGAGATCGCGTACGCGATCGCCAACGGCGTGTTCGGCAGCGTCGACATCAACCGCGGCGACACACTTCTCGGCTGGGACACCGACCAGTTTCCAAACGATCCCGCCGAGCTCGCGCTCGTGTTGCGACGCATTTTGCAAGCGGGCGGCTTCGTGACGGGCGGCTTCAACTTCGACGCGAAGCTTCGGCGCCCGAGCATCGACGTGCAGGACATCTTTCACGCGCACGTCGGCGGCATCGACGTGCTCGCCAAGGCACTGCTCATCGCCGACCGGATGCTCGACGACGGCAAGCTGCAGGCATTTCTGAATGAGCGATACGCCGGCTGGGATACCCCGTTCGGAAGCGACATCCTGAACGGGCGCTTATCGCTCGCACAGCTGTCCGATCGCGTCTTGACCCAGAGGGTCGAGCCGGCACGCCGTTCGGGCCGCCAAGAGATGCTCGAAAATCTCGTCCTTCGCTACGTGCTCTGAGGCCCGAGGGGCGCCCCACGACCCTTCTTCGCCTGCTCGACTTCGAAGACCCGAGTTCGGGTGCGTGCGAATGCGTCGGCGTTCAGACTCAGCGAGTCGATCCCTCGCTCCACGACCTGATGCTCGATGGTCGTCGAGCCGAACCGGTCGCAACGGATGCGGCATCGTGCAGGCCTTGCATCCCACCAAATGCGCCCAGCCCCGAGGCGATCGAACGGGATGACGCCTGCTTCCATTATCGCTGGAGACCCCCCGACATGCTCGGAGAATTGACACACGACGAAATCGAGCAGCTTCTCCTGCGCGCGAGCGTTGGACGGATCGGCTGTCATGCCGAGGACCGGACCTACGTCGTTCCGATCACCTACGCGTACGATGGCGAGTGTGCCTACGCCCATTCGGCCGACGGGTTGAAGATTCGGACGATGCGGACGAATCCGAACGTATGCTTTCAAGTCGACGACATCTCGGACCTCTCCCATTGGTCGAGCGTGGTCGCTTGGGGCCCATACGAAGAGTTGAGCGGGGCGCTCGAGGATCGCGCCGCCGAGCTGTTGCACTCGCGCCTCGGTCCGCTGCACGCCAGCGCTACGGCGCTGAAGCATCCGCGAGTCCACGGCATCGCCCAGCACGCCGCGCGAACGACGCTGTTCCGAATCCGGCTCACCGAAAAGACCGGGCGCTTCGAGCGTTGAACGCCGCTCCAATGACCCCACCAAGCGGCAACCTGCACGTCTGCCTTCTCAACGGCCCTTGACCGGAGAGGCGTGCAAGGTCCGCTGGGCAGCAACCTGCGCGTCGTACTCGGCTTCCAAGCGTCGGTGCGCCACGGTCAAGACATGCGCGAGCTCGGTGTCGGCCGGCAGGGCGTCCGTGTCGGCCTTCAGCTTGTCGCTGAAACCTCGGAGCGTGCCCGCCCACGCGAGCGCATCTTTCTCTCGCGGCGTCGTTGCCTCGTCGCTCACCGGGTAACCCGCCGCCGCAGCCGTGTCGCTCAAGAAGCGGAGCCAGGTGCCGGGAACGAGCTTTCGGGTTGCATCGTCGGGCACATTCGGCACGGGTACCCCGAAGAGGATCCGGAACTGTTCCATGACGGCGTAAAGCTTCAAGTGCTTCGGCAGGCCGCGTGCGATTTCGAGTCGGTCGAGTGCGCACAACAGCCCAAGCGCATGGGCCTCATGCGAAAAGGCGCCAACGTCGAGCTTCAGGAGCTTCTCGAGATCCGCATGGGCGCGCAAGGGAGCCACGGCTTCGACTTCGTTGGCGTTCAGCTTCTCCGGTTCATGATCGAGGTCGCGCTTGACGCGGTCGCCCGCACGTCGTGCCAGCATGAGCTCGCGCTGCTCGTCGGCCACGGCCGACGTCAGACGGACCAGCGCATCTCGCGTTGGGCGATCGAGGTGGTCCGCTCTCGCAGTCTCGTCGACCTTCGCGACGACGTCCGCCACCGCATGGATCTCGAGGGCGCGAAGTTGCTCGTAGTGGGTCTTGTCCAGCGCTCCGGCCCAAACGCGCCTCTCGAGATCGCTGCACCGAGCCTCGATGCCCTTCTGCTTCACGGCGTCTTCTTCGCCAAGGGCGTCGGACCATGTTCCTCCGGCCCAGCATGCAGCCGCCGCAATGACGAGGCGGTGAGCTTCGTCCGCGACTTCGTGAGTGGCGGCGGCCGCCTTCGGCTCGACGACGGACGCCGCCGGAGGCGCCGTCGCGGGCGATGCCGGAGGTGCCGTCGCGGGCGGTGCCGAAGATGCCGTCGCAGGCGACGCCACAGGCTCGGGGTAGACGGCCGCGGAGCCTCCACACCGGACCGTCAAAAGTGCCGCGACGGCGGCGACCGCCGAACCCAACATCGTGCGCGTGCCGACCATGTCCGGACGCTGGATGCGAAGTGCGCGCCATGATCCCCGCCGGCGCGGGTCACCGGGTGCGAGAGCAAATTGACGAAGACACTCGGCTGCAGCCCGCGCAAGGCTTGCACGACCGCGCAGTCCGTGCCGCCTGGACAGGACTCCTGCCGGACGCGGCTGCCACGGCGGCCGGCAAAGCGAAGTCCGGAGGCGCCGTCGGTTCAGCGGCTACGCTTCTTCGCGTACGTACCGATTAACGTGGCTTCAGCCAGAACGTGGCCCTTCATGGCGCTCTCGAGCGCAGCCTTGTCGGGCTGTCCCAAGTCGGGAATGAGAACGTCCAAGGCATAGAGCTTGTGAAAATACCGATGACGACCGATCGGCGGACAGGGGCCGCGGTACCCCGCCGTTTTCCAGTCGTTTCTGCCTTCGCGAGCCCCTTCCGGAAGCCGCTTGGCCGTCGCACCTTCTGGTAGGCCCGTGGCGCTCGGCGGGATGGCGTACACCACCCAATGGACCCACGTCGTCTTCGGGGCTTGTGGATCCGGCGCGTCGGGATCGTCCACAATGAGCGCAAGGCTCTGGGTCCCCTGGGGAACACCGGCCCAAGCCAGCGACGGAGATACGTCCGATCCTTCGCACGTGTGCGCAGTGGGAATCTCCGTCTCGGGCACGAAGCTCGGCGACGTCAATTGCAGCTTCATGATGGCACCGGCTTGTCGTTCGCGACAACCCTGAAGAAGGGGGACAACTAGGGCACAAGCCAAAAGAAGCGGAGCGCGCCCGGGCGACAGCGGCCGTCGACTCGCGCCCGACGCCGCCGGCGTCTTAGCGCCGGCGCCCATTGTCTCGGTACCCTCGGTACCGAGCGCCATAGTGCTCGTGCCAGCGAGCGTACTCCGCGCGGTGGCCGCGCCAGTGGCTCACGAGGCCGATGTAGAACGGGGACGTGGCGGGGACCCACACGACGGCGCCGCCCTCGTAGTAAAAAGGCCTGCCCACGGCGTCGTAATAAACGACGTAACCGTCGTAGAATTGAGGCTCATAACCCTCCGCAACCACTGGAGGCGGAACCGCCTCGACGTAACAAGCCGAGCCCGTCGGTACCAGCCCGGCCCAGAGCGCCATCAGCGCCCATGCGCGAATCTTCGACGTCACCATCTGCGGACCTCTCAGCACGTACCGTACCAGGTGGTCGTATACCATTTCGAGTGCCCCTTCATGGATCTCGAGAACGGGACGAAGGAGACCGAGCCATGGTCGCAGCCGTGCCGGCAAAATCGGGACGCCGCGCGTCAAGGAGCCCGCCAGGCCATGGCGGACCCGCGAGCGCCTCCGATCATCTTTCGGTGGGAGACCCGGCCGCACCGGCGATCGTCGACGCGACCGAAGCAAACGACGCGTGCTCCCCTGCCCGTCCGGCCACGGCTCCTCCCTCGTCGAGGTGATACCCCGACTCGCCGTGCTCGATCTGGTCGAGGCCGTCCTCTTCGGCATCGGCGTCGGGTCGGAGTCCCACCGAGACTCGGATGAGGGTCGCCAAAACGAACGTGGCCACGCTCGCCACGACGATGGTCACGCCCATCGCCTTGATCTGCTCGATCCAGAGGCTATTGCCGACGACGCTGGCGAGGTTCGTGTTGAGATTCGGATTGGCCTCGGGGGTGGCCAAGAATCCGGTTACGAGGGCACCCAGCGTTCCGCCGATTCCGTGTACGCCGAACGTGTCGAGCGCGTCGTCGTAGTTGAAAATACTCTTGAGTTTGGTGCACGCGAGATACGGAATCGTGCCTGCGAGAAGCCCGATGATGACCGCGCCGTTCGCGGTCACGAAACCCGAGGCGGGGGTGACGACGACGAGCCCAGCCACCGCGCCGGAGCAGAAGCCGAGAACCGTCGGTTTTCCGCGCGTCAACCATTCGATGCCGGGCCACACGACGGACGCAACGCCCGTAGCGAGCGTCGTCGCCATGAATGCTTGGGCCGCGACGCCGTCGGCCGCCACCGCGCTTCCCGCGTTGAACCCGTACCACCCCACCCAGAGCATCCCGGTGCCGATCATCGTGAGAACAAGGCTGTGCGGATAGAAGGCGCGCTGACCAAAGCCCGACCGCTTGCCGAGCACGAGGCAGAGAACGAGCGCGGACCAGCCGGAGGACATGTGCACCACGGTTCCGCCCGCGAAGTCGATCGCCTTAATCGATGCATGCGCGTTCCAAACGCCGTTCATGCAGCCGTCCACGCCCCAAACCATGTGCGCGAGCGGAAAGTAGACGATGAGCATCCAGCCGAAGAGAAACAGCATGAGCGCGCTGTATTTCATGCGTTCGGCGATGGCGCCGACGATCAGGGCCGGAGTGATGATGGCAAACATGAGCTGGTACATCGCAAAAACGCTGTGCGATACCCATGCTCCGTAGTCCGCGTTCGGAGTCGGGCCGACTCCCTGGAGCAGCGCAAACCGCAGCCCACCGAGCAGCGGCGAGCCGCTCGAGAAGACGAGACTGTACCCGAAGAGCCACCACAGGATGGTCACGAAGCCTGCGCAACCAAGGCATTGAGCCATCACGGACAACACGTTTTTCCGGCGGACGAGCCCACCGTAAAAGAGCGTCAGCCCAGGAAGGGTCATGAAAAGAACGAGCGCACTCGAGGCCATCATCCATGCGTTGTGGCCGGGTCCCGGGCCCGAAAGCTTCTTGGGTGCGGTGTTGTTGATGTAGGCTTCGAGGTCGGCGACGCGCGCCTCGAGATCGAGCGTGGGCGCGGTGGCGCCGACCGTCGTCGGCGCGGCCACCGAGCCGATCTGCGTGCCCTCCGCCCAGGCAGGGGTCGGCGCGTCCACCAGAACGAACAGCCAGAGCAGGCCGAACACGATCGCCCAAAATCGCGGGACGCGTGGGCTGCAACCGGTCGTAACCGCCTGGACGGCGCCCGCGCGGCGGCCCTGGGCTTCCGCGGCCGATGCGACCCGTTCGAACGCAGAAATCGTGCCGTACGCTTCGCGCATTCGCAGGGACTCCTCGGACGCCAAGGAGTACTACCGGCCGATTCGAGATTCGAGGGATCCCCGCACCGACCCCGGCGTATTTGCGCGGCCTTTACCGCCAAGCGGTCATGGCCCGACCGAAGCGGGCGCGGGCCCCCCCCCGGGGCGCCCGCGCGAAAACACTCTTTTACCTCTCGCCAGAACTCGAGCTGGAACCTAGTGCCAGAGCGCACGGAGTTGACGACGACGGGCGGTGACGCGCACCGAACCGCCACGGCCTGTGCCCCGGCTACCCCGCTCGGTCAGGGCCGCACGAGGTGTTGCACCGCGGCGCCGGCGGAAGCCGACGGGATCGTTTCGACGCCGAATGCGGCCGACGGGTGAGGCGCGGAAATTGTCGCGGTCAAAGCCGGAACTGAACCGTCCGGGGGACTCGCCGGGCCGGACGCCGGGACAGACGCGGAAGGCGTCTCCATGGGGGCACTCGGGTTTGGCGGGACCGTGGCTTCGATCGGAGCGCTCGTGCTCGCAACGGACGGCTCGACGGCCAAGCTCCTCAGTTGCAGGCTGAGACTGCGTTCTGGCGCGCGCACTTCGGATGCCGCGCTCGTCGAGCCGACAGAAAGCGCTCGAACGTGCAGAACCCTCCTCGCCGCCCAGGGCGCCGCGGCCACGATCAAGGCTGCGGCAGCGGCGGCGGTTCCCGCGAGCGCTCTTGCCTTGCCGTGCGTGGGGGCAACGAGCGGATCGCCTTCCGAACGAATTTCGCCGACGACAGGCCGGTCCGTCGTCAGCCGGATCACCGGAAGTTGCAAGGTGCGCGACGTCCGATCGGGGACGACATCGGGTACGGTGGGCCGTTTGGCGGTCGACAAGGGGCGCCCGTACGAGTCGCGGTAGGCGTCACGCACCGCCTCCTGCATCGCGGCGGCGTCCACCCAACGCTTGCTCTTGTCGAATTCGAGCGCGCGGTCAATCAGCGCGGCAAGGCTTGGACGCGATTCCGGCGCCACCGACGCGAACCGGGGCGCGGAAGTCGTCGCAGCGCTCATCATCACCTGATACGCCGTTCCCCCCTCGTGCACGGAGCGGCCCGAGAGCAGTTCGAACATCGTCGCTCCGCACGCCCATAAATCGCTACGCGCGTCGATTTCGTCGGTGAGCCCCCGCACTTGCTCGGGCGGCATGAACCGCGGCGTACCGGACAGGCCCCCGAGGTTCATCGCCTGACCGCCCGACGCCAGCTCGCGAAACCGCGCGATGCCGAAGTCGAACACCTTGACCACTCCTCTGCGCGTGAGAAATAAGTTGCTCGGTTTGAGATCCCGATGCGTGATGCCTTCGGCATGCGCCGCCGCGAGCACATCCAGGACCTGGTCCGCGAAGAACAACACTTCGTCGACCGGCAAGCGCCCGCCCAAGCGCACGCGGCGATCTTCAAGGGTCTCGCCGTCGAGAAGCTCCGTCACGAGAACGAGCGCGCCGTCTTCGGTAACGTCGTCGTCGATCACGCGGACGGCGCCATCGTGACCCACGCGGTTCGCGACTTGGCCCTCCCGTAGAAAGCGATCGCGACTCGAGGGAGGACCCGACCCTTCGGCATGGAGGATCTTGATGGCGGCGCGGCTGCCATTGCCGTGCGTTGCGGAATAGACGGCCGCCGTGGCCCCCACTCCGAGCAGCGCGTCCAGGTGCCACTTTTGGCGCAACGTCGTGCCGACGCGCGACTCTACGCGCGCAAGCACGTGGGCGCTGACAGCTTCTGCCGCTTTTTCGTTGGACGCCATCACGTCGCAGGTCCGAGTTCACCGGCCGTTAAGACGTCGCGACCCTGCCCGTTCGCCGCAGCGTCGTCAAGTGTCGCGACCGCTGTACAGAACCTGCGCCTGGATGCTCGAAGACCGAGGCCCGAAAGCGCAATCCAGAATTGCCGGGCCCGCACTCACGCTCAGCAGCAGTGCGCTTGCCGTCGGCGCGGCGGGCATCGTGGCGCGCTGAACCTCGCACGTGCCGGCCCAACCGGGCGGAGCCGCCGACAGCCGCACACGGGTGAGCCGCTTCTCGCCGATGGTCACCGTACGACGTCGCTGCTGTTTGTCCTCAATGATGCCCGGTGACCGCACCACGCCGATGGGACCCGGACGACGACGCTCCCATTTATTCGCAGGGAAGACGCTGCTGCAAGGGGAGCGACAGGATGGCCCGTATCGTGCGTTTAGCCGGCATCGAGATGATGCATCGCATGCGCCCGCGCCGTGGGCTCGACTTGAAGGTGACGATCACGAGCGCGATCTTTGCGGCCTCTGCGGCCTGTACCGCGCTCATCGACAGGAGCGCGACGCAGTGCGAGGTCGATGCAGACTGTGCGCGTTTCGGAACCCATCCCTATTGCCAAGCCGGGGTCTGCGTGTCGTCCGGACTGTCACCCGCTGACTGCTTCTACGGAACGCCGCAGCAACCGAGCGATTTTCTCAATCAGTGCAGCACAGCGCAGTGCTTGTCATTCGATAACTGCACGGCCCTCGCGATGTGCGGTGACGCAGGGGACACCGCCGCCGCGCTCGTCCCCCCTCCGCCGGCCGAAGCCGGTGCGGCACCCGCGGTCGAGGACGGTGATGGGGGCGACGCAGGCCCCGCCTTGCCCAGTTGCATCGACCCCAACAACGGGCGAGCGTCGGTGGTCGTCCTCACGGGATCCAGCAACTTCCCGCCGCTCTTGGCCAAGCTCGCACCGCTCATCCTCAGCGCGCAATACACTCCCGTCTATCAAGTCACCAACTCGTGCACAGGGGTCGCCTCGGTGCTCGGGTCCGACCCTTCCACTCACGTGATCACCGATCCGGCCCCGAACTCCACGGGCAAATACGCGACCTACTTTCAGGCGGACGGCACCGCGGTGCCGTGCACGCTCGGGCCGGACGGCGCCTCGGTCGATGTGGGTGAATCGGACATCTTCTCGTCCACGTGCAGCGGCTACGGGGCGCCGCCCGCCGGCGTCCAAGAGTATCTCGGACCGATTCAGGCGATGGCGTTCGTCGTTCCCGGCGCGTCGCAGCAGCACGCGATCAGCGCCGACGCCGCACGGGCCGTCTTCGGGATGGGAGCCGCCGGCGCGACCGTGCCGTGGAGCAATCCCGCCCTGTACTTCGTTCGCAACCAGGGAACCGGCACCCAACAAATGATCGGCAAAGCCATCGGGGTTCCTGCGGGTCAATTTTGGGGTATCGATCGAGGCAGCGCCGCAAGCGTCGATTCCGACCTTCGCATCATTTCCGATCCGACGATCGCCAACCAGGCGATCGGGATCATCTCGACCGACTACTACGACAGCGACCGCGCGAACCTGAACGCCCTGGCCTTCATGGCCGACCAGCAGGACTGCGCGTACTTGCCCGACTCCACGCCGTTCCAAAAGGACAAGCAGAACGTGCGCGACGGTCACTATCCGATCTGGGGCCCGCTGCATTTTTTCGCCGCTGTATCGAACGGCATTCCGACCTCGCCCGGTGCCGCCGCGTTCGTGTCGGTCGTTTCCGTGCCGAACCTCGCCCAAGAGCTCATCACCGCGTTCATCGCCTCGAGCCTCGTGCCGTCGTGCGCGATGCAGGTTCAGCGGAGCGCCGAGCTCGGACCGCTGTCGATCTACACTCCGACATTCGAGTGCGGCTGCTACTTCGAGGCGACCGTCAGCGGGGCTCCTTCTGCGGCGTGCTTGTCGTGCACGGGCGCGAGCGATTGCGCGGATCCCGCGCGGCCGGCGTGCAATCTCGGATATTGCGAAGCTCAATGACCGTCGCGCAGCGACGAGGGGGCCTCGACACAATTGGAGGTATTTTTTCATGCAATCAACCAATGGAATGGCCGAACATTTACGAAGCTTGCTCGCGAGTCCCGGAGGAATGGAGATCCCCGGCTGTTACGACGTTCTGAGCGCCATGATTCTCGAGAAGGCGGGGTTCAAAGCCGTCTTCATGAGCGGCTACGGGATCGCCGCGAGCTTTCTCGGGGCTCCAGACATCGGTCTGACCAGCCTTGTCGAGACCGCAGCCGTGACGAGAAGCGTCGCCGGCGCCTTGCACATTCCGTTGGTCGTCGATGCCGACAACGGATACGGCAACGAAGACAATGTCGTGCGCACGGTCAACGAGCTCGAGCGCGCGGGATCGGCTGCCATGATCTTGGAAGACCAGGTGTTTCCGAAGCGCTGCGGGCACGCCGGCGGCAAACAAATCATTCCGCTCGACCAGTACATGCGCAAGCTCGATTGCGCCCTCAAGGCGCGACAGACTCCGATGTGCGTGGTCGCTCGAACCGACGCGATGTCCCTCGACGAAGGGATCCTTCGTGCCAAGCAGTTTCACGCAGCCGGCGCGGACGTCGTTCTGATCGACGGCCTGCCGTCGCTCGATGCCCTAAAGCGAGTCGGCGCCGAGGTCCCTGGCCACAAGGTCATCAATCTGATCTTCGGAGGCAAGACGCCTATCCTCAAGTCGCGCGAGCTGCACGAACTGGGCTTCAAGATCGTTCTTTACTCGACGCCCGCCCTGTATACGGCCGCGAGCACGATGTTTCGCGCCATGACGCTACTCAACGAGACGTCCGATCTCAATTCGATCTCGAGTCAATCCGTCAGTTTTCGCGAGTTCCAGTCCTTCATCGAGGCGGAGTATTTTCGGCGACGCGGCAACGAGGGTCTCGTGCAGGTCGCGGCGAGCCAAGGCGGCAACCCGGCTCGCCCGACGGCGGACACGAAATTCGCTCCTGAAGAGGGGTCGCGTTCTCGGCAACCGAGAGTCGCCGAAGTCGGGCAGGCCTAGAGCTGGCCTAGAGCAGAGCGGTCATCGTCGGACGGGGCCACCCCGTAGTGTGCCGCGCGCGGGCCTCGCGACGCGCCTACCTCGCAAACCGGGGACGGCTGTTCGAGTACCCGCGCGCCCGGAAACCCCGGACCGCGACTCGTCGGCCGACAGAGTCCGCTCGTCGGAAGAGCCGTCGGCCCATCGGGACATCGATAGCCGCCTGCGTGATGCCCAAGTACCCTTCGAGGGAATGCAAAGGACCTGTTTCGCCTCAGGATGGCTCTTGGCCGTAGCCGCCTGCGGATCGCCCGTCGGCCAGAGCGGCGGGCACGCTTCGTTGCCACTCGAGGTGTACAATGGCGGGCCCCTGCTGACGGCGCCCGTCGTCGTAACCGTCACGTTCGAGGGGGATCCGATGGCGGCCGAGCTCGAGTCCTTCGGTCAATCGGTCGCGTCCTCGGCATGGTGGGACGCAGTTCGGTCGGGCTATTGCGCCAACGGTGGAGCGACGTGCGTCGGCGACGGACCGCAGGGCACGATGGTAGAACTGACGACGCTGGCGGCAAACCGGTACACCGATTCGGACCAGGGCGGCGGGACACTTCAGGAGTGGCTCACGAGCGCGATGACCAGCGGCGTATTGCCCATGCCTGATTCGAACACGCTGTATGTACTTTATTTTCCAAGTACGACGACCATTTCCCTCGACGGCGTCGACAGTTGCGTCGAGGACGGCTTTGGAGGCTATCACAACTCGATGATGTTCGGCGCGCAACGAGTGCCCTACGTCGCCGCCATCGAGTGCGAACCGATCGCCTCGCCATTTCCGAATATTGCAACGCTCACAGCTCTTCAGAACACGACGATGACGACGAGCCACGAGATCGCGGAGGCCTCGACGGACCCCGTTCCCCCGACCGGCTACACGATCGACGACACCGATCCGAACAATTGGGGCTGGATCGACGTGACCGGCGGCGGCGAAGCTGCGGACATGTGCGTCGACTTCCTGAGTTTGAACCAAGACGAAACGAGCGACGGAAGTTTCACGGTTCAACGCATCTGGTCGAACGCGCAAGCGACCTCCGGACTGGATCCCTGCAACCCGTTGCCAACCGGCGGCGATGTCTACTTCAATGCCGCGCCGAGGCAGGCCTTCTTCATCGTCGCCGTTGGCGAGAGCGTGACGTTCGAGGTGGACGCGTTCGCGTCGGCACCGATGGGCGACTGGACATTGACCGCACAGGACTGGAGCGATTCGGCGGCTACGTATCTGAGCTTTGCGATTGGCGACGGGGTAGGCACCGACGCAGGCCCGCAGATTCAAGTGCACGACGGCTCGCAGGTCCAGGTGACGGTGACGCTTCTTCAGGATCCCGGATCGCTCGACACGGGCGAGGCCGACGGGTCGCTCATTTCATTCTCCGGCAACGCCGAAGGTCCGCTGGCGGGTCACTTCTGGCCGATCGCGGTGATGTCGCCTGCGGACGCCGCCGACGCAGGCATCGCACCCGGAACCACCGCCCGAACGCCCACGTCTCAGATGCGTCGGGGACGTCCCGTGCATTCGCGCCACGTCAGCCCCGCAAGACCGTGGCTCGGGCGACGTCGGCTGCCATTCTGAGGGCGGTTCGACGACCTTCCGGCGCAGTTCGGCGTCGGTCGCGTCGATCGACGCTCATTTGTACGCCTCCCGGTGACGCTTCAGAGATCACTCCAAGCGTCGAATCGCGCGCAACGGCCGTTGGACACACTCCGCGTCACTGAATCATCTGGGGAGCGGTTCCGGCATCCGCCAGGTCAGCCGTGTAGCGAAGGATGTGCGTGCCGCCGTCCGCGGAGTCCGGAATTTGCACCACGGACAACGAAAGCGCGGGGAACACGAGCGCTTGCTGCGGAAGCGTGTCGACCGCCAGCGTGAGCCCACTCGGTGCCGTCGTCTTGTTGAGAACGAGGATGGAGGTCGACCCGACCGCCGTGTCGTAACTTGCATAGATCGAAAATCCAGCCGGGACGCCGCTCGGCGCAAGGACTTGGCCGCGAAAGTTCGACGATACCAACCACTGCGCATAGTAGGCGGGCACGGGCTGGTCGCTCGTGATGAAGCCCAAAACCGACGTGGTCTCGCTCGTCTCGCCGATGTTCCAAAAAGCCAATGTCCAGAGGTTGTTTTCGAGCGCCGCTCCCAGGACGTCGGCCGTCCAGAGAGCCGCGTAAAATGTACCCGGCGCCGCGTTGAGGGAAGACTGCGTGTACGAGGTGAGAGCGTAATCGTACGAGATGTTCGCCTCGGTGATTCCGAGCGGTGTGCCCGGTCGGGCGTGCCCCTGGACGATCGCAGCCACCGCACTCACGGTCGATTGGAACGACCGGACGTCCGTGAGCGCGCCTTGCACGGAGGTCTCCGGCCCGCTGAACGGATATCGATGGATGGTGACGATGTCCACGTCGTCCTTGCAGCCGTCCAGGAAGGGGGTGAGCCAATCGTCACCGGCGACGTATTTGTAGGACAGCTCAGGTCCGAGAAATTGAAGGGCCACGCCTCCGTCCGGCGCAGCGGCGTTCGCCGCCCTCATCGCCGTGACGTAGGCGGCAAATTGCGTGCAGTAGTCCGCCGCATTCTGGACGGCAAATCCGGCGTCGTAGTTCGTGGGGTAAAGATCCGGCTCGTTGCCGACTTCCCAGTACTTGATGTCATAGCCCATCGTCACATTGACGTAGGTGACCATATCGGCCGCATTTTGCGCGGTCGCCGGGCCGCCGTCGGGGTCGGCCACGAGCGGGACCTGCAGGATCGGCTCGGCGCCTACGGTGCGGCAATACGCAACGAACTTGTCAATTTGGCTCGTGTCGAATGCCGAAGGAGAATTCGTGTCGTTGTTGTTTCCGCCCGCCCGGATGACGTTGAGCTGCAGCGCGGTGACGAGAGTTTCGGTCCCGGTCAATCCGGTGACACCGGAATTGCTCCAATCAACCCAATCCCAGTAGTTCTGGCCGAAGGCGAACGCCGATATCGGAGACCCCTGCCCGCGCACGATGGTCACCGTCGGTTGGCTCGAGACGGCGGCGTCGCCGGTCGTCTGCGCCGCAGGTGGGGCCGTGTCCGAGAAACAACCGCAGACCGAGGCGGCGAGGCCCAGTGCAAGGCACCGGCAAACCGGCGAAGCGTGCTGTCGATTGAGGCCACCCGATGCTCGGTGCATTTTGCTTCTCTCCCGCGGGCCAAAAGGGGGCGCCCCTGCCCGAGTTCACGTCCGACCGGACGTCGCAACGCAAACGGCGGGCCGCGGCATGGCGCAAACTCCCCGAGGGCTTCGGGGTGACGTTGCACGCGCGTTCCTTGGCTTGGAGCTTCTTATCCACGCGCCGAGCCCTTTTTGGGGGCTTGACGCAGTTGGAACGGGGGTAGGTCCGACGCGACGAGCCCTCGTCGAACGACGACGAGCGTTCGTCAGACGTTGAACGGGTCGAGGTCGGGGTCGGGGTCGGGGTCGAGGGTCGACGTGCAAGTGGGTCGAGAAGCCCTTCGCCCGGACCCAAGTATCCGATTTTGCCGGGCGACTCGAATTCCAATGGCGCTGGCGGCGGGTCACGACCAGTATCCGCCGTCGGGATGCGCGCCCGAGCCAAGCTCGCCGGGGTGGCCACGTGGATGTCACTGGGACTCGGCTGTACGAGCTACGTCATCAATCGCTACAATCGCGACGCCCCTGCGGACGGCGGCAGGACGAACGCCGATGCGCGAAGCGATTCCGACGCTTCACTTCCCGACGAAGCCGACAGCGGGGGCACAACGTTGGATGGCGCCGTCCCCGATTCGGGACCCAACGACGGATCCGCGGGATCGAGCTAACGGGCACGATCAGCGAAAGGCCACTTCGACGCCCAACGATGCAAGCAAGAGCGGCTCTCCCCACGGGGCCAAGTCCTCGGCCGTCGCGAAGGTCGGGCGAGGAGTCGCGTAAAGTCCGGTCAGGTCCGCTCGCAGCCAGACGTGATGGGTGACCGCCACGCCGTATCCAATCCGCGCGTAGGGCGTAGCCACCCACGTGGTTCCGCCGGTCCCGTAAAAGCCCGGATTCGGGGAGCCTTGGGTGTAAAGCGCTGCCGTGCCGATGCCGGCGCTGAAGTCGAGAACACACCACCGCGCCGCCAGAGCCCGCGCACGGACGCCGCCGGCGACGAGCGCAAAGACCAGAGTGGCCGTTCCCGCACTTTCCGTGCGACGCGCGCTGGTGACCGGCGCGATTCCCATCAGCTCGACGCCCCAACGTGGCGCCCAAAACCAGTCGAGCGAGGCGAACGCCTGCCACGAGCCACCGAAGTGGCCGCCGCCCGACGCAAAAGCGGGTCCCAGCGAGGCGCCGAACGCCGGGTGTGCGATCGCCGGCGCACTCGCACGAGGGCTATCGGGTATGGCGGGGGGCACCCCGGCGCGTGCACCCATCGGCACGGCGGGGGCCTCTGCGATCGGGGTCGGCGCCAACGATGTCGGGTCGTTGAGCGAGGCACGCAGCGCTTCGACCGCACGCAACGCCACGACCTCGGGATCGTCGTCGAGGCGCACGAGCGAGCGCAGAACGATCTGTCCGGTCGATCGAGTGACGGTCCATATCCGCACCTCTCCGGCGTCGGGGTCGATGTCGATCGCGGCAGCGGCATTCTCCAATCGCGATAGGAGCTGGACGTCGAAATCGGTGCGTGTCGCCGGAACGTCTTGGACGGTCGTTACCGCCAGACCCGACGCTCGCAGCTCGGCAGCCACACGCGTCGCCGTCGCATCATCGCCGGCGTCGATCAAAAGAATCGTCGCAGGCGAGGGCGGCGAAGGCTCGGCGCCCGCAGCGGGCACGTGACGGAGGAGAATGCCGGCGAGGGCGGCGATGCGAGCGATGCGGAAAAGGCATCGTGCCCATGATGGCATCAGAAGCCCGTCGCAAGCTGCCGAGCGAGCGGCGCCTGCAACCCGTTCGGGTACAGCCGAAGATACCGTTGCGCGGCCGCGCGCGCCTTGGCCCCCGCGCCGGCGAGCTGCCACGCCTCCATCGCGCGGCCGGTGGCCTCGCGCCGAAGACCCCCCTCCGGCTGCTCGACGAGATAGGTCTCGAACCATTGCGCGGCCCCGGAAAAGTCTCTTTCCTGATCGAACGCGATCAAACCTAGACCGTAGGCGCTCCGGCCACCGCCGGGCAGCTTGTCGCGCGCCGCGACATAGGCCTGGCGAGCGCGGTTGGCATCGCCGGCGAACCGCGCGACGTCTCCAAGGTCGAGCAAATCGGGGCCCAGAGCGAGACGACATTGCTCCTCGAAACCGCGCCGCTCGACGAGATCAAGGGCCTGTCGATAGCGCCCGGTGTCCACCAGTGCCCGCCACGCGTCCGTTCCCAACACGCTCGCAGTGGGCGTCGTGGCGCGCGAGGCGGCCCGCACGCTGGCGTGGCCCGCGGTCGTGTCCGCGGTGCCGGCGTCCGCGCCGCCCTCCACGCCTCTCGTCGCTCCCGGCTCCGGATGGGGCGACATACGTTCGGCGAAGCCGTCCGGGCGGCCGAGCACTTCGCCCGTGCTCTCGCGCTTCGATCGGCACGACACGCGCAGATGGTCGCCTCGCGCCACGGACTTTGGTTCGTGCATGCACGGGCCCGACACGAGCACCGAACCCTCCTCCAGGTCCAGCCGAAACACCTCTTCGTTCGAATCCCAGTTCACGTCGAACCGGGTGCCCGATACCAGAACCTCGAACGGGCCGACGTCGAGGACCCAATGGCTGCGGCCCCGGTGGACAACCGACGCGCTCGCCCCGCCCCGATCGACGACGATGCGGGCACCGTTGGCATCCACGGCACTGACGCGCGCGTGTGCACCTGCGGATAGCGAAACGAGCGAACCATCCGAAAACCTCAACGGCCATGGAGCTCCCGGCGGCGCGTCGATTGCAACGCCCACGCGGCCGATCTGACCGTCCGCCTCGACGAACGTCAGATCCGGGGCGGGCGAGCGCCATCGCACCACCCACAGCGCGGCCGCAGCCATGGCAGGCAGCACGGCGACGGAGGCCCACCAAAAGCGGCGATCGCGGCGGACGCGCGTCGCCGGTTTTCCGATCGCCCGGCGCGCCTTGGCAACGGCCAAATAACGAGCGCGCACGCGGGCCCGATCCTGCTCGCCGCGAATGGCCTCCCAGAGTCGCTCGTTCGGGCTCACGTTGGCTCCCCCTCCCCGGACACTGGCGCGTGCTCTCGCAAGATCGGATCCTGACGCGCCCGATCCCAGAAGATCCGCTGGGCCCGGACGAGCCTCCGTTTCACGGTCGCCAGCGAGACCCTGGTGACCTGAGCGACTTCGTGCAGCTCCATTCCGTCGACGAAACGCAACGCGAACGCGATTCGCTCGTCGGCGGGTAGAGCGTCGAGCACCGCGTACGTGCGCACGAGCGTCTGGCTCACCTCGGGCGACGCGACGGCGGCCGCCGTCTCTGGAACCTGATCGAGCGAAAATGCGCTGACCCAGCGGCGGCGCGTTCGCCGGCTTCGCAGAAATCTCCGAGCCGTGAAGAGCGCGACGCTGCCGATCCATCCTTTGAGCGCTGACGATTGACGCAAACCCCTTACGCCTTCGAGCGCCCGGGCGAATACTTCGTTGATGAGGTCGGGCACTTCGGGATCCAAGCCCATGGCGCGCACCACCAAGCGCTCCACATAAGGCCCGTAGCGCTCGTAGAGCACCTCCGACGCGCCCGGCTCCCCTCGCTTGAGCGCCTCGGCCAGCTCGGCATCGGTCATCGTGGAAGCCAGCAATCGCACGGCGGCATTTCGCGCCGGGTCGCTAGACCTGCGATGGATGGCAACGCTCAAAGCAAATCCAGTCACATTCTGCGCCGGATCGGTATCCGAGGATGCCGCAAACGGCTCATCGTCCTCGTAAAGACACGCCGGGGCGACGCAGGGAGGATGGACCAGTTGGCTCCGATGCGCACGTCGAAAAACCGCCTCGCACCGGTACAATGAGTCATGAGTCGATGAATGTGGGCGCTTCGGTGGACTCGTCGGGCGTCGGGGCCGTCGATTCGGCGGACCCCGAAGGCGCGAGACGCGAACTTCCGGCCGCTGCATGCGCCCTTCCGCGCGGACCGTTTCTTGGTGCGATTCTGGGGGTTTGCCTCGTCGGCTGCGCCGACTTGAACGTTCCGCTTCTCGGCACGATCCTCGATTTTCAGCTGGCCGACTCCGCTGGAGCAGACTCGCTCGGCGATGGGGCCGGCATAGGTGCGGAGAGCTGCGTCGAAACGCCCAGCTGCTCCGCGGGTGCAACCAGCGCGGACAACTGCGGGCCCAGCGGAGCCGAGTGCTGCTGCACAAGCCTCGAAGTATTGGGCGGAACGTTCGACCGCACGTATACGGTGAATCCGGATGGAGGCCCGACGGGCTTGGCGGACCCTGCAACCGTGAGTGCGTTTCGATTGGATAAATACGACGTCACCGTGGGACGCTTTCGCTCTTTCGTGAGCGCGTGGAACGGCGGCTACGCGCCGCCGGCGGCGTCGGGCAAGCACACGCATCTCAATGCGGGCCAAGGCCTCGCCAACGCGGCGAGCCCGGGGACGTTCGAGCCGGGCTGGGTGGCATCCTACGATGCCAACCTTGCGCCTACGACCGTCAACTTGACCTGCACGATGAACCCGACGTGGACCGACTCGGCTGGAGCCAACGAAAGCAAGCCGATCAACTGCATGAACTGGTACGAAGCGTACGCCTTCTGCATTTGGGACGGGGGTTTCCTCCCGAGCGAGGCCGAGTGGGAGTACGCGGCGGCTGCGGGAAGCCAGCAACGGGAGTACCCGTGGGGCACGGCGACTCCCGGGACCGACAACCAGTACGCCATCTACGGATGTTACTACCCCGACCGTACGGGGACGTGCGTCAGCGTCGTGAACATCGCGCCGGTGGGAACGCCGACGCTCGGCGCGGGACTGTGGGGCCAGGTGGATCTGGTGGGCGACGTCTCCGATTGGAACCTCGACTCGTATGCCAATTACGTGAACCCATGCGCGGATTGCGCCAATCTGTCGGTGACCCTCGCCGACCGGGTGCGCCGCGGCGGCGACTTCCACCAACCCGCATCGGACCTGGAGCCATGGGAACGCTACGACGACCTGCCGTCACTCCGAGGCAGCAATGTCGGGTTCCGATGCGCGAGAACGCCCTGAGCGGAATTCGAGATAAGCGCGAAGCTCGCCGAAGATCGCCCGCTTTGGCCATACCCCGCGCCCCGCCTGCGTGCGCGGGGTCGGGCCACCTCAGGTCGATGGGATGCTTTCGTGGGAATTTCGGCTCGCGACAGCTTGTTTCCCGCTGCAACGCGAGACGCGCTGGTTTGACTTTCGCGGCACGACCCGTTTCGTACGCGGCGCATGGCGGAGCGAAGTACGTTACAGTACCCAGACGTACATCCATGCGCGGGCTCGATGTCGGTGGACAGGCGCTCATGTGCTTTACGCTCTATTGCGGCGCGACGTTCGTCGCCGACGTCGTCCACTGCGCCCTGCACGCCATGGCCCGCGCACGATCGCCAACCGTAGCCCGCATCGGAGCGCTCCACCAAGCCCATCACCGATTTCTCGGCCCTGATTTACGCATTCACCGCGAATACCGAATACAAAATTTGATCTACCACCGTGCGCCCGAATATCTCACGCTGGTACTCGCCACGTCCGTTGGCTTTTCGTGCCTGCCGGTCCGGGTCGTATGCGCCGTCATCGCATTCGAAACGATTTTGGCGGCGGTCGCGACCTGGCGAGGAGGTCTCGACTCGAACCACATGGACTTGCCGCGGCTACGCTCGTCGAACGGGGGCTGGCTGGTGGGGCCCATGTACCACGCCATGCATCACGTATTCCCAGACAATTACATGGGATCTACGACGAAGTTGTTCGACATTCTCTTCGCCAAGGGCTGCCAGATTCGTGGCCGTCGCTTTGCGATGACGGGCGCGAGCGGCGCGTTCGGGCGCCCGCTCTCTCAGATGATCGAGGCGGCGGGCGGGCATGTCACCCCCCTCAAGTACGCTCGCGACTACGACTACGACGACTACGAACGGCTCGACCCTCTGCTCCGCGATGCGGACGTGCTCGTCCTCTGCCACGGCAGCAAAGTCGAAAAGGCCATGCAGGCCAATTGCGATTCCTTCGTCGCCATCATCGAGCGCTTTCGCCGCGTCGGTCGCGACCGCCAGCTTCCCGTCGAGGTGTGGGCCGTCGGTTCGGAGATCGAGGCTCATCCGGCCTGGGGCAATCCGGATCTCGAGATTTATCTTCGTTCGAAGCGCGCCTTCGCCAAACACGCACGCCGCTACTTTCACGACGCCGGGATCGTCTATCGACACATCGTGCCGTCTGCGTACACCTCCCCGATGGGCAAAGGCCTCATGTCCGGGGCCACCGCCGCGGCGATCGCGATGTTTTTCATTCGGCGGGGCTTCCGTTACGTTCCCGTAACCTATACGGGCATTGCGCTGTTCAACTGGCTCCGCTTTCTCTGGCCCGCCGACGCGATCGCGTTCGCGGAGCCGCCCCGCGAATGACTCAACCGCGCTCTAGGGGCCCAAAGGATCCCGGCGCGAGAGCGCGGGGATTCGATCGAGCACCGAGCTGCCTGACCACGGCTTCGTTCGGGCGTCGGCTCCGATCTCGCGGATGAGCACGCCACGACTCAAAAGCCCTCGATTCAGGATCGCCGAACGTTGGATCGACGATTGCAGAGAAATTGGCAATGGAGTCGGGGAACCGCGCACGTGTGTCGCCGTTCGTCGTTTTCGGCTTCGGTGTCCTCGCCCCGCTCGCGGTTTTCGGGGCGACGCGGCTTCTGGCCTCCCCGCGACCCAAGGCCGCGCCAGAGACTTCCCCACGCGTGGTCCGAGAATTCATCGTGCTCCCCCCTCTGGCCACGGCGGAGGGCGAAACGCGTGCGAGGGCCGAGGAAGCGCCTCAACCGATCGGGTCGGTCAGCGCCGCCGACTTGCCTCAAGACCGCGCGCCCGTCGTCGCCGAAGCACCGACGAGCGAGGGCGAGCCGGTTGCGCTCGACGACGAGGCGGCCGCAGCCGTTGCGTCGTCCGCTCCGCCGGCCGATCCGATCACTTCCGCCGCCCCTGCCGATCTCGCTGCCCCCTCGGCCTCGGTTGCAGCCCCATCCACACCACCTCCGGCTCCGTCCGCGCCGCCCGTTCCGTGCGGGGTCACGACCTGTGCGCCCGGCGACGTCTGTTGCAGTGCGACGTGCGGGATCTGCGTTTCGCCGGGCGAAGCGTGCACTCGGCAAAATTGCGGAATGGCCTCGTACCCGATCAATGCGTTCTGCGGCGCGAACACGTGCGACGTTGGGGAGGTCTGCTGCAACCCGAGCTGTGGAATCTGCGCTCCCCCCGGCGTTGCGTGCAGTCAGGTCGCGTGCGACGACGGGCCCACGTACCCATCCAGTCAAGCCTGCGGACTGATGAGCACGTGCAACGTCGGTTCAGTGTGCTGCGACCCAAGCTGTGGGCTCTGCGCGCCGGTTGCCGACTGCGCGCATCTGCACTGTTGAAGAGCTTGCCGCGTCGATACTGCGGCGCGACCCGTGCACGGGCCCGCAAGTTCTGCGCGCCGTCGCTCGTCGCGGCCGTCATTCGGTTCCGTCGATCACGCCGTTGCCACCGTCGTTTTCAGCACCGCCGTCTTCCGCGTTCGCGTCTTCCACACTGTCGTCGTTGTCGTCCTGTCCGTCGGAGTCACCGTCCGAGACCTCGGGGCTAAAGGGCAGTTCGCATTGCCAGATCCCCTGGTCGCACACACACGACAGGATCCCGTACCCGCACGTGCCGTCGCCGGTGCAGGCCTGCCCGCTGCCGGGCGCGTAGGTCGGACAGTCCGATGATGCTGAGGAACAGGCGCCCAAGACCGCAAAGACGAACCAAAAGGCGACCGCGCGCACGTCCCGCAGCGTACCTCGCCCTGCGCCGCGAGGTAGACTTGGCGCCGAGTCTACGGGCGGAGTGACGGGGCCGACCTCGACAACCCCGACCCCGACCCCGACCCCGACCTTTCTGTTCTACGCAT
>Ga0187863_10000154_pt1 | contig 60369 bp, 62 predicted proteins | sample June2016WEW_11_1_FD_132975 | JGI IMG/M metagenome (GOLD analysis project Ga0187863, IMG submission 132975) | Peatland microbial communities from SPRUCE experiment site at the Marcell Experimental Forest, Minnesota, USA - June2016WEW_11_10 | ecosystem: Environmental > Terrestrial > Soil >...
CAGACCCCGCCCGAGCTTGGCGCCGATGTGGCCGAGCGCGGCATCGTACTCACCGGCGGCGGGGCCTTGCTTCGCGATGTCGATAAGCTCCTGATGGAAGAGACCGGATTGCCCGTCGTCGTGGCGGATGACCCGCTGACCTGCGTCGCCCGGGGCGGCGGCCGCATCCTCGAGCTCACCGAGGAACACGGACCCGGCATCTTCGGACTGGAGTAATGTCAGCGACTAGAGCGGTTCTCTCGCATGGTCGCGTTCCGTAATTCCGATCCGTCGGGTCGCACGAGTGGACTGCTGCTTCGCTGCGTGCTGTATTCGCTGCTCGCTCTCGGGCTGATCATCGTCGACAAGCGCTACGATCACCTGGGCAAAATCCGTCGCTGGCTGTCGATCGTCGCCTACCCCGTCCAAGTCGCCGTCGAAAGTCCGTTTGCGGGATGGCATTGGTTCCGAGAGAGCGTCACCACGCGCGATGCGCTGCGCGAGGACAATGTGCGTCTCCAAGCTGATCTGCGCCTCGCGCAATTCAAACTGCAGCGCTACGAGGCGCTCGAATCCGAGACTCAGCGGTTGCGGGCGTTGCGCGCCAACACCGCCGATGTCGCGAGCCGGTTCGTCATCGGCGACATCATGGATTTGGATCTCGACGCGTTCCGCGAGCGCGTGCTGGTCGACAAGGGCGCTCACGATGGCGTATTCGTCGGGCAGGCCGTGCTCGATGCGGGCGGCGTGTTCGGCCAGGTCGCCCGAGTCGAGCAACTCACCAGCGAAGTCATCCTGGTCAGTGACCCTGCGCACGCCATCCCCGTCCAGATCAACCGCAATGGCCTGCGCACCATCGCGGTGGGCACGGGTGATACCAGCCGGTTGAAGCTGCCCTACCTGCCGACCAGCGCCGATGTGGTGGTGGGCGACCTCGTGGTCACCTCCGGCCTCGGCGGCGGTTTCCCGGCCGGCTATCCGGTGGGCACGGTGTCGGCCGTGAAGCGTGACCCTTCCCAGTCATTGGCCGATGTCGACGTTCGCCCGGCGGCGGCGCTCGACCGGTCGCGCGAGCTCATGCTGGTCTGGCTGCCGCCGAGCCCCGTGCTGCCCACGGCGGCCGCGCCGGCGACCGGCGGTGCGGGTCCCGCGAATGCAGCGCCCGCCCCGGCGGGCAAGGCCGCGGCGCCGGGCAAGGCCGCTGCCCCGCCGGCCGCCGCAAAGCCCGCCAAGGCTCCTGCCGCGAAGCCCGCTGCCGCCAAGCCGCCGGCAGGCCACACGCCATGATGCGCGACGATCCCATCCGCCGGCTGCCGATGGCACTGTCCTCGCTCGTGGCGCTCGCACTGGCGGTGATTCCCCTCCCTGCGGCGCTCGACGTCTTCCGCCCGGACCTGTTGGTGCTGGTGGTCTTTTATTGGTCGATCGAGTCCCCCCGCGCCGGCGGCCTCACACTCGCCTTCACCTCCGGGCTGGCGCTCGACGTGATCAACGGTGTCGTGCTCGGTCAGCATGCGCTGGCGCTTACCTTGATGGCGGCCTGGGCCACGCATCTGCGCCTGCGGCTTCGCGTCTTCTCGCTCCTGTCACAATCGCTCACCATCTTCGCTCTGCTCACGGGATACCAGTTCATTCTCTTTTGGATCGACGGTGCAACCGGCAATCCGGTGACGAGTTTCAGCCGATGGTTCGCCCCGCTGGTGGGCGCGATCATTTGGCCGTTGCTGGCCGGCGCGCTCGGGCGGTTGAACGAGCGCTGATCCAGGTCGAGGTAGTTAATGCCGGAGGCCACGCCATGATATTCGATGAGTTCTCTCCTTCGCGGACCCGCCGCACGCTCACGGCCGGGGGCCGTACGCTGCGAGCTCTCGGGCTCGACGGTCCCCTGACCGGCGTACTCGCGTTGATCGTGTGCATCGGGATCCTGGTCGTCTACAGCGCCTCGGGCCAGAACATCAAAATGGTCGAGCACCATCTGGCCAACATCGCCATCGCGGTGACCGCGCTGCTCGCCCTCGCACGGTTCTCGAGCCCGCAGTATCTGCGCCTGTTCTCGCCGGTCGCCTACATCATCGGCATCTTGCTCTTGGCGGTCGTGGCGGTCACCGGGCACATCGGCAAGGGCGCACAGCGCTGGCTCGACATCGGTTTCATTCGATTCCAGCCTTCCGAGATCATGAAACTCGCGGTGCCCATGATGTGCGCGTGGTACATGCACGAGCGGCCGCTCCCGCCGACCTTCCTCGACATCATCGTCATGGGGATCTTGATCATGATTCCGACCGCCATGGTCGTGGTCCAGCCGGACTTGGGCACCGCGCTCTTGATCGGCGCATCCGGCCTCATCGTCATGCTGCTCGCCGGCATGCAATTTCGGATCATTCTGGTCTCGATCCCGCTGCTCGGCGGGGCGGCATGGGGCGCCTGGCATGTCATCCACGATTACCAGCGCCAGCGCATCCTGACCTTCCTCAACCCCGAGACTGACCGGCTGGGGGCCGGCTATCACATCATTCAATCGCAGATTGCCATCGGCTCCGGCGGCGTTTTCGGCAAGGGCTACATGAACGGCAGTCAGGCGCAGCTCGAATTCCTGCCGGAGCGGTCGACCGACTTCATTTTCGCGGTCATCGGCGAGGAGTTCGGCCTTCTGGGTCAGCTGTTGATTCTTTCCCTGTACGGCGTCGTGATCGGCCGCGCCCTGTACCTCTCGATGCAGGGCCAGGACACCTTCACGCGCCTGACCGGCGGCGCCATCGCCCTGAGCTTCTTCGTCTACGTGTTCGTAAACTCCGGCATGGTAAGCGGCATTTTGCCCGTGGTCGGCGTACCGCTGCCGCTGATCAGCTACGGCGGCACCTCCATGGTCACCTTGCTGGCGGGCTTCGGAATACTGATGTCGCTCAACTCTCACCGCAAGCTCATCGGATCCTGAGCGCGTGCGCCCGTCGCATTTCGCAAAAGCCCTTCTCCTCGCAACGGCCATGCTCGTCGCGAGCGCCCGGTCGGTCGCGCTCGACACGCACCGCGCCGACGTGAAGGACTTCATCGCGCAGATGGCGCAACAATACGATTTCAAGAAGAGAAAGCTGCGCAAACTCCTCAAGGCCGCTCAGAGCCAGCCGGCGATCCTGCAGGCGATGGAACGGCCCGCAGAGCAGGCCAAGCCATGGTACGAGTATCGGGCGATCTTCCTGACCGATCGGCGCATCCGGGAAGGCACCGAATTTTGGCTGGCGCACCGGCAGGAGCTGGACCGGGCCAGCGTGCGCTCGGGTGTCGCGCCCGAATACATCGCCGCCATCCTCGGCGTCGAGACCTTCTACGGACGGCAGACCGGGTCCTACCGCGTGCTCGATGCGCTCGCGACACTCGCATTCGACTATCCGCCGCGCGCCAAATTCTTCCGCGACGAGCTCGAACAATTCCTGATTTTGACCCGTGACTTCAACATGGACCCTCTGACCCTCAAGGGCTCCTACGCGGGGGCCATGGGCGCACCGCAATTCATGCCGTCGAATTACCGGCGCTTCGCGGTCGACGCGAACTCCGACGGCCGCATCGATCTGTGGACCAACTGGTCGGACGTGTGCGCCAGTGTAGGAAATTATCTGCGCGAGCACGGCTGGAACGAGGGCGAGCCGGTGCTCACCGAAGCGGCCGTGGATCCCGGCAAGGCAGCCGATCTCGATGGCCGCAAGCTCGCCCTCGATGAGACCGTGGGCTCTCTCAAGGCCAAGGGCGTCAGCTTCGACAGCTCGATGCCCGCCGACGCGCCCGCGATGCTGGTCGCGGCAGACGAGCCGGACGGCGTGCACTGGCGCGTGGGTTACAACAACTTCTTCGTCATCACGCGCTACAACCACAGCGCGCTCTACGCCATGGCGGTGTACGAGCTGGCGGCCGCGGTCAAGCAGCAAGTGCTGATGTCCGACACGCCGCGGCCCAACGAGACGGCGGCGACGGCCATACCACCGTGAACGCCGCGCGTGCGCCGTCAATCTCGTTCGCGGCCGCGATTGCGGTCGGCCTCGGCGGCTGCGTCAGCACGCGTCATGCTCCGCCGCCGCCGAGCACCCAGGCTCCTGCGCCGGCGGCGCCCTCGGCGGCTCTGCCCCCGCCGCTGCCCGGGACGGTCCCCGACGCGGTCCCGCGGTACGAGCCCCGCTCGCCGTACGGCAACCCCCCCTTCTACGACGTATTCGGCAAGCGCTACTTCGTGCTCTCGTCGAGCGCCGACTACGTCGAGCGCGGTGTCGCCTCGTGGTACGGGCCGGGCTTTCACCAGGTGCGCACGTCGACCCGCGAACCTTACGACATGTACGGCATGACCGCCGCCCACAAGACGCTTCCGCTGCCCTGTTACGCGCGCGTCACCAACCTGCAGAACGGCCGCAGTATCGTCGTCCGGATCAACGACCGCGGTCCCTTCGTCGGCAACCGCATCATCGATCTGTCCTACACCGCGGCCGCGAAGCTTGACATGCTGCGAAACGGAACCGCCATGGTCGAGGTCCGCACCGTCGGACCGACATCCCCCTCCGGGGTGCTGCCGCCCCTGCCGCCGCCCGCGCCGCCGCCGGTCGTCACGGCGCAGGCGCAAGGCGCGGCACCCTGGGTTTCCGGCGTGGCCCCGTTGCCGGCGTCCACCCCGACGCCGGTGGGCGCACCGCCTGCGGCGCCGCCGGGCGCTCCCGTCGTCGCTCCGGCTCCCGTCACCTCCGCCCCGGTGGCCGCGCTGTTCGTTCAGGCGGGGGCTTTTGCCGACCCCGCGAATGCGGAACGCCTCGCGCAGAAGCTTCGAGGCGGCGGCTATGGCAAAGTCTTCGTTCGCGATGATGTGATCGCCGGGCGGCGCATGTATCGTGTGCGCATCGGCCCCGTCCCCGGCGTGCCCGAGTTCGATCGTATCGTCGCTGCTCTGGAAGAGGTCGGGGTCCGCGATGCGCACCTGGCGCTCGACTGATCACGGCCTCTGCCTCACGGAATTCTCACCTCAACCACCACTTCCAAGGTACTCGTTCAATGCTTCGTGCTCCGTTCGCCGTCCGCCCCCTCTGTGCTCTGCTGCTGCTGACCGTGTTGTCGCCGCTCTCCTTCGGCGCCGACATTCCCATCCCCACACCGCCCACGGTGGATGCCCGTGCCTACGTGGTCGTCGACTACCGCACGGACAAGACCCTGGCGGCGCTCGATGCCGACGCGCGCATGGAGCCCGCGAGCCTCACCAAGCTGATGACGGCGTATATCGTGTTTCAGGAACTCGCCGCCGGGAAGCTGAAGCTCCAGGACCAGGTGGTCGTGAGCGAGCACGCGTGGCGTTCGGAGGGCTCTCGTACCTTCATCGAGCTCGGCAAGCCGGTATCGGTCGAGCTCTTGATCCTGGGCATGGTCGTGCAGTCGGGGAACGACGCCACGGTCGCCCTGGCGGAGCGCATCGCCGGCACCGAGGAGACCTTCGCGCAGCTCATGAACGCGAACGCGAAGCGCCTCGGCATGGCGGGGACTCATTTCGAGAACAGCTCCGGGCTCCCCTCGCCCAACCACTACACGACCGCGCACGACCTGTCGCTGCTCGCCATCGCCTTGATCCGCGATTTCCCGCAGTATTACAAATATTTCTCCGTGCGCGAATTCGAGTACAACGGCATCAAGCAGCAGAACCGCAACGGCCTGCTGGGCCGCGATTCGAGCATCGACGGATTGAAGACCGGCCATACCGATTCGGCCGGCTTCTGTCTCGTGACCTCGGCGCTGCGCGATGGAATGCGCGTTGTGTCGGTGGTGCTCGGCTCGAAGAGCTTCAAGGGACGCGAGGACGCGAGCGGCGCGCTCATCAACTACGCGTTCACCTTTTACGACACCAAGCTCGTGGTCAAGGGCGGCGCCAAGCTCGCCTCGACGCACGTCTGGAAGGCGGCGGCCACGCCGGTTGATGTGGGCGTGGACGACGATCTCTACATCACCTTGCCGCGCAGCGCATCGGGCGACATCAAGACCACGGTCGATGTGCAGCCCAGGCTGATTGCGCCTCTGTCGCGCAACGCCGACATCGGAGTCCTGCATGTGGTCGCCGGATCCGAGACCGTGGCGACGGTTCCCGTACATCCGCTCACCGCGGTCGCCGAAGGCGGCTGGTGGCGGCGTCTGATCGATACCATTCGCTTGTGGTTCGCGTAAGCTTTCGGCATGCCGCTGCCCGTCTGCTATTTGAACGGCGATTACTTGGCCCTCGCGGATGCCCGGGTGTCGCCGCTGGATCGCGCCTTCCTGTTCGGCGATGCGGTCTATGAGGTGATTCCCGTCTATGGCGCCCGGCCCTTTCGGCTGCGCGAGCATCTGGACCGGCTCAACCGGAGCCTGTCGGCAATCCGCTTGGCGCCGCCGAAGACCCACGCCGACTGGAGCGAGGTGTGCCGGGAGCTCGTGACACGCAACGGCGGCGGCGATCAGTACCTGTATTTACAGGTCACCCGCGGCGCCGAGTTCGGCCGCAACCACGCGTGGCCGGAGGGGCTCGTGCCCACCATCTTCGGCTATTCGAACCGGTTGGAGGCCCCCACCCCCGCGTTGCTGGAGGACGGCGTCGCCGCCGTCACCGCCGCCGACACCCGATGGGCGCGCCGGGACATCAAGTCCACGGCGCTCCTGGCGAATGTGCTGCTCAAGAAACTGGCGAACGATGCGGGTGCCTTCGAGACCATCCTCTTGGAGCGCGGCGAGCTCACGGAAGGCTCCTCGACCACGGTGCACGTGATCTCGCGGGGCGAGATCCATACGCCGCCCAATGGGCATCAGATCCTCCCGGGCACGACCCGCGATGTGGTTGGCGAGCTCGCCGCCCGGATCGGCATCGTCAACCGCAGCGCCCGAGTCACGGCGATCGAGCTGCGCGCCGCGAGCGAGATCTGGCTGGCATTTTCCACGCGCGGCGTGCTTCCCGTCACCCGTCTCGATGGCAGTCCGGTCGGCAGCGGCAAACCGGGGCCGCTGTTCGCGCGCATGCACAAGGCATTCCTGGATTACATCCGCGAGCTCGCGGGGGCGCCCGTGCTGTGAGCACGGCTAAGCCGCCGGATTTTCCCGCGGAATTCCCCATCAAGGTCATGGGCAGGCAGGATAGCGATCTGCGTGCCGCGACCCGCGAAATCATCGAGCGTCATGCGGGCCCCCTCCCGGACGACAAAATCCGGGTGCGCACCAGCGGCGACGGCAATTTCCTCGCCGTCACCTACACCATCGTTGCCACCGGCCGGGATCAGCTCGACGCGATCTATCGGGAACTGACCGCCTGCAAGCTCGTACTGATGGCGCTCTGAGACGGCGGCTCGGCGGCGCACGGTGCCTCCGCATCAAGGCCCAAGCGCCGCATCAAATGCGGCATGAGTCCCGCGGCGGCGGTACTCACCTCGCGAACCTCGCAAAGATCGGCGAGCCGCGTCACCGCGAGTCCCGGGTAACCGCAGACGTTGATGCGCTGGAACGGCTCCGTATCCAACGAGACGTTGAGCGCCATTCCGTGATAACTCGCCCCGCGCCGGATGCGCAAGCCGACGCTCGCGAGCTTCGCCTCGCCGACATAGACGCCGGGCGCGGCGCGCGAGCCGCGAGCCGCGATGCCGAGCTCGGCCGCGTAGTCGATCACCGAGTTCTCGAGCGCGACCACGAGATCGCGCACGCCGAGCGCGCCGCGCCGCAGATCGAGCAGCGGATAGATCACGAGCTGGCCCGGCCCGTGATAGGTCACCTGGCCGCCGCGGTCGATTTGCACGACGGGAATGTCGCCCGTGTGCTTGAGATGCTCGAGGCTCGCGTTGAGCCCCAGCGTGAATACCGGCGGATGCTCCAGGAGCCAGATCTCGTCGCGCGTCGACGCGTCGCGCTCGTCGGTGAAGCGCTGCATGGCGCGCCACGTGGGCTCGTACTGGACGAGCCCGAGATGGCGAACGAGGGGCGCGCGCGCGGCACCGCTCGAAGGCGGCGCATCGCCCGGCGCCGCACCGCTCATCGGCCGTGCTCTGCCGCGCCGCGCGCCTGCCCGTTCTGAAGGCCCGCGTTGTTGCGCGCGAGGGCCTGCTCCGCGCGGTAGCTGGAACGGACCAGGGGACCCGAAACGCATTCGAGGAATCCGCTCTCGAGCGCCCACCCGCGGTACTGCGCGAACTCATCGGGCGTCACGAATCGCTCCACCTCCAGATGATTGGGCGTCGGGCGCAGATATTGTCCGAGCGTGAGGATATCCACGGCCGCGGCGCGCAAATCGCTCATGGTCCGGCGGATCTCCGCGTCGGTCTCTCCGAGCCCGAGCATCAGGCTGGTCTTGGTGAGCACCGCCGGCCGATGCGTTTTGGCCGCGGCCAGGACCTCGATGCTTTGCCGATAGCCGGCGCGCGGATCGCGCACCGGATGCGTCAAGCGCTCCACGGTCTCGACGTTCTGGGCGAAAACCTCCAACCCCGACTCGACCACCGTGCGCACATGCTCGAAGATGCCGGCGAAATCGGGCGTGAGCGCCTCGACCGCCGTCTCGGGGTTGCGCGCCTTGATGGCGCGCACCGCGGCCGCGTAATGCGCTGCGCCGCCATCGGGCAGATCATCCCGATCGACCGAGGTGAGCACCACGTACTTGAGCCGCATGAGCTCGACCGAACGTGCAACGTTCTCGGGCTCCTCGGGATCGAGCCACCCGCGTGGATTGCCCGTGTCCACCGCGCAGAAGCGGCAGGCCCGCGTGCACACGGCTCCCATGAGCATGATGGTGGCAGTGCCCGCGTTCCAGCATTCGCCGATGTTGGGGCACTTCGCCTCTTCGCAGACCGTGCTCAGGCGGTGGTCGCGGACGATTTGTTTGACCGCTCCGAAGGCGGCGCCGGCGGCCAAGGGCGCGCGTAACCAGGGGGGCTTGCGGGCACCGGGCGAGCCGCCCGCGGGGGCCGGCTTGATGCCGTCCTTGATGGCGGTAAACCCTTGAGGGGTAAGATATTTCTCGCCGCTTCGCGGCGGCTTATGGGATGCCTCCGTGACGGGAATGCCCTTGAAATCGGCCATATCCCATTCTACCCCACGTGGGTGCGGCACGCGGCCTGTGCGGGCGCTACGCGCTCTGCGCCGCGGCGCGGGGCGCCAGGCTCTGCTCCACGCTGATGCGATCGCGTCCCGCGTGCTTCGCGCGGTAGAGCGCGCGGTCCGCGGCCTTCAGCAAGTCCGGTGCGGTCGAGCCGTCTCCGGGATAGACGGCGATGCCGAACGAGGCCGAGGGCGCCGCCAAGGTCTGGCCGAGGTGCGTGAGGTTCGTGCTGCGGATCGCGAGCCTCATCTCCTCGGCGCGCTGGCAGGCCATGTCGATGCTCGTCTCCGGCAGCACCACGGCGAATTCCTCTCCGCCATACCGGCAGGCCAGATCCGCAGGACGAATATTGCGGCCGATTGCGCGAGCGAGCGCACTGAGCACGAAGTCCCCCGCGTCGTGGCCGTGCCGGTCGTTGAACTGCTTGAAGTTGTCGATATCGATCATGATCACGGCCAACGGCTGGCCGCTGCGTTCCGCACGATGGATCTCCCGATTGAGCGCGTCCTCGAGGTAGCGTCGGTTGTATAGGCCGGTCAAACCGTCGCGCAGCGCCATTTCACGCATCGCGTCGCGCAGCCGCAGGTTCGACAGCGCGGGACCGACCCTGTCGGTCATCGCCTGCAGACGCTGCTCCGTCACACGCGCCGGCCGCCTGCTGCCCGGATCTACGTCCAGGGCAATGTGGAACAGGCCGAGAATCTGGCCCTGGCCGTGGAAGGGAACACAGGCGTAGCCGCGGTGCTGCTCGCGGGCATGCCCGCAGCGGAGGGATCCGTTTGAGGGCGCGAAATGAGCGCTTCCCAGACGCAGCGCCCAGCATTCATCGGGGGCGAGCGTCTTGTCGGCCGGCGGCCCTCCACCCCATTGGGCGACGTGCTCCAGGACATCGCGCGATTCCCGATAGATGAACAGCGATCCCGAGGACTTGGGGAACAGCTGCGCGCCGGTCTCCCGCACGATTTCGTAGGCCTCGCCCCGCTGTCCGCATGACTGGAGCAGCTCCGCCATGCGCGAAAGCACCTCGCCGTCCCGATGAAAGGCCTCCAATTGCTGGACGGTGGCGACCAGCGCCCGATTGTTGCGGCGAATGGCGACATCGCTCTTCTTGCGCGCGGAGATCTCGCGAGCCAGGCTCCGGTTGGCCTCGCCCAGCGCCACGAGGCGCTCCTGCAACGCGGCCTGCGCCGCCCGCAACGCTTCCTTCTGATGATGCAAAGCGGTGACGTCGCGGGCCACGGTGATCTCGCCGATCAGATTCCGCTTTACGTCGAAGAGCGGCGTCGTCTTGATCTCGACCGTTACGATTTCTCCGTTCTTTTTGCGCCGCTCGCCGGTGCTGGAGGTCTGGACTCCGGCGCGGATGCGCTCCAGGAGCTTGGCGTAATCCGCATCGGGCAGCTCCGCGGCGTGCAGCTCGCGAAGCGGCTTGCCCACGGCTTCCGCGGCTGAGAATCCGTAGAGCGACGCCGCCTCGCGGTTCCAGAACATGACCACCGCGTTCAGATCCTTGACGATCACCGCTTCCGCAATTTGTTCGAGCACCTGTTCGAGCTCGAGCGCGTACTCCTTCAATGTAGCCGCGTCCGCGCCGCCCAGCGCCCGGAACGCGATCATGATCGACACCCAACCTGCATGAGAACTCCCGTATCCCGATTCAGGATTGCCTTGCAACAATTCTAGGGGGGAACCCTTATGCGGGCCGGTAGTAGCGCGCAATTCCGGTGGTTTTCCCCTGACGCGCGCCTACCGCTCATTCAACTGTGACCGACAACGCATTTTTCGCCGGACCCCCGGCCCGCCGCGGCCGGTTCGGCGACTCGGCGATCAGCACCGCGTTCGTGCCGCCGAAGGCGAAGGAGTTGGACATCACCGCCTGGAGCGGGACGCCGTTGCGCGCAGCGCCCGGGACGTAATCCAGATCGCACGCCGGGTCCGGGCTATCGAGATGCATGGTCGGCGCCACCATGCCTTTTTCCAGGCAGATCACCGCGATGATGAATTCCAGGCCGCCGGCGGCGCCCAGCAGGTGGCCGTGGGTGGATTTGGTGGAGCTCACGGGAATCGAGTACGCGCGCTTGCCGAACGCCTGTTTAATCGCAGCAGTCTCCGTCGCATCGTTCTGCAGCGTGGCGGAGCCATGCGCGTTGATGTAGTCGATCTCCTCGGGCTCGAGCCCCGCGCAAGCGAGCGCGGCGCGCATCGCTCCCGCCTGCCCTTCAGCCGAAGGCCGGGTGATGTGAGAGGCGTCGCTGGTCAACCCGTAGCCGGAGAGCTCCGCGTGGATCGGCGCGCCCCGATCCACCGCGTGCCGCCACTCCTCCAGCACGACGAACGCGGCGCCTTCGCCGAGCACCAGGCCGCTGCGGTTCAGAGAAAAGGGCCGGCATGAGGCGCCGGGGTCTTGCGCATCCTCAGCCGCCAGCGTGCGCATGGCCTCCCAAGCGCGCAGCACACCGAAGGTCAGCGGTGCTTCCGCCCCTCCCGCGATCATCACGTCGACATCGCCGGATTGAATTCTTCGCGCCGCTTCCCCGATCGCCACCGAGGACGACGAACACGCCGTCGAGAAAGTGAGGCTCGGCCCGAAAAGTCCGTGCTCGATGGAAATCCACGACGCCGGGGCGTTCGTCATGGCGGCGAGCACCGTGTAGGGATTCACGCGGTCCGATGCGTCGGCATAGATCGTTCGATAACCGGCATCGGTCGTTTCCGCCCCGCCCATGCCGCTGCCCACGAATGCCCCGCACCGTTGCCGCTGTTCGGCGGACAAATCGAGCCGGGCATCGGCCAGCGCCTGCGCGGCGGCGGCCAATGCGAGCTGCGTGACTCGATCGAGCAGTCGAAGGCGCGCGGGGTCGAAGTTTGCCGCTCCGTCGAAAGCGCACGAGGCGCCGATCGGGGATCGAAGCCGCTCGCAGAGGGAGGGAGCGAGCCGGCGAACGCCCGATCGGCCTTCGGCGAGACTTCGAGCCACCTCCTCGATCGAATTGCCGATCGGCGCGACGACCCCGAGACCGGTGACCGCCACGCGTCGCATGGTCACATTTTGACCTCATCCGCCTTGGCGCCGCCCGCCGCGGTTCCGGCGGCGGTATCCGCCGAGCGATGGCCGATGATGAGTCCGTCGATGTACACGACGACATCTTGAACGGTCCGCAGACCCGTCGGCGGGTCACCGGGGATCTTGACGTGAAAACCATCCTCGATCTTGAACATCAGCTCGAGCAGGCTCAGCGAGTCCATGCCGAGCGTATCCAGCGTGGCGTCGGCCGAAAGCCTATCGCGCGGCAAGCCGTAGTCGCGTACCAAGATGTCCTGCAAAGTTTCAAGCGTGCTCATGGCGCATCCTATCCTCGCTTCCGATAATGTCTGGTCTTTCCGGCCCAGCGGGCGGCTTGAGTCAGTAAGCCGGGCCAACGCCGCAGGAGCGCATGCGATAAGGATGCGAGTTCGGGCTGCATGGCTGCATGAGCGGCAGCGGCGGCGAACCGCACTCTGGGCGCAAACGCCGCCCGCCAAGCCTCCGCATAGCGATCGTTCAGATGGCGCGTGCGCGAGGAATCGAGCGTGATGGGCCGACTAACCAACAGATGCTCGGCGAGAATGTGCGCTGACTGCAGCGCCATCGCAATACCCTCGCCGATCAGCGGGTGGCTCTCGCCGGCCGCGTTGCCGACCCGAAAGGCCTGCTTGCACCGCCCGACGCGTATCCCCGGACGAATGGGGCCCACGCTGAGCCAGGGACCCCGCTGGCGCGCGTGCCCGAGCGCATCGCGCACTCCGGCGCAGGAGCGAAGCAAGAATGCGCCGACGGCCTCCCCGGCCGACACGCCCGGCAGGGACCTGCGGCATGCGCGCAGCCGGTCGCGCCGGATGCAGCACGCGAGCGTCGTCCTCCCGCCCTCGGCGACCACCATTCCCCCGTAACCCCCGTCGAACGCGATTACGGGTAGCAGACCGGGCGCCAGCCGCGAGTCGTCGAAGCTCGTTTTGAAAGCGAACAGATCGGAGGGGCGCTTCGGATGGTCACCGGGTCCGATCGCCGCAGCCCGCTCGTCGCGCGTTGCGGATCCGCCGGGCGGGGGCTCCCACGAGCCGTGCGCGTCGATGATCACGGATGCGCGGCGGATCTGGCGGCCTTTCGCCGCGCGGCCGGCGATCGGCCTCCCGCGGGAACTCATCTCGATCTCGCCCGCGAAGTCGCCCGGCCCGCCGTGAACGGCACGGACTTTGGCGGGCTGCAGGACCTCCACGCCAACCGACCGCGCACGGTCGAGCAGCAGCGCGTCGAGGCGATCTCGGCCCACCGCGCGGCCATAGGGGTAAGCGCCCGCCGCGCACGCCGGAAAATCCGCATCGAGGGGCGCCAGGTTACCCATCCAACCGACGCGTGCAAGCTGCGGTCCCGCCATGTTGCGAAATGCCGCACCCACGCCGAGCGAATCGAATAGCTCCAGACTTCCGGCAGAAATGCACTCGCCGCAGACCTTTTGCCGCGGATAGGCGCTTTGCTCGACCAGGATCACCTGCCAGCCCGCCTGCGCCAGCAGGATCGCGCTTGCGCACCCCGCCGGGCCGGCGCCGATCACCAGCGCATCAGCGATGGGTCGCATGAGTGTCCGTCGCCACGGTGCAGCCTCGACGCACGGCCGTAAAACAATGGGTGAAGGGCGGTGCACGGAACTCGCCCAGGATCCAATCCTCGCCCGCGCCCCCCCAGGCTGCCTCGAGTTCCTTGCCCGAGAAACCCGCGTCGACGCTCTTTACCGCGTCGCCGCGGGTAACCGCATTGGCGCCGATCAGCACGACGCTGCGGGCCGCAATGCGGGCGAGCGCGTCGCGCCTCGGCTCGCTCGCGATGAACGCGTCGGCTCGACGCGCGATGCCCTTCATCAAGGATGCGAGCTGCGCTCCTTCGAAATGATGAAGAAAGAGCGAGGCGAGACAGAGATCGTACGGCGTCCCGGCATCGATGCGCGCCCAATTCGCGATATCCATGCGCACGCGGCGAACCTCCCACCCCAATAGCCGGTAGGCATCGCAGGTGTCGTCCGTCACCAGGTCCACGCGATCGAGCAGCGTCAACTCGACGCCGCTCCAGCGGGGCGCGAGCGAGCGCGCCACGGCCAGCATCAGCGTACCGTCGCCGGCGCCCAGTTCGATGAGCCGGCGGGGCGGCGCAGCCAAGCGCAAATTCCCGATGAGCCGTTTGAGGATGGATGCGGAACGCATGAATCTATGGATCATCCGCAGGTCGCGGCGCGAGCGCTTTGCACGCGGATCATCGGGAGCGAGTTCGTCGAGAAGTTCCGGGACCACCCGCCGAGACGAGACCTCCATCGGCTTTACTCGACGGCCAGCAATGCACCATGACAGGTGAAGCCGGCTCCGAAGGACGACATCCACCACCACCCGCCGGCGGCCTCTTCGCGCAAAGCGGCGTCGAGAACGAAATAGACGAAGGCGCTGCTCAGATTGCCGAACCGCCGCAGCGCCTCGCTGCTATGCCGCAGCGCGTGCGGCGGCAGGGATAGGCGTTCCTCGAGCGCGAGCAGCACGTCCCGCCCGCCGGCGTGCATGATCCAATTGGTGATTTGGTTCTGATTCACGCCGGCGCGCCCGAGCGCCGTCGCGAGGACCTCGCGGGCATGGTCTGCCGCAAGCCCGGGCACGACACGCGTCAGGACGTTCCGGAGCATTCCCGCGCGGTGCTCGAACCGCAACGATTCGCGCGCCCCGGGATTGATCAGCGAGACGCTGTCGCGCCACTGCACGCTGCGGCGGCCGGGTGGACGGGTCCGCGACAACACAGCCGCACCCGCGCCGTCGCCGAAGAGGCATGCGCTGATCAGAACGCCCGGCTCGTTGTCCAGGTACATGGCGGCACTGCACACCTCGACGCAAATGGATAGCACGTGCTCGCATTGCGCACCGCCGATCGTCGCATTGGCGAGTTGCCAATTGGGGAGGGCGCCCGCGCATCCCTGGCCCACCAGGTCGAAGCACAGCACGTCCGGCCTGAGCCCGAGACGCTCCACCACGTAGCCGGAGAGGCCCGGGCAAAGATAGCCCGTACAGGTGGTCACGATGATTGCGTCGATTGCTGCGGGATCGAGCGCTGCGCGTCCCAGCGCGGCGCTCCCGGCGTTCGCCGCGAGCAGCGGTGCATGGGTCTGGAACCGCGTCTGCAGGGTATCGGGATCGATCGCGAAAACCTCGTCCAAAGATTCGATCGCGAGCCAGCGTTCCTCGATGCCGTTATCCCGCCCAAGGACCGCCTTTGCGACCGCATGCGCCCGCGAGTCCAGGCGACCGAACCACGCAGATTCGCTGAACGCGCGCCAGCATTCGCTTTTCGTGTAGCGCTTTGCCGGCAGAGCGGTTCCGATCGAATTCAAATACACGGCGCGTCTCCTTCGCAACACCGAAGTCTAACCCACCGTCGCCGGCTCCCCGGCGAAAAGACGCGAAAGTCGGTGTCAGCGATCGCTGACGGGGGCGGGTGGCGCGGCACGACTCTCGGGCAAGCCGGGCGGAATCTCTTTACACTTCCCGGCTGTCTCAATGGAGCATCGGCAATGCGCGCGGCATGAAGATACCCAAGGGTTTGCAGCCTCTGGTGGACGACGGGATGGTGGACAGCGTGGTCCGCAAGCTCAAGAGCGGCAAGGAAGCGTCGGTCTACATCGTTTCCTGCGGCGGAGAACTCCGCTGCGCGAAGGTCTACAAGGAGGCCGAACAACGCGGCTTTCGCCAGCTGGCCCGCTATCAAGAGGGCCGCAAGACGCGCAATAGCCGCGACGCGCGTGCCATGGGCAGGCGTGGCAGCCACGGCCGGCGGGTGCAGGAAGCCGAATGGAAGAACGCCGAGGTCGATGCCCTCTACCGGCTGGCCGGGGCGGGCGTGCGGGTTCCCGCGCCTTACCTGGTGCATGAGGGTGTGCTGCTCATGGAGCTCGTATGCGACGCGGCGGGCGACCCCGCCCCGCGTCTCAACGACGTAGGCCTCACCGCCGATCAGGCTCTGGAATGGCACGCATTCATGATGGGGCAAATCGTGCGCATGCTGTGCGCCGGCCTCATTCACGGCGATTTGTCGGGATTCAACGTGCTGGTGGACGCAACGGGCCCGGTCATCATCGATCTGCCGCAGGCGGTCCACGCCGCGAGCAACAATAACTCGTTCGCCATGCTGGAGCGCGACGTCAACAACATGCGCGAGACCTTCGGTGGCGCCTCCCCTGAGCTGCTGCGGACCGAATACGCGCGCGAAATCTGGAAGCTCTACGAGTCCGGCGAGCTGACGCCGGAGGCCGTGCTGACCGGGCGCTTCGAGCGCGATACGTCCGCCGCGGATGTGCAGGCCGTCCTGCTGCAGATCGAGGAGGAAAGGCTCGAGGCCGAGGCGCGGCAGCGCCGGCGCGCCTCGGCGGAGGCTCGCTGACCGGCCGCGCGCGGCGGACACGCCGCGGATCAGCCGGTCGTTTCGCCCGTCGTCGTGTCGTTCGAGTAACGCCAGGCGCGCTCGAACGGCAGGCGCCACGCGCGCGGCGCGATCAGTTGATGAACGGCGTTGGGCCCCCACGAGCCGGGAGCGTACAGCCGCACCGGCGGCGGCGCTTCCTGCAGCGCGGCCGACACTTCCCATAGGCGCTCGATGCCTTCGGCGGTATTGAAGAGCGTGTGATCGCCGCGCATGGCGTCGAGAATCAGCCGCTCGTAGGCCTCCAGCACGTCTCCGACGAAGCCCGTGTCGTGCATGGCGAACTGCATGCTGAGCTTGTCCAGGCGCATCCCGGGGCCGGGACGCTTGCCGTAGAATGACAGCGACATCTTCGAGGCGTCCGCGAGATCGAACGTCAAATGGTCCGGCCCCTGCGTTCCGATCCCGGAACCCGCCGGAAACATGCTCCGCGGGGGCTCCCGGAAGGCGATCGAGATGATCCGTTGCCCCTCGGCCAGCCGCTTGCCGGTGCGCAGGAAGAACGGCACCCCCGCCCAGCGCCAGTTGTCGATCGCGCACTTGAGCGCGATGAACGTTTCGGTATCCGACTCCCGGTCGATGCCCTCCTCCGTGCGGTAGTCTTGGTATTGTCCGCGCACCACGTCGGCGGGCTGAATCGGCACGAGGCTGCGAAAGACCTTGTTCTTCTCCTCGCTGATGGGCGCGGGCTCGAGCGAGGTCGGCGCCTCCATGGCGGTGAACGCAAGGATCTGGAACAGGTGCGTCACCACCATGTCGCGGTACGCGCCCGTGGCCTCGTAAAACGCGGCACGCCTGCCGAGACCGAGAGTCTCCGGCACATCGATTTGCACGTGGTCAATGAAGTTGCGGTTCCAGATCGGCTCGAACAGGCCGTTCGCGAAGCGGAATGCCAGAATGTTCTGCGCCGCCTCCTTGCCGAGAAAATGATCGATGCGGAAGATCTGCTCTTCGTCGAAAACCTCGTGCAATTTTGCGTTCAGCGCCACCGCACTCTTCAGGTCGGTGCCGAAGGGCTTCTCCATGATGATGCGCGAGCCCTCGACCAGACCGGCCTCGGCCAGCATCCGGACCGCCGACAGCGCCGCGCTCGGCGGCACGCTCAGGTAGTGCAGGCGGCGGCTCTCCCCGCCGATCGACTTCTCCGCTTTTTCCACTGCGGCCCGCAGCGCGGCGGCGCCGGTTTTCAGTGACACGTAATCGAGGCATTCCGAGAACTGCTTCCACTCGCTGTCGGTGGCCTTACGGGTGGAGAACTCATCGAGAGCGCCGCGCGCGATCTTGCGGAACGCCTCGGCATCGATGTCCTCGAGGGAAACTCCGATGATGCGGCAGCCGGGAATGAATCCGATCACGCTCAAACGGAACAGGCCGGGCAACAGCTTGCGATGCGCAAGGTCGCCGGTTGCGCCAAAGAGCACCACGACCTGCGGAAAGCGCGGACCTACGCCTGGAGGAATCTTTCGCACCGTGACCTCCTGTTGAATGAACTGATACCTGCCCGATCTCGACGGGGCGCTAAAGCGCCCTGCCGTAAAAAGCCGGCCGCTCGGCGGAACTGAACGCCACTCCGGGAGCTTCGCGCCCGTCCGTCTCGCTCAAGGCGCGCCTCCAGTCTGGTTCAAGGCCTCCAGCCGGTCGACCGATCCGACATCGTGCCACACTCCCCGATAGATCTCGGCCGAGCATCGGCCGGCCGCCATCGCACGGATCAACAGAGGCTTCAGCGGAAACGCGCCGCCCGCGCAGCCGGCGAATAATTCCCGGCGATATGCGGCGATCCCGGAAAAGGTGAATCGCACCCCGGCGTCCGGCGCGGCGAGACCTCGCTCCACCCCGAAGTCCCCGTTGGGATGCTGGGGCGGGTTCGGCACGAGGACCAGATGCGCGTCGCGCTCGGGCGGCAACCTCGCCTCCGCCAGAGGATAATCGCTGAATACATCGCCGTTCACCACCAGAAAAGCGCCCTCTCCGAGCAAGGGCAGGGCCTGAAAGATGCCTCCGCCGGTCTCGAGCGCTTGCGGCGCCTCGTCGCTGTAGTCGATCCGGACTCCGAAGCGCGAGCCGCTTCCCAAGGCCTCGCGGATCATGCCGCCGAGCCATGCGAGATTGATGACGATGCGGTCGATGCCCGCGCGCGCGAGCCGCTCGAGGTGATGTTCGATCAACGGCTTGCCTCGCACGGACAGAAGAGGCTTCGGCACCCGATCCGTCAGCGGACGCATGCGCTCACCCCGCCCGGCCGCCAGGATCATGGCGACGCGCGGACGCTCGGCCGGAGGCCCCTCACTCACGCCGGCCTCGCCCGCGCCGGCCGACTCACGCGTTCCCCGCCAGAGGCGCCTGCGCGTCCCGCAGCGCCCGCGACTGAGCGTCGGCGAAGCCGGGGTCCACCTGGGTGGCGATATAATCGGCGAACTCGGCGGTCTCTCGATAGCGCGCCGCCGCTTGGCGGGTGTAGTCGAGCACCCGCGGCAGATCCTTGAGGTACCCGGGCTTGCCGTCGCGATAGTACAGCCGCGCGAAAATGCCCAGCACCTTGATGTGACGCTGCAGTCCCATCAAATCGAACCAGCGGATGAATTCGCCCTCGCCGGCGGTGAGCCCGAAGCCGGCCTCGAGCAGCGCTCGCCGGTAACCGAGCAGCCACTTCTCCACTCTCGCGACCGGCCATTCGATATAGCAATCCTTGAGGAGCGATACGGCATCGTAGGTCACTGCGCCGCGCACCGCGTCCTGGAAATCGAGGATGCCCGGATTGGCCTCGTCGGTCACCAGAAGATTGCGCGAATGATAATCGCGATGCACGAAGGTCGCCGGTTGCTCGAGCGCACTTTGCGACAGAAAATCGAACAGTCGGTCGAGCATCGCGCGCGCACGCGCGTCTGCGGGCGTTTGCAGATGGCGCCCCAGGAACCACTCCGGCATCAGCTCCATCTCGCGATGGAGCAGGGCTCGGTCATAGGGCGGCAAGCCATGTGCCGCCGCCCCGCCGCGGGTCTGCATCCGCACCAATGCGGCCAATGCGTCCGCGTACAAGCGATCGACGTCGCGGCCGGCGGCGAGCTGGTCCAAGTACTGCCGCGTTCCCAGATCCGACAGCAGCAAGAGGCCTTGCCGCAGGTCGCGCGCCAGCACGACCGGAACGTTCAATCCCATGGCCTTGAGCGAGCGCGCGACGCCGATGAACGGCTCGAGCGTCTCCTTGTCCGGCGGCGCATCCATGACGATGCAGGAATCCGCGCCGCGCGTGACCCGAAAATAGCGCCGGAAACTCGCGTCGGCGGAAGCCGGCTCGATCCGTCCGCCGGCGAATCCGAGATCCTCCGTCACCCAGCGAGTGAGCATTCCGAGGCGGGAATCGCTTGCATCCGTTACACCCATGCTAGACCATTCGGACGACCGCAAATGCGGCATCGCAAGTATACCGACTAAGGCGAACCAACTTTGCCCATTGCTTCTCATCGAGCCGTGCCGGCAGCCGCTTTGGCCGCCGCGTGCTGTCTCCTGGCGACCGCGCCGGCTCGTGCGGCCGACATGTGTCCGGCGCCGCCGAAGCGCAAGCACGTGCCGGCGCAAACGGCCACCGCCAACGACGATCATCGGATCTGGTTCGACAGCGACGGTGGATCGTTCGACGAGGCAACAGGATTTGCGGTACTGACCGGCCACGTACAGGTCCGCCAGGATCTGCGTACCATTTCGGCGGACCGCGTCACCTACGACCAGAAGACCGGCAAGGTCACCGTCAAAGGCTCGGTGGATTTCGAGGACCCACAGCTTGGCGTCACCAGCGACTCCGGCGCCTACGACGTGCTCGGCGGCGCCAATTTCAACGAGGCCAACTTTCGCATCTTCGACCTCAACGGCCGCGGCTTCGCCAAGAAGATGGAGGTTCATCCCGACGGCACGGCCCGCTTGGAGATGGTGCGGTACACGAGCTGTCCCGTCGGCAATCGGGACTGGATGATGCAGGCCAGATCGCTCAAGTTGGATACCGACGCCGAACAAGGATTCGCGCACGGGGTGGTCATGCGCTTCAAGGACGTGCCGATTTTCTACACGCCCTATATCTCCTTTCCCTTGGGCGACGACCGCCAGAGCGGATTGTTGTTCCCGAGCTTCGGACACTCCGGCACCAACGGCTATGAGCTGGACGTTCCGTATTACTTCAATTTGGCGCCGAATTACGACATGACCCTCACCCCCGGTGTTCTGTCGGCGCGGGGCGTGCAGCTTGGCGGCCAGTTCCGCTTCCTGACGGCGGACTCTCACGGCCAGATCGAGGAGAATTTTCTGCCGGATGATCGGCAGACGGATAGCGACCGAGCCTTCAGACACGCCACGGATGTGACCAATCTCGCCCCGGGCCTGCGCTTCGATACCGACATCACCAGCGTCAGCGACAGCAACTATTTCAGCGATTTCGCGGTCGGCTCGGATCAGACCAGCGTCACCTTCCTCGAGCGCCAAGCGGAGTTTCAGTACCAGGACGACATCTGGCGGATCCGGGCCCAGGCGCAAAACTTTCAAACCATCGATACGTCGGTCGATGCCGGCGATCGCCCCTATTCGCGCGTACCGCGCATCGAGGCCTACGGACTCATCCCGGTGGTCGGCGATCTCGAGTTGGGGGTGTCGAGCGAGGTCACCAATTTCCTGCGAGAGGTCGGGCCCACCGGCGTACGGGCGGATCTGTCGCCCGAGCTGCGCTGGGACCTCCGCGCGCCGGGGTACTTCTTCGATCCCGTGGTCGGATACCACTTCACGCAATACGACCTTCAAAATGCGGCGGCCGGCGACCCGAGCACCCCCACTCGGACGCTGCCGTATGCGAGCGTCGACACGGGCCTGATCTTCGAGCGCGACTCGGGCTCGCAGGGACAGCGCACGGAAACGCTGGAGCCGCGCCTCATGTACAGCTATGTCCCCTACCGCAACCAGAACGAACTCCCGATCTTCGACACCGGGTTGCCCGATCTGAACCTCGTCGAGCTGTTCCGCACCAATCGGTACGTCGGCGACGACCGCATCGGCGATGCGAACCAGCTCGCCATGGGGCTGACCACGCGCCTGTTCAGCGACACCACGGGCGCCCAATACCTGACGGCAACCCTCGGCCAGATCCGCTACTTCTCCCTTCCGCGGGTGTTCCTGCCCGACGAGATCACCCAGACCGTGCCCGGACAAACGCTTTTGACCCTCCCGGGGCAGCCGAGCCAGGTCATTTTGCCCGGGCAGAATCTGCCGACCCTTCCCGGGCAGACCCTCGCTACGGCACCGGGCCAGATCTCGCAGGTCTATCGAGCCTCGGACCTCATCGGCGAGGTGTCGGTGACGGCGTACAAGAACTGGAGCGTAAACCTCGATTACCAGTGGAATCCGTACACCTCGCAGACCGACAAGTCGGAGGTCCTGCTGCAGTACCATCCGGACCCCAACAAGGTGATAAACGTCGGCTATCGGTTCCAGGAGGACATCCTGAAGCAATATGACGTGTCCTTCGCCTGGCCCATCGCCAGCCACTGGAACACCGTCGGGCGCTACGTGTACTCCCTCCAGGACCGCCAGGTCATCGAGCAGCTCGCCGGATTCGAGTACAAGAGCTGCTGCTGGCGCATCCAGGTGTTGCAGCGGCGCTACTTGACCAACCGGACCGGGGGACTCGACACCTCGATTGCATTACAATTGGAACTGACGGGCTTGAGCTCGGTCGGAAAGCGGTCAGACGCGGCTCTGGCGAAAGAGATCAGCGGCTATTCGGCTCGCGATCCCGACGCTCAATAGGCCACCCCAGCGGAGATTTATGCGATACCTTGCGGCTTTATGCGGATTCGTGATAGCGGCATCCCTGGCCCTGCCGCGGGCCGACGCGCAGACGCGCGACATCGGCGTCCACGGCGAATTGCTCGACCGCATCGCGGCCGTCGTCAACGATGGTATCGTCCTGAAGAGCGAGCTCGACGAGCAGATGGATGCGGTGACCAAGCGCCTGCAGGAACAGAAGGTCGAGCTGCCCCCGGAAAGCGTGCTGCGGCAACAGGTGCTCGAGCGCTTGATCCTTCAGGAAATTCAGAGTCAACGGGCCAAGCACGTCGGCCTGACCATTTCCGATGAACAGCTGAACGGCGCGCTCCAGGAGATCGCCCAGCGCAACAAGATCCCGTTCGACCAATTGCCGACCGCGCTTGCCGCCCAAGGCGTGGACTACAAGCAATACCGCGAAAGCATGCGCAAGGAGCTCACCCTGAGCACGCTGCGCCAGCGCGACGTGATCGCGCACATCAATGTCTCGCCGCATGAGCTCGAGCAATTCCTGGCGCGTCAGGCATCCGAGGCCGCCAACGACGAGTTCAACGTGTCGCACATCCTCTTGTCGCTGCCGCAGGCCGCCACGCCGCAGCAGCTCGAGGAAATCACCAAGAAGGCCAACGACATCGCCGCCCGCGCGTCCAAGGGCGAGGACTTCGGCCAGCTCGCGATCGCCAACTCGAACAGTCAGACGGCCCTCGACGGCGGCCAGCTCGGCTGGCGCAAGGGCTCACAGCTTCCGCAATTCATCCTCGATCTCGTGACCAAGATGAAGCCGGGCCAGGTGAGCGCGCCGGTGCGCACGCCGAGCGGCTTTCATATCGTGAAGCTCAACGAGCGCCGCAGCGGGCAGCCTCAGGTCATCGTGAATCAGATCCACGTACGGCACATCCTCTTGAAGCCCAACGAGCTCGACGATGATGCGACGGTGCGCGAGAAGCTCGTGAAGCTCCGCCAGCGCATCCTGAACGGCGAGGATTTCGCCGGCATCGCCTCGGCGACCTCGGAAGATCCCGGTTCGGCGCCGGACGGCGGCGATTTGGGATGGACGGGACCCGGCACCTTCGTGCCGGAATTCGACAAGGCGATCGCCGATCTCAAGCCGAACGAGATCAGCCAGCCCTTCAAGACCCGTTACGGCTGGCATATCGTGCAGATGCTGGGCACCCGCACCTACGACAGCACCGATGACGTGCGCCGGCAGAAGGCCTTCGCGGCCATCCGCGAGAGCAAGGCGGACGAAGAGACGGAGCTTTGGCTGCGCCGGCTTCGTGACGAAGCGTTCGTCGAAATCAAGATGTAGGGACCTCTGTACCTACCCCGCATCGTCGTCACCTCGGGAGAGCCGGCCGGCATCGGGCCCGACGCTTGCGTGACGCTCGCCCAAAGCGATTGGCGAGCGGATCTAGTCGTCGCAGCCGACGCGTCGCTGTTGTCGTCCACCGCGCAGGCGCTCGGGCTGCCGCTGCGTCTCGAGCCCTACGACCCCTCCGAGGCCGCTGCGCCGCACCGCGCGGGCGTGCTCAAGGTGCTGCACATACCGACCGCGTGCGCGGTCACGGCCGGGCAGCTCGATCCGCGCAACGCGGCCTACGTCATCGAGATGCTGGCCCGCGCCTGCGACGGCTGCATGAACGGTGAATTCGCCGCCATGGTCACGGCTCCGGTGCAGAAGAGCGTGCTGATGGATGCCGGCTTTGCGTTCACGGGGCATACCGAGTATCTCGCGGAGCGCACCCGTGCGGCTTTGCCGGTGATGATGCTGCTGACCGGCACGCTGCGGGTCGCGCTGGTAACGACTCACCTGCCGCTCGCCGACGTGCCCAAGGCGATTACGCCGGACCGTCTGCGCGCGACCTTGAGGATCGTCGCCACCGATCTGGAGCGGCACTTCGCGCTGGACTCGCCCCGCATCGGCGTCCTGGGCCTGAATCCCCATGCCGGTGAGTCCGGGCATCTGGGGCGCGAGGAAATCGAGGTGATCGGTCCCGTGATCGAGGAACTCTCCCGGGAAGGGCTCGACGTACGCGGACCCATTCCCGCCGATACGGCCTTTGCGCCGCAATTCTTGAGCTCCGTCGACGTCATCGTCGCGATGTACCACGATCAAGGGCTGCCGGTCATCAAGCACGACGGATTCGGCAACGCGGTCAATGTCACGCTCGGATTGCCCATTCTGCGCACCAGCGTGGATCACGGAACCGCGCTCTCTCTCGCCCGGACGGGCAGAGCGGACACCGGGAGTTTGCGCGCTGCGTTGCGGTTGGCGGTCGAGTTGGCAGGCGCGGGCAATGGTGATTCGTAAGCGCTTCGGCCAGCACTTTCTACACGACCCGGCGGTGATTCGCCGCATCATCGATTCGGTGGCGCCCGCCCCCGGCGAGCGCGTCGTCGAGATAGGGCCCGGCCGCGGCGCGCTGACCTGGGGACTCCTGGAGCGCGCAAAGGCGCTCGATGTGGTCGAGATCGACCGCGACTTGGCGCAGGTGCTGCGCGCGGATCCTCGAGGACAGGGGCGCGTGCGCGTGCACACCGGGGATGTGCTCGACATCGACTTCGAGAAGCTGCGCGGGGACGGGCCGCCCCTCCGGGTGGTTGGGAATCTGCCCTACAACATCTCCACCCCCGTGCTCTTTCACCTTCTCGGCCAGCGCTCCGCCATCGCCGACATGCACTTCATGCTGCAGAAGGAGGTCGTGGATCGAATGGCCGCCGCGTCGGGCGGCAAGGAGTACGGACGGCTGACGGTGATGCTCGGCGTTTACGCCGCCGTCGAGCGGCTGTTCGACGTGGGTCCCGGCGCATTCAAGCCGCCGCCCAGGGTCCGGTCCGCGGTGGTGCGCTTGCGTCCCGCTGCCGGCCCGCGGTTTGCCATCGGCAGCGATGCGGCGCTTCGGACGCTGGTCACCGCAGCGTTCTCCCATCGCCGCAAGACCCTGCGCAACGGATTGAAGAATTTTCTTCGCGACAGCGACTTCGAAAGCTGCGGCATCGATCCGGAGCGCCGGCCCGAGACGCTCGAGCCTGCGGAGTTCGGACGGCTCTCGGCGCGCTACTGTCAAAACACCGGCGCGGCCTGATACAAAGCGGTCGATTCGCCGCACACTCCGTTATACTGCGGACTGCATGGTCGATTATCGAAAAGTGCTGGTGCTGCTGGATCTGTCCGAGGGCAGCGAGAAAGTGTTCAACGCCGGCCGCGACATGGCTTCGCGGCCGAATGCCTCCCTCATCGCGCTGCACGTGGTGGATTGCGCGCCGGTCGAGCCCATGGGCGAGACCCTCATGCCTTCGATGGAGATCGAGCGGAGCTTGGTGGACCGATCACGCGCAAGAATCGAGCAGCTGATCGCGGGCTCGAACGCCGCGAACGCGCGGGGGCGGGTCGAGATAGGAAACACCAAGGCGGAGATCCTGCGTGTGGCCAACGAAGAGAGCGCGGACTTGATCGTGCTCGGAAGCCGGGAGCGTCACGGTCTCGCGATTCTCGTCAATTTCACCGAGGACACCGTTCTGCACGCGGCGCATTGCGACGTGCTCGCGGTGCGTTTGAGCTGACACGCCGGAACCATGAGCTCAGAACCTGGAAAACACCGCATCAGCGTCGAAGTCGAGACTGCCTACATCGAGGAGCAATCCGACCCGCGCGACAAGCGCTTCGTGTTTTCCTACACGATCACGATCCGCAACGAAGGTCAGGTGCCGGCGCGTCTGCTCACGCGGCACTGGATCATTACCGACGCGAACGGCAACGTGAAGGAAACCCGCGGCGACGGCGTCGTGGGCGAGCAACCCTATCTGAAACCGGGCCAGGGATTTCGCTATTCGAGCGGCGCCGTCATCGAGACTCCGGTCGGCACCATGCAAGGGAGCTATCAAATGGTCGCCGACAACGGCCACCAATTCGATGCCCCCATCGCGCCGTTCCGTCTGGCGATACCCGGAGTGCTGCACTAGCCCGGCGCGGGGCCGGTGAATCTCCGATGACGCTCTACGCAATCGGCGACGTGCAGGGATGCGACGCCGAACTCGGCCAATTGCTCGACGCCTTGCGTTTCTCGCCGGATAGGGACCGCCTCTGGTTCGTCGGCGACCTCGTGAATCGAGGCCCCGCCTCGCTCGAGGTTCTGCGGCGTGTACGGGCGCTGGGCGAGGCCGCCACGGTGACTTTGGGCAATCACGATTTGCACCTCCTGGCCGTGGCTCACGGAGTCGGCCGGTTGAAGCGCGGCGACACGTTCTCGGACGTGCTCGCCGCCCCCGATCGCGACGGCTTGCTCGAGTGGCTCGCCCACCGGCCGCTTTGCGCGGAGGATCGCGCGCTCAACCTCTGTCTCCTGCACGCCGGGCTGTCTCCCCAATGGGATATGCCGGCGGCGCGCCGCTGCGCGGGGCAGTTCGAGCAGGCATTGCGCCAGGATCCGGGCAAGCTGTTCAAGCAGATGTACGGCGACGAGCCGGACCTTTGGGACGAGTCTCTGGAGGGCGCGGAGCGCCTGCGATACATCGTGAACTGCTTCACTCGGCTGCGCTACGTCGACGCCGAGGGCCGCTTGCAGCTGCGCGCGAAGGGCTCACCGAACAAGGCGCAGCGCGGATCGCTCATCCCATGGTACGAAGCTCCGCACGCGCGGTGGCGTGGAACTCGATTGGTGTTCGGACATTGGTCGACCTTGGGTTTCTTCCGCAACCCCGAGGTGACCGCGCTCGACACCGGCTGTGTGTGGGGCGGAAGCTTGACGGCGCTGCGGCTGGACGTACCCGATGCGGCGCCGGTGCAGGTGGCGTGCACGTCGTCCGGGCTGACCCCCGGAGAGTAGTTCAGCGGCCCGCATCGGGATGCAGCGTGCGGCTCTCTTCCGGCGGCAGCGGCTTCAAGACTTCGCCGCGCACGAGAAATCGGCTGGCGTTCGGCTGGTAAGGAACACACACAACGTCCAGATGCACGTCGCGGACGGTGAGCCTCGGCAACAGCTGCTGGGCGAACTGCTGCACCAGCTCGCAGTCGCCGATGCCCATGTCGCGAAACGCGTCGCTTGCGATTCTGAACGATTGAAAACGGGCGTCGACGGCGGCGAGATCTCCCTCGCGCAGGGGCTTTGCCGAGGGCGCGGGCAACGCGGGCGAGGAAAATTCGACCTTGAGCCGAAGTCCCGCGGGACCCGACGACATGCGATCGTAGCCGACGCAGCCGATCGCGATGATGGTGAGATCCGGGCGCGCCCCGAGATCGATGAGCATGGCGCGCACCTTGTCGCGCAGCCCGTCGCATGAATAGCGCGAGGTACGGCCCACGTAGAAAAACTCGATGCGTTGGGCCCTCCAAACGGCCGCCCGCGGATTGCCCGCGACCGTGGCCGGCGCCGGGCCCGCCCCGGGGCCCGGCGCGGCATGGGCGCTGCGCGCGAGGGAGCACGCGGCCACTGTCAAATAAACGGCAGCTGGTATGGCGGCTGGCCGCATGAGCACCTCCGTACAGCTTATCGACAGGCCGACGGGGGCCGAAGTTTCACGAGGCCCGCTATAATGGGCAGATGCACATCATGCCGCCCTTCAATCTGCGCGCGTGGATCGACCAGAATCGAGATCTGCTCAAGCCGCCGGTCGGCAACAAACTCCTGTTCGAGGACTCGGAATTCATCGTCATGGCGGTCGGCGGCCCGAATTCCCGCAAGGATTTTCATCACGACCCGGGCCCGGAATTATTCTTCCAGGTCGAGGGCGACATGGTGCTCCGGACCATCCAATCGGGCCGGATGAGCGACGTGCCGATCCGCGCCGGAGAAATGTTTCTGCTGCCCTCGGAAATCCCGCATTCGCCGCAGCGCCCCGCGGGGAGCGTCGGCATCGTCGTGGAGCGCCGGCGCGGACCGGACGAGTTGGACGGCTTCTCGTGGTATTGCGAGAAATGCGGCAATTGCTTGTATCTCGAGCGCGTGTCGGTACAAAACATCGAGACACAGCTGCCAGGCATCTTCTCGCGCTTTTTCGCGAGCGCCGAGCGCCGCACCTGCAAGGTATGCGGCAGCGTTTTACCGGCACCGTCCCCGGTCCGATCGAGCCCCTCCTGAACGCCCCTTACGATCTCACACCTGCGCACGCGGCGGAACTCGATGCGCGTGACCCCTTGAAGGCGCTGGCGGCCGAATTCCATCATCCGCACGATCGCTCCGGCAAAAGGCTCACGTATCTCTGCGGGCACTCGCTCGGGCTGCAACACCAATCCACCGGTGCCTACGTCGAGCAGGAGCTTGCCGATTGGCGCCGCCTCGCGGTCTTGGGGCACCACGCCGCCGAGCGGCCTTGGATCGCTTATCACGAGCGCGCGGCCTCAGGGCTGGCCTCGCTGGTCGGGGCCGGCGCGAGCGAGGTGGTCGCGATGAACTCGCTCACCGTCAATCTACACTTGATGATGGTGAGCTTCTTCAGGCCCTCCGGCGGGCGCGATCGAGTGCTCATGGAGAGCTCCGCATTCCCGTCGGATCGCTACGCGGTGGCGTCGCAGCTCGAGTTCCATGGGCTGAACGCGCGCGATCATTTGATCGAGATAGGGCCCCGCCCGGGCGAACACGTGCTGCGGACCGAGGATATCGCCGAGCGCATCGAGCGCGAGGGCTCCCGCTTGGCCCTCGTGCTGCTGCCGGGCGTGCAATATCTCTCCGGGCAGCTGCTCGAGCTTGAGCCCCTCGTGGCAGCGGCGCGGAACGCCGGTGCCGCCGTCGGGCTCGACCTGGCCCATGCCGTCGGCAATGTGCCTCTGGCCTTGCACGATTGGAACGTCGATTTCGCGGTGTGGTGCAGCTACAAGTATCTCAACGCGGGTCCCGGGGCGGTTGGCGGCTGCTTCGTGCACGCACGGCACGCGCATCGGCGCGAACTCCCCCGCTTTGCGGGCTGGTGGGGACATGACAAAGCCGCGCGCTTCGAGATGGGGCCGAACTTCGACCCCATCGCGGGCGCGGAAGGCTGGCAGATCAGCAATCCCCCGGTGCTCTCGACGGCTCCTCTGCTCGCCTCGCTGGCGGTGTTCGACAGGGTGGGCATGGACCGGCTGCGCGAAAAATCCCTGGCGCTGACCGCCTATATGCGGCGCTTGCTCGATGCGCGTCTGCCGGATGCCGTCGAAATCGTTACGCCGCGCAACTCCGCCGAGCACGGCAGCCAGCTGAGCCTCCGGCTGCTGCTCCCGCGGCTCACGGCCAAAGCCCGCTACGAGCGCCTGACCGCCGAAGGCGTGATCGGCGATTGGCGGGAGCCCGACACGTTGCGCCTGTCGGCGGCGCCGCTCTACAACTCGTTTCACGACGTGTTCGCAGCGGTCGAGGCCCTGGTGCGCGCGGCGGAAGCGTGAGCATTCGCCGATGAGCCCGCCGGCCGGTCCGGTCAGCATCGTCGGCGCCGGACCGACCGGCGCGCTGCTTGCCGTTCTCCTCCAACGGCGCGGCCTCGGCGTGACGCTTTACGACAGCCGTCCGGATCCGCGCGCGACTGGCGGCGAATCGGGCAGATCCATCAATCTCGCCCTCGCCGACCGCGGCATGCACGCATTGGAGACCGCGGGGGTGCTCGACGGCATCGCGAGCGCGCTGGTGCCGATGCGGGGGCGGTTCGTGCACCAACCGGACGGCTCGGCGGCCCTGCAGCCCTATGGCAGGCGCCCGAGCGAGGTGATCTATTCGATCTCTCGGCAGCGGCTGAATGCCGCGCTCCTCGAGGCGGCATTGCAACTTCCGGGTGTCGAGGCGAAATTCGAGCATCGCTTGGTGGAGGCGGACTTCGTCCGGGAGATTGCCCGCATCGAGGATCTGCGCGGCGGGCGGCAAATCCACGTCCCGATGCGGCCGCTGCTGGCGGCGGACGGGGCGGCCTCCTTGATGCGTCGGCGGATGGCGGCCGCGGGGCTGATCGAGGCCCGGGAGGCCGACCTGGAGCATGGCTACAAGGAGCTGAGCATCCCGGCGGGGCCGGGCGGCGCCTACAGAATGGAGCGCGAGGCCCTGCATATCTGGCCGCGCGGTGGGCACATGCTCATAGCACTGCCCAACGACGACGGCAGCTTCACCGCCACGCTGTTCCTGCCGGCGCGGGGCCCGTTGAGTTTCGCGAGTCTCCACTCTGCGGAGGCCGTGGATCGGTTTCTCTCCACGAACTTCCCGGACGTACGGCCGCTCATGCCGGATTGCGTCGCCGAGTTCCAGCGTCATCCGACCGGGTTCTTGGGCACGGTATACGCCGAGGGCTGGCACGTGCGCGGCCTCGCCGGGCTGATCGGCGACGCCGCGCACGCCATCGTTCCTTTTCACGGCCAAGGGATGAATTGCTGTTTCGAGGACTGCGTGGAGTTCGACGCCTGCGTGGGCCGCCTCGCGTCCTGGGAATCCGTATTCGCGGATTTTTATGCGCGCCGCAAGCCGAACACCGATGCGATTGCGCAGATGGCCCTGGAGAATTATCTGGAAATGAGGGCACGGGTGGCGGACCCGAGGTTCATGATGCAGCGCTCGCTCGCGCTCGAGCTCGAGCGGCGCTTTCCACGGCGATTCATTCCGCGCTATTCCATGGTCATGTTCCACCACGATATTCCCTATCGGACGGCCGCCGAACGAGGTGCCGTGCAAGCGCGGCTGCTCGAAGAGCTGTGCGCGCGGGCGGCTACGCTCGGCGACGTCGATTTCATCCGCGCCGAACGCGAGATCGAGGCTCAGCTCGCGCCGATTCCGGATCTTTCCAGCGTGAGGAATGTGTAGGCGCTGGAGTTCTTCTCATCCGCCTCGTGAGGCTCGCGAAATGTCTGGCGCCACTCGGGCCCGCGCCACGCCTCGAAGAACGCATCGCCGTCCTCGATCCGCGCATGCACCAGCGTCAAGTGAATCTTGGAGACGAACGCGATGCATTCCCTGTAGATCTGGGCGCCGCCGATCACCATGAGACCCGAATCCCCGCCCGCCGCCCGCCGCGCGGCGTCGAGAGTCGATACCACGGCGCAATCCGCGGCGGCAAAGCTCGTCGAGCGGGAGAGAACGATGTTCGCTCTGCCGGGCAGCGCCTTGCCGATCGACTCGTAGGTCTTGCGTCCCATGAGAATCGGATGCCCCATGGTCAGGGCCTTGAAGCGCTTGAGATCCGCAGGCAACCGCCACGGGAGTTGATTGCGGCGGCCGATGACATCGTTCTCCGAGACTGCAACCACGATTTCCATGTTCGCAATGCTATGCGATTTCGGGCATCAGCGCCCCAACGTCTCCCGCAGCGAGCTCAATCGATACTCCGCATGCTTCAGCGTCGCCGCCAGCTCCTTGGGGCCGAGTTTGAGGCGCTCGAACGCGGTCACACCTGCACATCGCGTCAGATCGCGGTTGCTCTCCAGTAACGACTCGGCGAGCACGACGCTCGCGATCACCACGTCCGTGATGTCGGCGGCACGCTTGGATGAGCGCCCATGGTCGTTCTGGCTGCCGATGGCCTCGCACACCACCGGCTCGAAGTTCCACTTCTCCAGCACGGCGCGCCCCAGGCCGGGATGATGGTCCGCCAGCAATTCGGCGGGCAGCTGCGCGTACTCGAGCCCGCTCGATGGATCGGCCGCCCGCACCATGATGTAGAAATGTCCGATCCCGTGGACCAAGCCCGTCATGAACACCTTGTCGGGCGGAACCTTCAGTTGATCGGCCAGTGTCTGGCAGATCGAGGCCACGGCGATGCTCTTCTCCCAGAGATTCGATAGCGGCTTCGCGACCGGCCGGAGCGATGCTTCGCTCTTCATCTGCTGGATCGCGAACACCATCGTCACCGATTGCACCAAATGATGTCCGAGACGGGTGATCGCCTGGCGCAGGTTCGTGAGCGGCTTGCCGGACGGATTGAATACCGCGGAATTGGCGGTCTGAATCAGACGTGCGGCGAGCCGCGGCTCGGTGCCCGCGATTCGAACCAGGTCGTCCGGAGTGCTCCGGGGGTCGCTGATCGCGCCACGCACGCGCGGCACGATATCCGGGAAGCACGGCAGATTCAGCGGTCCGCGCGCCAGGTCATCCGCGAGGCGGCTCAGAAAGCGGAGCGCCGCAGGCTCCGCCGACGGTGTGATATCGGATGCAGGAAGGGCCATCCGGACTTGATCGGCCGAAGGGCGAAAAGCTTGAGATCCCAATTTATGTCAGACGGCCACTCGAGCGGTTTCAGCGGGCCGTGCCGCCTCGCGAGGCGAGTTCGCTCATCGCGACGGTCCGCGCCGACTCCGAGCCTAGCCCGAGCTGCACTCGCTCAAGATCCAGCGGGTAAGCTCCTGCAAATCCTCCCGGTCGCCGTCCTGCGGACGGTGCAGCAGAACGTAGCTTTCGTTGGTGATCAGCTCCTCCGAGAAGAGCTTGACCAATCCGCCTGCCGCGAACCGGTCCGCGCTGAGGCGGGAGGGTACGAGCGCGACGCCCACGCCCTGCTCGGCTGCGAGCACCAGGGCGGACATGGTATTGAGCCGCACCAAGCGATTCGGCTTGATGGGGGCGATCTTCAGACCCACGGCCCAGCGTTCCCAGGCGTCGCGCCGCTCTTCGTGCAGGAGCAGATTCTTGCCGTTCAGATCGGCATAGGTCGCGATCGGATTCTCGATCAGAAAATTCGGAGAGCAGGCCGCGATGAAGCTCTGCGCGAACAGTTCGTGGACCGTCAGCCCTTCCCACGGACCGGTGCCGACGACGATGGATAGGTCGGCCTCCGGCGGATGCGTCTTGGGCGTGTGCGCCGTCGTTTCGATGCGAATGTCGGTCTCTTCGCGCTCCTGCGTGAAGGAGGCCAGCCGCGGCAGCAGCAAGGCATTCGCGAAGAACGCGGGCACGTTCAGCCGGATGATGCTGCGCCCGTACCTCACCCGGAGTTGCTCGGTCACCGACTCGAGCTTCGAGAAGATGTCGCTGACGTGATCGAGGTAGTGCGCCCCGGCATCGGTGAGCGTCAAGGTGCGCACGCCGCGCTCGAACAGTGCGACCCCCAACTGCTCCTCGAGCGCCTTGATCTGATGGCTGACGGCCGACGGCGTGAGAAACAACTCCTCCGCAGCCGCCTTGAAGCTTTTGAGCTTCGCGGCGACCTGAAAGGTCTTGAGGAATTTAAGCGACGGCAATCGCATGCTTGATCTTCGGTCAGGAGTGGGGTTCGCAGCCATACGCAATATCCCTGGCGCGGCTGCTTGTGGCGTATTGTACACTACAGGGTTAAAGCAACATTCGTGCCAGCCCGACCTGCCCCCCCTTCGCGGCGGCGGGGGCGCCAAGGCAATGTCATGCCACCTTCGCGGGCACTCTCGGCCGCGCCTCGCACGGTATTAGCGCAGGACGGATTCCTGCCGTCCGAGAAACCATCCCGTGATGCTCAGCCGCTGGCGCGCCGTCGGCAACACTTCGTGCTCCCGCCCTTCGGTCAGGAACAGCACCAGCCGGCCGCCGATGGGCTCGATCTCGCGAAACTCCCCGTGATCGGTGCGGCATCGGAGCAATCCGCCGTCGGATTCGCGCCAATCCTCGTTCAAGTAGACGATCGACGACAGCCGGCGTCCTGCGCGGCCGCGGGGTTGGTCGACGTGGCGGGCGTAGCCGCTGCCGGCGGGATAGCACGCGTAGTGCTGCTCCAGTTCGTAGAGTCCCAGGAACAGGCTCAGATTGAGACTCCGGCGCAGCGTCGCGAACAGCGCGAAGAACTCGCGCTCGGCCGGGAAGAGCGGCTCCTCCAGCCAGCAGATCGAATCGCCGCGAATGTCCGCGCGTCTCTGCAACGCCCGTCCGGCCCCGATGCGCGCGTGCGCAAAATCGCCGCGATCGCGCCGCGCCGCCGCGCACGCGTTCAGCGTACCGACGTGCTGTACGTCCAGAAACCGGTCGCCGACGGCGATTCCGTCCGCGCGCAGGCCTTCGATCAGATCATCGGTGCCGACGGCGCGGTCAGCGTCCACGACGCGCGGGCAATTTCGACGCGCGCGGCCTTCTCGATCCGGCCGTCGCGCCCGCTCTGCGGCGCGCGCCTGATTTTCGCGGCGCGAGCGCACGGGAGCGTGCGGCCGTCTTGCCGCGTCCCGTCCGCTTCCCACGCGCCGAGGGCTTGCGGCGGGAACCTGCCGCCGTCTTTCGCGCGCGCTGCTTCCTGCGGACCCGCGGCTTTTTGAGAGGCTCCAGCATGCTTCCGCGGCAATTCGAGGCGCCGCAACGGCAGGCGAAAATCTCATCGACGTTCGCCGCGTCGTCCGAATCGCGCCCGATCGCATAGTCGTAGTTCAGCTCCTCTCCGGGCTGGATGGTGCGGATCGCCTCGATGAACACCCGCTTGTTCTTGATGGTGCTCTCGCAATTCGGATCGCATGAATGATTGATGAATCGCGCATCGTTGCCGTTGCTGCCGGCGTCGATGACTATCTTGGAATTGACCGTGAACAGGAAGGTGTGGCTGTCGGTCTCCAGCTTGTCCGCGTAGCGCTCGTCCACTTCCTCGTGGCTGACCCGGTCGCCCAGATACTCGATGATGGTGGTTCCCTTTCTGATGCGGCGAAGCGCGAACACGCCGGATCCGTGAACGGGAGAATTGCGGACTTCGATGGATGCTTGTTTCATTGGCCTTGGGTTTGGGTCTATATGGCGATGGGAGCTTTGATGGGCGGATGGTAACGGTAGTTTCGGATCTCGAAATCCTCGAAATCGTAATCGAATAGTGTCGGCGGCCGCCTGCGGATCAGGAGTTGCGGCAGCGGATACGGCTCGCGCGAGAGCTGCAGATCGGCCTGCTCCAGATGATTCAGGTAGAGATGGCAGTCCCCCCCCGTCCAGACGAAATCGCCGACGGCGAGGTCGCATTGCTGCGCGACCATGTGCAGGAGCAAAGCGTAGGAGGCGATGTTGAACGGCACGCCCAGCAGCACATCGGCGCTGCGCTGATAGAGCTGGCAGGATAACCGCCCCGCGGCGACATAGAACTGGAACAGGGCATGGCATGGCAAAAGGGCCATCTGATCGAGCTCCCCGACGTTCCAGGCGCTCACGATCAGCCGCCGGGAATTCGGGTTCCTTTTGATTTGCTCGATGACCTGATCGAGCTGATCCACGTCGCCGCCGGCCGTCGGCCAGCTGCGCCATTGCTTGCCGTACACCGGTCCCAGATTCCCGTGCTCGTCGGCCCATTCGTCCCAGATGGTCACTCCGTGGTCGTGGAGATACCGGATGTTGGTGTCGCCCCTGAGGAACCAGAGCAGTTCGTAAATGATGGATCTGAGGTGCAGCTGCTTGGTGCTGACCAAGGGAAAACCGGCGGCGAGATCGAAGCGCATCTGGTAGCCGAACACGCTCAGCGTACCGGTGCCGGTGCGGTCATCCTTGGGTGCACCGTGATCGCGGACGTGGCGCAACAGGTCGAGGTATTGCCGCACTCGGGGCGGCCCTAGGCTTTGACGGCGCTCAGATTGCCGCTCGGCTGATCGCGCCGATAGGCGAACGCCATGACGATCGCGCCGACGAGAATCATCGGAATGGTGAGCAGCATACCCATGGTCAGCCAATCCCCCACCAGATAGCCGATGTTCGCGTCCGGCAAACGCACCCACTCGACCGTGAAGCGGGCGCACCCATAGACGACCAGGAACAGTCCGGTCGGCGCCAATCGCGGCCGCGGCTTGCTCGTGAACCACCACAGGATGAGGAACAGCACCAGCCCCTCCAGCGTCGCCTCGTAGAGCTGGGACGGGTGCCGAACTGTTATTTGCCCGTCCTGATCCATCACTCGAAATCCCCACGGCAGCGTCGTGGGCTTTCCCCACAGCTCCCCGTTGATGAAGTTGCCGAACCGGCCCGCCATCAGTCCGATGCCGGGAAGCGGCGCCACGAAATCCAGCACATCCGCGAAGTGCTTTTTCTTGATGCGGGCGAACAGCCAAACGGCCGCCACGACGCCCAACATGCCGCCGTGGAACGACATGCCGCCGTCCCAGATGTGAAAGATGTTGAGCCAATTCTCGGCGATCACGTCGTGGCCGTAAAAAATGCACCACCCGATTCGTCCACCGAGGATGACGCCCATGGCGCAGTAAAAGATGAGATCGTCGATGTCGAGCGGGGTCCAGGTGGAGCCGGGCTTGCGCGCCCGGTAGCGGGCGAGCAGCCAAGCCGCGACGAACCCGATGAGGTACATGATCCCGTACCAATGAACGCGCAACGGCCCGATGCCGAACACGGGGCCGATGGAAATGGCGATGGGGTTGATGTGGGGATAGGTCAACATGACGTTACTTTAAACCGTCAGTCACCCGACAGAAATAGGCTTTGAGATAACGCGTCTCGGGAATGGCCGGATGGACCGGGTGGTCCGGCGCCTGACCGCCCACCTCCAGCACTTGCAGGTGCTTGTGCGCCGCCCGGGCGGCCTTGGCGATCGCATCCTGCAGTTCCGCGGCCCCGACGTGGTGGGAGCATGAGCAGGACACCAGGATGCCGTCCGCCGCCAGGAGCTGCATCGCGAGCTGATTCAAGCGCTTGTAGGCCGCCAGCGCCTTCGGCACGTCCTTCTTGCGCTTGGCGAAAGCCGGCGGATCCACGATGACGAGGTCGAATTGCGCATGCTCCCTGGCAAGCGCCTCGAGCACGTCGAACGCATCGCCCTTGCGCACCGCGAGCTTCGACCCATTGCGCACGGCGTTGCGGGCCGCCAATTCGAGCGCCGCGGCGGAGCTGTCGACGCAGGTGACCTCGCCGGCGCCATCATGCGCCGCTCGCACTCCCCAGGCGCCGACATAGCTGAACACATCGAGCACCCGCGCGTTCCGCGAAACATACTTGGTCAATGCGCGCCGATTGAAGGCCTGATCGAAGAACCAGCCGGTCTTCTGCCCTTCGAGCAGCGGTACCTCGAAGGTCAAGCCTCCCTCCCTGACTTCGCCCGACCCCTCCGCCTCGCCCTCGGCGGTCTCGACATAGGAGGACAGCCCCTCGAGCTCGCGAGCGCCGCTGTCGTTCTTGAAAATCAGCGTCTCACAGTCGAATACCTTGATCACGGCTTCTTGGATGTGAGGCTTCAACATCTCCATGCCGGCGGTGCCGATCTGCACCACGCACCGGCCGCCGTAGCGGTCCACGACCAGCCCCGGCAGCGCATCGGCCTCGCCATACACCGCCCGATAGTAGGGCTCCGCGTACAGACGTTTGCGCAGCGCGAGAGCGCTGCGCAAACGCTCGACGAACCAGGCGGTGTCGGGAACGCGCCACGTCTCCAGGAGCCGGGCGCTGATCAGCGACTGCGGATTGACGTAAGCCAACCCGAGGGCGCGATCGTTGTGCGCCAGCACGCGCACCAAATCCCCTGCCTTGAACTTGTTGAGCGGAGTCTGCTGCGTATCGACTTCGTTGCTGAAGACCCACAGGTGCCCGGCCGCGAGGCGGCGATCTTCGTTGCGTTTCAGGCGCAATGCGGGCAAGTCCGCGGGAGCTTCAGAGTTGGCCATAGTCGAGGCCTCGGCGGGTGATCGGGTTTAAGATGGCGCGCATTCTATGCGCAATCGCCTCGCCGCCGAAACCAGCCCGTATCTTCTCTCTCACGCGGACAACCCGGTGGACTGGTATCCCTGGGGCGAGGAAGCGCTGGCGCGGGCCCGGCGGGAAAACAAGCCCATCCTCCTGTCGGTGGGCTATTCGGCCTGCCATTGGTGCCATGTGATGGCGCACGAGTCGTTCGATGACCCCGCGACCGCGGAGCTCATGAACCGTTGGTTCGTGAACATCAAGGTCGACCGGGAAGAGCGCCCCGACCTCGACAAGATTTATCAAGTGGCTCAACAGCTCATGACGCAACGGGGCGGCGGCTGGCCGCTGACCATGTTCCTGACTCCGGGCGATCAGCAGCCTTTCTTCGGCGGCACCTATTTTCCCAAGGAGGCGAGCCACGGTTTGCCCGGATTCAAGGATCTCTTGCGGCGCGTGGCCGAATACCATGAGAACCATCCGCAAGAGATCCGCGAACAGAATGCACAGCTGGCCGCGGTCTTCGCCGAGATCGTGCCCCAGCGCCCCGCAGGGGATGTGGTGCTCGACGGCGCGCCTCTCGAACTCGCCCGAGAAGCCCTGCGGCGCTCCTTCGACCCGGGCTTCGGGGGATTCGGCGGAGCGCCGAAGTTTCCGCATCCCGAGAACATCGAGCGTTGCCTGCGCGACGGCGCTCTCGATATGGCCCTGCCGACCTTGAGGGGCATGGCCGATGGCGGCATCTACGATCAGCTGGGCGGCGGCTTCGCGCGCTACTCGGTCGACGCCTCGTGGACCATCCCGCACTTCGAGAAGATGCTGTACGACAACGGGTCTTTGCTCGGGCTTTACGCGGCGGCGGCGGCTGCGACGGGGGACTCAGGCTTCGCCCGCATCGCCGGCGAGACCGCCGACTGGCTGCTGCGCGACATGCACTCCCCGGAGGGCGGGTTCTATTCGAGCGTGGACGCAGATTCGGAGGGCCGCGAGGGCAAGTTCTATGCGTGGAGCCGCTCGGAAGTCGAAGAGCTCCTCAGCCCTGCCGAATACCAGACCTTCGCTCCCGCGTTTGGGCTCGACCAGCCACCCAATTTCGAGGAGGCCTGGCACCTGCGCAAGCGCGCGGCGGGCACCGGGCCGGCAGCGGCCGCGCTGATCCAAGCGGCGCGCGCGAAATTGCTGGCGCGGCGGAATCTGCGTATCTGGCCCGCGCGCGATGAAAAAATCCTCACGGCCTGGAATGCCCTCGTCATCAAGGGGCTGGCGATCGCCGCGCGCACCCTGAACCGCTCCGATCTCGCCGACGCCGCGACCCGCGCGGTGGATTTCATTCATCGCACCTTGTGGCGGGACGGGCGGCTCCTCGCCACCTACAAGGACGGCCGCGCGCACCTCAAAGCCTACCTCGACGACTATGCCTTCCTGGCCGAGGCGCTGATCGAGCTCCTGCAGACGCGCTGGCGAAGCCGCGATCTCGCGTTCGCGCGCGCGCTCGCCGATGGGCTCTTGAGCGGCTTCGAGGATCCCGACTCGGGCGGCTTTTTCTTCACCGCGTCCGACCACGAACCGTTGATCCATCGCAGCAAGACTTTCAGCGACGAGTCGGTCCCGTCCGGGAACGGTGTTGCGGTTTCCACGCTGTGCCGGCTGGGCTGTTTGCTGGGCGAGCCGCGGTATCTCGAGGCCGCCGAGCGCGCCCTGAAGGCCGCGATGGGCGCCGTACGCCAGTATCCGCAAGCCCATTTGACCCTGCTGGCCGGCCTCGAGGATTACTTGAAGCCTTTGCAGATCATCATCGTACGGGGCGATGCGGCGGACGCTCGAAGATGGGCCTCCTCGCTTGGCACCGCGTATGCCCCGTCCCGCATGATATTCGCGATTCCGAGCGATGCGGTGGACCTTCCGCCCATGATCGAAGCTAAGCGCGTCGGCACGGGTACCGTCGCGTACCTCTGCACCGGCACCTCGTGTTCTGCGGCGCTCTCAAGTCTCGAGGAGGCCGAGCGGGCGCTCGGTCTCGGAAAGCCATAGGCCGTTTGCCACCATGCTCACCCACCATGCTCGGCAAGATACGCGCCAATTCGACCCTTCAACTCGCCATGCGCCTCGTTGGAGTAAGCGGGGGCGGCGCTCCAATCGAGCGCCCAGGGCTGCGCGCTCCGTGTCGCGAAGGGCTCGTCCGCGCGGCGCGGGAAAACATGCGCGTGCAGCGCAGGCTCGACATTGCCGAAGATGGCGTAATTGACGCGCAGCGCCCCGGTGCAGGCGAGCACGGCATCGCCGGTAAGCGCCATATCCTCGAGGAATCGGGCGCGCTCGGCGCCTCTGAGTACGTTCAAGTGGTCCACCACCGGATCGGGCAACAACAGGCAATAACCGGCCAGCACCTGCCGTTCGCCCATGATCACCCAGCCCGATCGGAGCTTTGCCACCAGAGCCGGATAATCACCCGCTCGGCAGCGCTCGACCGTCCGGTGGATCGCGGTCGCCGAATTCGCCGATGGCTTGCTCATCGCCTCATTCCTTCAGCGCGTTCGCCACCGTGGCCGCGTCCACTGCCGGGGCATGATTGCCGAAACTCGATCGAAGATACGTCAAAAGGGCGGCCGCGTCGGGCTCCTTGAGCCAGCCGAACTCCGGCATCGCCGTGGAATAGCGCCCCGGCGGCATCGAGGGAGCACGTTCCCCCTTGATCACCCAACGCGCCAGCGCCTCCGGATCGCCGAGAACCGTCAGCGAACCGGCGAGACTGGGATAGACGCCCGGAATGCCCTGCCCGCTTTGCTGATGGCAGGCAATGCAATTGCCGTTGAATAGATCCGCGCCCGTCCGCTGCACCGACGAGCCATCCGATGTGCCCGCCGTACCCATCGCCGCTGCACTCCCCGGCGGCGAGGCCGGTGTGCAGCCGAGGAGGCCGGAGAGCAACGGGATCAAAACCCAGCTACGCTGTCGCTTCATCGACGAATCGTAGCAAAAAGCCATCCTACCGATGATGGGAGACCTTTGATGACCTCACGTCCCCGCCGCCTGACGATCCTGTTGAACGTAAGCCACTTCGCGATGCTGCAAAATCCGGCAGAGTTCGATGCGGCGGTGCTCGATTTCCTGAACCACCCGTAACGCGGGGCTGCGCTCTGCATGGCGATCACGCTGGAGCACCTGCGCCGCTTCGCGATCGCAAGATCGCTGTTCAAGCCGACGACGCTCGGGCGCGCGATGGAGAAACTCGGGTTCGTTCAAGCCGACCCGATCCGCGCCCCCGCCCGGGCGCAGGATCTCACGCTGCGCCACCGCGTCAAAGGCTACCGCGTGGGCGATCTCGAGCGCCGCTACCCGCGGCTGCCCATCGAGGAGGATTTCTTCGTCAATTACGGTTATGTGCTGCGCCGCTATCATGCGCTGATGCATCCGAGGACGCCGCGCGCGGCCTGGACCGCGGCGCGCGAGCTTCAAGCACGCGACTTGTTGGAGTTCGTCCGCGGCCTCAACACGGCGCATCCCCGCGTCGTGGACCGGCATTTCGCCCACGGCAAGATCACCAACTGGTTCGGGGGTTCGACCAACGCGACCACGCGCCTGCTCGACGAAATGCATTATCGGGGTCTGTTGCGGGTCGCGCGCCGCGACTCCGGAACCAGGGTGTACGCCGTGCGGGAGGCGTCGGACGTGGGCCCGATCGGGGTCGATCAGCGGCTCGATGCGCTGGTCGACGTGATCGTGCGCAAGTACGCGCCGCTCCCCTCGCGCAGCCTCGGGCAGCTCATGAGCCTGCTGTGCCACGGCGTGCCGCAATGGGCCGCGCACCGCGCGGCGGCGCTCGAGCGCGCCGTGCAGCGCGCAGCCCGGGAGCGGGTGGAAGGCATCGATTGGTATTGGCCCGCTTCGGAGTCGCCGGCCTCGCGGCGCTGGCGCATCGATGAGCACGTCCGCTTGCTCACCCCCTTCGACCCGGTGGTCTGGGACCGCCGCCGATTCGAGATCCTCTGGGGCTGGGCCTATCGGTTCGAGGCCTATACGCCTGCGCCGAAACGCAAGCTCGGCTATTACGCGCTGCCGATCTTGTGGCGCGATCGGGTCGTCGGGTGGGGCAATCTTAGGGTCGCGCATGGGAAGCTGGTGAGTTCCCTCGGCTATGTCGGCGGTCGGCCGCCTCGCGAGCCGGAGTTCCGGCTCGGCCTGGCCGCCGAGCTCGATCGGATGCGTGCGTTCCTCGGCTTGAGCTGAGTCGGGGCCGCCCTATCCGGCGGTTACCCGCGCCAGGTCCTGAACCGGCCCGTATCCAGGTGCACGAAATCGGACTTGTGGTAATACCCCACGCCGCCGCGCTGCACGGCAAGCGCCTTCTCGGCGAGCTCCGTGCAGTCCACGCGCGCCAGCCGAACATCGATGGCGCGCCCCTCCATGTGCAGACTGCGACTCGCCACGCCGTTGCTGCGCTCATGCAGCATCTCATTGGTCTGGGGCGAGCGATAGCCGGAAACCACGGCGAACACGGGCTCGACGCGCGCGAGTTGCGCGACATCGTGGAGATAGTCCAGGAGTCTCGGGTCGATCGGGTGCTGCGCTCCCGTGCGGTAATCGCGCAGGAGCACCTGGATGGCCGACAGCGCGTCGGGCACATAGTCGTCCCCGCGGCGGAACACGATGTCGAGTGATTCGGGCGTATGCAGGCTCTTGAGTACGATCCGCCGTGTGGCAGGCGTGTCGGCGGCCTCCGCGGCGGCTCCCAGCATCCCCGCGGCCGAAGCCCCCGCGATCATCCCGGCCGCCCCCAGCAGACGGCGCCGGCTCCAGCTCATCGCGGATCTCCTGGCAAATCTCCGTCGCGCATCAGCCGTCCCCGGTCGAGCGTCAGCACGTTGGTCTTCGGAAAGAAATTGAATTCGGTGGCCGATGCCCAGGTGTACGCGCCCATCACCCGTCCCACGACCAGATCGCCCTCGCCGAGTTTCGGCAGATCGATCTTCTCGCGGATGACATCGATGCTGTCACAGGTGGGGCCTGCCAGCACCGAGGGAAGGAGCGGCCCGGCGGCGCTCAGCGGCTCGATCGGATACGTCGCATGATCGAACACCTGGCCGCTGTAGCTTCCGTACAGCCCGTCGTCCAGGTAATACCACCAGCGCCCGTCGCGCTCGGCGCGGCCCATGACGGACGACACGCTGATCGCGGAGGGTGCCGCGATGTAGCGGCCCGGCTCGCCGATGATGCGGACCTTCGGTGCGATCGTACCGAGGGCGCGGCTGATCGGCGCACAGAACTCCTCGATGGAGTGCTGTTCGGAGCCCCTGCCGTAATCGACCGGGAAGCCGCCGCCGATATCGAGCACCGAGAGCTCATGCCCGCGCGTCGCTGCCGCCGACATCAGCTGCCGGCAAACCTCGATGGCCTCGACGTGCATGCGAGGGTTGCCGGCTTGCGAGCCCGCGTGAAACGACAGGCCCGCCACTCGAATCCGCAGCTCGGCGGCGAGCGCGAGCAGGCCCGGCACCGCCGTAGGGTGGCAGCCGAATTTGCGCGACAAATCGCACACGGCATCGGCGCTTCGGAATGCCACTCGGATCAGGAGCTCGGCACGGTTCTGGTACTTCGCGAATTTGCGCAGCTCGTCCGGGTTGTCGACGACGAAATGCCTCACCCCGTAGGAAAGCGCGGTGCGGATGTCGCCGTCGCGCTTGATCGGGTGGGTATGGATGCAGCGCTCGGCGGCGACGCCCAGGCGGCGGACCAGCTCGACCTCGCCGTTGGTCGCGAGGTCGAAGTAGCCGCCGCAATCGCGCAGCGCCGCGACTACGCCGGCGTGCGGGAGGCACTTGATCGCGTAGAAAAGATCGACGCCGGGCAACGCGGCCGACAGCCGGCGATACTGGGCACGCACCCGGGCCGCATCGATCACGAACAGCGGCGAGCCGTATCGGCTCACCAGATGCTCGATCGACTCGCGCGCGAAGGGATCCTGGTCGGGCGGCAGTTCTTGCGGGGATTCGTCCGGCAAGGAACGGACTCGGGACGTTTTGGCCACTGATTACCTAGCTGGCGCTCAACTCGAGCGGGTCCTCGCCCATGCCGCTCGCCCGCTGCAGGCGGTCGAGGATCGCCGCCCAGCGCTCATCCGGCGGCAGCTCCTGCACCAGAATTCTCACGCACTGGGCTCGGTCCAAGGTGCGCAGATTATTGTACAGATTATGAGCATATGCATCGGGCTTCTTGCCGGCATTGATCCACGTCATGTATCGCTTGGTGTGCAGCGGCGGCCGCATCGCGAGCACGGCGACCTTCTCCTCGCGCTCGAGGATCTCGCCGGCCTTCGCCTCGAGCTCGTCCGACGTGACGATCTCGAGCGGCGTCGACGGCGCGTAATGCTGCACCCGGTCTCCGGGTACGCGCGGAGCTTCTCCGCCGGCCGCGAAGCCGCCGACGACCTGTTCGATCTGCGATCGCGTGATGAATCCCGGCCGCAGCAGCCGCACTTCGTTGTTGAGGCACGACACGATGGTCGACTCGAGCCCGATGGGCGAGTCGCCGCCGTCCAGGATCACTTCGACCGCCTCGCCGAGCTCGTCGCGCACGTGCTCGGGCTTGGTGGGGCTCAACCGGCCGTAGCGGTTCGCCGAGGGCGCCGCGATTCCGCCGCCGAACGCGGTCAGCAGCTGCAGCGCCATGGGATGCGAGGGTATGCGGATGCCGATGCTGTTCTGACCGCCCGTCACGATGTCGTTCACGTTGTCGGCCTTGGGCAGGATCAAGGTGAGCGGGCCGGGCCAGAACATGGACGCCAGGCGTTGCGCCATCTCCGGTACGTCCGACACCCAGCGGTGCAGGTAGCGCTGATTATCCAGGTGCACGATCACCGGGTGGTCCGCCGGGCGGCCCTTCACCTGGAAGATCTTGCGCACCGCCCCGGGATCCGCGGCATTCGCCCCGAGGCCGTAAACCGTCTCGGTGGGGAACACCACGAGGTCCCCCGCGCGCAGGGTCTCGACGGCTTTCTCGATTTCGGTCTGTGTAGCTCTAACCACGGCTCAATGATATCAAATGAGCCGCTGCATGAACTTCAAGTCGAGCCACCGCCCGAACTTGCGGCCAACTTCGCGGAAGTGCCCGACGGTTTCGAATCCGAGACTTTCGTGAAGCGAGATGGAGGTCACATTTTCCGCGTCGATGCCGGCGATCATGACGTGCTTGTGCATCGCTGCCGCCGCGTCGATCAGCGCGAGCACCAGCGCCCGCCCCACGCCGCGGCGCCGGCGATCGGCCCGCACGTGCACGCTGTGCTCGACGCTGTGCCGATAACATGCCCACGGGCGAAACTCGCCGAACGTCCCGAAGCCCACGACGCCGGAAGAGTCCGTCGCCACCAGCACCGGGAAACCCTGGGCGCCTTTGCCGTTGAACCACTTCTCGCGGTCTTCGAGCGTGACTTCCGTGTCCGAGTACACCGCCGTGGTGTTGCGGATGACCTCGTTGTAGATCGCCAAAATCTCCGGCAGCTGCGCGCCCGTGGCCGGTGCAATCGCAATCCCGCCGTTCACGGCGCGCGTGCGAGCGTCACATCGGGATCGAGAGCCGTGCGCCGCCAGCTGCCGTCGCTCTCGCGGTCGAGCTCGTACGCAGGCCAATAGTGCTTGTCGAGCTTCAAGGTGATCACATCGGTGATGCCGTTCCAACTGACGGTTTTCAACCGCAACGACGCCCGGTCGGGCTTGCCGCGAACCGCTTTGAGGAAGGCGTCCAAGTCGGGAGTCGGTTGCCCGTCGACCTCCGTGATGCGGCGGCCGGCATACAACCCATAGTGAGTGGCCGGCGAGCCGTAGAAAAAGAACGACACGAACACGCCGGACGGCGCGATCCCGCGCTGCACCGCCATCGCGCGGTGGGGCGCCTGCAGCGTCGCACCGGCCCAGATCACCACGCGATCGATATCCCGCCCGTTGAGGGCCACCGTCTTCAGTTGCAGCGTCTTCTCGGCGCCGTCGCGCCAGACGGTGACCGCGATTTCCGGCTTCTGCACGGCGCGCTCCACTTCACGGAAACGGCTCACGATCTTGCCGTCGATCGCGAGCAAGAGATCGCCCGGCTCGAGCAGCGTCGCGGCCGGCGTGCCTGCAACCAGCCGATCGATGCTCAGGACCTGACGCCGATCCGCGTCGTGCTCCTCGAAGCGCTTGACCCAAGCATCGGTCAGCCCGAGCTTGCGCGCATCGGCCAGCGAGTCGACATCGAACTCGGCCTCGAAGGAGTACAGCTGTCGCTGGTTGGAGACAACATTGATCATCTCCGTCACCAGATCCGCGGGGATGCCGCGGTTCACCTGCTCCAATTCCCGCTGCGTCTCGAAAGCGAAGCTCGACCAGAGCGCCAGCACGTCGCCCTTGTCGTCGGCGATCACGCCGTCCAGGTCGGCGGGCGCGTTCACCAGATTGATGGCCTCCAAGTTGCTGTCGCGGAAACGCAGCGTGCGCGACAGCGGGAACGCCACCGGATCGACGCTTGCTACCTGGGTGTGCTCGGACATGACCTGCGAGTCGCCGCGCTCGCCGACCACCCACACATCGTCGCCGGGGTGCAGCTCCTTGGTGACCAGTGTGGCGGCCCGTACCGGCGTGTCGCCGATCAGCCTCGGATCGTAGGACACCACGGCCAGATTGTGCAGCGGGTGGATGAACTCGACCTTGCCCGGCACCTCCACCGTGCCGTTGAAAGTGATCCGCACATCGCCCATGGCGAGCGGCACGGTATTGCGGTCGATCACCACGAGCCCGCGCTTCGTGTCCACGATCACGCCCGTGCCGTGGTAGTTCTTCTCCGTGACCCCCGACACCGAGTAGGGCATGTCGAAGGTGATGGTCACGAGGGACGGGGCAAGCCGGTCGATGCGCGGATCGCCGGTCTTGCCATATTCGGTGGATGCGGGCTGCAGCGCCGGCGCCGTCGGTCCGGCGGCGAGTCCCACGCAGGGCCATATGCCGAGAGTGTCATCGCGCTTGCACTTGCGGGCGGGGAACCAGCGCCGGTCCATGCGGATCACCTTGAGCTGCGTGGTGCGCGGGTCCTCGAGCGTTACGTAGCGCACCGTGGCCCGGGCGCCGTCCGCGAGATCCGCAAGGGCCGCCTCGAAATCCGCGAGCGTCTCCATTTTCTTGCCGTTGAAGGAGCTGATCAGCGCGCCGTGCGGGATGCCGGCGCTGCCGAACACGTAGCCCGGATTCGCGACATACACGCCCTTGATCGGCAAGTTGTAGTGGCGAGCCTGCTGATAGGACAGCGTGTGGACGACGGCCTCGCCGAACTCGATGTACTCGTCCGCCGTGATGGCGGCGAGCGACTCGACATCGAGCGCGTGACGCAGCGTCTGATCGCCGCGCAGCACCTCGACGTTGACGTCCTGGCCGACATGATTGTCCAGCACATCCTCCAGAGCGAAGAACTCAGGCACCGGTTTGCCGTTGATCGAGATGAGAATGTCCCCCGGCGAGAGGATCCCGTCCGCGGCCGAGCCCGGCTGCACCTCGTCGACCACGAGCATGCCCGTCAGCTTCGGGAACGCCGCGCGCATGCGCGCCTCCGTCTGGGCGTCGAGCCCGAGCCGCCGCAGCTCGTCGTAGGGCGTGTATTTGAAAACGGTCTCCAAGGTGCCGCGCGGGACCGGTTTGCCGGCATCGATGTACTTCAGCGCGCGCGTAATTGCAGGCAGCGGCAGGTAGAAGCTCGATGCCGCGCCCGTCGCGCCGCCCGCGTTCAGCGCCACCACTCGCCCTTGGATGTCGATCACCGGGGAGCCGGAGGATCCGCCGGAGGTACCCGAGGCAGCTTGATAGTAGAAGGTGTTGAAGTCGTTGTACTTGCCGTAGCCGTATTCGGGCGCTTCGCGGTCGAGCCGCGCCAGCGTCCCGGCGAGAATGGACAGCTGCTCGCCGGCATCGTTCCCGACCACGCGGATTTCGCGGCCGATGACGGCTCCCGCGGGGTAGAGCGGCAGCTCCGCCGGCTTGATGAACTTGAGCTTCGACGGATCGTAGTGATAGATGCCGAAATCATGGACCGGATCGCGGTACACCGGGAACAGCTGTACCTCCTCGCGATTCTGAAAGGTGGCCTGCGCCGTCACCGGGCCGGGAGTGACCACGTGGCGATTGGTCAAAATGAGCCCGCGCTTCGCGTCGATGACGAATCCGGTGGCCTGCGCCGTGGTGTTCCACTCCGTGTCGAAGGCCCGCACCCCGTCGATTTGAATCGTGACCACGCCGGAGGCGATCCGCTCGAGCGTTTGCGCCCAGTTCGCCGACCGGTCGACCAATTCGGGCTGCGGGGAGACCGTCGGGACCGCCGGAGCCTCCGCGGGGCCCGGGGCGCCCATTGCCGGCGGGGGACTGGCCGTTGAGTCCGAGGGGCCGGCCCAGCCCTGCGTACAGAGCAAAACGAGTGACAACCAAAGCGAACTACGGGACATACCGATCCTAGGGGGGGCTTATGCCGAAATGAATAGATGCCCGGGGTCGGACAGCCATCGAGCCATGCGGTTCCTCATGGGGCCGGCTTCCAGGCTATATCGAGCTGCTTCACCGCTCTCACGTCGTCCAGCCGCCGGACGGGCATTGTATGCGGTGCCGAGCGCAGTTTCTCGGGCTCGCGCTCCATTTCGTGGCGAATCTCCCGCATCGCGTCGCAAAAATGATCCAATTCCTCCTTGGTCTCGGTCTCGGTGGGCTCGATCAGCAGGCACTCGGGCACCAACAGCGGGAAGTAGGTCGTCGGTGCGTGAACCCCGAAATCCAGCAGGCGCTTGGCGACATCCATGGCGGTGACTTCGAAGCGTCGGCTCTCGTTCTTCAGTGTGATGATGAATTCATGGCTGGCGCGGCGCGCGGGATACGCGGCCTCATAGCCGGCGTCGGTCAAGCGCTTCATCAGATAGTTTGCGTTGAGCGCGGCGAATTCAGCGACGCGCACCATGCCCTGCCGGCCCAGCATCCGCATGTACACATGGGCCCGGAGGTTGACTCCGGCGTTGCCCATGAAGCCGGACAGCCGGCCGATGGAGTGGGGAAGGTCGTCCTCGGTCAGCCAGCGATACCGGCTCTCCTCGAAGCCGACCAGCGGAATCGGCAAGAACGGCAACAAACGCGGGCCGACGCCGACCGCGCCCGATCCGGGGCCGCCGCCGCCATGCGGCGTCGAGAATGTCTTGTGCAAGTTCATGTGAATCACGTCGAAGCCCATGTCGCCGGGGCGAACCTTGCCCAGTATGGCGTTCAAGTTCGCCCCGTCGTAGTAAAGCAAGCCGCCCGCCTCGTGAACGATGCGCGCGACCTCGATGATGCGGTGTTCGAACACGCCGAGCGTAGATGGATTGGTGAGCATGATCCCTGCGGTCGCCGGGCCGACGGCGTCCTTGAGCGCATCGAGATCGATGTTGCCGCTCTTGTCGCAGGGGATCTCCTTGACCGTGCAGCCGCACATGGCGGCCGTTGCCGGATTGGTGCCATGCGCGGCCTGCGGAACGATGATCTCGGTCCGCGCGGCGTCGTTGCGCCGCCGATGATAGGCCCGGATCATCGCAACGCCGGCGAATTCGCCCTGCGCGCCCGCCATCGGCGTAAGGCTCACGCCCCGCATGCCGGTTATTTCCTTGAGCATCTCCTGAAGCTCGAACATGCAGGCGAGAAAACCCTGCGGTTCGGGCGCGAACGGGTGCCGGCTCAGGAATTCGGGCAGCATGGCGTAGGTATTGCATGCCTTGGGGTTGTACTTCATGGTGCACGAGCCCAAGGGATAAAAATGCGAGTCGATCGAGAAATTCAGCTGCGACAGGCGCGTGAAGTGCCGCACCACCTGCAGCTCGGACACCTCGGGTAGCACGGGCCGCCTCGCACGGCGCAGGTGCCGTGGAACTGCCGCCGCTGCGGACTGCGCTGCGCCGGCGGTTGCCGGAGGATATTGACTCGCCGCCCGCCGGCCCGGCTTGCTCAACTCGAATATCAGCGCTTCGCGCAACTCGAGCTCACTCATGATCGCTCCTCATCGCGCCGCGCCTGCCGCGCGGTTCCTCGATCGCATCGCGCAGGGCGCGCGCGTACGCGTCGATGTCCTGATCCAGTTTGGTTTCCGTGGCGCAAACCAGAATCGCGTGGCCCAATTCGGGATGGCTTGCCTTAAGATCCAATCCGCCGGCAATGCCGCGTTCGGCAAGCGCGGCGAGCAGCGGCCCCGCGGGCCGATCGAGAACCAGCACGGCCTCGTGAAAGCGGGGCGTTTCGAAGGCCGCGGTGATGCCGGGAATGCGCGTCAGCGCCCTCACCAGCGTCTCCGTGCGCTCGACGCATGCGGCCGCGACGCGCTCGAGCCCCTCGGGCCCGAGCAGCGAGAGATAGATGGTCGCCGCGGTCACCAGCAGTCCCTGGTTGGTGCAGATGTTGGACGTGGCCTTGCTGCGGCGGATGTGCTGCTCGCGCGCCTGCAGCGTCAACGTGAAGCCGGGGCGGCCCTCCGTATCGACGGTGCGTCCCACGATTCGCCCGGGCATCTGGCGTACGTGCGAGAGACGCGTCGCCATGAAGCCGAAATAAGGGCCGCCGGAAGCGAGCGGTACGCCGAGCGGCTGTCCCTCGCCGCACACGATGTCGGCGCCGCGGTTGCCGCCCCCCTCGCTCCCCCACTCTCCCGGCGGCTTGTAGAGCGCGAGCGAGACCGGATTGACCACGGCGATGACCAGCATGCGGTTCGCGTGCGCCCAGTCGGTCAACTCGTCGATTTCTTCCAGGTTGCCGAAGAAGTTCGGCTGCTGAATCACCAGCGCCGCGTAGCCGCCGCGCCCGGCGAGGCTCATCAAGGCTTGGGAATCCGTGCGTCCGCTGTGCCGATCGTAAGGCGCGATCTCGAACTCCACCTCCTGGTCGCGGGCGATCGTCTGCGCGACCTTCGCGTAGATCGGGTTGACCGTGCGCGGCATCAGAATGCGCCGGGACTCCGAGCTTCGATTTGCCCGTATCGCCATCAGGCAGGCTTCGGCCAAGGCGGACGCCCCGTCGTACAGCGAGGCGTTCGCCGCCTCCATGCCGGTCAAGGCGCAGATCATGGATTGGTATTCGTAGATCAGCTGCAAGGTGCCCTGACTCGCCTCCGCTTGATACGGCGTATACGCGGAATAAAACTCTCCGCGCGTGGCGATCGCCCAGACCGGCGCGGGGATGTGGTGTTCGTAGGCGCCCGCGCCGATGAAATTCTTGAGACGCCCATCGGCGGCGGCGCGCTCGGTCAAAAGCCGCGCGACCTCCATTTCGCACAGGCCCGGAGGCACACCCTCGAGAGTCGCAGTCTTGAGCGCGTCCGGGATCTCGTCGAACAACTCGTCGATGGACCGGGCCCCGATGACCGACAGCATCTCCGACACGTCCGCGGGGGTATGCGGAATGAACGGCATCGCGCGCCCTACCCGGCTTCTTTCACGTACTGCGCGTATTCGGCAGCGGTCAGGAATGCGCCGTGGGCGGGAGCTGCGCCGCACTCCACCCGCAAGAGCCACCCCGCCCCATACGGGTCGCTGTTGAGCAGTTCCGGCTTCTGGACGAGATCGTCGTTGCGCGCCGCCACCCGCCCCGACACCGGGCTATAGACATCGGAGGCCGCCTTCACCGATTCCACCACGGCGCAGGCCTCGCCGGCCTTCACCTCGCGCCCCGCCTCGGGCACTTCGACGAACACCAGGTCGCCGAGCGCTTCTTGCGCGTGATCCGTGATTCCGATCTCCACCTGCCCGTTGGCGAGATCGCGGACCCATTCGTGCGTCCGCGTGTAATGCAAGTCGTCCGGTACGTGTTCGCTCACTTAGCCGACTCCTTTGATTAAAGCTCGATCAACGCTTTGCCGTTGCGCACGAACGGCGGTTTTACGACGCGCGCTGCATGCCGCCGGCCGCGGATATCGACGAAAGCACGCGCCCCGAGCCCGCTTCGCACCCGGGCGAGCGCGATGGCCCGATTCAATGTGGGGGAGAACGTCCCGCTGGTGATCTCGCCGACCTGGATACCGGCGCCCTGCGCCTGCGCCTCGGCGAACACGGGCTGATGATCCCGCAGCACGCCGCGCTCCTCGAGCACCAGCCCTACCAGCTGCTCGCAGCCTTGCGTGCGGGCCCGAAGGAGCGCTGCGCGGCCGATGAAGTCGCGTTCCCCGGCGCCGAATGCCACCGTCCAAGCCAGCCCCGACTCCAAGGGATGGTGGTTTTCATCCATATCGTTGCCATAGAGATTCATCCCCGCCTCGAGGCGCAGCGTGTCCCGCGCACCCAGCCCCGCCGGCTTGACGCCGAGCGCAACCAGCGCCCGCCAGATCGCCGGCGCCTCCTCGGCCGGGAGGATGACCTCGAAGCCGTCCTCGCCCGTATAGCCGGTGCGTGCTAGAAACCAGGTGTCGATCGCCGCCCCGGAGAATCGGGCGATCCCGAGCGCGGTCTCGCGATGCGCCGCGGAGAGGAGCGATGCCGTCTTCTCGCGGGCGAGCGGACCCTGAACCGCAAGAATGGCGAGATCGGTGCGCTCACGCACCGGCACGCCGAACGGCGCCGCATGCTCTGCGAGCCACTCCAGATCCTTGCGGCGCGTACCGGCGTTGACCACCAGCAGAAACCAATTCTCGGTCAAGAAATAGACGATCAAATCGTCGATGACGCCGCCGCTCGGCAGGAGCATGCAGGAGTATAGGGCCGCGCCGGGCACCGTGAGCTTGGCGACATCGTTCGCCAGAAGGCGGCGCAGAAATTCGCGCACGCGTGGGCCCGCGAGATCGATCGCGCACATATGGGATACGTCGAAAATTCCGGAATCCCGGCGCACCGCACGGTGCTCCTCGAGCTGGGAACCGTAGGAAAGCGGCATGTCCCACCCGCCAAAATCGATGATCTTGGCGCCCGATGAAACATGGATGTCGTAGAGCGGCGTTTTCAGGCCCATCGCAACCTCGCTGCGAACTCGGACTCAAGAGCCGGCGCGCACCGGATGGTGCGTACCGCCCCTCTGTCCTTAGGACCTGAGAGATCGAGCGCTCGCTCGAGCGCTGCTCCCCTTCGGTGGATCGGCGCCGTGATGGCGCGATCGCTCTCCAGAGATCGCGAGAGTCCGTAGTACGTGTGCCTGAGCGTTTCCGGGCGGTTGCGCCTTCGGCGGTCCTCGCGAGGAGGACACTCTCCAGACGGCTCTTATCGCGATGCTGCATCATATCACAGCCCCGCCCTCGGCCTCGGTATCCGGGCTCGGTATCCGGCCGTGACGCCCCCGCCGCCTCAACCGCCGGATTTCTTCGCGGGCCACCCCAATTTAACCAATTCGGAAACGATCGTATCCCGATGCTCGCCCTGGATCTCGATGACACCCTCGCGCACGGTTCCTCCCGATCCGCAACGCTTTTTGAGCCCGGCGGCGAGAGTCTCGAGCTCGGACGCGGCCAGCGGCAGGCCGCTGACGGTGGTCACGCCCTTGCCGGCGCGCCCCTTGGTCTCGCGGCCGACACGCACCGCGCCGGGACGCGCCGCGCCGGGCGCGCCCGTGGGACAGACGCATTCCCGCACTGCACGGCGGCAATTCGGGCAACGGGACCCGATGCCGGTTGAGTACACCAGTCGATCAGCCATGGCGGCAATTATGCCATCGGCCGTTGGCCCAACCGGCGGCCAAGTTGGGACCCAACCGGTCATCAAGTAGAATACGGCACATGCAGTCACGCAGAAAATCGCTCGCCGTCAAGATCGGCAACATCACCGTGGGCGGGAACGCCCCCATCGTCGTCCAATCGATGACCAACACCGATACGGCGGACATCGAGGGCACGGTCGCGCAAGTCAAATCGCTCGCGCGCGCCGGATCCGAGCTGGTGCGGATCACCGTCAATAATGACGAGGCCGCCGCCGCAGTGCCACGCATTCGTGAAAAGCTGGACGCCCAGGGCGTGAATACCCCCCTGGTGGGCGACTTTCACTTCAACGGTCACAAGCTGTTGAAAGCCCATCCCGCCTGCGCACAGGCGCTCTCCAAGCTGCGCATCAATCCGGGCAACGTGGGGCGCGGCAGCAAGCGCGATCCTCAGTTCGCCGAGATGATCGAGACCGCCTGCGCTTATAACAAGCCGGTGCGCATCGGCGTGAATTGGGGCAGCCTCGACCAGGATCTTCTCACGCGCTTGATGGACGAGAACTCGAAGCTCGAGGCGCCGCTCCCGGCTCTCGATGTGATGCGCGAAGCCATCGTGGTATCCGCCTTGGACAGCGCCAAACGCGCGGAGAGCCTGGGACTCAATTCCGATATGATCGTCATCAGCGCCAAGGTGAGCGGGGTCCAGGACCTGATCGCGGTCTACCGAAACCTCGCCGGCCGATGCAACTATCCGCTGCATCTCGGACTCACCGAGGCCGGGATGGGCAGCAAGGGCATCGTGGCATCCACCGCCGGTATCGGGGTTCTTCTGCAGCAGGGCATCGGCGACACCATTCGCGTGTCCTTGACGCCCGAGCCCAACGGCGACCGCACCCAAGAGGTGATCGTCGCCCAGGAAATTCTTCAGACCATGGGTCTGCGCTCGTTCACGCCCATGGTGGTCGCGTGTCCCGGGTGCGGGCGCACCACCAGCACCTATTTCCAGGAACTCGCCCAGAAGATCCAAAGCCATATCCGTCACCGGATGCCGGAATGGCGCAAGCGGCATGCGGGCGTCGAGGACATGACGGTGGCCGTCATGGGCTGCGTGGTCAACGGTCCCGGCGAGAGCAAGCACGCGAACATCGGCATCAGCCTGCCCGGAACCGGCGAGCATCCCGTGGCGCCGGTATACGAGGACGGCGAGAAAACCGTGACGCTCAAGGGCGATCGGATCGCGGAGGAATTCCAGGAACTGGTGGAGCGCTACATCGAGCGCACCTACACGCGGCATAAGGCCGCGTGAGCGGCTCGGGCGCCGACGGCCTCGCCGCCAAGAAATGCGTTCCGTGCGAGGGCGGCGTGGCGGCGCTCGCGCCCGCCGAGGCGGCGGAGTTGCTCGCAGATCTGCACGGCGACTGGAAGCTCGCATCGGACTCGAAGAGCCTGAAGCGCGCGCTCAAGTTCAAGGACTTCTACCGCACCATGAGCTTCGTCAATGCGCTGGCGCACATCGCGAACGTCGAGGATCACCATCCCGACCTCGAGATCGGTTACGGCTACTGCCGCATCACTTACTCGACTCACGCGATCGGCGGTCTGTCGCAGAACGATTTCATCTGTGCCGCGAAGATCGATCGGATCCCGATCTGACCCGAGGGCTTGCTCAGGAGGTGTGCGCCTTCACGAAGGCCGGCACATCCCCGTGAATCCCCAGGGCGCGCCTCGCGAGCCGCCGCTTGACGAACCCAAGGCCCCCGACCGCACCGAGGCCGGCCGCGCGTAAGCGCGCCACGCCGGGATTGGAACTGGAAAACAGCCGCTGCAATCCGTCGAACGCCGCCGCGGCGATCAAATTCTCGCTCTTGCGCCGGCGCTCGTAGCGACGCAGCAGGCCATAGTCGCCCAGAGTGCCGGCCGCGCCCGCCTCGCCCAGCGCCTCGGCGAGCGAGGCGCAATCCAATAGCCCTAGATTGAGACCCTGTCCGGCCAACGGATGCACCGCATGTGCGGCGTCTCCGACCAGCACGGCGCGCGGCCGCACGTACTCGAGCGCGTATTGCAGATGAATCGGGAAGCTCGCGACCGGCGTCGTGAGCTCGATGTCGCCGAGTACCCCGCCGCTCGCGGCAAGGACGGCCGCCGCGAATCCTCGGGCGTCGAGACCCCGCAGGCGCTCGGACTCCTCCTGCATCACGCTCCAGACGATCGACGAGCGGCCGTCCGAAAGCGGCAGGAACGCCAGCGGTCCGCTCGGCAAGAACCGCTGCCACGCGGTGCTTCGATGAGGCTGGGCCGTGCGCACGTGAGCCACCAGCGCGTCCTGATGATAGGTATGTCCCGCGGTGGCGATGCCGAGAAGCTCTCGGGTCTTCGATGCCGCGCCGTCGGCGGCGATCACCAACCGCGCGCCGAGCCCGCGGCCGTCGGAGAGCGCGACGTGTGCGCCGCGCTCGGTCACCTCGACGGAGCGCACCGCCGCTTCGATGAACACCGCGCCCGCGGCGCTCGCCGCCCGCATACAGCACTCCTGCAACGCATGGCCATCGACGATGAATCCGAGGTCCGGCTCGCCCAGCTCCGCGCAGTCGAAGGTCAGAGACCCCCGGCCCTGAGGCGCTCCGCTTTCATCCCAGACGCACATGCGCTCGTACGGAAACACGAGTGCGGAAGGCAGGTTCCGCCACACGCCGCAGAACCGCAGCAATCGTTGCGAGGCCCGGCTCAGAGCGAACACCCGCAAGCCCCAGGGTATCCCTGCGGAGTCGGCGGCTCCTCCCGGCTCTCCCGATGCCCTCGCCGCCGCTTCCCTCGGCGGCGGCGCAGAGAGCCGCTCGGCGACCACCGCCACACGCCCCGGCGCGGCGAGATTGCGCTCCAGCAGCAGCCCCGCCATGACGCTCCCCACGGCCCCCGCACCCACGATGATGACGTCGAATTCGCGGCTCATGCACGCCCCGCGATGGGCACGCCGCGCGCCAGCTTGGGGATCCGCCCTGCGGCGCCGGTCGACAGCGACGACAGCGCGGCTTTGGCCGGCGGCAGCAGGTCGAACGCCAGCAGCCCCAGATTGCGCAGGTGCCGCACCGGTCCCCACGGCGCCGAGAACAAACGCACCAGCCCGTCGGTGAACCCGATGACTTCGCGGCGATCCGCCGCGCGCCACTCGTCATATGCCCCCGTCAGAGCGTGGCTGCCGAGATCGCCTCGATGCTCGGCGATGAGCTCGGCCAAACTCGCGGCGTCGCGCAATCCCAAGTTGAAGCCCATACCGGCGACCGGGTGCAGTGCCTGCGCTGCGTTGCCGACGATGACGCAGCGACCAGCGCTGGTCTTGCGTGCACGCGACAGCGACAGGGGATAGGCGACACGTCGGCCCACCTTGAGGAAGCGCCCCAGCCTGAAGCCGAATCGGCGCTGCACCTCGCCCAGGAACTCTTCATCCGACCAACCCATGGCGCGTTCGGCCATCTCGCGCGTCAGCGTCAACACCAGCGTGCACCGTCCGTCCGCAAGCGGCAGGAGCGCCAGCGGTCCCGATGCGGTGAAGCGCTCATACGCCACGTGCTCGTGAAATCGATTCGGCAGCACCGTCGTGATCACCGCGGTCTGATGGTAATCGCGTACGTCGGTCTCCACGCCGAACGCCCGGCGGACCGCCGATTCGATGCCGTCGGCGGCGACGACCAGGCGGGCGTGGACGGATGTCGAGGTCCCGTCGCCGTCCGCGGCGCCCGAACCCCCGGGGCGCTTCTCCGTCACATTAAGTTCAACCGACTGCTCGTGCGCTTCGACGCGTGTGACTCGGGCAGGGCAGAACACACGTACGTCGCGGCGTCGCGCCAGCGAGGACCAGAGCGCCGCTCCGAGCGAACGATTCGGCACCACATGGCCCAACGATGGCAGCTCCTGCTCCGCCGCATCGATACGGGCGAATCCGAAATGTCCCTGGTCCGAAACGTGCACCCTGGCAATGGGGGTCGCATCGGCGGCGACCCCGGGCCATACCCCCAGCGTCTCGAGGATCCGCCGGCTGCCGTTCGATAATGCGGTCGTGCGCTCGTCGAAGCTCGGCTGCGACGCCGCATCGTGCGGCACCGCCTCGATGAGCGCCGCCGTCACTCCGAGATTTTCGAGCGCCACGGCCAGGCTCGCCCCGACCATGCCGCCGCCCACGATGGCGATATCGACGGACTCGGTCATGCCGCTTGCACCATGCGCTCCACCGCCTCCGGCGTCTTCTCGAGCGCCGCCGTCAACACCTCCGGAGCGCCTTCGGTCACGAGCACGTCGTCTTCGATGCGAACCCCGATGTTCCAAAATTCCTTCGGCACTTTGGGCGAAGGACGTATGTAGAGTCCGGGTTCCACGGTGAGCGCCATGCCAGGCTCGAGCACGCGCCATTCCCCGCCCACCCTGTAGTCGCCGACATCGTGCACGTCGAGTCCCAGCCAATGGCCGGTTCGATGGTTGAAGAACGGCAGATACGCGCGCTCCTTGATGAGCCGGGCCACCGTGCCCCTGAGGAGTCCCAGCTTCACCAGCCCGGCCGTGATGGCGCGCACCGCCGCCTCGTGCGGCTGGTTCCAGTGATTGCCGGAACGGGCCTTGTCGATGGCGGCGAGTTGCGCGTCGAGCACCACCTCGTAGACGGCGAGCTGCGCAGGCGTGAATCGGCCGTTGACGGGAAACGTGCGGCTGATGTCGGAGGCGTAGAACTCATGCTCGCAACCTGCGTCGAGCAGCAGCAGATCGCCGTCGCAGAGCCGCTGATCGTTGGCGCCATAATGCATGATGCAGGCGTTCGCCCCGCCGGCGACGATCGGATGATAGGACGCGTCGGCATTGTGCGAGCGGAACTCGTGCAATACCTCCGCCATCACCTCGTACTCCATCCGTCCGGGCCGGGCGAACCGCATCGCGCGGCGGTGAGCCCCCATGGCGATGCGCGCGGCCTGTTTGAGGCTTCCCTGCTCGGCCCGGCTCTTGTAAAGGCGCATGTCGTCGAGCACGTGCGCCAGGGCGGCGAACTCCTGCGGCGTGCCCGAACTTTGCCTCGAATGCACGCGCATCCCGTTCACCCAGGCGAGCATGCGGGAATCGAAATCCAGATGCGTGCCCATGGAGTAGAAGATTCTCGACCGCTGTTCGATGAGTCCGGGCAGGATCTCGTCGATGTCCGCTATCGGAAACGCATCGTCCGCTCCGTAGCGGGACACCGCACCGTCCGTGCCCGCCCAAACGCCCTCCCAGGATTCGCGCAGCGGATCGTGCTCGCGCACGAATAGCAGGTACTCGGCATGCGGGCGGCCCGGCACCAGCACCGCGACGGCATCGGGCTCGGGAAAGCCGCTCAAGTAGTAGAATTGGCTGTCCTGCCGGTAGGCGTATTCGATGTCGCCGTTGCGGTGGCGCACCGGCGCGGCGGGCACAACGGCAATTGCGTCCTTGCCGATCATGCGCATGACCTGCCGCCTGCGGCGCGCGAACTCCCTGCGTTCCATGGGGCTGAAGCTCAGTGCAAGGTTTGCTGGGCGGCGGGATAGGCTTGCTGCCGGAGCGGAAGAAGCTCCTCGAACACCACCTGGGCCGCTACGCGGATGAATTCCACGAGTTCGGCGTAGGCCTGCTCGTTCGAGTCGTCCTCGTCCGCATCGTCCCCGGTGGCGCGGGAGATCTCGGTGAAGTCGCGTACGATTTCGCCTACATCGCCGTTCAGGGCATCGAGGTCGGATATCTGACCGGTACCGAGCCCATAGAGAAAGCCCGTGCACCATAATGCAAGCGCGTGTGCCCGGCCGTTGAGGGGCTGCTCGTCGTCCGGCAACAGCGGCTGGAACTCCATACCCTGCTCGCCGAACGACGCGGCGGTCGCCGCGAACACGCGCTCGATCATGGCCGACGATTCCTCCGACAGCCCGGCGCCGTCGGGCAGGATCTCGTTGACCCAGTCGCGCATCGTGTACGGCGACATGGAGCACAACGCGCCGCACAAAGACCCATGGGCCTCGGCCGCGTCGGCCAGGCTCCCAGCCGCCGCCAATACGTCCTCGAAGTCCTTGAATCGAATTTCGCCCAACATGATTCTGCAAATAATACCGCGTCGGGCGCTCCCTTGCCCTTTGCAATGCGGAATCGCGCGCTCTATATTGGCGTCATGAACGAAAGCAATCCGAAGTCCGCAGTCGAGCTCGAGCTGAAGCGGCTGGAAAAGCGGCTCGAGGACCTGATCGCAACGGTTGCCCAGGTCAAGGAAGAGAACCGCGCGCTGCGTCAACGGCAGGAGACCCTCACCGCCGAGCGCGCCAGCTTGCTGCAGAAGAACGAGCAGGTGCGCGCCCGGGTCGAAGCGATGATCGGACGTTTGAAATCGATGGAGCAGGCATGAGCGACAATCAGGCGCGAGTCAGCGTGCGTATCCTGGAGAAGGAGTACCACATTACCTGCCCAATCGAGGAGCGCTCCGACCTGCTCGATTCGGCCGAGTTCTTGAACTCCAAGATGCGCGAGATTCGCGACACCGGCAAGGTGGTGGGTTTGGATCGCATCGCCGTGATCGCCGCGCTGAACATGGCGAATGAATTGATTCGCTTCCGTAACCGTGACACCAATCTCGATTCGGACGTGGGCGGACGCTTGCGTATCCTGCGTGAGCGCGTAGAGTCGGCCTTGGAGAAGGGCCGGCAGCTCGAGCTGTAGCTCGAGGCTTCATAGGTTGATTTTGGCGCCGCCTGCGGTGTTCGATGCGGATCGGGTTACCTCCTGACCCTAATTTGTAAACCCCAGGGGCCATTGCTTGCTGGCAGCATTGTGCAAGTCCGCCTCGAGCGGAAAGCCTTAAGTGTCGGCAGTTAGCCCCACCTGTTGCTCAGGTCGGGAGCAACGGTCCAAAACGGCACAGGCGGGCGGCGCCATCCC